>SKDZ01000252.1_pt1 | contig 33140 bp, 10 predicted proteins | sample 4826551 | NCBI WGS metagenome assembly SKDZ01 (sample SAMN11008822, study PRJNA524170) | human gut metagenome | biome: Human fecal sample; material: Feces; isolation source: fecal sample from pouch patient p12, p15 | host: Homo sapiens | place: Israel: Tel-Aviv | collected 2016-02-02 | reverse complement strand
TTTTCAACTCCTTAAGCAACCATGCGGTAGGGCGGCTGGAGGTGATCCTCGTCGGCATTAAAATGATGATCCTGTTATTGCTGATTATTGCCGGTGTCTGGTCGTTGCAACCGGCGCATATTTCTGTCTCTGCGCCCCCCAGCTCCGGTGCGTTCTTCTCCTGTATCGGGATAACCTTCCTTGCCTATGCGGGCTTTGGCATGATGGCGAACGCGGCGGATAAAGTGAAAGATCCGCAGGTCATTATGCCACGGGCGTTTCTGGTGGCGATTGGCGTTACCACGTTGCTTTATATCTCGCTGGCGCTGGTTTTGCTTAGCGATGTATCGGCATTAGAGTTAGAAAAATATGCCGATACCGCCGTAGCGCAGGCAGCTTCTCCGCTGCTCGGGCATGTGGGTTATGTGATCGTCGTTATCGGCGCTTTACTGGCGACGGCTTCAGCCATCAACGCGAACCTGTTCGCCGTGTTTAACATCATGGACAACATGGGCAGCGAACGCGAACTACCGAAGCTAATGAATAAATCCCTGTGGCGGCAGAGTACCTGGGGCAACATCATTGTCGTGGTGTTGATTATGCTGATGACGGCGGCACTGAATTTAGGCTCACTCGCCAGCGTTGCCAGCGCCACCTTTTTGATTTGCTACCTGGCGGTGTTTGTGGTGGCGATCCGCCTGCGTCATGATATTCACGCCTCGTTGCCGATTCTTATCGTTGGTACGTTGGTGATGTTGTTGGTGATCGTTGGCTTTATCTACAGTCTGTGGTCCCAGGGCAGCCGTGCGTTGATATGGATTATTGGTGCAATCTTACTCAGCCTTATTGTGGCAATGGTCATGAAGCGCAATAAAACCGTATAACACCTCTCTGCGCGCAGTACTGCCTGTACTGCGCCTTTGTCTTTAATTCAAATTACCTTTCTTATTCCTTTAATAAATAAGTCACAAAAAAATGATATATATGCGATAAATCTGTGATGCTAATCACTTATTACCGTGGATTATTCTTAATGTGTATGATGGTAATCTAAAAGTCGTAGTGTATTCTAAATAAATAACGTATAAGCTTTTTAGCTGCATTTCTTTGCCCATATCAATGATCGACAAAAGAGATGCACAAGTTATTACCCTTCTTAATAAAATGAGACTGGTTATAAAAACCAGTTAAAATAATGACCTGGAAGGAAGTGACTTATCTATGGTGCGATTCCAGTTTAAAAACCGTAAAAATAATGGACTTATTTTTTTTATAAGTTTTATGGTGATGGGAGAAGCTGCAATTGCTGCACCGTTGCCACAATGGGCGAATGCCCCAGCGGTAACGCCAGTTGCCCAATTATCTTTACAGGAAAGTATATTACGCGCCTTTGCGCGAAATCCCGACGTCACTCAACAGGCGGCGCAGATAGGCATTGGCGAAGCGCAAATTGATGAAGCCAAAAGTGCCTGGTATCCGCACGTTGGATTAACCGGCAACGCGGGGCCGTCCCGACAAACGGACTCCAGCGGCAGGCTTGATAACAACGTTTCGTATGGCATAACCCTGACACAACTGGTGTATGACTTTGGTAAAACTAACAACGATATCAATCTGCAAACTGCCGCCCGTGACAGCTACCGCTTTAAATTGATGGCTACCTTAACCGATGTTGCAGAGAAAACGGCGACTGCCTATATGGAAGTCAGTCGTTATCAGGCTTTGTGCGATGCGGCTCAACGCAATATTCACTCGCTGGAAAACGTCTACAACATGGCGGCATTGCGCGCTAACGCTGGCCTGAACTCATCGTCGGATGAATTACAGGCCCAGACGCGTATTGCCGGAATGCGCTCAACGCTGGAGCAATATCAGGCGCAGATGGCGAGCGCCAAAGCGCAACTGGCGGTGCTCACTGGCGTACAGCCGGAGGCGATAGCCGCGCCACCTGCTGAATTAGCCGAGCAGCCGGTATCGCTGAAGAATATTGATTACCAGTCCATCCCGCTGGTGCTGGCGGCAGAAAACTTACGCCAGTCAGCACAGTACGGCGTGGAAAAAACGAAAGCGCAATACTGGCCAACGCTCAGTATTCAGGGGGGTAAAACGCGCTACCAGACCAGCGACCGCTCGTATTGGAATGATCAGCTACAACTGAACGTTAACGCGCCGCTTTATCAGGGCGGCGCGGTTTCTGCCCAGGTGCAACAGGCCGAAGGGCAACAAAAAATCTCTGCCTCGCAGGTCGAACAGGCAAAACTGGATGTGCTGCAACGAGCGTCTGTGGCATATGCGAACTGGACCGGCGCACGGGGTCGCGAAGAAGCCGGTTTAGCGCAATCCGAAAGTGCGCACAAAACGCGAGATGTGTACCAAAATGAATATAAATTGGGTAAACGCAGTCTGAATGATCTATTAACCGTCGAGCAAGATGTCTTTCAGGCGCAATCGGCTGAAATAAATGCCAATTATGATGGCTGGGTCGCCGCCGTAAATTATGCCGCTGCGGTGAATAACCTTATTCCATTAGCGGGAATTAAACAGGGCTTATACAACGACTTACCCGACTTGAAATAATCCTGCCATTATTAATATCAGGTATGCCTCGTTGTTAAGTGATTACCTTTGTCTTATTTAGATAAATGGACTCGCTAAGGATGTGCGCCATTTATCAGGAATGCCATTATGAGCCTGATTATTGATGTTATTTCGCGTAAAACATCCGTCAAACAAACGCTGATTAATCCTGGCGATGTCACGGTTGTTATTTATGAGCCTTCCGTGGTGCAGGTTCATGCTCAGGCCTCTGCCGTTGCGCGTTACGTCCGTGAAGGAAATGACCTGCTGATCTATATGCAGGACGGCACGGTGATCCGCTGCAACGGTTATTTCCTGCAAGCGGCGAATACGGCTGAACAATCGGAACTGGTGTTTGCCGATGGGCAACAGCTAACCCATGTCACCTTTGCCGATACTGCTGCGGGTGGATTAGCCCCCGTAGAACTGACTGCCCAGACCACTGCGATTGAAAGCATTGCGCCGTTTCTTGATACCGTTGCTCAGACCAGCGCCTTCCCGTGGGGATGGCTGGCGGGGGCGGCGGTAGGTGGTGGTGCGCTTGGTGCACTGCTGGCAAGCGGTGGCGATGGCGACTCGAAAACAGAAGTGATTAATAACCCTACGCCACCCGCTGAGCCTGGCAACGCCACACCATCATTTTTAGTTACCGATAATCAGGGCGATCAGCGCGGCATTCTCGCCACCAATGACATCACCGATGACACCACGCCAACCTTTAGCGGCAGCGGGCAGGCGGGGGCGACTATTCAGATTAAAGACAGTAACGGCAATACTATTGCCAGTACTCAGGTAGACAACAACGGTCACTGGAGTGTCTCGTTACCCACGCAAAGTGCAGGTGAACATACCTGGTCAGTGGTGCAAATTGTCGGCAGTACCATCACTGACGCCGGTTCGATAACGTTAACCATCGACAATAGTCAGGCCAGCGTGCAGGTTGCCACCACCGCAGGCGATAACATTATTAACGCCAGCGAACAGGCCGCCGGGTTTACGCTTTCTGGCACCAGTAGCCATCTGGCACAGGGAACAGAACTCACCGTCACACTTAACGGCAAAACCTACACCACCAGCGTAGGCGCTAACGGTGCCTGGAGCGTGCAGGTGCCGACCGCCGATGCACAGGCGTTAGGCGAAGGGAATCAGGCGGTACTGGTCAGTGGGAAAGACACCACAGGCAATACGGTCACCGGCGCGCAGCTGCTAACGGTCGATACCCAACCGCCAACGCTTGCCATCAACACCATCGCTCAGGACAACATCATCAGTGCTGCGGAACATAACGTCGCGCTGGTACTGAGCGGCACGTCGAATGCAGAAGCGGGGCAAACCGTAACACTGACCGTCAACGGGAAAAGCCATACAGCAACCGTCGGTAGCGACGGAACCTGGCAAGTGACGCTGCCTGCCACGGAAGTCCAGGCACTGGCGGAGGGTAATTACGCTGTCAATGCCAGTGTCAGCGATCGGGCAGGGAACACCACCAGCCACAGCGCGAATTTCACGGTAGACACCTCAGCACCCGTGGTCAGTGTTAATACCGTGGCGGGCGACGATATTCTTAATAATGCCGAGCAGGCCGTCGCGCAGATCATCTCCGGACAAGTTAGCGGTGCTTCTCCTGGCGATACGGTAACGGTGAAATTGGGCACTCATGTCCTGACGGGCATCGTGCTGGCAGATGGCAGCTGGAATGTGGCGTTGGACCCGGCGGTAACCCGCACGCTGGATCGCGGAGCCAATACGATTTTCGTCACCGTGACAGATGCTGCAGGAAATACTGGCGCGGCGTCTCGAGCAATCACGCTGGTCGGTGTTTCTCCGTTGATCACCATTAACACCGTCTCCGGCGATGACATTATCAGTGGCGCAGAAAAAGGTGCGCCACTGACCCTTACCGGTAGCACTCAACAGGCTGAGACAGGACAAACCGTCACAGTAACCCTGGCTGGACAGAGTTTTACCACTACCGTGCAGGCCGATGGCTCCTGGAGTCTGACGGTACCTGCCGCCGCGATGGGAAATCTGCCTGACGGCGCGGTGGCGATTACCGCTTCTGTGACGGATCTCAGCGGCAATACCGGCAACACTTCCCGCACCATTACCGTCGATAGCCAGGCCCCGGCCTTAAGCATCGATCCACTGACCGCCGATAACATCATTAACGCCGCCGAAAGCGGGCAGGATCTGCCCATCACCGGCACCACCGACGCTCAGCCGGGGCAGACGGTGACCGTTACGCTGAACGGGCAGACGTATCAGGGCGTCGTGCAGCCAGACGGCACCTGGAGCGTGACCGTTCCCGCCGCCAACGTTGACGCGCTGGCTGACGGTAACGCCACGGTCACCGCCAGCGTGAACGATGTTGCTGGTAACCCGACCAGCGTTTCGCGCGTGGCGCTGGTCGATGCCACGCCGCCGGTGGTGACCATTAATCCGGTGGCGACCGATAACGTCATCAACACGCCGGAACATACCCAGGCGCAAATCATCAGCGGTACGGTCACTGGCGCTCAGGCGGGCGATATCGTCACCGTGACGCTGAATAATATGGATTACACCACGGTGGTGGATGGTTCCGGCAACTGGAGTCTGGGCGTTCCGGCCTCGGTGGTCAGTGGGCTGGCGGACGGCAGGTATCCTGTCAGCGTCTCGGTAACCGACAAAGCCGGAAACACGGGCAGCCAGTCATTGACCGTCACGGTCAATACCGCCGCGCCCCTTATCGGCATTAACAGCATTGCGGGCGATGATGTGATTAACGCCAGCGAAAAAGGGGCCGATGTCCAGATTACCGGCACCAGCGATCAGCCTGTTAACACCGCCATCACCGTGACGCTGAACGGGCAAAATTATACGGCGACGACCGACGCCTCCGGCAACTGGAGCGTCACCGTTCCGGCATCGGCGGTAACCGCACTGGGCCAGGCCAACTACACGGTAACGGTGGCGGTGACCAGCAGTATCGGCAACAGCGCCACCGCCAGCCATAACGTGCTGGTCGACAGCGCGCTGCCCGGTGTGACCATTAATCCGGTGGCAACCGACGATATTATTAACGCCGCCGAAGCGGGCGTGGCGCAAACCATCAGCGGGCAGGTGACTGGAGCCGCCGTTGGCGACGCGGTAACCGTGACGCTGGGCGGTAATACCTACACCACCACCGTGCAGGCCGGCTTAAGCTGGAGCGTGGACGTTCCGGCGGACGCTATTCAGGCGCTGGGTAATGGCGATTTAACGGTTAATGCCTCGGTCACCAATCAAAACGGCAACACCGGCAGCGGCACGCGGGATATCACCATCGACGCCAATCTGCCCGGCCTGCGGGTCGATACGGTGGCGGGCGATGATGTGGTCAATATCATCGAGCACGGGCAGGCGCTGGTGGTCACCGGCAGCAGCTCGGGGCTGGCTGAAGGCACGCCGCTTACCGTCACGATTAACGATGTGGAATACACCACTGCGGTGCAGGCCGATGGCAGCTGGAGCGTGGGCATCACGGCGGCGCAGGTTAGCGCCTGGCCTGCGGGGGCGGTTAATATTGCCGTATCCGGGGAAAGTAGCGCCGGAAATCCGATAAGCATTACGCATCCGGTAACGGTGGATCTCACTCCGGCGGCGATCACCATCAACACCATCGCCACGGATGACGTGATTAACGCTGCAGAAAAAGGGGCTAATTTAACTCTTTCCGGCACCACCACTAACGTAGAAGCAGGGCAAACCGTCACTGTCACCTTTGGCGGTAAAAATTACACCGCCAGCGTGGCGGGCGATGGTAGCTGGACTGCCACCGTTCCCGCCGCCGATCTGGCAGCATTACCAGAGGGCAGCGCCTCCGCGCAGGCCAGCGTCAGCAATATCAACGGCAATAGCGCCTCGGCGGTGCACAGCTACAGCGTCGACAGCAGCGCGCCAACCATCATTATCAATACCGTCGCCAGCGACAATATCGTCAACGCCAGCGAAGCCGATGCGGGTGTGACGGTGAGCGGCAGCACCACCGCTGAAGCGGGGCAGATTGTTACGGTAACGCTCAATAGCCCGACCGTGCAGACGTATCAGGCAACGGTACAGGCCGACGGCAGCTGGAGCATCAATATTCCGGCGGCAGATCTCGCAGCCTTGACCGATGGCAGCCACACCCTGATGGCGACGGTCAATGACAAAGCGGGCAACCCGGCGAGCACCACGCATAATCTGGCGGTGGATCTCACCGTTCCGGTGCTGACCATCAACACCATTGCGGGCGATGACATTATAAACGCCACCGAACACGGGCAGGCGCTGGTGATTTCCGGTTCCAGCACTGGCGGAGAAGCGGGAGATGTCGTCAGCGTCACGCTAAACAGTAAAACCTACACCACGACGCTGGATGCCTCCGGCAACTGGAGCGTCGGTGTTCCGGCGGCGGATGTCACCGCGCTGGGTAGCGGCCCGCAAACCGTGACTGCGACCGTTACCGATGCCGCCGGTAACAGCGATAGTGAGACGCACACGGTCACCGTTAACCTTACCGCGCCGACCATTGGCATTAACACCATCGCCACCGATGACGTGATTAACGCCACCGAAAAAGGCGCGGATCTGCAAATTTCCGGCACCAGTAATCAGCCCGCAGGCACTACAATTACGGTGACGCTGAACGGGCAAAATTACACCGCGACGACCGATGCTTCTGGCAACTGGAGCACCACGGTGCCAGCCTCTGCCGTCGGTGCGCTGGGCGAAGCCAGCTACACGGTGACGGCGAACGTCACCGACAGCGCAGGCAACAGCAATTCCGCCAGCCATAATGTGCAGGTCAATACCGCGCTGCCTGGCGTCACCATTAATCCGGTGGCGAGCGACGATATTATCAACGCTGCCGAATCGGGCGTGGCGCAGACCATCAGCGGCCAGGTCACGGGCGCGGCGGCGGGCGATACGGTTACCGTAACGCTTGGCGGGAAAACCTACACCGCTACCGTGCAGGGGAATTTAAGCTGGAGCGTGGACGTTCCGGCTGCGGATATTCAGGCCATCGGTAATGGCGACCTGACGGTTAACGCCTCGGTCACCAACGGCGTTGGCAATACCGGCAGCGGTTCGCGAGATATTACTATCGACGCCAATTTGCCTGGCCTGCGCGTCGATACCGTGGCGGGCGATGATGTGGTCAATAGCATCGAGCACGCTCAGGCGCTGGTGATAACCGGTAGCAGCAGCGGGCTGGCGGCGGGCGCGGCGCTGACGGTAGTCATTAACACGGTCACTTACGCTGCAACAGTATTAGCCGATGGCACATGGAGCGTTGGCGTGCCGGCAGCAGACGTGGGCAACTGGCCTGCGGGTACAGTGAATATCATTGTAAGCGGCACTAACACTGCAGAAACGACTACGACTATCACCCATCCAGTCACCGTCGATCTGGCAGCTGTGGCAATTTCCATTAACACCGTTTCCGGCGACGATGTGATTAATGCCGCTGAAAAAAGTGCAGATTTAACCCTTTCCGGCAGCACCTCCGGCGTGGAAGTGGGGCAAACGGTCACCGTTACCTTTGGCGGGAAAACCTACACCGCTACCGTAGCGGGCGATGGTAGCTGGACAACCACCGTGCCTGCCGCCGATCTCAGCGCGTTACGCGACGGCGACGCCACGGTACAGGCCAGCGTCAGCACTATTAACGGCAACACGGCTTCGGCAACGCACGCCTACAGCGTCGACGCCACGGCACCGACGCTTGCCATCAATACCATCGCCACTGACGATATTCTGAACGCCGCCGAGGCGGGCAACCCGCTAACCATCAGCGGCAGCAGTACCGCCGAAGCGGGGCAGACGGTAACCGTCACACTTAATGGCGTGACTTACAGTGGCACCGTTCAGGCGGACGGGAGCTGGAGCGTCAGCGTACCGACGGCGGATCTCAGCAATCTGACCGCCAGTCAGTATACCGTCAGCGCCTCGGTAAGCGATAAAGCGGGTAACCCGGCGTCCGCCACTCACGGGCTGGCGGTGGATCTCACCGTGCCGGTGCTGACCATTAACACCGTCTCCGGCGATGACATTATTAACGCTACTGAACACGGGCAGGCGCTGGTGATCTCCGGTTCCAGTACTGGCGGCGAAGCGGGCGATGTCATCACCGTCACGTTAAACAGTAAAACCTACACCACCACGCTGGACGCCTCCGGCAACTGGAGCGTCGGCGTTCCGGCGGCAGACGTTACTGCGCTGGGCAGCGGTCCGCAAATCATCACTGCGGCCATTACCGACGCGGCAGGCAACAGCGATGATGCCAGCCGCACGGTCACCATAAATCTCACCGCGCCAACCATTGGCATCAACACTATCGCCAGCGATGATGTGATTAACGCCACGGAAAAAGGCGCGGACCTGCAAATCACCGGCACCAGTAATCAGCCCGCGGGCACCACCATTACGGTGACGTTGAACGGGCAAAATTACACCGCTACTACCGATAGCAACGGCAACTGGAGCGCCACGGTGCCAGCGTCAGCGGTTAGCGCGCTGGGTGAAGCTAACTACACGGTAACGGCGAGCGTCACTGATACGGCAGGCAACAGCAATTCCGCCAGCCATAATGTGTTGGTCAACAGCGCCTTGCCTGCCGTCACCATTAACGCGGTGGCGACCGATGACATTATCAACGCTGCCGAAGCGGGCAATGCACAGACTATCAGCGGGCAGGTGACGGGCGCGGCGCAGGGAGATACGGTCACCATCACGCTGGGCGGCAACACCTACACCGCCACGGTGCAGGCTAATTTAAGCTGGAGCGTTAGCGTACCAGCGGCGGATATTCAGGCGCTGGGCAACGGTTCCCTGACGGTCAACGCCTCGGTCACCAATGGCGTTGGCAACACCGGCAGCGGCTCGCGCGATATCACTATCGATGCCAATCTGCCTGGCTTACGGGTCGATACAGTGGCAGGCGATGACGTTATTAACAGCATTGAGCACAATCAGGCGCTGGTGATCACCGGCAGTAGCACCGGTCTAACAGCGGGAACGGCGTTAACGGTCGAGATTAACAACGTCACTTACGCCGCGACGGTGTTAGCCGACGGCACATGGAACCTTGGCGTTCCGGCGGCAGACGTCAGCAACTGGCCTGCGGGTACGGTGGATATTACGGTAAGCGGCACCAACAGCGCCGGAACAACCTCCACCATTACCCATCCGGTCACTGTCGATCTGGCGGCGGTCGCCATCACCATTAACACCCTTTCCGGCGATGATGTGATCAACGCCGTCGAAAAAGGCGAAACGCTGGTCGTAAGCGGCAGCACCAGCGGTGTGGAAGCTGGGCAAACGGTGGCTGTCACCTTTGGTGGCAAAAATTACACCACCACTGTGGAAGCTAACGGGAGCTGGACGGTGAATGTGCCGCCTGCCGATCTCGCTGCGCTGCCGGATGGCGCGGGCAACGTGCAGGCGAGCGTCAGCAACATCAACGGCAATAACGCCCAGGCGGATCGCGCGTACAGCGTTGATGCCACCGCGCCACTTGTGACCATCAACACCATCGCCAGCGACGATACTCTTAACGTGAGCGAAGCGGGCGCGGGGATAACCATCAGCGGTACCACCACGGCGCAGGCCGGGCAGACGCTCACCGTCACGCTCAATAACAACACGTACCAGACCACCGTTCAGGCGGATGGCACCTGGAGCGTGAATGTTCCGGCAGCGGATTTAAGCGGATTAACCGCCAGCAGTTACACCGTGACCGCCACGGTGAGCGACAAAGCGGGTAACCCGGCAAGCGCCGACCACGCGCTGGCGGTGGACGTTACCGCGCCGGATCTCACCATTAACACCGTTGAGGGCGATGACATTATCAACGCCATCGAACACGGTCAGGCACTGGTCGTCAGCGGAACCAGTACGGGCGCGGCGGCGGGCGATGTGGTCACGGTTAACCTGAACGGTAAAAACTACACCACCACGCTGGACGCCTCCGGTAACTGGAGCGTGGGCATTCCGGCGGCGGATGTCACGGCGCTGGCAACCGGTAGCCAGACGATCACCGCCAGCCTGAGCGATCGCGCGGGCAACAGCGACAGCACTACCCATAATGTGACCGTTGATCTCAGCGGCCCGACGTTGACCATCAGTATCGTCTCCGGCGATGACATTATTAATAATGCGGAGAAAACCCAGGATCTGACCATCAGCGGCGGCTCCAGCGGTCTGGCGACTGGCACCACGGTCACCGTGATGTTGAACGGCCTGGCGTACAGCGCCACCACCGATAGTTCCGGCAACTGGAGCGTTACCGTGCCTGCTTCGGCGGTCGGCGCACTGGGTGAGGCGGTGTATCAGATTAGCGCCAGCGCCACCGACAGCGCGGGCAACAGCGGCAGCACCACCCATACGGTGAATGTCGAATCGCTCCTGCCTGGGGTGATCATTAATACCGTTGCGGGCGATGACATTATCAACGCCGCTGAAATCGCTGTGGCGCAGACCATCAGCGGGCAGGTCACGGGAACGGCGGCTGCGGGTAACACGGTGACGGTCACTATTGGTGGCAACCAATACACCGCCACCGTACAGCCAGATTTAAGCTGGAGCGTCAGCGTACCTGCAAACGTTTTGCAGGCGCTGGGTAACGGTGAACTGACCATCAGCGCCTCGGTGACCAATTCCGCAAATAATACCGGCACCGCGACGCACGATATCGTGATAGATGCCAACCTGCCAGGTCTGCGCGTCGATACCGTGGCAGGCGATGATGTGATTAACAGCATCGAGCACACTCAGGCGTTGGTGATCACCGGTAGCAGTAGCGGACTGGCGGCGGGCGCGGCGTTGACGGTGGTTATCAATAGCGTCACCTACGGCGCAACGGTTTTAGCGGATGGTAGCTGGAGCGTTGGTGTTCCGGCGGCAGATGTCACAAACTGGCCTGAGGGGACGGTCAATATTGCCGTCTCTGGCACCAACACCGCCGGAACGACAACCAGTATTACCCATCCGGTGACCGTCGATCTCGCAGCCGTGGCGATCACCATCAACCCCCTTTCCACTGACGATGTGATTAACGCCGCTGAGAAAGGCTCTGATTTGCAGCTCTCCGGCACCACCTCCGATGTGGAAGCGGGGCAAACCATCACCGTTATCTTCGGCGGCAAAAGCTACACCACCACGGTTGCCGCGGATAATACCTGGGGGCTGACGATCCCCGCCGCCGATGTTGCAACCTTGCCAGACGGCGCAGCAAACGTCCAGGCCAGCGTCAGCAACGTCGCAGGGAACAGCGCCCAGGCAACGCATGCTTACAGCGTTGATGCCACTGCGCCCTCCGTTACCATCAACACCATCGCCACGGACGATATTCTTAACGCCGCCGAAGCGGGATCGGCGCTGACCATCAGCGGCACCAGCACGGCGGAAGCCGGGCAGACGGTGACCGTAACGCTAAACGGCGTTAATTACAGCGGCAATGTGCAGGCAGACGGGAGCTGGAGCGTCAGCGTACCAACCGGCGATTTAGCTAGTCTTACCGCCAGCTCGTATACCGTTAACGCCTCGGTCAGCGACAAAGCCGGAAATCCGGCTTCGGCAACGCATAATCTGACGGTGGACCTTGCCGCTCCGGTCGTCACCATCAACACGGTAGCGGGCGATGACATCATTAACGCCACGGAACACGGACAGGCGCAGATCATCAGCGGCTCGGCAACGGGCGCGACGACGGGTAACACGGTTTCCGTGACGATTGGTACGACCACCTACACCACCGTGCTGGACGCCAACGGCAACTGGAGCATCGGCGTGCCTGCCAGCGTCATTTCCGCGCTGGCGCAGGGCGATGTGAACATTAGCGCCACGGTTACCGACTCCGCCGGCAACAGCGGCACAGCCTCGCACGTTGTCAGCGTGGCGCTCGGCGCTCCGGTGCTCGCCATTAACACCATTGCCGTCGATGACATCATCAACGCCACGGAGAAAGGCGCGGATCTGGCGATTTCCGGCACCAGCGACCAGCCTGCGGGCACGCAGATTACCGTTACGCTTAACGGGCAACATTACACCACCACAGCCGATGCTTCCGGGAACTGGAGCGTGACCGTTCCGGCGTCTGCGGTTGGTACGCTTGGTGAAGCGACTTATACCGTGACCGCCTCCGCCACTGACGCCGATGGCAACAGCGGTTCCGCCAGCCATAACGTACAGGTTAATACCACGCTGCCGGGCGTCACCATTAACGTGGTGGCAACGGACGATATTATTAACGCCGCCGAAGCGGGCGTGGACCAGACCATCAGCGGGCAGGTGACGGGTGCGGCGGCAGGCGACACGGTGACCGTCACGCTCGGCGGGGCGACTTACACTGCCACGGTGCAGGCGAATTTAAGCTGGAGCGTCGATGTTCCGGCCTCCGCGCTACAGGCGTTGGGCAACGGTGAGCTGACCATTTCGGCTTCGGTAACGAACAGCGTAGGCAATACCGGCAACGGCACGCGTGAAATCACCATCGACGCGAATCTGCCAGGTCTGCGGGTCGATACCGTGGCGGGCGATGACGTGGTCAACATTATCGAGCACAATCAGGCGCTGGTGATTACCGGCAGCAGCTCCGATCTGGCAGCGGGCAGCAACGTCACGCTGACCATAAACGGGCAAACGTATGTTGCGGCGGTGCTGGCGGATGGCTCATGGAGCGTCGGCGTTCCGGCGGCAGATGTCAGCGCCTGGCCTGCGGGGAAGGTCACAATTACGGCGAGCGGCAACACTACAGCCGGAAACCCGGTGAGCGTTACGCATCCGGTGACTGTCGATCTCACTGCGGTGGCGGTCAGCATCAACGCCATTACTGCCGATGACGTGATTAACGCTGCCGAAAAAGGCGCGGCGTTAACGCTCTCCGGCAGCACTTCTGGTGTGGAGGCCGGACAAACGGTCACCATCACCTTTGGCGGCAGAACTTACAGCGCCACGGTGGCGGCGAATGGTTCCTGGAGCACCTCGGTTCCGGCGGCAGATATGGCGGCCCTGCGTGATGGCGATGCCAGCGCGCAGGCCAGCGTCAGCAATGTTAACGGCAACAGCGCCACCACTACTCACGCTTACAGCGTCGATGCCAGCGCGCCAACGGTGACCATTAACACCATTGCGGGCGACGACATTCTTAACGCCGCCGAAGCCGGCGCGGCGCTGACCATCACTGGCAGCAGCACGGCGGAAGCGGGGCAGACGGTGACCGTCACCCTCAATGGCGAAAACTATACTGGCACGGTTCAAACGGACGGTAGCTGGAGCGTCAGTGTGCCGCAAGCCGACGTAAGCGCCCTGACCGCCAGCAACTACACCGTGAGCGCGGCGGTGAACGACAAAGCCGGAAACCCGGCCTCGGTTAACCATAATCTGACGGTGGATACTTCTGTTCCGGTCGTCACCATTAACACGGTGGCAGGCGATGATGTGATCAACGCGACGGAACACGCCCAGGCGCAGATCATCAGCGGCTCCGCCACCGGTGCGGCAACCGGTAGCACCGTGACGGTGACTATCGGCACAAATACCTTTACCACCGTGCTGGATGCCAGCGGTAACTGGAGCGTCGGCGTTCCGGCAAGCGTCGTCTCGGCACTGGCGAACGGCACGGTGACCATTAACGCCAGCGTCACCGATGCCGGAGGAAACAGCGGCAGCACCACCCATCAGGTGACGGTCAATACTGGCCTGCCAACCATTACCTTTAACACCATCAGCGGCGATAACGTCCTGAACGCCGATGAAAAAGGCCAGCCGTTGACCATCAGCGGCGGCAGTACGGGGCTGGCGACGGGCGCGCAGGTCACCGTCACGCTCAACGGTCATAACTACAGCGCCACCACCGACGCGTCGGGCAACTGGACCTTAACCGTGCCGGTGAGCGATCTGGCGGCTTTAGGCCAGGCCAACTATACGGTCAGCGCCAGCGCCACCAGTGCGGCAGGCAACACCGCCAGTAGCCAGGCTAATTTACTGGTCGATAGCGGCCTGCCGGCTGCCACCATTAACACCGTGGCGGGCGACGATATTATCAACGCCGCCGAAGCGGGTGCCAATCAAACCATCAGCGGGGTGGTGACTCGCGCTGCCGCTGGCGATACGGTCACCGTGACGCTGGGCGGCAACACTTACACCACTACGGTACAGGGCAACTTAAGCTGGAGCGTCAGCGTTCCGGCAGCCGATTTACAGGCGCTGGGCAATGGTGATTTGACCATTACCGCCTCAGTCACCAACGGTAATGGCAACACCGGCAGCGGCACGCGGGATATCACCATTGACGCCAACCTGCCGGGGCTGCGGGTGGATACCGTGGCGGGCGATGATATCGTCAATAGCATTGAACACGGGCAGGCACTGGTAATCACCGGTGGCAGTAGCGGCCTGAATGCTGGTGTGCCGTTGACGATCACGATTAACGGTACGACTTATTCCGCCACGGTACAGGCGGACGGTAGCTGGAGCGTCGGCATTCCGGCGGCAAACGTCAGCGCCTGGCCTGCGGGGCCGTTAGCCGTTGATGTGACAGGCCAGAGCAGCGCCGGAAATCCGGTCAGCGTCAGCCATCCGTTCACCGTCGATTTAACGGCGGTGGCGATCAGCATCAACACCGTTGCCAGCGACGACGTGATTAACGCCGCTGAAAAAGGCACTGACCTGACCCTTTCCGGCAGCACCAGCGGGATTGAAAGCGGGCAAACCGTCACCGTCACTTTTGGCGGCAAAACCTACACCGCAAGCGTCGCTGCCAACGGAAGCTGGAGCATAACGGTTCCGGCGGCAGATCTGGCAACCCTGCCAGACGGCGCGGCGAACGTGCAGGCCAGCGTCAGCAGCGCGAGCGGTAACAGTGCCTCGGCGACCCATGCGTATAGCGTTGACGCCAGCGCGCCGACGCTCACCATTAACACCATCGCCAGCGACGATATCCTTAACGCCACAGAGGCGGGAAATCCGCTCACCATCAGCGGCACCAGCACCGCCGAAACCGGGCAGACGGTGACCGTCACCCTTAACGGCGCAACCTACAGCGGTAATGTGCAGGCAGACGGTAGCTGGAGAGTCAGCGTTCCCACTTCAGCCTTAGGCGCGCTGACCGCAAGCAATTACACCGTCAGCGCCACGGTCAACGACAAAGCGGGCAACCCCGGCAGCGCCAGCCATAATCTGGCGGTAGACACCACCGCGCCGGTTCTTACCATAAATACCGTGGCGGGCGATGACATCATCAACGACGCCGAACACGCCCAGGCGCTGGTGATCTCCGGCACCAGCACGGGCGGGGAAGCGGGGGATGTGGTGAGCGTTGTGATCAACGGCAAAACCTACACCACCACGCTGGATGCCTCCGGTAACTGGAGCGTTGGCGTACCGGCGGCGGATGTTACGGCACTCGGTAGCGGCGCGCAGACCATCACCGCCAGCGTCAGCGATCGGGCGGGCAACAGCGACGATGCCAGCCGCACTGTGACCGTCAGCCTCAGCGCGCCAGTGATTAGCATCAACACCATCGCGGGCGATGATGTGATCAACGCGACGGAAAAAGGATCTGATCTGGCGCTTTCTGGCACCAGCGATCAGCCAGCGGGCACGGCGATCATCGTCACGCTGAACGGACAAAACTACAGCGCCACTACCGACGCCTCCGGCAACTGGAGCGTTACCGTGCCTGCCTCGGCGGTCAGTGCGCTGGGCGAAGCGACCTACAGCGTGACGGCGAGCGTCACCAATGCTCAGGGTAACAGCAGCACCGCCAGCCATAACGTGCAGGTTAATACCGCGCTGCCGGGCATCACCATTAATCCGGTGGCGACGGACGATATTATCAACGCCGCTGAAGCAGGCAGTGCGCAAACCATCAGCGGCCAGGTCACCGGGGCGGCGGCGGGCAGCACCGTCACCGTTGAACTGGGCGGTAAAACTTACACCGCCACCGTCCAGGCTGATTTAAGCTGGAATGTGAGCGTACCTGCCGCCGACTGGCAGGCTCTGGGTAACGGTGAGTTAACGGTTAATGCCTCGGTGACCAACGCCGTTGGCAACACCGGTAGCGGCACGCGCGATATCACCATCGATGCCAGTCTGCCTGGCCTGCGGGTGGATACCGTCGCGGGTGATGATGTGGTCAATATCATCGAACACGCTCAGGCGCAGGTGATCACCGGCAGCAGCTCCGGCTTTGCCGCAGGCACGGCGCTGACCGTGGTGATTAATAACCAAACTTACGCCGCCACGGTGTTGGCGAATGGTACCTGGAGCGTCGGCGTACCGGCGACGGATGTCAGTAACTGGCCTGCGGGAACGCTGAATATTACCGTTAGCGGGGCGAACAGTGCCGGAACGCAAACCAGCATTACCCATCCGCTGACTGTTGATCTCACGACCGTCGCCGTCAGCATGAACAGCATCACCAGCGATGATGTGATTAACGTCGCCGAAAAAGGCGCGGCGCTAACGCTCTCCGGCAGCACGTCTGGCGTCGAAGCGGGGCAAACCGTCACCGTCACCTTTGGCGGCAAAAACTACACCACCACGGTGGCGGCTAACGGTAGCTGGAGCACCACCGTTCCGGCTGCGGATTTGGCGGCGCTGCGTGACGGCGATGCCAGCGCCCAGGTGCGGGTGACTAACGTCAACGGCAACAGCGCCACGGCAACGCACGAATACAGCGTCGATAGCGCCGCGCCAACGGTCACCATCAACACCCTTGCCAGCGATAACATCATCAACGCCAGCGAAGCAGCGGCAGGTGTGACGGTCTCCGGCACCAGCACGGCGCAAACGGGGCAAACGCTCATCGTCACGCTAAACGGCACTAACTACCAGACCACGGTGCAGGCAGACGGCAGCTGGAGCTTAACGCTGCCTGCCAGCGACTTAACCGCGCTTGCTAATAACGGCTATACCCTGACCGCCACGGTCAGCGATCTGGCGGGTAACCCTGGCAGCGCCAGCAAAGGTGTGACCGTCGATACCACCGCGCCCGTCATCAGTTTTAACACCGTGGCGGGCGATGATGTGATTAACAACGTCGAACACACTCAGGCGCAGATTATCAGCGGCACCGCCACGGGCGCGGTGGCGGGCGACCGCCTGGTGGTGACCATCGCCGGGCAGCAGTATGTCACCAGCACCGATGCCAGCGGCAACTGGAGCGTCGGCGTGCCTGCCAGCGTGATTTCTGGCCTTGCGGATGGCACGGTGACCATCAGCGCCACCATTACCGATAGCGCAGGCAACAGCAGCACGCAGACGCACAACGTGCAGGTGAACACGGCGGCAGTGTCGCTCTCGGTTAGCACCATCAGCGGCGATAACCTTATTAACGCCGCCGAAGCGGGCAGTGCGCTGACCCTGAGCGGAACCGGAACGAACTTTGCCGCAGGTACGGTGGTGACCGTGTTGCTTAACGGCAAAGGTTACAGTGCCACCATTCAGAGCAACGGGAGCTGGAGCGTGAACGTGCCTGCGGCAGACGTTGCGGCACTGGCGGATGGCACCAGCTACACGGTCAGCGCCTCCGCTCAGGACAGCGCCGGAAACAGCGCCACGGCCTCGCGCAGCGTGACGGTGGATCTCACCGCGCCGGTTATCAGCATCAACACCGTTTCGACGGACGACCGACTCAACGCCGCCGAACAGCAGCAGCCGTTAACCCTTAACGGCTCGACCAGCGCGGAAGTGGGGCAGACGGTCACCGTCACCTTTGGCGGCAAAACCTATACCGCCACGGTTGCCGCCAATGGCACCTGGGCACTGAACGTGCCTGCGGCGGATCTGGCCGCGCTCGGGCAGGGCGCGCAGACCATTACCGCCAGCGTGAACGATCGCGCCGGTAACCCCGGACAAACCACGCACGCCCTGACCGTCGACACCGTTGCGCCGACGGTCACCATCGCCACGGTGGCGGGTGACGATATTATCAATAATGCCGAGCAACTTGCCGGGCAGACCATCAGCGGCACCACCACTGCCGAAGTGGGCCAGACGGTGACCGTCACCTTTAACGGTCAGAGCTGGACCGCCACGGTCGGCAGCGGCGGAAGCTGGTCGGTATTTATTCCGGCGCAGCAGTTTGCCGGATTAAGCGACGGCAGCTACACCATTAGCGCGACGGTCAGCGATCAGGCTGGAAACCCCGGCAGCGCCAGCCGTGGCGTGACGCTGAACGGCGACGTGCCCACCGTCACCATCAACACCTTTGCGGGCGACGATGTGGTGAATGCAGCGGAACACGGCTCATCGCTGGTAATCAGCGGCACCACCACCGCGCCCGTCGGGCAGACGCTGACCCTGACCTTAAACGGCAAAACCTACACCACCACGGTGCAGACGGGCGGTAGCTGGAGCTACACCCTCGGCAGCGCCGATGTCACCGCGCTGGCGGACGGCAACGCCTACGTGATTAACGCCTCGGTGAGCAATGCCATTGGCAATACCGGCAGCAGCAATCACACCATTACCGTCGATCTCAGCGCCCCGGCGATGGGTATTAATATCGATTCCCTGCAAGCCGACACTGGCCTTAGCGCCAGCGACTTTATCACCAGCGTCAGTCCGGTGGTGGTTAACGGCTCGCTCACCGCCGCGCTTGCCAGTAACGAGACGGCGCAAATAAGTATCGACGGCGGCACAACCTGGACCACGCTTACCGTTACCGGCACGACCTGGCGCTATAACGACAGCCGCACGCTGACCGATGGCAACTATCTCTATCAGGTGCGGGTGATTGACGCAGCGGGCAACGTTGGCGCGACCGACAGCCAGAATGTGGTGATCGACACTACCGCGCCAGATCCCGCGGTGAAAACCATCGCCATCAGCGCGATCACCACCGATACCGGATTGATCACTAACGATTTTGTCACCAGCGACACGACGCTTGCGGTGAGCGGCACGCTGGGCGCGGCGCTTTCTGCCGGTGAGTTCGCGCAAATCAGTATCGACGGCGGCACCACCTGGCAGAATCTTTCGGTAAGCGGTTTGACCTGGACCTGGCTTGACGGGCGTACGCTGACGGATGGCAACTACAACTATCAGGTACGGGTGATCGACACCGCCGGAAATATCGGCGCCACCGCAAGCCAGATAGTCACCGTGGATACCACCGCGCCGCTGGCGAGCAAAACCATCGCCATTGCGGGCATCAGCGATGACACCGGGTTAAGCAGCAGCGATTTTGTTACTCGCGACACCACGCTGACCGTGCGCGGCACGCTCGGCGCGGCGCTTGCCGCCGATGAACGGGCGCAAATCAGTCTCGACGGCGGTGTCACCTGGACTACGTTAACCGTCGTTGGCACCAGCTGGAGCTATGCCGATGGTCGCACGCTTACTGACGGCACCTGGAACTACACGGTGCGGGTGGTGGATCTGGCGGGGAACGTTGGGCAGACCGCAACGCAAAACGTGGTGGTCGACACCACCAGCCCGGAAGCGGCGAAAAGTATCACCATTACCGGTATCAGCGATGACACCGGAGCCAGCAGCAGCGATTTTATTACCAGCGACACCACGCTTACCGTGCGCGGCGCTCGGCGCTAATGAGTTCGCACAAATCAGTACCGACAACGGCGCAACCTGGGTGAACGTGACGCTAGCAGCAGACGGTCTGAACTGGAGTTACGTTGACGGACGAACCCTCACCAACGGCACCACCACCTGGCAGGTGCGGGTGGTCGATCTGGCGGGCAACGTTGGCGCAACCGGCAGCCAGTCGGCGCAGATTGACACCGTTAACCCGGCGCAGGTGCTCACCATCGCCAGCATTAGCACCGACACGGGGAGTTCGGCAACCGACTTTATCACCAGTGATACCACGCTCACGCTGACCGGTTCGCTGGGGGCGGGGCTTGCCAGCGGCGAAGTGGCACAGATTAGCCTTGATAGCGGCGCGACCTGGATCACGCTCACCACCAACGGTACACAGTGGACTTACACCGACAGCCGCACGCTGACCGACGGCAGCTACGTTTATCAGGTGCGGGTGCTGGATCTGGCGGGGAACACCGGCCCGGTGGTATCGAAAACGGTGGTGGTCGATACGATTAACCCTACCGCCACGCCAACCATTGTGTCGTATACCGATGATGTCGGGCAGCGGCAGGGGACATTAAGCAGTTCGCAGGCCACCGACGACACTACGCCGCTGCTGAACGGTGTACTCTCCGCGCCGCTTGCCAGCGGTGAAGTGGTTTACCTCTACCGTAACGGGCTGCTGTTAGGTGCGGTGACGATGGTCGGCGCTCTGAACTGGACCTACAGCGACAGCGGGCTGGTGAGCGGTGCCTATACCTACAGCGCGCGAGTGGTGGATTTGGCGGGGAATATCACCTCCTCCAGTGATTTTGTCCTGACGGTCGATACCTCTATTCCGACCACGCTGGCGCAAATCACCAGCCAGACCACGCGCGATACTACGCCGATTATCAGCGGGGTGATCACCGCCGCGCTTGCCAGTGGGCAGTATGTTGAAGTGGTGATCAACGGCAAAACCTACACCTCTGAACCGGGCGGCGCGGTAGTGGTCGATCCGGCGCACAACACCTGGTATGTACAGTTGCCGGATACCGATGCGCTGACAGTTTCCGCGACCGCCTATACCGTTACTGCGCAGGTAAAAAGTTCGGCGGGTAACGGCAATAACGCCAATATTAGCAACGGCACGGTGACGGTTAACGCGGCGATTGATTACACACCGACCTGGACCACCGCCAGCAAAACCACCGCCTGGGGGCTGACCTACGGCCTCGACTCGCACGGGATGTGGACGGTGCTGGCAAACCAGCAGGTAATGCAATCGACTGACCCACTCACCTGGTCGAAGACCGCGCTGACGCTGTATCAGAGCGGCAACAACTACGCCACCAGCTCCATTGCCGATTACGACCGTAACGGCACGGGCGATCTGTTTATCACCCGTGATGACTACGGTACAGGCTATATCAACGGCTTTACCAATAACGGCGACGGCACCTTTTCCAGCGCTATTCAGGTCACCGTCGGCACCCTGACGTGGTACGGCTCGATTGTGGCATTTGATAAAGAGGGCGACGGCTACCTCGACTTCTGGATTGGCGACGCGGGCGGGCCGGACTCCAACACCTTCCTGTGGAACAACGCAGGTACGCTGGTAGGTAACTCCACCACGTCGAACAGCGGCGGTAGCGCCACGGTGGGCGGGGCGGTGACGGGGTATCTTTCGCTCAACGAAGGTTCTGGCGTCGATCTGAACAATGACGGCAGGATCGACCTGGTTCAGCACACCTACAACCTGAACAACTATTACACGCTATCTTCGCTCATCAACCAGGGGAATGGGACGTTTGTCTGGGGGCAGAACACCACCAATACCTTCCTGAGCGGGACGGGCAGTGGCGCTATGAGCAGCAGCGTTTCCATGACCTGGGCCGATTTCGATGGTGACGGCGATATGGATCTCTTCCTGCCCGCCAGCCAGGGAAGAGCTAACTACGGCTCGCTGTTATTCAACACCAACGGCGTACTGGGTAGCCCGGTGGCGGTGGGCGCAACGGCAACCACCTACGCCAGCCAGTTTAGCCTGGCGGTGGACTGGAACCATGACGGCCTGATGGATATCGCCCGTATCGCCCAGACCGGACAATCGTATCTTTACACTAACGTTGGTGGTGCCAGCAACTGGACGCAATCGGCCCTCGGCGGCAGCCAGAGCGGTACCACCAGCGGCGTGGCGGCAATGGATTACGACTGGGACGGCGCGGTTGATGTACTGGTGACCAAACAGTCGGGCAGCGTGTTCCTGATCCGCAACACCAACACGGTGAGCTACGGTACTTCGCTGCACCTGCGCATTACCGATCCTAACGGTATTAACGTCTATTACGGCAATACCGTGAAGCTGTACAACTCGGCGGGTGTGCTGGTCGCCACGCAAATCATTAACCCGCAGTCGGGGATGGGGGTTAACGACACCTCGGCGCTGGTCAACTTCTACGGGCTGAATGCCGGAGAAACCTACAACGCGGTGCTGATCAAATCCACCGGCACCACCGCCAGCAATATCGACCAGACGGTCAACACCAGCTGGGGCGGTTTACAGGCCACCGATGCCACTCACGCTTACGATCTCAGCGCCGAAGCGGGTACCGCGAGCAACAACGGCAAGTTCGTCGGCACCGGTTATAACGACACCTTCTTTGCCACCGCAGGCACCGATACCTACGACGGTTCCGGCGGCTGGGTGTACAGCTCCGGCACCGGAACGTGGCTGGCGAACGGCGGTATGGACGTGGTTGATTTCCGGCTTTCGACTGTGGGCGTGACCGCGAACTTAAGCAGCACCGCCGCCCAGGCTACTGGCTTTAATACCTCGACATTTACCAATATCGAAGGCATTTCCGGATCGAATTTTAACGACACTCTGACCGGCAGCAGCGGCGATAACCAACTGGAAGGGCGCGGCGGCAACGACACGCTCAATATCGGCAACGGCGGCCACGACACCTTGCTCTATAAACTGCTCAACGCCAGCGACGCCACTGGCGGCAACGGTTCGGATGTGGTGAATGGCTTTACGGTAGGCACCTGGGAAGGCACTGCCGACACCGATCGCATTGATATCCGCGAGTTGTTGCAGGGCAGCGGCTACACCGGAAACGGCAAAGCCAGCTATGTCAACGGCGTGGCGACGCTGGATGCGCAGGCCGGAAACATCGGTGACTTTGTCAAAGTCACCCAGAGCGGCAGCGACACCATCGTGCAGATCGACCGCGACGGCACGGGCGGCACTTTTGCGACAACTAACGTGGTCACGCTGACGGGCGTGCACACCGACCTCGCCACTTTGCTGGCGAATCATCAGTTGATGGTGGTGTAGATAATGAAAAAAAATGCCCAGTCCGTGGAAGCCTGGCTGGAGGCGATGATCGCCGTGGCGCGCTATTATCGGCTTGATTTTTCTCAGGAGAATGTGCGCGCAACCGTCAACTGGGAGCGCGGCAGCAAGCGGGAAGAGTTGCTCACCGACATGGCGCGGCAGTTGGGAATGGGGTTACGGTTGGTGGAGTTTTCCGCCGATTCGCTTAACCCCTGGCGTCTGCCGCTGATCGCGGTGTTTGATAATCAGCAGATTGGCGTGATCACCCGTCGCGACAATCATGACAATATCAGCGTTCAGTTCAGCGGTGACGAAGGGCTGGAAACCACGCTTAACGTCGCGGATGTCGAGGATAAAATCGTTGAACTGGCGCTACTGCGCCCACTCAGCGCCATCCCTGACGCGCGGGTGGATGACTATATTCGCCCGTATCAGGCGAACTGGTTCTGGAATCTCTCGCTGAAAGACTGGCGGCGATACGGCGATATTATGCTGGCGTCACTGGTGGCGAACGTGCTGGCGCTGGCAGCGATGATTTTCTCGATGCAGGTTTACGATCGGGTGGTTCCGGCGCAGTCCTATCCGACGCTATGGGTGCTTTTCGCCGGGGTGATGATGGCGATCCTGTTTGAGTTCTGTATGCGCATGGTGCGTACGCATCTTTCTGATGTGATCGGCAAGCGGGCGGATCTGCGTATTTCGGATCGCGTTTTTGGTCACGCATTACGGCTGAAAAACAACGTGCGATCGAAATCCACCGGATCGTTTATCTCGCAGATCCGCGAACTGGAATCAGTGCGGGAGCTGATTACTTCCACCACCATCGGCGCGGTGGCGGACCTGCCATTCTTCCTGCTGTTTGTCTTTATTTTGTGGATGATCGGCGGCTGGCTGGTGCTGGTGGTTTTACTGGCGCTGCCGTTGCTGGTGATCCCCGGCCTGCTGGTGCAACGCCCGCTGGCGCGGCTGGCGAACGAAGGAATGCGCGAGTCAGCAGTACGCAACGCTACGCTGGTGGAAGCCGTGCAGTCGATTGAAGATATTAAACTGCTGCGCGCCGAACAGCGTTTTCAGAATCAGTGGAATCACACCAACGACGTGGCCTCGTCCATCAGCATGAAGCAACGTTTTCTCACCGGGCTGCTGCTCACCTGGACCCAGGAAGTGCAGTCCATCGTCTACGTGGTGGTGCTGCTGGTGGGCTGCTTTATGGTGATGAACGGCGACATGACCACCGGCGCGCTGGTCGGGACGACGATCCTGGCTTCACGCACCATCGCGCCGCTGTCGCAGATATCCGGCGTGCTCTCGCGCTGGCAGCAGGCAAAGGTGGCGCGTAACGGCCTGGATGAACTGATGAAGCGCCCAGTGGATCAGCCGGAACACGGCAAACTGGTGCATAAAGCGGTGCTGCACGGTAATTATCAGTTCAGCAACGCTATCTTTTATTACGACGAAGAAGAGAAGATTGCCGATGTGGCGATCGGCAAACTCCACATTCAGGCCGGAGAGAAAATCGCCATTCTCGGGCGCAACGGCGCGGGTAAATCGACGCTACTGCAAATGCTCGCCGGAATGCGTATCGCCCAGCAGGGGCAGGTGTTGCTGGATAACATCAGTATCGGGCAGCTTGATCCGGCAGATCTGCGGCGAGACATGGGGCTACTCAGCCAGACCGGGCGACTGTTCTTTGGTTCGCTGCGGGAAAACCTCACCATGGGAATGCCGGAGGCCAGTGATGAAGATATCGAACGCGCGTTAACCCTCAGCGGAGCGCTGCCCTTTGTGCAGAAGCAGAAAAACGGCCTCAACTACATGATTCAGGAAGGGGGATTTGGCCTCTCTGGTGGTCAGCGGCAAACGCTGCTGCTGGCGCGGCTACTCATCTCTCAACCCAATATCGTGCTGCTCGACGAACCCAGCGCCTCGCTGGACGAAATGGCAGAAGCGCATTTAATCGAACAACTGAAACAGTGGATTGGGCATCGCACGCTGATTATCGCCACTCACCGCACGGCGATGCTGCAACTGGTGGACCGCATTATCGTGATGGATCAGGGGCGCATTGTAATGGACGGCGCGAAAGAGGCCATTTTGCGTGAACAGGGCGAACCCACGGCGCGACGGGTGGTGTTGCAGGAAAAGAATAAGGGGTCTGCCGCATGAACGGACAACTGCAATATAACCGTGGCCTGACTGAACCCCGCTTGCCGCGTTCGGCGCTGGCGGTACGCGTTACCGCTGTAATGCTGCTCTGTTTTCTCGGCTGGGCGTGGTACTTCCAGCTTGATGAAGTCACCACCGGCAGCGGCACGGTAGAACCCTCCGGGCGCGAACAGGTGGTGCAGTCGCTGGAAGGCGGAATTCTGTATCATCTGAACGTGAAAGTTGGTGATATTGTCGAACAGGGCCAGCCGCTGGCGCAGCTTAACCGCACTAAAACGGAATCCGACGTCCAGGAAGCGATGTCGCGGCTGTACGCTGCGCTGGCAACCTCGGCGCGGCTGCGGGCGGAAGTGAGCAATAAACCGTTGGTCTTCCCTGACGAATTGAATAAATTCCCCGAACTTATCGAGTCGGAAACGGCGTTGTACAACACTCGCCGCGACGGGTTGAACAAAGCCACCACCGGGCTGACGCAGGGGATTAGCCTGGTCAACCGTGAACTGGCGATGACCCAGCCGCTGGTGAAACAGGGGGCGGCGAGCAGCGTCGAAGTGCTGCGCCTGCAACGCCAGGCCAATGAACTGGAAAACAAACTCAGCGACGTGCGCACGCAATACTACGTTCAGGCGCGCGAAGAGTTAGCAAAAGCCAATGCGGAAGTGGAAACCCAGCGTTCGGTGATCCGTGGACGGGAAGACTCTCTCACCAGGCTCAACTTTACCGCGCCGGTGCGAGGCATTGTTCAGGATATTGATGTCACCACGGTTGGCGGCGTCATCGCCCCCGGTGGTAAACTGATGACCATCGTGCCGCTGGATGAGCAACTGCTGATTGAGGCAAAAATCTCCCCGCGCGATGTGGCGTTTATCCACCCGGGGCAAAAATCGCTGGTGAAAATAACTGCCTACGATTACTCCATCTACGGCGGCCTGCCGGGAGAAGTGGCGGTGATATCACCAGACACCGTGCAGGATGAAGTGCGGCGCGATGTTTATTACTATCGGGTATACATTCGCACTTTCAGCAACCATCTGGAAAACAAAAGCAAACAGCAGTTTCCGATATTCCCCGGTATGGTGGCGACGGTCGATATCCGCACCGGCAAAAAAAGCGTGCTGGATTATCTGTTGAAACCCTTTAACAAAGCACAGGAGGCGTTGCGCGAACGATGAACATTAGCGATGTAGCAAAAATTACCGGCCTGACCAGCAAAGCCATTCGCTTCTATGAAGAGAAGGGGCTGGTGACGCCGCCGATGCGCAGCGAAAATGGTTATCGAACCTACACGCAGCAGCATCTCAACGAATTGACCTTACTGCGCCAGGCGCGCCAGGTGGGCTTTAACCTGGAAGAGAGCGGCGAGCTGGTGAATCTGTTTAACGACCCGCAGCGCCACAGCGCCGACGTGAAACGGCGCACGCTGGAGAAAGTGGCGGAGATCGAACGGCACATTGAGGAACTGCAATCCATGCGCAACCAGCTACTGGCGCTGGCGAATGCCTGCCCCGGTGATGACAGCGCCGACTGCCCGATTATCGAAAATCTCTCCGGCTGCTGTCATCATCGGGCGGGGTGATTAACGCTTGCGAAAATAGTCGTCCATTATTTTCGTCAACTCCGGACGTTCGCCGTCATCATTGATGGCAAAATCCAGAAAAAAAGCATCTGCTTGCGGCGTTCGGTTTTGCGCCATCAACCGGAAGGTGAGGGGGCGATAACTGACGTATGCCGGATAGCTGATAACGAATCGGGCAAAGTCAATAAAAAGCGGCGAGTGTGTGAAAAACAGCGCCTGCAAAATTACATCAGCCTTTTCATCCTCCCCCAAACCTTGTTGGATCATGCTCTTAATACGAGTTTCGCTCAAATTCCCGGCCTCAACAATTTGCCAGGCTTGATCCAGTGAAGGGTACCGGCTGACGCTCTGCTGCAACTCTTCTGACCAGGTTTCGGATGGGCTGATGTGCTTATCAGGGCCGAAACTCTCCCATGCGCCGGACGGTAATGTTTTCCACTCAGTGAGTTTGGGAACGTGGCACAGTAGCTCTGTTTTGTGCAGACATTCTCCGCCCGGAAATACCAGGGTTTGTTGCTCATCATTAAAACGGGTTGCCGTGCTGAGTACCAGTGTTTTGAGCGGTCGCCCTTCCAGTGCGGCAGCAGTGGCCTTATGGTGCCCGTCGAGCAGAACGCAGAGATAGGAATCAGGGAGATACCAGGCCAAAGCACGGGCGTCCGGTTTATCGCGATAAAACGTCACACGCTCAGGATTAAAATGTGATGGCGGCTGTCCAGGAAGAAGAAAACAGGGGGCGGTGTTACAGAAATAGCAATATTCAGGATCCCAGACGGCAACGGTTGCCGGATTACTGGCGCTATGGTCCGTTGCCGCCCAAAAGAAATGCCCATTGCCATCCGTCGGGTAAAGTTCACGATCTTCCAGCAGATAATAGCCATCAGCAAGGCATGAGAACAGCGGTGTAAGCGCGGCAAAAGCGTCCGTAAAGCCAGACCATGGGCGATTCCAGTTTTCGAGAGCAGACAAAAACCGGGCGGCTCCCTGTTCATCATCCGCAAAACCGCTGTAGACAAATTCCGCGCAGGTGGGGCAGCCGGCCTCGGACCAGAAACGTATTACCGGGACATCCTGCCAGCAGAGTGAACGGATAAGCCCATAAGGGTGCGGATCGTAAAGCACACATTGACGCAGAAATCCTTTACCGGACTTCACCGAAAAAATGACGCCCGCAGCGGTATTTTTCAGCAGACGTACTTCAGGTTTTCGAAAGGGAAAAAGCATGGCCACTCCTTAGCCGAATATTCAGAACCCTGAACTGTGCCAGAAAATTACGCTGGTGACTATTGCTCTGGAAATGGTAACGGTATCCTTACCCATTAATCCCCGTTTGCACCGAAAGAATATGCTGCAAACTTTCTACCATTATGCGCCCCGATTGAAATAAGCCTTCCTGGATTTCATTGTTAACATTCACAGCGTGAACCAGGGAGGCTAATAATACTACTTGCAAGAAGGCAAAAATAAACGCACCGATAATCATAATATGCGTCAGGGGTATTTTCCTTTGCTCCTTCATTTTAAATAACCCACAAACTGGCCTTCTTTCATTAAGGCGACTTTTCCTGTGTGATGATAAACAATGACGTTATACAGACCTGACTGATAAACAGTGGCATCTTTATTGTCTTCATCAATTGCACATAATGAATCATTGAGATAAGCAAAGTTCTTACTGCTCATTCTGAAGGTGACGCCAAATCCTTTATAAATGGCTTTCTTTGCCGCCTGAGCATGTTGTGCGGCTTCTGCATTTTTAAATGCCTGTGCTTCTGATGCACTTAAAATAGCCGTCTGGCGCTGCTGTTCTGCGAGATAACAGGTGTCATGGCTGACGCCCTGCGCCTGGCAATCTGCGATGCGGGAAGTGGGTGAACTACAGCCAGCCAGTAATATAACCGCCAGCAGGGAAAACGATTTAATGGAGCTATTCATCATTGTTAACCTTAAATAATGTACAAATTAATGAAGAGGTGAAAACCGGCAAGCTTCCTTGCTCTTATTTATATTGAGGATTGAAATATTAGAACGAATATCCCACGCCGACACCCGCGCTGAAATCAGATTGTGTATCCGCAGAGACACCGGCTTTAATCACGGTATGCGTTCCGGCATTAAAAGATGTTCCTACAGACACCGCAGATTCACCGTTGAAGGTTCCCGCTCCCGCTGACACCATCATCAAGTCACCGGTTTTCACCTGGGGTTGTGAGGCGATAGCGATGGCAGATGCAGTTCCCGCATTGGCTTCTTTACGATTATCCTCAACTTCGTTTTTCAGCGAACTGAAATGGTTATTGAGCGTAGTAATCTGTTGGCTATTATCCGCTACTCGTTTTTGCGTGTTGCTTAACTGCTGATGCGTTTGGGTTACGTCTTGTGTCAGGCTGTCAATTTGTTCATGCGTTTGCGTTGAGTCTTGCGCCAGACGCTGAATTTGTTCCCCGTACTGCACACTATCGATATGCTGTTGCGTTGCCTGGTTAGTCGCCAGAGTATCTATTTTTTGTTTTTGTTCTGCTGCAGTACGCGCATTCGCATCATTTTGTGCTCTCAGTCCGGCGTTAACCATCTCTTGATAATGTGCGTTGGTCTGGGCATCGCCAAGTGCGGAAACCGTTTTTTGCGTCGCGTCGATTTGTTTCTGCTGATCGTCCATTTGTTGCTGCTGGGTGTCCGCTTGTTCCTGTTGCGCATTGGCAGCGGCTGTCTGTCTGGCGTCAATCATGCTCTGATATCGGGCGGCAGTCTGCACATCCCCGGTGGCGGCAACGGTTTTCCGGGTTTCGTCGAGTTGTTGCTGTTGGTCAGCAATATCGCTGCGGTTCTGTTCGATATTATTTTTGTTTTCTGTCACAGCACCGGAAAGTTTGACGCCGTTAATCAGAGCGGTGTTGGCGTTAGCGTTAGCATGGTCAGCCGTTGACTGGGCATGTGTGACATCGGCTTTTATGTTGGTGACGTCTGACTGCACTGCGGAGACATCATTACGGGTGTCGGCGATGGCGGCTTTATTGGCATCAATATCCGTCTGCGCCACCGTGATGGCGTGCTGCGCGTCATCAGCTTTCAGTGAAGCCCAGTTGGCGGCATGTTGTGCGTCCTGAATGGCGGTGTCCTGCTCGTTGTCGCGGACGGTCTGTTTGTGCTCGTTTGATGCCAGCCGTTTCTGCTGGTCAGCAATATCGCTGCGGTTCTGTTCGATATTGTTTTTGTTTTCTGTCACAGCACCGGAAAGTTTGACGCCGTTCATCAGAGCGGTGTTGGCGTTAGCGTTGGCATGGTCAGCCGTTGACTGAGCATGTGCGACATCGGCTTTTATGTTGGTGACGTCTGACTGCACTGCGGAGACATCATTGCGGGTGTCGGTGATGGCGGCTTTATTGGCATCAATATCCGTCTGCGCCACCATAATGGCATGGTGCGCATCATCAGCTTTTTGCGACGCCCAGTCGGCGGCATGTTGCGCGTCCTGAATGGCGGTGTCCTGCCCGTTGTCGCGGACGGTCTGCGCTTGATTGGTTATCGGGTTCAGCGTACTGGCGGGCTGTACGGGAGAAGCAGTTGTATTTTCCTGAGGCGTCGTTGTCTGGTAATCATGCGCAATCAGATAATTTTGTGCGGCTGCGCTATTTCCTGTCCTTTCTAAAAATCGACCAATTTTCTGATCAATTTCCACTTGCGACATTCCTGGCTGGATTGCCGCTAATTCTGTCGCTGCCGCCTCAACAGTATCACCCGCAAACGCAGATGGACTTACTGCGGTAGCAACAACGACAGCCAGTAAAGACAACTTTACAGTATTCATGTATTTTTTCTCGTCCAAAGTAAGTCACATATTTGTTTCTATAAGCAACATAAAACGTTGTTATAAGAATTAATCTGCGTTGCAATTTGATCGAAATCTACGCCGCCATTTGTGTGATGTAAAGCGCATTTTTGTTTGATGTAAGCGTAAACACCACCAATAAGAAACAAAAATTGTTTCTTTTATAAACAAAAAAGGAAATCATTTCGTGCTCTTTCAATGTAAAAAAGAGTAAAGACTTGTTTTGATAAGCGAAATAAATTCTGTTTCTGGACTAAACGTGAAGCGGTTCCTGATGTGTGCTAAAATGCGTTTCTTTGATAAATCTCAATTTTTAAGAGGTTTACGCCAGGCAGGAAAATTTAAATGAATGAATTTGAGAAGATTTTTAATGAAATGAATCTGGACCGGGCATTGCTACCGATCCTTTTTCGTTCGAACCGGTCGACAGTGTGGAAGTATTTAAGCGGCGATAGTACGGCTCCTGCCTCTGCCATGTCGCTGATTATGCTGTTGCAGTTGATCCAGAAACGAAACCCCGATCTGTTAGCCGAATGGTTAACGCTTTCTGATTTCACCATTCCGCCAGAAGTTTACCTGGACCAGCCTGATTACTGGAAAGGGTGGGTGTATACCCAACACAAGGTCAATAAAAACGTCCTGGAATATCTAAAAAAACACTATCCGGATGAAGACCAAAAAGGTATGGGTAAAACCACAGAAGAGTAAATTGTCATTACCCGCCCACATGCCGGATGCGCACAGACTGGCAGTGTTAGTAGGCATGATAATACGCGTCAGCGTCGCATCAGGCATCGGCGCATAACCGCCGGATGCGACGTAAACGCCTTATCCGGCCTACGATTCGGGCGCAGACTTCCAGGCATGATAATACGCGCCCGCCTCGCATCAGGTGTCGGTGCACGACTGCCGGATGCGGCGCAAGCGCCTTATCTGGCCTACGATTCGGGCATATTTTGTAGGCATGATAAGACGCGTCAGCGTCGCATCAGGCGATGACCGCACGGATGATCAGCGTTATCCCTTCTATCGCAATGACTTCAACATGCGTACCTGCACCGAGATCCTCGCTGGCGCTGACAGGCCATGAACTGTCACCGACGCGCATATGACCGCGCCCGTTGACCAGCGGAGATTCCAGCACAAAACGTCGGCCAATCAGCTGCTGCCCGCGCTGGTTTAAATGACTATCGCTGTGCTTTTGTTCGCGCACCCGCCGCGACAACCATTTCCACCACAGCCAGGCGGCGAGCAGCGTCAGGATGGCAAACATCACCCCTTGCCACTCCCAACCCAGCGGCACCAGCCAGACCACCAGGCCGGTAATCACCGCTGCCACGCCGCTCCACAACAAATAACCATTTCCGCCCAGCATCTCGGCTGCCAGCAGCAACCCGCCGAGACTGAGCCAGAAAATATGTGGATGAACGACCATTAACTCCATCATGGCTGAGTCCGCTTGTTGGCGCTGTCTTTCACCAGCTCGGCAATCCCGGCAATCGACCCCATCAGGCTGCTGGCCTCTAATGGCATCATCACTACTTTGCTGTTACTGGACGAACCGATCTGCTGTAACGCTTCGGTGTATTTCTGCGCTACGAAGTAGTTCACCGCCTGAATATCACCGGAGGCAATGGCTTCAGATACCATTTTGGTGGCGCGGGCTTCTGCTTCGGCAGAACGTTCACGCGCTTCGGCCTGTAAGAATGCCGACTGACGTTCACCTTCCGCTTTCAGAATTTGCGACTGTTTTTCACCTTCCGCTTTGAGTATTTCCGCCTGACGGATCCCTTCCGCTTCAAGGATGTAAGCGCGTTTGGTACGTTCCGCTTTCATCTGCGCGTTCATTGAAGAGATAAGCTCTGCCGGTGGGCGCACGTCGCGAATTTCAATACGGGTGACTTTAATCCCCCACGGGTTAGTGGCTTCATCGACAATACGCAGCAGGCGTGAGTTGATGCTGTCGCGCTGAGAGAGCATTTCGTCAAGTTCCATTGAACCCAGCACGGTACGGATGTTAGTCATGGTCAGGTTGATGATCGCCAGCTCCAGATTGCTGACTTCATAAGCCGCGCGCGGCGCGTCAATCACCTGAATAAAACAGACTGCGTCGATGGTAACGTTGGCGTTATCTTTCGAGA
>SKDZ01000249.1_pt1 | contig 33594 bp, 28 predicted proteins | sample 4826551 | NCBI WGS metagenome assembly SKDZ01 (sample SAMN11008822, study PRJNA524170) | human gut metagenome | biome: Human fecal sample; material: Feces; isolation source: fecal sample from pouch patient p12, p15 | host: Homo sapiens | place: Israel: Tel-Aviv | collected 2016-02-02 | reverse complement strand
ATTTTATACTCCTCCAAGTATAAAATAGAAGCATCATGACAAAAGATACGAAAGAAATTATTATTCGCACTCTCTTAAATTCGCCTCCGAATCTCAAAAAGTAACCATTGAAGAAATCTCTAAACGGTCACACATTACCCGTACAACAATTAAAAATAATTTTAAATCAGGCGTGCCCGGGATTGTCGAATATATCTATCTGAATATTGTAGATGAAGTCAATGAACGTTTACTTCAATATAATTGTGAAGATGTTACTATTGAACTCCTTGCTGACCTTCTACTTCCGGTCCTTTGGCAACATAAAGAAGAAGCTCATATTATTTTTGGCTCTCAACTTCCTTTCCGGTTAATTGGTCCAATTAGTGATAGAACTTGGAAGTGGGCTGAAAAACACTTTAACTCTCTTATAAAAAAACATGGTTTAGCAAATTATTTTACAGCTCAAGAACTCCTAAGATACTTTAACGCTCAACTTATTACCGTTCTCACTCTTTGGTTAGAAGCCGATATTCCCATTGCATATCAAAAATTTCGTCCAAAATTTATCTTTTTTATGAGCACTCCAATCAATGAGCTTATTTTTAAAGGAACAAAATAAAAAACGTAAATCTTTCGATTTACGTTTTTCTTATTATGTTTGTTAACTTAAGGCGCAATCCGTTTTCTGGCTGCTCGTTTTCTACCCATTTCAATTTGTTCTTCTTTTTTCTTGATAGGATTGATAACTTTTGCTTTAATGCCAATAGCAGTGGCAGCAAGTCCAGCTATCAAAAGTGCATTCCCTGCCAAAAAGCCTTTAATAAATGTACGATTCATTTGTCTCTCCTCCTAGTTTTATAGATAAACAGCCAAATAATAAAACTTTAGTAAAATTTCCTCATTCGACTCTACAAAATCATTTTAACATAAATGTTATAAATCTAAAAATAATAAACTTAGAATGAAATAATAAAAAACCTTCTAACTATAATGCTAGAAAGTTTTCATTAAATCTAAATCTTCGTTGATTATTTAAACCATTTATCAACTTCTTTTTGATGATCTTTAATCCAATTTTTGGCAGCTTCTTCTGGTGTTTTACCATTTTGAATATCAAGCATGACAGCTTCCATATCCTTAGTTGTCCAATTAAATTTATCTAAAACTTTATAAGCTTCTGGATTTTCTTTCTTCAAACCTTTACGAACAATGGTATTAATATTTTCTGAAGTTCCCATTGTTCCTTTTGGATCAGCCAAATATTTCAAATCATATTTGTTAAACATCCAATGAGGAGACCAACCAGTAATGACAATATCTTTATGTTGTTTGATTGCTTCACCAAGAGCTACAGTCATTGCACCTGATGATGAAGGAACAAGTTTCCAATCTTTAAGATTATCATAGCTATTAAGCGTTTTTTCACTAGCAGCCATTACACCTGCACCTGGTTCAATACCTGTGATTGTTTTATTCGCTTGATTTGTTAAATCTTCAATTGAATTAACATTCATATAACTTGGAACAACAAACCCAACTTTAGCCCCTTTAAGGTTAGGACCTAACAAATCAACAGATTTACCATATTTTTGCCATTGTGTTTTATGCGTGTTTGGTAACCAAGCAGAAACCATTCCATCTGCTTGACCATTGGCTACTGTTTGCCAAGCCACCGCATTATCTAAAGCTGTCGTTTTAACATCAAAGCCGTGTTCTTTCATCGCTTGAGTCAAAACATTGATTGATGCAACTTCTGAATCCCAGTTCATATAAACTAAGTCAACTTTTTTATCAGAGGCTGTTTTCCCAAAAGACATTCCTGAAAAGGCACCAATAATTAAAGCTAACAATGAAACTAAGGCAATTCCACGTTTCCATTTTTTAACTGTAGGATTTCCCTGTTTTTCAAGAGGAGAAACATTAAGTTTTTGTGTAAAGCGGTCAATAATAATAGCCAAAATAACTAATGAAATCCCACTTACAAACCCTTTACCAATATCAGCCGATTGAACAGCTGCAAGTACACCACGACCTAAGCCAGGCGCCCCAATCATAGAAGCGATAACAACCATAGAAAGAGCTAACATAATCGTTTGGTTAACACCAGCCATAATTGTTCCTTTAGCCAAAGGAAATTCCAATTTAAAAAGCTTTTGACGGGCAGTTGAACCAAATGAATCTGCCGCTTCAACTAATTCCGTTGAAACTTGACGAATTCCCAAGTTAGTCATTCTGACTGTTGGTGGGAGTGCAAAGATAACAGATGCAAATACCCCAGGAACAACTCCTATTCCAAAGAATGCAACCGCTGGAATCAAATAAACGAAACCAGGCATCGTTTGCATAAAGTCCAAAATCGGTTGAACGATCTTAGCCACTAAATCAGATTTGGCCATCCAAATCCCTAAAGGAACTCCAATGATGATTGACAATAAACTTGAAAGTAAGACAAGTGTGATTGTACTCATCAAATCTGACCATAAGCCCTGGTTAGCAATTAAAGAAAGACCGATGAAAGTGAATAAAGGAAAGGCAATTTTTTTACCTGAAACCAAAATGGCAAGGATAGTAACAACAGCAATCATCAACCAGAATGGAACAGCAGTTAAAGCACCTGTAATACCGTTCATCAATACCGTTCCTGATTTTTGAATCACATCAAATCCTGAACTAAAAGTACTAGTAATCCAATCTGTTGCCGATGACACCCAGTTTGCTATGGGTACTTGTCCAATAGCTAAATCAATCATTTATTCTCCTCCTCTTTTTCAATCTCCTCTACTTCGTCCTCATCAGGAATATCAGCTAAGGCCTCTAAAACACTTCCTCGAATCAATACACCTTTAAGGAATCCATTATCATCAACAACTGCTAAAGGCGTTGGGGCATCATAGATAATTGGCAAGATATCTCTTACAAGCATTTCTTTAGAAACTGTTCCGACATCTGTAGTCATCACATCTTTTAATGGTTGATTATTTTTTCTAGCAGCAATAGCTTGTTCACTCGTAACAACACCACGGAATTGACGCTTTTTGTCAACAGCCATTAGAGAGCTGACCTCTTCAGTCTTCATCTTCTTCAAGGCAACGCTTGGTCCGTCAACATCAATGTTAGTAGTTAAAGCTGGAATCATAATATTCTCTGCTGTAATAACTTTTGCACGATCTACATCTTCTACGAAAGTTTTAACATAATCATTTGCTGGATTGGTCAAGATTTCCTCACCAGTACCAATTTGCATGATTTTACCATCTTTCATGATTGCGATGCGGTCACCAATACGAAGGGCTTCGTTCAAATCATGAGAAACAAAGATAATTGTTTTTTGAAATTTTGCTTGAAGTTCAAGTAGCTCATCTTGCATTTCACGACGAATCAAAGGGTCAAGAGCAGAGAAAGCTTCATCCATGAGCAAAATCTCTGGGTCATTAGCTAAGGCACGCGCAAGCCCAACCCGTTGTTGCATCCCACCAGATAATTGTTTAGGATACTGATCTTTAAAGTCTAACAAGTTTGCATTATCTAAGGCCTTCTCTGCGCGTTTGCGTCGTTCTTCCTTTGGTACATTTTGAACTTCCAAACCATACTCGGTATTTTCTAAAATTGTTCGATGTGGAAATAGACCAAAATTTTGGAAAACCATACTCATTGTTTTACGGCGAACTTGAAGCAAATCTTCTTTATTCAATGTAGCAACATCTTGGTTGTCAATAAATATTTTTCCGCTCGTTGGTTCAATCAATCGATTAAGCAAACGCAACAAAGTTGATTTACCTGAACCAGATAGACCCATGATGACAAAAATTTCACCCTCATTGATTTCAAAATTTGTATCATAAACCCCTACAGTTGCACCGGTTTTTTTCAAAATTTCATTTTTGGGCTCACCTTTTTCAACCATTGTTAATGCGGTTTTAATCCGTTTGCCAAAAATTTTAGTTAAATGTTCAATTTTTATTTTTACTGGCAAAATAGCTCTCCTTTACTCTAACACAAGGAAGCTTAAAACTTTTTTAGAAATATAAATTCTAAATAAATAAGTTAATTAATAATTAGAAGTTTTAAGTTTCACAAGTGATTTTCTTATTTAAAGTGACCACTCAATAATAACAATATGTAGTCACTATGTCAAATAACTAAACTTAAGCTTAAAAAAAAGGCATCATTTTGTAAACGATGTCTTAGTTGCCATAAAAGAAATTTTGGACAATTTGTCCTGTATCAGAAGCACCTACAAAATATAAGGTATCTCCTTGATTTAAAGTTGCGTACGGTCCTGGCGAAACAATTAATTCTGCATTTTGCAAAATGGCAACAACTGTCGCCCCTGTATTTTGCCAAAGATTCATTTCTCCTAGGCTCAGTCCGAACTTTTCAGAGTCTTTTTCCAGTTCAAATTCAATAGGAGTTAAAGGGTTTATTTTTTGAAAATGCTCAGTTTGGTCAACCAATTTATCCAAGATGGATGAAAAATTAGCTAATTCTCTTCTCTGACTCTCCACACTCTGCATGATTTGTGTCCGTAAATCTTGCATTGTTTCCACTTCTTGATATTGAGCCAGATATTCTTGTGCCTTTTGCTTTGAAGCAATATTTACACCACTTCCATGAACAGGGTCAACTATTCCCAAGTCACTTAGAACATTGATTGCTTTACGTGCCGTTTCGGGTGAGACAGCGAAAGTTGTTGCAAGAGTTGAACGAGCGTATATTTTTTGTCCAACTTTAAGTTCATTACGTACAATTCTTTCAGCAATTTGTAATGCAATCTGCTGATATCTTGGTTGTCTCGCTATGCGCATCTAATTCTCCTCATCACAAGTCATTAAAAATCTATTTTTACCTGAACAAAATGAAATTCTTTCATATTATAGCGCTTTATCATTTATTTTTCAATCTATACCATTTAGTAAGTTTTCTCAAACTCCTAAGCCAAATATATTTTTAATAATCCTTTTTTAGCTGAAATTTTTAACAAAAAGAAGCTATAACAACAATTATTATAACATTTCCTTTTCTACTTAGATTTTTTTGTAGAGTAAATCCTTTGATCCCCTATTCCCTCTGTAATCGGTGAACGATAAGCAATATTCTTTTTGTTTGCATCGTTAATGAGAGCTTGCCATGCTTTCCACACATTTTCTTCAGAATAACGTCTAGATAATTCATAAGACTGAGTAGACATTTTTTGTAGTTTATCTTCCTGAGTAAACAGTTCAACTAAACGGTCAGCCATTTCTTGAATTCCCTCATAAGGAACAACAAAACCATTTTCTCCATCCACTATCAACTCATTTGGTCCATAGTTTACATCATAAGTTACCCCAACCATCCCATGACTTATTGCCTCCATGAGAGATAGATTAAAACCTTCCATGATTGAAGCTAGGGCATAGACTTGGAACTCTTTTTGCAGCTCCCCAACATTATTAGCATACTTAAATTGATGCACTGCTTCTTCCATATGGTATTCTTTTATCGCAGCATTAATGGCCTTTTGTGCTGAATCATCATTTCGATGATCAACATAACCATAAAAATCTAGCGTAATATCTGGAACAGTTTGTCTTGCAATCCCTATCGCCCTAATGATATGATCAATTCGTTTTTCAGGTGCAACACGTGCAGTCACCAAAACGCTATGCACTTTACGCTCCTTCATATCAATTCGCTTTTCTGAAAAAACTTCATTTGGAACAACTCCAACAGGAATAGTAAATAATTTGCTTTGAGGATTAAATCGTTTTGAAACATCAAGTGTTTGTTTTTCTGTTGCTGAAACAATAGCATCGTAACCATTTGAATTCATCAATCCAAACTCATAAAAGTTATTCATGACCAAATGCATGGGCTCTTGGGCATTTCCAGCATGTGAATTATGCAAATGAAGTACCGTATAGGCAGGTCTTTCTAAATTCAATAGTGCCCAATCTGCCAAATGAGTTCTGTCCATAATGAAAATATTTGCTTTATCACCTTGCCAGTATTCCTCATTTAATAAATCAAGAAAATGAAGCGTTAACTCATCAATGTTAGCAAAATTATAGATTGCGCCTTCAGAACTAAGCAACCGCCAACCAGTTTTGTCATATTTCATATTTCCATCATATTTATTAAATGTTTCTAGTACTGGTTTACCATTAATATCCAGCCAAACCTCCGTACCAATCTTATTATCAGGTGTGTACCACTGGCATAAACTTAAAAAACCACGAAAATCATAAAAATCAACTCGATAAAGATTTCCAAATCCATCAAAATATTCGACAGCACTTACTCGTTCAAGTGGGTCTTCTCCAAAATATCGGACACGCGCAATAAGCTGTTGTCCCTGAAAAACAAGATATCTAGATTGTTCTGGTTCCTTATTGTAAGTCAAAGACTCGACACCAAAATCCAAATCTTCGACATGAAGTATCTTCTCCTCAACATGTTCTGTTTTTTGAAAATAATCAAACATACAGAGAGTTTCTGATTCAGAAACACCTGCTTCAGCTAAAAAACGATGAATACTAGGATTCCATTCACGAAATACTAGCTTAAAAGCTTCTTTATGCTCCCGAAATAAAGATGCACGTTTCAGTTGCGCATGCTCTATCCCTGAATTTTTTTGATTAAATGTTGAGTTAATAAAAAATAACATGATTCACCATTCCTTTAATTTGATTACTTTATGAATAAACTATCGACAATGATTTTTTCATTGAGCCATTGCGACCAAACAGCTTCCTCACTGTATTCTTTAGCTTTCGCATAAGCAGAACGAGAAAATTTGTCCCAATTTGCTTTCGAACGTATAATTTCTATAACAGAATCAGCAGCGGTTTGAATCGCACCGTAAGGAACAAGATAACCATTTCCCCCATCTTCTATTTGTTCATTCAACCCATATTTAACTTTATAAGCCACAACTGGTACACCATGATTTAATGCTTCTAAAACGTTCATCCCAAAAGCTTCTCCCTCCGATGTATTAAGTAAAAGTCCCGCTTTATCTAAAGCTGCTTCAATCACTTCTCCAGAATGATAGCCTTTAAAATTAACGACTTTTTTTAAATTATTAGCTTCTACAAGTTTTTCTAAATCTTTTTGAACCTCTAAAGGTGATGAATATCCATAGAAATCAAGGCTAGTTTCCGGAAATTTTTCATGAACTTTGGCAAAAATTCCTAGAACATCAGCTGGTTTCTTTTCCAATGATAAACGTCCAATATAAATAATTTTGTTTTTATCTCGTGAAATGGATTTTTTAACTTTTTTAGAATATGTATCGGTTAATGTGACGATATGTTTAAAATCATAATATTTACTAATTTCATCTTTTTGCTGTTTGGTAGCAACAATCAACCCATCAAAATTGTCCTTATAAAGAGAGAAAAAATCTTGAAGATAACCCGCAACTGATCGAGAGGCTCCCGCTTGTTGATTGTTTTTAGAATGAGAATTATGTAAAAGTTGCCATTTTCCTACTGCTCCACTTACAGTTGCAACAGCGGGAATGAGCGATGGACGATCATTTATAAAAACGCTTGGTTCTTGACTCGCCAATTCGCTCATAAAAAATGTAAAAAGTTCTTCTTCGCGATTAAAACGTCTATTCTTCCCTTTATAATTCAATAATTTGTACATCGTTGGATTTAGAACTCCTTGGATATTCATATGTGTAATCTCCAATTTAGGAGTTCCATTAATATCAAAAAACATTTGCGCTCCTTGTGTCCCATCTGGATGAAAATATTGTGTGGAAGAAAGAAATCCTCTGCGATCCCAGATATCTTTGGCTACCACATGATTCATTGAATCATTATATTCTATTGCGCCTACTAATCCAACAGTAGCTGGTGCAATGAGGACTTTCGCAATCGTTTGTCCCGCATGTTTAATCAGTGATTCATTCGCGTCAATTCCTTCAATATGATATTTTCTTTTATCAATCTTTTCTGTATAGCGTACATCAACATCTTTTTCAGGAACATTCATAACTTCTTGAAAATAATCATACATATTTATGACATCATCATGAGTTAGTCCTACTCTTTTCAAATCTCCGGATAATTGAGAGTTATAGTTTCTCGTTAGAATTTTTGCCTCAACTTGATGGTTCTTAAACATTTTCAAACGTTTAATCGCCGAAAATTCTGTCCCCGAATTTAGAGTAAAAATATTCTCATTTACAAAATAATTCATTATCAGTGTCCTTCTCTTAGGTAATTGTTAAAACAAATATTAAGCAAGAGCTTTTAACGGTTCTGTATCTATCTTTTGATGTTGTTTTTCAATTTTTTCTACTTCTACGATATCTTCAACATAGCTAGGCTTATCAGCAAGATTTTCTGGTTTTTCTGGTTTTACATAAGCTGATTCTAACTTCTCAACCTTGACTGGTGCATCAATATTTTTTATAGTGGCTATAACAAGTGAAAACTCAAGTTCTTTTTTATCAAAAGCAATTGGAACTTCAGGAAGAATAATTGCATTTCCTCCTTCATTTACCGATAAAAGATTTTGAACACGTTTAAATTGATTAACCTTTTTCACGCTATTAATAAAAGATGAACTACTAATGATTGTAGAAAACAGTTGTTTTACATTTTCATTTAAAGCTCCTGTAAAATAGCTCTTCAAATCAAGGTCATTAGGTAGAGAACTTTCAATCATAACTTTTCTTGTTGGAATCCCCGTTATTTTTTCCATTTCATCCAACTGTTTTCTCAGGTTAATAATGCTTTGGTCATAACTAGAACGAATTTCTGAGAAATGATTGATTGTATTTTCTAAGTTTTCATCAATCAGAGCTAAAACGTGTTCAAAATAAACTTTATTAATAATCTCTTTTAATTCGTCAATATTTCGCAAATGCGTTAAATCAGAAACCTCAGCACCAAGAGCACTAGCTAACAATTCAACATTTCGATAGGAAGTACTATATATGTCCATATAATTAGGGAGTGAATTAATTGCATTAATAATCTCTTGCAAACCATTTTTAGATTCCGACATTCTTGCAATGTTTTCATTTAGTTTAACTGATTCCTCTAAATATTGACGATAATTTTTAACTAATAGAGAAAAAACCTGTTCTCTTTTGACATACTCTGATTGCCATTCTTTGAAATTAATTGCTAGTCTTTCTAAGTAACTTTCAATATTTGTTCCGCGATAGGCGATATCACTATTTCCTAAATCAATCACCCGTTTACCACCAACCTTAATAAAGATTGAAAGTTGATTTTGATATTCTGTTAATGCTTGTTTGAGCTCTTTAGAAATTGAATCAACTAATGCATACAGATTTTGATAGGTTTCTGTCCATTGTGAGAGTTCAAATTTATTTGTTAATTTAGAAGATGATTCACTAACTTCAATTTCTGGAATATTAAATTCATCTATAAAATTAGAACCTGTCGCCTCACCAATTGGAAAAGTTAAAGTATTATTCTTGAAGATAAATTGATTCAAATTGTTCAATGCAGTCTCAAATTCATTATCTTTTTTGAGTACAACATTTCTTAAATCGAGACAATGATTAAATTCTTGGCTTACCTGATTATACAATTCTTGGTCAGCATTGTATCTTTGCATCTCTTGTTGATATTGCGTTCGAACAATTTCACTAGATTTATTCAAATTTTGATAATCATTGAAAACAACTTCATATTGTTGACTAAGCTTTTCTAGCTGACTATTCACCTTTGTATATTCAGGTAGTATTGTCTTATAGGAATGACTATATTGAGGATAGTCATCATGCCAAGTTTTTGCCTGTTCTGTTAAATTCAAACAAAGTTGCTCTCCCTTTTGGTAAGTTTCATCTAAACCAGTAAAATTATTTTGCACTTCAAATTCAAAGCCTTCTTTTGTATCTGTCAATCTATTAAATTCTTTTTCAGAATTTTTATACTCCTCTAAAATAGATTCTTTATTGACCGTAGCAACCCTGAGAAGACCTGCTATATCAGAATAGGCTTTTTTTACAATCTCTAGATTTTCCTCACTTTGAGCAAGTTTTTCTTTGGCAATATCGTAAGATTCCTTAGTTGAATTATACCGAGTTTCAAAAGCTGTGTAATCCTCTTTTATCTTACTAAAAGAAGATTGCTCTTTTTGAAATTCTTTTTCTAGCTCTTCATATTGTTGAGAAATAACCTTAAATGCTTCTTCTGATTGCCCACGCTGATGATTAAGAAGACCATATTTTGATTTTAAAACCTCTAAAACCATTGTAATTTTTTTCTGAGCGTTCAATGTTTCAGTTAATGTTCCATTAGAAACTTTGGATTTACCCTTTTTTTCATCTACAAGATTTTTTACCAAAACATAGCTCGTGCTGATTTGCTCAAAAATATTTTTTTGTAGATTAAACTTTTCCTCCAGCGGATAAAAGTCTTTCGCCAAATTATCAACTCTATTTTTGGCAGCCTCCATATCCCGAGTGATATATCCAATGACAGTCTGACTTGGATTCTTCAGACTATTTATTTCCTGAAAATTTTCTTTAAGTTCACTAAACTTTGCATATTCTGCATCATAACCCTTTTTGGAAATATTATAGGCTATAGCTGCTGCTTCATATACTTTTTTGTGTTCTTTGTATTTTTCTGTCATAGCTACTAAAGAAGGTTCAACAAAATTATAAATTTCATTTGAGATATTGGCTTCTTCCTCTGTAGCTTTTACCTTGTCATCTATAGCCTGAAGATTTTGCTCGAATTTTTCTTTGTTTGATTTTGTTTTTTCAAAATCTTTAATCAACATCTCCCAATCATTTTTTATGGTATTCGCATGATGATATTTTTTTCGAGATTCTTCAAATGTTGCTTTCTTTTCTTGATAATTTTTCTTAAGAAGTTCATAGACAGAGACAATTCCATTTAATTGACTTTCAGCAGCTTTAAATTCCTCTTGTTCTACCGCTAATTTTTCTTTTATTTCTATAAAAGCATCATTCTTCACTGATTTTTTATCAATCAGGTTTTGAACTTCATCATTAATATTTTTCAGAGCTAAAGAGTTTTCTTCAAACTTCTTTTGGGCAGCTTTTCTATCGTTAATAACATTTTCATACTCTTTAGTAATTTCTTGATATTCTTTCAGACTTTGCTCGTACTTTTTCTTAACTTCCTCGTACTTAATCATTTCCGAGTTATAATCTTGTTTTTTATCGGCAATTTTTTGAGAAAGTAGATTAAAATCTTTCAAATTACTGTTTAATTTAAGATAAGCTTTTTTATATTCTCCTAAATCAACAGAATATTTTTCGGAATGTTGAAGATATTTTTCAAGTAACTGCTTATATGTTCTTAATCCTGAAGAATATGAATTTCTTCCTAACATAAGCTCCACTTCCCTTTGTCTTACTGGTAATGTTTCTTTCTTGTCTTTCAAATCAACTTGACTTTTCTGAATTTCCGCTGATAGTACTTTCTCTTCTTGCTCTTTCGTATTTTTCAAGAACAAACCATTCAAAATATTAAGTTGTCTACCTTGTTTCTTCATCAACGAACCTAACCTCTCTAATAAATAAAGTTATAAAATAATAATAAAAAATAATAGCATTAGACAGATAGATTGATTACCTATCTGCCTAAAATTTAGAAAAGGAATCGTTTCAAAAGATTATTGAATCTTTTAGACATCCTTTATTGTTACCAAGGGAGACTTTGAGTAGCCCATTCTTTAAAACCATCAGTTTCAATTCCATGCCATTCGTTTTGAGGATTGGCACTTTTATCTTCTACTTGTTTTTGTAATTCTTGTGTCCAGCCCGAAAAAATATCAGAAACGCTAGTAATTAGTTTATGTTGCTCTTCCCACCATGCTTTTTCATCGACCGGTGGATATTTTTGAGATTTTAAATACATATTTGTCAAATAATTTTCAAAATCCGTTACTAAACACTCTGGCTTCCATTTGCGAATCATTTCAAACCAATATCTATTTTCGCGAGCATAAATATGTGCTTGATAATTAAACTTATTTTCAACAGTCCTAGTAATAGAATTAGGATTTGCTAACCACATATAAACTTTTTCTTCAAGGAAACAAGTATCTGTTGCTAATTCACAAGCCAAACCTACAAAATAAGTGTCTTCATAGATTGGTAAATCAGGCATAAATCGTAAGCCTAACATTTCTATATAACTTCGTTTGTACCACTTCCCATATGCTGCCTTGCGGTCGCCATTTCCATGAACTGTGTAGGTGTAAGGATTTCCCGCAATTTGTTCCCAATAACTCGCTCTAATCATTTGATGCCCTTGATTTGAAGCGTTATAAAAGGGCCATAATGCTCCTACATAATAAAGAACATCATCAGCATCTATGAACATAATATATTCACTTATACTGTTATCAATACCGTATTGTCTAGCTACACCAGGACCACCATTGGGAATTTCGTGGTAATGAATTTCTAACCTATCTGCCAAAACATCAAACTTACTAAGGTCAATAGTCTTCCCACCATCATTAACAAGATGAATATCTAGTTGAGAAAGATCAACTCCAATTTGATTATAAATGGACGAAAGTGGCAACATTAACTCAGCTTCTGTCTGTCCTTTAAAAGGGATAATAATACTTACTTTCTTCATATCTTTTGTTTCTTCCCGTAAATCATTGATTAGTATGATATTCAGATTCTTATTTCTTCATTTTCATAAAACTAGTCTTTTTAAGTTTATTGGCAATTGTTAAAACAGTGGCTAAATCATCTAAACTTCAAAAAACATAAATAGTTTCTCTTGCAGTATAAAACTTTTGCAAGAGAAGCTATTTTCAAAATTTATCTAAATGAATTTAATACTAATTAATTTTCTTTGCGGCGTTTCACTTCAGTAAGAGTCATAACTCCAAGTAATGCACTGATTCCAAGTGCAATTGCTTCAGCACTATTCATACTGTCATCACCTGTTTTAGGTAATGTTGTATTATTTGAATTAAGTGTACTAAAGCCACTATTACTTGAAAGTGTTTTGGCTGTTGATCCAGATGTACTTCCAGAATTATTTGGCGTCGGTGTATTTGAATTCTTGCCTGAAACCGTACCATCTGGATTAATTACTTCGCCATTTGGAAGATGAATTGTACCATCTGGGTCTACTACTGTTCCTCCTGGAACATTATAAGTCCCACCAGGGTTTGTAACTGTACCTCCACCTGGAAGTGTAATACTTCCGTCTGGGTTTGAAACAGATGGACCATTTGGTTTGATATTAACATCATCCCCTGTACCAGTTTTACCGTCTTGGCCTGGTAATGTAATCGTGCCATCTGGGTTAACGACGCCACCGCCTGGGAGATGAACTGTACCGTCAGGATCTACGACACTTCCGCCTGGAACATTAATCGTTCCTCCTGGTGTTGTAACTGTACCACCACCTGGGAGAGTAATACTTCCATCTGGATTTGAAATAGATGGACCATTTGGTTTAACCTTACCGTCATCGCCTGTACCTGTCTTACCATCTTGTCCTGGTAATGTAATCGTACCATCTGGATTAACGATATCGCCGCCTGGGAGATGAACTGTGCCATCTGGGTCTACGACACTTCCACCTGGAACATTAATTGTTCCTCCTGGTGTTGTAACTGTACCTCCGCCTGGGAGGGTGACACTTCCATTATCTCCTGGAATAATTGGGCCGTTTGGTTTGATTTTACCGTCGTCACCTGTGCCAGTTTTACCGTCTTGACCTGGTAATGTAATCGTACCATCTGGATTAACGATATCGCCGCCTGGGAGATGGATGGTTCCGTCTGGGTCTACTACCGTTCCTCCAGGAAGGGTTATATTACCATTTGGTGTTGAAGCTGTTCCTCCTCCAGGTAATGTAACACTTCCGTTGTCTCCTGGGACAACTGGACTATTAGGGTTGAGAGTTGTATCATCATCTGTTCCTGTTTTACCATCTGGTCCTGGAACAGTAACAGAACCTCCAGGGTTGATAACAGTACCTCCTGGGAGATGAATGGTTCCATCTGGGTCTACTACTGTTCCTCCAGGGACATTGTATGAGCCATCAGGACGGTCAACTTTTCCACCATCACTTGGAAGTGTAACACTTCCGTCTGAACCTGGTGACAATGGTTGATCTCCAGTTACAGTAACATCATCTGCTGTTCCTAACTTTCCATCTTGTCCTGGAAGCACAATGGTGTTGCCATCGGTTGGGTTAGTTGTATTTCCGCCACCTGTGCCGTCGGTTGGGTTAGTTGTATTACTTGAATCATTAACAGTAATATTAGCCACGCTAGAAATACTTGCACCCGTTGTTGGGTCAGTATAAGTGTATGTTACGCTAGATACACCTGGTGTTGAAGTATCAACAGTACCAGTAACAGTCACATCATTAATTGTCAATACAGTTCCAGTAGAACTTGTTCCACCTGTGAAGTTATCTGCTGCAGTCCACGTTGAACCTTCGTCAATCGTAGAATCTTTTGTTGTCAATGTTGGTTGAATAGCATCATAAACGAAGTTAATCACACCGTTTGCATCGGCAACAGATACTGCTTTGTTATTTACATCGTTAAGAACATAACCTGCTGGTGCTGTTGGAGCGTTAACTGTTTCATCGCTGTATTTTTCATAGGCAGTTGCTTTTGCATTAGCAATTGCTTTTCCTGTTGAATCAACTGGAACAATGCTTCCTTTGATTGTATTTGTGTTGTATTGGTAAACAACTGAAGTATAGTCTGTTGTCGTATTTGTTTGACCTGCAAGCGCAGTTGGTGTCACTTTAAATGTTTCAGGAACGAAAACGTTATCAAGTTGACGTTGAGTTGTTGCAGCAGATTGTCCTTGGTAATAATGGTTAGCCGTTGCAAGATTTGTTGCGATTTGTGAAGATGGGTCTGCTGCTGTGAATCCTACAGTAACCGTTGCAACCCCCGTTGCCGAAGCGTTTGCAATACTATTTACTACTTGTGAAACAATATTAGATGTTGATTGAGTGACCCAGTTAGATGTATTATTGACAAGGTCAGAAGCGCCAGCTGTAACAGAGTTTAAGCCTTGCATAGCTGATGAAGCAAAAGAACCTACGCCGTTAACTACTCCATTAATTACAGTATTGAAGACACCATCTAAGAATGAACCCGTGTTAAGTCCAAGGTTAAAGTTTGACAATCCAGCAATCGCATCAATCAGGTTTTGAGGAATCGTTACAATAGTTTTCAACCCTACTGAAGTGGCTTGAATATAGCCATTGACAACAAGTGCCACTTTATTGGTCAAAGCAGTCAAAGGGCTGTGAGAACCCGTATCCGAAACAGTATAAGTACCATCTGCATTTTGGGTTACATTTGCGAGGAAAGATTCATTAAATGTACCATTAGCATTTATTACTTCAGGTACTTCTTTAGCAAGAGCAGTCATTTGGTCTTGTGAAGCTTGAACATTTGCTGCATAGCCATTGAGAGCAGTTGCGAGTGTGTTAATCAAGCTAGAAACTTGTCCCATACCAGTTTGAATACCTTGTGTAATTCCTGAAACGTTCACTCCTACCAATTGACCAATTGATTGGTTAATAATAGGAAGTTGAGCACCAAAGATTGAATTCAAAGCATTTGTAATCACTGACGTTCCGCCAGATAACAAACCATTTAATGAAATATTTGTACTACCAAAAGCTGAGTTTACAGTATTTGTGATAAAGTTTTGGATGACATCAGTAGGGATTAAACCATTTGTTACCGCCGTAACAGTTTGCAAAACACCGTTTGCAATAGTTGTAATCAATGATGACACGATGTTTCCGTTCAAGGCATTTCCAAGGTTATTGGCAATCCCTTGAATGACATTAGAAATCCCCTGAGCAATTCCTGGAATTGGACCAGCAACAACTGTTCCCCAAGCTGCAGTGAAGGCTGTATTAAGTTGTGATGCAACATTAGAGTCTGTCGTATAAGTGATATTAACCACTGCTTGTGATGCAACGCTTGAGCGCAGATAACCAGGTGTTGAACCGATATCTAAAGCAGCAATTGCATTATTGTTGCTCGCAATTGATGCTTGAATTGCTACTAAATTATTGGCGTAAGAAGCTGCGGTACCATCAAAACCATTGGCAGCGTAATAAGAATTATAAAGTGATTGAGCATCGGCATACTGGCTAGCCAATGCTATATTAGCATCAGAGTATGAAGCAGCTACTGAAGAAGCTGAGGCCATAATAGAGGCAGCTGATTCTGTTGGCGTGAACATAGATGCAGCACTAGAACCTGTAGGATAGCCAGGTACATTTTCAGTCCCAATGACATAATCACCACCAGCTGTTTGATAGTAAGCTTCATTACCATTGACATTGAGCGCACCATCACCTTTTGAAGCATCATAAGCAACGTTTACATTAGCAACAGAAAGCCCTGCATTCGTTAAATCTGATGGTGCTGAAACCGTCCAAGTATATGAACCTGTTGCACCATTTACAATATTTAATGCACCAGGAACTTGTTGAGTATCTTTAATGTCAAAGCTTACTGATGATGAGGCACCAGAACCTGCTGTTACAGCTCCATTTGAGTTCAAGTTGGTATCTGATGTTTTCAAGATGGCATCAGATGAACCAGGTGTTGCCAAACTTGCTTGAGCACTAGAGCCTGTTGCAGTACCAGCAACACCAGAAGAATTTAAATCTTGAACGGCATAAGACCCGTTTGTGTTTGTTGCAACAGAATTTTCAGCTACACCACTATCTGTTTTGAGTTGAGAAGAGTTGGAATTTACTACTGAACCATCAGTGTAAGAACTTGGATTCGCAGATAAAGGATTAGAACTAGAAGCTACAGCTGAAGACTGAGCTGAACTAGAGACCACAACTGAAGATTGTGCTGCAGACTGAGCTGAGCTATAATTTACGTTGTTAGCAGAGTTAGCAAGGCTTACATTATTGCTTCCTGCGCCAGAAGATCCTGCATTTGAGCCAAGAGCCCCTGTTGCAGTGTTATCAGCTCCAGTTTGTTGGCCTGGTAAAACTTGGTCAGCTTTTACGCTTGGTGCAGCAATCGCTCCTCCAGCTACAATCAAGGCTAAAACTGACGAGGCGTAAAGCCATTGTTTTCCTGATTTCCATGTTCTGAAATTTTCATGAACATGGACATTTTCAGGGATTTTTAGGTTTTTTTTATTCATTTTTATTTTTCGCTCCTAACAATAAAATAATAATAATTTATGACAGCTTATTCATTATAACTATCGAATATTTCGACAATTTTATTTATAAAAAAATTCTGGATAAGTTATCAGAACTTTCGTTTATGAATTAAGTATTCTATTTTTCTTCTACCAAAGGCTGGAAATCCTCTAATAGTAATAGCTCTCATTCTCACTACTTTATCCTTTCCTTTCTTTTTTAACTAAATCCAACTATTTGCTTCAATAACTCGGTCTTTTTCTCTTCTATGGTTATAAATGATAATAAAGACCTTTTAGGGAATACAAAAAATTCCTTAGATTGAATTATACAACTTTATTTCTTTTATTTCAATACATTTCTCTTGTTTGTTTTTTCCTTTAATATAAATTACTATGGCATTTCTTTGAATACACCTGCTTTTTATCGCTTTATCCACAAGGCCTAATAGTAGTGGGTATTCTTTATACGCCACTCAATCTGCTTTATTACTTTTACGTTACATCATTATTTTTTTACTTAAGTCAAACAAAAAAGAACTATTCAAATAGCTCTTTTATATTTAAATGCAAAATAGAAAAAATCCTCATCAAAAAGATGAGGATTTTTTTACAAGTTGGTAGCATTTGAAGCTATTACTTCTTTATACCAATCAAATGATTTTTTCTTAGAACGTTTTTTTGTTCCTTTTCCTTCGTCATCTAAGTCAACGTAGATGAATCCATAACGCTTACTCATTTCTCCTGTAGATGCTGAAACTAAATCAATACATCCCCAAGGCGTGTAACCCATTAGGTCAACGCCGTCTTCAACTGCTTCATTCATTGATTGAATGTGTTTTTTGAGATAATCAATACGATAATCATCTTGTATCGTTCCGTCTTCTTCTACTTTATCAATTGCGCCTAAGCCATTTTCGACAATGAAGAGCGGAACTTGATAGCGACCGTATAAATCATTAAGGGCATAACAAAGTCCGTCAGGGTCAACTGCCCAACCCCATTCGCTTTCTTTTAAGAAGGGGTTTTTAACTCCTCCAAGAACCATATTTCCTGAAGCTTGAACGCCTTCCCCTGTTTTTGATTCTACAGTCGACATATAATAACTAAATCCTATATAATCAACTGTTCCTTCTTTTATTATCTTTAGATCTTCTTCGGAAATTTCAAGTGCATCTGCATTTACTCCGTGTTTACGGTGAAGTCGATTCGTAAATGCGGGATAGGCTCCTCGAACTTGTACATCATTACAGAAATAATTAAACTCTTGAATGCTTTCTTGTGTTGCTAATTGATTTACTGGGTTTGCATCGAACGAATAAGTTGTTGAATAAATACTCATACAACCAATTTGTAAACTCTTATTCAAGTCATGCCCAAATTTTACAGCTTGAGCACTTGCAACAAATTGATTATGCCAAGCTTTGAAAACATTAGTTTTGTCATCTCCACCATTAGATGGAACAAGTCCTTGACTTAAACCTGAAAAGAATGTTGCTGAATTGATTTCGTTAAAAGTCATCCAATATTTCACTTTGTCTTGATAACGTTCTAACAAAACTTTTGCAAAACGGACATAAAATTCGATTAGTTCGCGATTTTTCCATCCTCCATATGTTTTAGCTAAATTAAGTGGCATTTCATAGTGGGAAATTGTAACCACTGGTTCAATTCCATATTTCAAACACTCATCAATTAGCTGATCATAAAAAAGCAAACCTTTTTCATTTGGAGTTGTTTCATCTCCCATTGGAAAAATTCTTGACCAAGCTACCGAAAAACGGTAAGCTTTAAATCCCATTTCTGCAAATAATGCAATGTCTTCTTTAAAATGATGATAATGATCAATTCCATCATGATTTGGATAAGTAAAATGTTCAATATCAATCGTCCAATCAAATTCAGGACTTGCAAGAATTGCCAATCTTTCTTTACCTCCTGGCATTGCATCTGCTACTGAGAGCCCTTTACCATCTATATCATAAGCACCTTCTAATTGATTTGCTGCCGTTGCTCCACCCCATAAAAAGTCTGTTTTAAATGTCATTTTATAATTTTCCTATCTAATTTTTAAAGTTTTTCATCAATGCTATTTTAAACTGGATTTGCCACTAATTCAGTTGTTTGTGCATTAACTGCAGTTAGTAACACTTCATTTTGATGAATCGTCGATTGATTTGTAACTAAAATGTCCATATAATCCTGAGTATTTGTTACAATGATTGGAACTTGAGTACTGTATCCCGCATTTTGAATACGCTCAATATCAAACTTGAGGAGTAAGTCACCTTTTTTTACACTCTGTCCTTGTTTTACAAAGGTTTCAAAGTATTTTCCTTCAAGTTGGACAGTATCTATTCCGATATGAATGAGAAGTTCAGTTCCCTCATTTGAAATTAAACCTACTGCATGTTTAGTTGGGAACAAAATCATAACCATTCCATCAAATGGAGCACGAACCTCACCTAGTGTTGGTTCAATCGCTGCTCCTTTGCCCATTACACCTGCAGAAAAGGCTGCATCTTTAACTTGTGATAGTGGAATAACTTTTCCTTCAAGAGGGCTTCCAATTATTTCTTTATTCGTTTTTTGTTTATTATATTTTTTGTCAGGGATTGGATTTTCAATAACATCATCTTCAAATCCCACAAGATAGGTTACTACAAAGCCTGCTATAACTGCTACAGCTGATACAATCATAATTTTAATCGCGCCTGAAACTTCACCTGTAAGGGTAATATTAGATGTAAAACTGAAGATTCCCAAAGCTCCCATTGTGTAGGCTTTAATTCCCAAGGCCATGGCAACAGCTGATAAAATTCCACTTACGATACATGAAACCCAAAATGGACGTTTCTTAGGGAGGGTAATTCCGTAAATTGCTGGTTCTGTAACACCAAACCAACCAGAAATAAAGGCTGGTATTGCTAATTCACGAAGTCGTTTATCTTTTGTTTTTAGCATCACTGCTCCAACAGCTCCAGTTTGCGCAAACGATGCAACACTTGCGGCAATTAAAAGCGCGGTTGGTTCTCCTTTTGCTAATGCGATAATTGCAAATGGAACAATTGCCCAATGTAGTCCAAACATGACTAAGACTTGCCAAGCAAATCCTAGCACTAAACCAAAGATAATAGGATTAAATCCTTGTAATGCTAGTAAACCTTTGCCTAAAGCATCTGAAGCAAGATTCATTACTGGTCCAATAACTAGGAAGCCTAGAGGAATTGAGATGATTGCCGTAAAGAATGGTGTCAAGAAAAGCTTTACTACATCAGGAATAATTTTCTTTAACTGGTGTTCTAAAAATGCTGCAAATGCTGTAATGGCAATAATTGGCATTACAGAAGACCCGTAGCCAGCAGTTGGTACTGAAAAAGGAATTCCAAAGAGGCTTAATCCGCCACTTTCTGCAAATGTTTTTGCAACTGTTCCGTCTACGAAACCTGGGTAAACAAGTGCTGCGGTAATCATCATTCCAACAAATGGTGAACCATTAAATTTTTTCATTGAAGTATATCCAATGAAAATTGGTAGGAAGAGAAATAGACCATCACCCATTGCATTAAAAACAGCATAGGTTGCAGACGCTTGAAAACTTTGTCCCAAGGCAAAGGATAAAATTGCATTAACCCCTTTAATCATACCCGCTGCTGCTAATGGAGCTAATATTGGTTGGAAAATTCCTGAGATCAATTCCACAAATTGATCGAAAAGGTTTCCTTTTTGTGTAGAGTCTGCTGGTGAGGTATCAAGTACCCCAAGGACAGCATCTACATCTGCACGCACTTCTGGTACATGATTCCCAATAACGACTTGGTATTGGCCGCCAGATTGCATTACTGTAACTACACCATCCATATTTTTCAGGACATCGGTATTTGCTTTTTTCTCATCTCTGAGTTTAAAACGTAACCGTGTAATACAGTTAATCACTGAGATGACATTTTCTTTGCCACCTACATTTGCTACAATGTCTTTTGCAAGAGCTTCATATTTGCCCATTACAAACCTCCAAAATAATATATTTTTTAGAGGTTTCGCCAACTTAATGTCACGATCCAATTGTTACCATAGTTGATGATGACTAAAGTCATCTTAAAAATTAATCTTGTATTTTTTCTAAAATACGTGCGAGATGAACGGTCATATATATTTGTTCATTTTGAGAAACTTCGTATGACCTTGTTTGTTTAAGAAACTCACTGACTTTTTTGTTCCTATATATGCTCTTGGATATTTTCCCGTTATTAGAAGGAATAAATCTTCATCGGTGCTTTCATCACTTTTTGTATTAGAAAGTATTCTTTCGGTGAAAAATTTAAGGTGAGTAATGAACCTTTGAAAATAAATATCTTGCTCATTAAAGTTTACTTGTAAAGTATACTTTAGAGTTGTTAATATTTCTTCCATTAATTTTGTTAATTCCGTTGCATATTCATGACCACTTCCCAGGGTTCCATTAACAATATGCATAGCTAGAAAACCTGCTTCATCTTCTGGAAGGGAGATGTTAAGCTTTTCTTTGACTTTTTGTAAAGTTTCAAGACAAAGTGCAAATTCTTCTGGAAAAAATCTCTTAATATCCCACAAAAGAAAATTTTTAATAGTTATATTGTCTTTTTCACGAATAATTGCTGCATTCAAATGGTCAGCGAAAGCAACCAAAACGGTATCGGAAATTGTTTTATCGAATTTTGTTTTTGCTTTTTCTAAGGTTAATATCGAAAGTTCTACGATTCCACTTGGAATTTCCGACAATAATTCTGAAAAATTTTGTTGCTCTGAAGTTACCTTCAATGCGAAAATCTTTTCAATTTTTTTATCTTCAACAACTTCACCTGCTTTTTTACCATATCCTAGTCCTAATCCCATAAGAATAGTCTCTTCATCATTAGTATTTTGAGCAATGACAACATTGTTGTTTAAAACTTTTTTGATTTTCACATTTTTCTCCATTTCACAAAAATAGACCTTATCTCCCTATAATTATAGGTCTGATAAGGTCTAGCTTAACTTAATAATCACTATCCAATTTTTGTAACCGTTTTATTTAATAAAATAAAACCATTTGTAAAGTGGACTGTCAAGGATATCTGATTTTATTAATTTTTCAATTCTTTTAAAAATTGATTGCGTTTTTAATAAATTTAATAACATCACTTTCTTTGTTTTCGTGTAAATCCCTAACTATTTTTGAACCAACGATTACTCCTGCTGATACCTTATTAAAACGTTCAACATCTGTTAAAGTTGAAATCCCAAATCCTGTCAAAACAGGAATATCAGTTAATTTAGACAATGTTTCTAAATGATGGTCAAGTTGATTACTATAAGCATTTTCTTTTCCGGTTACTCCATTGATCGCAACGGCATAAATGAATCCTTCGGCATCTACTACAAGTTCTTTCTGACGAGAAATTGGTGTGGTTAATGACACCAAAGGTACTAAGCAAATATCCTTATCAGTAATAAAAGGCTTAATGTAAGCTTCATGTTCTTTAGGTAAATCAGGAATAATTAGACCTTTTACTGCTGTATTCTCAAGAGCTGCAACAAAATTTTCAATTCCAAACTGATAGACAGGATTAAAATAAGTCATAATGACAAGAGGAACTTCTGTTTCAATTGATTTTAAGCTGTCAAGAATCTTTGATAGTGAAACATTTTTGGCTAAGGCTCGTAAGCCAGCTTGTTCAATTACTGGTCCGTCAGCAACGGGGTCTGAGAAGGGTACACCAATTTCAATGGCAGAACTCCCGGCTTGTTCAAGAAGTTGAATGGTTTCATTGAGCCCTTCTAATCCTCTTTCATGGTCACCTGCCATAATATAGGGAACAAAATTATTTTTTTTATTGCTCAATTTTGCTTGTAAAGTTTTCATTATTTCACCTCTTTTTCTGCTTCAAGACGTTCTTTAACTTGAACAACATCTTTATCGCCGCGACCTGATAAGCAAACAATCATTGTTTTTTCTGAACCTAATTCTTTAGCTAATTTGACCGCATAGGCAATCGCGTGAGAGCTTTCAAGGGCCGGTATGATTCCTTCTGTGCGAGATAAGATTTTGAAACCTTCAAGGGCTTCTTCATCAGTAATATCAACATACTTTGCACGGCCGACCGCATTGAAATAGGAATGTTCAGGTCCAATTCCTGGATAGTCTAAACCAGCAGAAATACTGAAAGCTTCTAGTATTTGTCCATTTTCATCTTGAAGAACATCCATAAGCGTGCCGTGTAAAACCCCTGGACGCCCTTTAGTAATTGTTGCTGCATGGTGTGGAGTATCTATCCCAAGCCCAGCTGCTTCAACACCATACATCTCTACTGATTCGTCATTAACGAATGGGTAGAAAAGTCCCATCGAGTTTGAACCGCCCCCAACACAAGCCACTAAAGCATCTGGTAGTTTATTTTCTTTTTCTAAGAATTGTGCACGTGCTTCTTGACCAATGACGGCTTGATAATCACGAACAATTTGTGGGAATGGGTGAGGTCCGAGAACTGAACCCATCACATAATGTGTATCCTCAACTTGAGCAACCCATGCTCTAAGTGCTGCATTTACCGCATCTTTAAGCACGCGCGAACCATCAGTAACTGAATGGACTTTTGCACCGAGCAATTCCATCCGAAAAACATTAAGAGATTGTCTTTTGACATCTTCTTCACCCATATATATGGTACATTCCATGCCAAAGAGGGCAGCCGCTGTTGCCGTTGCGACTCCATGTTGGCCCGCTCCTGTCTCAGCAATGACTTTGTTTTTTCCCATTTTTTTGGCAAGGAGGACTTGGCCAAGGGCGTTATTTATTTTGTGAGCTCCGGTGTGATTAAGGTCTTCGCGTTTGAGATAAATTTTTGCACCACCAGCATATTCGGTCAGGCGTTTAGCAAAATAAAGTGGGTTTTCTCGTCCAACGTAATCTTTAAGCAATTCTTTTAGTTCAGCTTGAAAAACTGGATCTTTTTTACTGTCTTCATAAGCTACTTCTAATTCTTTTACGGCTGTCATTAAAGTTTCAGGGACAAATTGTCCACCAAATTGTCCATAAAATCCTTGGTTATTGGGTTGATTGTAGGTCATGTATTTCTCCTTTTTGTAAATGTTATATTTTAATTGTTTTATTTTTACTGTTCTTCTCGTAAAATTCCATATTTTACTGAATCATGCCATTCTTCTTGTCAAAAGCGGACTTTTCTGATTCGTCCTTCAAGTTGTAAACCACACTTTTCTCCTAATTTCATCATGCCTGGATTTCCTGACCAAGTGGTAAAGCCAAGATGTTGAATTTCTGGATAGTTTTTAAAAAGTTCTTCCATCCATAAAGGGATAACTTTCTGACCAATTCCTTGTCCCCACATTTTAGAGTCATAAATTACAATGCCAAACTCAAGCCATTTTTGTAATTTTCCATCTACCCAGGAGCTAGACAGGCTTCCAATGATTCGATTTTTGAAACTGATAAGTGCAAAATTGGTTTGATTAATCTTTGAAGTCGTCTTTTCTGAAAATTCCTCCCAGCTTAAAACTGAATCTTGAAAATAGGGGCCATTGAAGGCCATCCACTCTAAATCAGCTTGAGGTCCATAGCTGACTTCCCAAAGTTCTAATAAATCTCCTTTTTGAATGGTCGTCAGAATCAAATCTGTTCCAGCTTTTCGGTAGTATTCAAAAGAATTCTTTTGTCTGTCATCTTTCATTATTGTTCCTTTTTTGATAATCAATCAGTTTGTTTAGGATAACTTGGTCTTTGAGTTTTCCGGCTCGCCATGAATCTTTTATTGCTGTTTGATAGATTTTAATTGATTGTTCAAGATTTGGAAACCAGTATCTTTCCTTAGTTACTTGCTTATTTTGTTGAAGTTCATGATAATCAATATTCGCATAACTATCGATTGTTTCAACATTTGCAAAGCCAACATGAAATCTTCCTTTTTCAAATTTATGTTCGTGTAGGTCAATGAGTTGATAGCCTAAGTCTTCCATTATCTCGGTTAATTTAGCAAAATTTTCATAGTCATCTTTCTCTAGCTGAATATCGATATCGTCTGGATTTGTAAAAAAATTTCCAAGTTGTTCAATTGCTAAGCTCCCCATTAAATAAGGACTAATCTTAAACTTATTTAATTTTCCAGTGATTCGTAAAAATTCCGCAAATAATTGTTGTGATGAAGCAAGACTCGCCTTTTGAATAAAACTTTTTATTTTAACTACATCTTTTTTCCCAGCAGTCTCCACTCCTGAGGATACGTCTACCCCAAAAGCATTAGGAAAGTGTTGAATCGCTCTTCCTACGTTCTCTGGACTGAGTCCACCAGCAATAAAGTAATCAGCACCAAGATGCTCAGGGTTTATGGAATCCCAATCAAAAGTTTGACCACTTCCTCCTTGTGGGCTATCAAATAATAATATGACCTCTTTGTAGAGCCGAAAATCTTGGTCAGGACGTACAGCTTTAATGACAGGAAATGACAGCTGATTGATATAATTCATATCCTCGTCGCCGTGAAGTTGGACAATGTCCAACTGGGCAATCTGTATGGCTTTTTTGACAAAATCAAGGGATTCATTAACAAAGATTCCTATTTTTTTGACTGTTATGGGGATTTCCTTTGTCAGCTCTGCTACTTTTTCTGGAGAAACTTGACGCCTTGAGGGACTAAGAATAAAACCAAGATGTGTTGCGCCAGATGCTACTGCCGTATCGACAGCCTCTTTTGTTGATAAGCCACAAATTTTAATGTTCATCATTTTTCCTTTTGATTTTTAAATCTGTCAGTGATTTTGTGAGATTATTTGCTTGCATCAGTGCTGTTCCAACCAAAATTCCATTGAAATTTTCAGCAACTTTTTGTGCCTCTTTTTTACCGAAAATACCTGATTCAGAAATATAAACATTCTCTTCTTTAAAATAAGGAACCAAATCTGTTGAGTTTTGTAAGCTCACTTCGAAGGTCTTTAGATTACGATTATTGACCCCAATAATTTTAGCAGCAAGTTGATGGGCTCTGTCGAGTTCGGCCTTATTATGCGTTTCGACTAAAACTTCAAGTCCTAGTGAAATTGCATAATTGTAGAGTTCTTCTAATTTTTCAAAGTCATTTTCAAAACAAGCGACAATCAATAAAATAACAGTTGCACCAGCATTGAGTGCTCGATTAATTTGCTTTTTATCAATGATAAAATCTTTGTTAAGTGTTGGAATTTGAACATTTTTAGATATTTCACGGAGGTATTCAATGTTTCCTTTAAAGAATACAGGGTCAGTTAGAACAGAAATCATGGCAGCCCCAGCTTGTTCATAATTTTTGGCTTGGGCGATAATGTCTACTTCGAGATTGATATCTCCAAGACTTGGCGAAGCTTTTTTTACTTCGGCAATGACTTGAAGTTGATCAGAATGTTTTTTTAGGTAATCATATAATCTATAAGTTTGACGAATTGGTTTGGAATTTTCGTCAGGCATTTGAGCTATCTCTTGTTTTTTTTCTGCTAAAATTGTTTCTAAGAATTTTCCTTCTTTTATGTTCATATTTTCTTACTCTTTTCCAGTGTGACAGACTGCTTCAATTCGATAACCGTCTGGGTCAATGATGAATGCCGCATAGTAATATTTTTGATCAGAGGGACGATTGCCCGGTCTTCCATTATCTTTCCCACCATTTTCTAAGGCGATTTTGTAAAACTGGTCAACTTCGGCTTTGGTCTTGGCTTGGAAAGCAAAATGAAAAGGGTAAGGCTCGCCTTCTTCAAACCAGATATAGCCGTCAGTAGTTTCTCCTGTTTGATAAGTCAGACTCGTTTTACTTTCGTCAATTAAAGAACCGCCAAGCGTTGCTAAAACTGCTGTATAAAAAAATTTTGTTCGTGATAAATATTGGACATGAATATCTAAATGGTCAATCATTTTTTTCTCCATATTTTCCAATGATGAACTTGAAATTATTTCGATTTTTCTTTTTAAATGCGAAGTGTGGATTTGCGCTGTCTATGACCAAAACCTTTTTACCTAGCCAAATTCGTAAATAATGAGATTTTACTTTGAGAGATTTACTGACAGAACGGTCAGCAAATTTGAAACGTTCTTCAGTTCCGTCAGTAAATTCAATTTCGATGCTTCTGCCAAAACCAAATTGGTTATTGTCTAAATCAAAACCAATTTCAATGAATATTTTTCTGTCATTTTCGTGTGCCTCTCCATTGTGTTAAGCTGCTTCAATCTGATAATCATTAGGGTCAATAATAAATGATACGTAATCCCCCTCTTGATAGCTTTCTTGGTAGACTCGTACATCTTTATTTTTTTCCCATTTTCCATAAAGCAAGGCAATAAAATTCATCAATTTAGGCATTTCTTTCTCAATAGCTACACAGTGTTCCCGCACAATTAAATTTCAATTTTTTCATTACTTATTCTTTCCAAACTATCTGCTCTGCCCATTTGGCTCTACCGGTAACTTTTATTTCAGGATAATCCTTAACCAATCTTTTCAAAAACCACTTCCATATCCTTCCTTCAAATGAGGGCTGTAACGCAAAATACAATTCTTTCCCCCTCTTGAGTTAATTTATGTGCACTTATTGGGTCCTTAGGCAAAAGCTTTTTACCTTTTTCATAGACAGGATCAAATCTAAAAAGATCCTCTTCCTCGTAATATTTTTTATCAGAAAACTCAGACTGTTTTAATCCTTTTTCAAATTTTGGGCGTCTAAAGTAAGCATATTGAACCATATCCAAATCAAAAAGTCTAAATATACCTATATCAGACAAATGTTCGAAATTTTCTTGAAAGTTTTCACTTGCAGTATTCCAATTAAATCGGCTTATATCAGGATAATATTCATCATCTTGACCAAATAAACTAACCACTTGTGGAAAAATATATTTTTCGTCTCCCTGCCGTTGTCATCATAAAATAAAATTTCAGAAAAATAGTTATCTAAGATAATCGCTTCAGTAGATGTCAGTTTATGTAATAAATCCAATGTTCGTAACGAAACACTACTGTTTTCTAAACACTCTTGAACTAACAATTTTGCCCAAAACTCCTGAATAGAATCATCATCTTCTTGTGACGCCAAGGTATACCAATTAATTTTAAACTTAGTACTGATGTTATCTAAATCAGCCGAAGATACTCCAAAAGTTTTCATTCTTTCACTAGCTTTTGAAAGTATCTTTACTAAATTTTCCATTCTTTTAGTACTAAAATAGTCAGAAATCATCTTCGTCAAATCATTTTTAAAAATAGGTTGTATTTGATCTATTAATTTATTAACGTCAACTGTCACCTTGAGTGGTAAGTTTGGTGTATTCATTTTTCTCTACTTTTCCTCATAACAATTCTAATTGCTCGTCAAATTTGCCCCCTCAAAAGCGAGCAATTCCCGCTTGACTTCAACACCATCTGCATGTCTCGTCAGCATATTCAATTTCAATACTTCTTCTAAATCCAAATATATTATTATCCAAATCAAATCCAATTTCAATAAATATTTTTTATGTCAGTAAATTTTTAACCAATTTGTTCTGCTTGTAATTCATGCAATTTTTCAAGTGCTGCGCCTTGCGCTATGACTTCTCTTGCAAGTTCAATTCCTGATTTGATGGAATCAACCTTGCCATTAGCATAGAATCCCAATCCTGCATTTAAAACAGTTGTTTCTAAAAATGCTGACGAACAATTTTCCAGAACATTTTTCAAAATCTCGGCATTTTCTGGCGCTTCACCACCGCGAATATCATTGAGCGCGACTTCTGACATGCCAACATCGGCAGCTCTAAACTTGTGCAAAGTCACTTCGCCATTTTCCAAAAGGGCATAATGATTGAGACCAAATGGTGTTGCCTCATCCATCCCTCCTTCGCCTGTAATAACCAATGCTCGCTTACGTCCCAAGCCTTTGAGGACATTTGCCGTCAGCTCGAGCAGGTCAGGACGTGACGTTCCAAGGAGTTGCGTATCAAGTGGAATCGGATTAATCAAAGGGCCTGTCAGGTTCATGATGGTTGGAATTTCAAGCTGTCTGCGCACTGGTGTGAAGTATTTCATGGCTGGATGCAAATTTTGAGCAAAAAGGAAAACTAGACCAACTTTATCAAACACTTGAGCCAATTTTTCTGCGGGGAGATAAAGGTTGATTCCCAAAGCTTCAAGAACATCAGCCGAGCCAGATTTACTGGTAATTGAGCGGTTGCCGTGTTTTGCCATGTTGACGCCACCAGCTGCTAAAACAAAGGCCGCTGTGGTTGAAATATTGAAGCTGAATGAACGGTCGCCGCCTGTTCCGCAATTGTCCATGGCATTGGTCAAGTTTGTCGGAATACTGATGGCTGCTTTTTGCAAAGCCCGTGCAAGTCCTGTTAATTCGCTGGCGGATTCGCCTTTCATTTTGAGAGCTACTAGAAAACTAGCAATTTGAACGTCGCTCAATTCGCCTTGAATAATTGAATTGGCTAGCATATTCATTTCATTTTCAGTCATATCACGACCTGCCATGACTTTTTCAAGTTCATTTTTCATTTGATTACTCCTTTATTGCTTTTACTTGATTGACAAAATTTTCAATCATGATCATGCCATCCAGCGTCCCAATTGATTCTGGATGAAATTGCAGACCGTAAATCTGTTCTTTTTCATTTTCAATGGCCATAATCTCGCCATCATCCATCGCAAGCGCTGTAATTGCAAAGTCAGGTAAAGCAACGGCTTCGTCCATGACAATCGAATGATAACGCATGACCCAAAATTTTGAAGGAAGTTGCTTGAAAATTGAATTTCCCGAAGTTTGACGAACTTGCGAATTTTTTCCATGCATGACCTGATGTGCCAAGCGGAGTTTGCCACCAAAAGCCTCAACAATAGCTTGAAAACCCAAACAAATGCCTAAAATTGGTTTTTGTCCCGCGAATTCTTGAATCATGGCTTCCATTTTGCCCGCATCTGCTGGCCAACCAGGACCTGGCGAGAAAATGAGTGCGTCAGCATTTTGCGCCATTTTTTCTAAATTTTCATCATCATTTCTCACGACCGCAACGTCAGTCAGAGCGCCAACATATTGCACCAAATTGTAGGTAAAACTGTCGTAATTATCAATTATTAAAATCATTTTTTCTCCTGTTAGTTGAGTTCAGTGTGCTCGCACACTTCACATCCTTTTTTACTGACCAACTTTTAGCAGTCCTTGTGCCTTGTTCAATGTTTCTTGATATTCATGCTCAGGCACTGAATCATAAACAATTCCTGCACCTGCTTGAACGTGTGCCTTATTATCTTTTAAGACCATGGTCCGAATGGCAATGGCAAAATCACAATTTCCATTTTTGGTCAGATAACCAATGGCTCCGCCATAAATCCCGCGTTTTTGATTTTCAAACTCATAAATGCGTTGATAAGCACGATGTTTCGGCGCTCCTGATAGGGTGCCAGCTGGTAAAGTCGCTGACAGGGCGTCCATGGCCGTAAATTCGGGACGAAGCTTTCCAGTAACTTCACTGGTAATGTGCATGACGTAGCGATATTTTTCAACTTTCATGAAAACAGGGACTTCAATTGAGCCATATTCGGAAATTTTTCCAATGTCATTTCGTCCCAAATCAACCAACATTTTGTGCTCAGCAAGTTCTTTTTGGTCATTTTCCAATTCTTCAATCAGCGCTTGGTCTTCAAATTCATTGTCGCCACGTTTTCTTGTTCCAGCAATTGGATTAGTCGAAACTTGATTGCCATGAACCGCAACCAAACGTTCTGGTGAGCTGCCAATGACATGAAAATTGTCGAATTCCATAAAGTACATATATGATGCCGGATTTTCAACACGAAGTTTTCGATAATAATCAAAGGGCTTGTCAGTAAAATCGGCTGTCAACCTTTGTGATAAAACGATTTGAAACATATCACCATTTCTAATCAATTCCTTTGCGGCTGTTACTTTTTCCTCAAAAGTTGCTTGAGTCATATTGCTGACAAAATTCATTTTATTTATTTCTGTCAACTCATTTTCTGCTTCTGTCAGTTCCGATAAAGCTTCAATATTTGCTGACAGAGCAGTTACTAACTCTTTTTCTGAACGCTGACTATAAACATTATCCTCAATAAATATCAATTTTTCTTGTTTATGGTCAAAAATCACGGCTGATTCGTATAACATAAAATACATATCTGGGGTCCCAATTGTATCTGTCAGTTCAGGCTGAATCCCTTCAAAAATTCCATAAGTATCAAATCCAGCATAACCAATTGCACCGCTCGTAAAGGGCAAATCCAATTTTTCGTCCGTATTTTCTGACTGAAAGACCAATTTTTCTAGAAATTCCATTGGATGGTCGTTGCTAATGATTTCATCATTAATGGTTAAATTTCCATCAGTAAATTTAATATGTTTCACTGGATTTAAGGCAATAATTGAAAAACGTGATTGGTCATTTTCTCTAGGAATGGATTCTAAAATTACTTTATTTTTACCTTTCAGGCGAAGATACACCGAAATTGGCGTCAAAGTATCTGCTGAAATTTCTTTAATTTTTCTCATGTTTTCTCTCTATCTTTTGTTTTGCGGAATTAACTTCCATTGATTATGAAATAAAATTTAAGCTTCGCCATCGTTGATTCATTTTAGAAATCCTTTCAAAAAAATACAAAAAAGCCCGTAGAGTATCAAATACTCTACGGGCGTATTCCACGCGGTGCCACCGTAATTTAAGAGTCCTTAAAAGTATTACAAAAATACTAGAAAATTCTCTTCTTTTCCTCGTCTAACAACAAGTCGCTTGGTATCGGGAGCATCCGTGATTTTTATTGTTTCAAATCAAATTGCGAAAAATAAGACTTTTCGACTTTAAATCAGCCCATTCGCTCTGATGAATTTATCTGCTCGCACAACCGCAGACTTCCTGAAAAAATTCTATGATAGAGTTACTCTTCTGATATTGAAAACAATTGTAAAACTTTTTATGACACTTGTCAAGCCTTTTGAAATATTTTTTTAGAAAAAAGAAGAAATTAGTGCAAGAATCGCTAAGCCACCTTGCGTAAGAATAATCTTTTTATTACTTGTCAAAGAACCATAGATGGCCACTAAAATAATATAAATAAGCAGTAATCTGACAATTTCGAGTGAAGCTGAGGCAAAAAACAAACCATAAAATAGTCCGATAGCAATCAACCCATTGTACACTCCTTGGTTTTTAAAGAGCGTTTGAACAGATTTTCTTTCTAATTCTTTCTTCTCCATATTAAAAACTCGCCCTGTAGTCTTTGAGCTTGTGGCCACGGTCTCTAAATACATAATATAAAGAAACTCTAAGGCAACTAAAAGTGTCAAAATCATTGTCAAAATTGTCAAATTTTTTCTCCTTATTATTTAAAAGTCGTAATTTTATCAGCGCTCATCCGAACAGATTCATAGCCTTCTTCCACCGCTTTACCAATTGATAAAATCATCACTGGAACATAACGCTCTTTATCCAAATCGAATGCTTCAGCCAATTGATCTTTCTCAAAACCACCAATTGGGTTTGTTTCATAGCCATGTGCTCTAGCAACTAACATCAATTGCATGGCTGCCAAACTAGCATCAATTTTAACGACATCATTCATTTCTTGTTTAGAAAAGCTCTTGTAATAAGGAATAATTGCTCCAATTTGTTGATCTCTTACTTCTTGTGGCATTTTCCCTTCAGCGACAGCTTGGTCATAAATTTCTTCACCTAATTCATAATTGAGCATATCACCAAAAATCAAAATCATCGCTGACGAACTTTCATTTTGACGTGTATTAAAACGAATCAAAGGTTTCAATTTTGCTTTTGATTCTTCAGTTTCAGCAACGATAAAACGCCAAGGTTGCATATTTACTGACGAAGGGGCCGCAGTTGCTTCTTGAATCATTTCTAACATTTCTTCATGAGAAATCTTATAATTTTCATCATAAAGTCTAACTGATTTTCGACCAAAGGTAATTTCTGTGAAATCATTATTTTTAAAGTTTTTATTCATTTTTTCCTCTTTCATTTTACTAATTTTGTTAATAGTTCTAAAAGTTCTTCTTCTTCCGAATCACTTAATCCAATATTTAAAGTTTGTTCACTTTCATGAACAGAATTATCATGTTCTCTAGCACAACGCTCCAAATCAGCCTTGGCCTCGTCAGTAATTTCAACAAACACTTCACGATTATTGTCTTTATTTCGCTGACGTTTAACAAGATTTTTTTCTTCAAGCAGTTTCAAATGTCTTGTAACCGCAGCACTATCAATCTTCAATTCATTTTGCAGTTGGGTCTGTGAACATCTCCCTTTGCATTTTAAAATCATCATCAGTTGATATCGTGTAATACTAAAACCAGTTGATTTTTCAAATTTTGCTGTCATTTCTTGATTTACAATTTTGAGTTGGTAAAGTAACTGGCTGACTTTTTCAAGATTCATTCTTTCTCCTTTCATTGTTGATTAGTCAATCATTGATTAG
>SKDZ01000245.1_pt1 | contig 34322 bp, 37 predicted proteins | sample 4826551 | NCBI WGS metagenome assembly SKDZ01 (sample SAMN11008822, study PRJNA524170) | human gut metagenome | biome: Human fecal sample; material: Feces; isolation source: fecal sample from pouch patient p12, p15 | host: Homo sapiens | place: Israel: Tel-Aviv | collected 2016-02-02 | reverse complement strand
CGGAGTATCAGTGGAAGCCCTTTGTGGCGTTACCCACTCATTTGACTTCTCGTTATAAGAGTTATTACAATAGTTTTTAGACTACTTGCAACCCACAGCTTTTCACTGCAGAACAGGTCGCACCATTGTGACATTCATCAATTAATACCATAAAGTCTTGTGCATACTTAAAGTAATCACTTCCATGCTTTTTGAAGTTTTCTTTTTGAATTTTCCCATTTCTTAAAGCACTGTTCCAAATAGTTGTTAATGCCGTGAATAATTGACAATGAAACACAGGTTTATCCATTTTGCTGATTGAATCAATATTGTAATAAACAATTTTAGTAGTATCAAAATTAGGCATAGTAGTAATACCATTAAAGATTTGTGGGTATGTGGTACACATATCTTTCACAATCATTTTAATCAACTCGATTGAACGAACACGCTCTGGTGTAGCCCCTTGAATGTTAAATTGTTGCTGTTCAATATAATTCAAAAATTCGCCATAGACCGGATATGCTTCGTTTGGTAGATTGCAAATATTTGTTCCTAATGAATTTCTCTCATTATCATCTTTTGCTTCTCTCCATTCTTGTGGTAGGATTCCTCGTTGAATATAAAAATCCTGCAACATCAAAGTATATTCACGAACCGTTGCTGTATCGATTCCTGGCTCCAAAAATCGAATTTGGTTACTACACTTTGTAATATGGTTTTGAAAGCTTTTTGCTTCATCGATCACGTCATTTCCGTACTGATCCTTTTTCATCACTGTAGCGTATACTTGCAACGGATTCACAACCATATCTCCACCGCCCAAATCTACGTAAACGCCTCCTGCTTGCCGTACCATGCCTTCGAATTCACCCGACTTATCAAATCCTCTTATAAAGCAATTCTTCGCTTGTAGCCCTTCTTGTAGCTGTTTAATCAAGGTTGATTTACCGAATCCCATTTTCCCAAGAATAAAACCGTTGAAAGAACGTCTTTGTTTTGTGGAAAAAAATGGATCAAAGATAAATGCCCCACCGGTACTTGTCGTTCCTAAGTAAAAACCTCGTGGGTCTTTTAAACTTTTATGGTGAAAGGGAATTCCGCCACCAATATTTCTAGAAGGGACAGTTAAGCCCTTTTTAGCAAATAATTGTGCTTCTTGATCAACCCCACTTTGGAATAGTGAAAGCCATTCATCTTTCATCCTGAATTGCGGAACAATAGCCTTGTGGTTCACACTAGCTAAGTCTTTGCGAATTTCCGTGATTTTCTTTTCTAATTCCTCAAGCGAATCGTTATATACAAAGATTCTCGCATGAACTGTCTTAACTACTTCTCCTCGCTTGGTAATTTCTTGAGCAAATTCTTCTAAATTATATTTATCTAAAAGAGCGTCCGTTTTATCTGTAGTTCTATTTTCATTACTTGATCGATAATCTAACTCACCAATCGACGTGTTAATTTTGTGTAGCAAATCTTCTTTATCAGCAGTACACACATCAAATGTTGCGATAGTGTCAGGAATTGCCATAATATCAGTTAGCCATCGACTATTTACATCTTCAGCAAATTCAATAACCATAACAGAACTCAGATAGCCGTCCCCAACCGTGATATAACGCTCGTCAAATTTAATACCGCCTTTAGGTTGATACTGTTCTACAAATCTCAGATCATATCCTTCACCATCTAATTTTCTAGCTACACTTCTGTTTACAATCATGTTTCTCTCTCCTTTAAATAGAACGTAAAAAGACGTTCTTGTCACTAAAGAACGTCTTTTCGCTTTGTTTATTTGTTGATATTTTGCTAGTCCATATAAATATCACATTTTCAAATCTTTTAGTTATTTTTACTAACGCCTTATAAAATTCACACTGATTCACCGGTTTTACTGTTTCATCGTACACAACCAAACTGTAATCAGGATAGATTTCTAATATGTCCTCGATCATTTTAATGTCATGTACACCAACAGATTCTTTTTCAATGCACCTTATTCCTCGATATTTAGCTGTGTCTTTCGTAACAATCAAAGACTTGTTATTTCGACAGGTCTCTAGCAAGTCGCTACTTGTTGTATCGAACCTTCCTAACACTCTAATTAAATTAGGCTCTTTCCACTCATAAAATCTCGTTTCTCCATTTTCTTTTATGCAATGTTTTAAACCTTTCCGACTTTTCTTCAACATTTTTTCACCCCACTATAATGAAGAATTTGGATTCATTAACTTAGTAATAACATTCGTTAAATCCTCTTCATTAATTCGTTGTAAATCTAATTCTCTACCACCAGCTTGTTTCATCACATCAGCGTGGTTTTTTACTTCTTTAATCGTTTTTCCATATATAGCAATTACAAACATCAATTCCGGCAACGTTGACACAAGCTCTACTCTTTCGTAATTGTCATATGCCAATTTTAAATTCCATTTCAAGTATGGTTCTAAATAAGGATCAGAATTATTTATCAGTTCACGTTTAGCTTCTTGAATTCTATTTTTCCAGTAAATACCTTGTTCAATAGTTTCTGTAGGATAAGTAAGAGAATAAATTTTGTATGGTTCTAAATATACTCGATTAAGGTAGGTCAATTTATTTACCATACGCATAAACCCATCTTCAGAAATTGACGTCAGATCGGTAGTTTTAACCTTAAATAGAACCTGAAATTTATCATCATTGGTAACAAGGATTCCATCTTTTAGAACTTTTTTATATGGTAACAGTTCACACATATCTTTATCTTTTGGCACAACTAAATCTAAAAGTTTATCAAACAACCCTGCTAGTTTATTCTCATTCGGTTCTGCAATGATCATACTTCAATTTTCCCCCTTTTATTTCTTTTAAATTCCACTTCATGGTATCTATTGCGATCCATTCGTAGCAGATAGTAAACCATCAAAATATTTCTTTCTTTGGGGTGATTAGGTGTTCTGACACACATCCAAACACCTACAATAAAGGCAAGGACATAAAAAGCAAATTTCATCAAAGGAGAAACTGGCATTAATTTTGCAAAATAAACACTACACATTACACACCCTGCTACAATACCTAAATCTACTAGGTAGAAAAAGAACAATTTTATTTCTTGCTTTATGTTTTTAGGATTTCTATACATTCTTTCACCTCAAAAAAAGATCGACATATCACGCTATGCCGACCTCATTTTTATTTTTTAAATAGATTATCGAAAAGTGGATTCGGTTTATCAGAAATATCCTGAAACAGTGGATTATTTTCATAAGTAAATCGTGGACGTTTCTTCTCCTTCACTTCTTGTTCTACAATCACTTTTTCGTTAGGCCTTTCTTTTCGTTCCTCGATAATATTTATTTTTTGCGTCTTATCTCCCTGACTTGCTTCAGCTCTTGTTTCACGTACTTCTACCGTTCTTGGTTGACTTGACCCACTACTTTGTACATTTTCTCGTACATCTACTGTTCGATTTCCATTTTGACTACTTGTAGTATTCTGCAAGTTTTCTCGTACATCTACCGTTCTCGGTTGGCTTGTCCCACTACTTTGTACATTTTCTCGTACATCTACTGTTCGATTTCCATTTTGACTACTTGTAGTATTTTGTAAGTTTTCTCGAACATCTACTGAGCGCCTATCTTGACTACTTGTAGAATTTTGTAGATTTTCTTTGACTGATTTTTCTAATCCGGTATTTGAATTTTTAGCTTCTTGGATTCTTTCTTTAGTCAACGCTTCTTTTTCGTCCATATTAGCGCCTGTACGCCCTTCTACACGTTTCCTTAACATTTCCTCACGATTCATTGCTTCAGGCGTGTATTTTGCTTCCTGTCGCTTCTGATTAATTAATTCTTCAGCAGACTTAGCTTGACCGTGCATAGCATTTTTACGTTCTTCAATATCTTGTTTAACTTTTTGCTGAATTGCACTTGCAGGATTAATATTTGATTCAGCATTATTTTTCATTGCTTCACGCATACGTTCAGAACTAGACATAATTCTATCAGCGTTTTCAACTTTAGCGCCATCTTTTCTATCCGAAAGACGTGTTGGCATAGAATCAGCATATTTTCCAGTTTCATCTTCTTTGTTTTTAGCTACTATAGGTTTGCTATTTTTATTAATAGCGGACACGGTACCATCATCTAAACCTTCTTTGAATTTATTCTTGGTATCATTAGCCATATCACGCATACTCTTAAATGGTTTTGTTGCTCTTTCACTGGCCATTGTAGCTCCATCCGAAGCTAAGCCTGATAATCCTCGTTCACGAGCATACCCAAGTGTTTTCCCCGTTTTATTAGCTTTTTGAGAAAGTGATTGACCAAAGTTGCGTTCAGGTTTTCGTTCTTCCCCTTCCGCTTGATCGTTTCCACCACTATTTTTCCCACCTTTAGATCGGTTCATACCACCTGTTCCTTTACGAAACAGCATAGCTCCCATGCCAAATGCTGAAGCAAGCTGGCCATAGCCTTCTTTTAAACCAATATCCACGCCAAAGTAACGCATGACTGTTCCACTACCCTTTATCAGCACAATAACAGCGCAGACGTACGCTACTGCTTTTATAAAAGGATTTACAGAAGAACCGCTACCTGTTCCGAGATAATTAACAAACATTGCAAACATAGACAATCCGAACCCTTGAAATCCGACTGTCAAATAACACTGTAAAATATCTGACAAAACTTGCTTTGATCGTTGGCCTGTTTCCAAGTCAGTAGCAAATACTAAAACTCCGAGTACACGTTTAAATGCTAACTCGAGTATTGCTGTAATTATAATGAAAGCACTAAAAACATACGCTATTGCCAATGCAATTAAGCCCAACGTTAACGCAAACGTGTTTTTCGTGTATCTATAATAACCTCCCTTAAAGCTATCAGAAAAAATGGCCATCCATCCATCATCAATTTTTACGGCTTGCATATTTCCATCACCATCAGGAGTCAATTTCATCTTTAAATACTCCGCTTTAGGATTATCTGCTTCTAATTCCTTCGCTGTGTCAGTCGTTATTACTTCACTAAAATCATAAGTAAAAAAATCTTTCTCTTTTAATGCATTTTTCTTTTGGCCTTCTTTCCCCATGCGATTATAAGCGTCATTTTTATTGATATATACTAAATCTGTCACTCCATCTTCAATAAGAGACCATGCCACACCGCCATCTTGATTGTTAATACTAGTTGCGTCATTATAAAAGGTTTTAGCAAACGTAATTCCACTTGAAATCATAGTAGGCATTAATAATATTAATGCTACTGACATAACTACGTTCATTCCAACCGATTTTAAGTCTAAAGTCCCTTTTCCAGTCACCATTTTATATCCAATAATAACTAGTGAGAGTACCATTAACCCAACAACAACTGTATTTAAAACTGACTGATAGACTTTGTTCAATCCAGCACTTTCCACAAAGCTAAATAAACTTAACGCTTGCGGTATCAACCCTTCGATAGTTTTTGAAATCCAATACGCAAATCGAATTATTCCCCACGAAAAGGTTTGCATGACAATACTTCCAAAGCCACCTTTTGTAAACTGTAAATAGTCTTGATACTTCAGCAAAAAATCTAATGCTTCTTTATCATCTGAATCCCACGGCCACGCGTACGCTGTTGTGGGAACCATAACGAATAGCAATATTGTCGCTAGTAAAAGTACCATAGGCCATCTTATTTTAATTCTATTAGCTCTTGTTAAAATTGCTTCTGTCAAAAATTTTCACATCCTTCATATTCAGATAGCCTTACTTAATTTTGTTAGTGCGTTCTTAACGGCTATAATATGCGTTTTGAATATATTGTTTTCGGCATAAATATATACCTGTCCTAAAACATTGATTATCCCTGCTAGCTGTTTTTTGGACTGCTTGATATTTTGAGCAGTCACCCGTCCTTTTTGAAATTCTTGTACCAGCTCTGAAGAAAAATATCTTTCATTTAGCGTTTTAAGCACTAGGTCAAGGGATTTATCATCAGCAAATCTATCTTTCTCATACATTAAATCATGTAGTTTTTTTGTATGTTTTTGACAATCTAAAAGATAGGTAGTTAGTTTGAAATCATCTTCTGATAGCTCAACTTCTGATTTTTTCTCAAAATTTGATTTTTTCACCAATCCAATTAGCTTCTCTTCATCAAGCGTTTGTTGTGAATTGGGCAAACTACGATATTCTTCATAATCATCTTCTGATATTAGTATTTCATTTGTAATTGAATACTCCATTCTTGTTTTTAAATCACGAATAAAGCTTGCAAATGGAATTTGATTATCAGCTAAAGATAGATTAATGTGATCACACGCTATATCAATTTCGTTAATATCTTTTCGTGTGTCAAAATCATCATTTAAAAACTGATACCGATACGGCATATTAGTTGCTTTTGTATTAAAGATTGGAAAAGGTCTGATTTTTTTTCGGTTTTTATCTTGTCTATGAAGATTACGCAAAATTACTTGTTCACCTTCAATTAGCTGACTCGCACGTTCAAAAGTAATAATTCTTTCTTGATCTGCTGAAGAAGTGACCGAACTATCAGTATCCATTCTTTTTGAACTAGCACTTTTTCCTATGATCGTTTTATTTCCACACTTCTTTGAAATTTCTTCTATTGTTTCGTCATCATTTGACATGATCAGAATATGATTTTGGCAGTTTTCCTTGATAATTTTTGCGCCTTTATCGTATCGACTTTCTAACTGACTATAAGACTGGATAACCAAGTCAAAGAGTATATTTCGTCCTAAACATACGGTCATAATCCCATCCATATTGTCAATTGCTGGCATATTACCAAATTCATCTAATAGAAAATGAACTCTTCGGAAACACTTTTTACTAGGAGTTTCCTTACAGTTCGTTGCAAGCTCCGTATATAGCTGACTAATGAAAATACTTCCGATTACGTGATTACTTGGATCGTAGTCTGGTATTACCATAAAAACAGCAGTAGGTTGATCAGTATATTTAAGAACGACTGAATTGATTTCTAAATCAAGGAATCTTTTTCCTGATTTGAATTTTTTCGTGATCACTGTTGTATCGTGATCTTCTGAATCCCTTTTAGGAAATTCAAGGCTATACCATGCTCTGAATTTTTCTTTTTCTGTTTCATAACGAATTTCGAGAAAATCGCCATCTCGTAGGCTTTCGTCAAAATTTAACACACATAAACCTAACGCTTTAACTTTTACTCGATATTCATTGATTATCTTTGTTTTGCCATCTGTTTTTCTTAAAAATGAGATTTTTACTCTTTTTCCAACCATTTCAGTGTTTAGCTTGAATTGAAGTGACTTCGGGAAACCAATCTCTTTTAAGTCAATTGACATTTTACTTGTCAGTTTTCCAAACAAATCACTGGTAAACATTTCAATTCCTTGAGAAGCAGTAGAAAGAATTGAGCCTTTGGCTTTATCTCCTGCAAAGGAAGTTGAACCATATTGAATTTTGGCTTGATTTCCTTGTGGTAATGTATTGAAGTATTCATCCAAGGCATTTTTCTCTTTATTTGGATTCTTAGGATCGGTATAAAACAAACTTCCTAGTTCATTCAACATTTGCGCAACATTATACATAGTAATTTTTTCAATACAATTATTATCAAAACAATGTTCTACAATTGTTAAAATTATTGCATTGACAGCGTTTTTAGCTGATTTGTAAAAGAATTCGTTTTCCGTTCCCATACCGGAAGCGAAAAGCATAGACGTAAGCGTATTAGCACGTTTACTTGCTTCGTGATAATCCTTATTCGCCCAAGAATCAATTACAAGTTGCAAGGGATTGAAACTCATTGATTGTAACGGATCATCAATATTTAGAACTAATACTCGATAACCTCTTTTTTCCAATGTTTCTTTACTTGCTGAAAACAGCTCTCCTTTTGGATCATTTACAACCATATTGCTCTGTTCTTTAGCTCTTGAGAGATTATCTATTGTTGGAACAACAAAGGTTTCGCCTTTCCCTGAACGAGAAGCTCCTAAAACAACTGTATTGACTGTATCACGGTCAATGTAATACTTATCTTTATAATGTGAGATTGGTACGCCACCCATTCCTTCAAAGCGAACTTTCTTTTCAGGAATTTCATGATATTCATTTTGAATTTCCTTTACTGTCGCAAATCTCGAATCACCCTTTTGGCCGTATACAAGATTTCTGTCACTTTCATGATCTAATTTGTTATAAACTAGAAATGTTATTGCGATACATACGACTATCGAAATCATAAAATATTGAGTTCCACTGGTAAATGGTTTTAGATAGCCCATATGGAATCCATGATCAAATTCAATGCTCATTAATCCTTCCTCAGAAACACTCAGAGCCTTCAGGAAAGCTGCAAAAAAATTGATTAAGTAGTTTACGGTCAGATTCGCAAAGAGTCCTAGAACGGTTCCTAGCAACAATAACGGAAGATTAACCATATCTTTTACATTTTCAGGTAAATCTTCCCCTTCAATCTTTCCGCTATGATATTTATTTTTTCCTTTAAACCACATCATATCCCCGATTTCAATTTTATTTCCTTTTTCTAACAATACTTTTAACTTATTGTCAGGTTTCTTATCATTTATAAGTCTCATTTTTCACCTCGTATAACTTAGAAAGGGTAATCTTCTTCCACCATAGTGGCTTCAGGGTAAATCATGTCCTCGAATCGTACGTAGGACACTGTATTTCTACGAGAGATTTTAGTACCTTCTTGCGGTTCTATAATTTCAGCTTCTACTGTTTCAACTACAACACCTTCATTATCGACAGGGTCATTATCATCTGTTTCCATTTGATCAGCTTGACTAGGCTCTGTAACTTTTACTTCATTCATTTGATTTTCTGTTAGTAGTTCCTCTTTACGTTTCAAAAAACCTTCCTTGCTCGGCATGTTTACTTCCTCTATATAAATAAAAGAATTGGTTCTAGTTATTAATTGACCTTTTGGCAAAGACTTATATTCTTCTTTTTCAGCTGAAGATAAATCTTTAAAATTTCGCCACCGGCCACTTAAGAAAACTTGATCACTACCACGCAAACTACCATGCAAAGTTACTTTCATTCCTTCCACTAAATTTTTATCTAGTTTATCGAAAAGCATTTTATTCAACAGCGCTTTCGGGTGACTACTTGTAGTCGTTAGCCTACCTTGTTGATCTACACTACAAGATATTTGTGCATTGATTACTTCGTACTGTGCTTTATCCTCTTTCATATAGTTAAAAACAGCTAAACGAACAAACATTGTCTTAAAAGATCCACCATCATATACCGCAACATGATTCACATAACCTGACACCATGTTTTTATTATTAAATACACTCATTTATAGTCTCCTTAGTTGATTATTTTCTAAACAATCCCAACGTACTCAAATTTCTTGCTTGAGTTGACCCCACAACTTTTTGCTGTGTTTCCTTCTCATATTCATAGAGTTCATTTTTAGAATTCGCTGTTTCCAACTTGATTTTTAACATTTTATTTTCGTGATCAAGTTCTTCTAATCGTTTCAGATTTGTTTCGGCTTCTAAACGTTTAATAGCCAATGACTCTTCTTTCAGTTTTAGTTCCTGTTGTTCTTTTTGCATTTGGTGTGCTTGCTGTTCTAAAATGTTAGTCTCTTTAATTTCAGAAGCCCAAAGTGGTGTCTTTTCGTTGATTTCATTTTGAATTTCAGTAATAAATTTCAGTGCATTTTCCCATACATCTTCATTGGCATTAGCTAGTTCAACTGCTAACTCTTGCTTAATTAATCTTTTTCCATCGAATAGATTTTGATTCATGTCAATTTTCATTTTGTACATTTCTTCATCTATAAATTCTTCTCTTCGTTTTTCTAATTCACTTGTAATAGTCTCTGATTTTGTATCAATTAAGTTTTGCGCACGCTCTTTCTCGTTAGCAATAAAGACTGCTTTTTCAGCTTCTTGATTAGCAATAAAGTTTTGAAGTGCAATTTCTTGTTCTGTTTCAAACTTTTTGATTTTTTCATCCACCATATCATATTGCCGTTTTACAAACTCCTCTAATGTGGAGTTAGAATTAGTTTCCATTTCTTCTAAAATGTCAGCATACCGTTTTTTCACCTCAAGGTCATATGGCTTTTTCCATGCCACATCAATAGCTTCTCGTAGTTTGTCCAAAGCTTCTGCTATCATTGAATTAACTTGACGAGAATAATGTTCTCGTAAGTTTTCAAACTTAACCTCAGCTAATCGTTGCATGGCATGATTGATTCTGTATTCATCTAATCGCGTATTTTTTACAGCTGGTATACCAATAAATTTAAACAGATTTTCTGGCTGAAGTTTATTAGTTGTTGATACAATAGAGGATTCAATTTCTTCTCCTAAATCACAATATTCTTGTAATGGAGTTAATTGGACTGTTTCATGCTTTTTAATTTGTCGAACCGTTTGTGGAATAGAACTGGCTAACGCAAAATTTTGCTCACTATGATAAGTGTTTTGTGAATATGCAGGCACAGAAGTTTGAGAATTAATAGCAACACTCTCATGACTACTTGTAGTCATGTCAATTTCTTCCTCAAAATCGAATGATTCAGTTTCATCTAACATTGTTTCCTCAGCTTGTTCAAGATCAGTTTCGATTTCCGCTTCAACTTCTTCAGACTCTTCGTCTAATTCAAGCTCCTCATCTAATTCTGGTGTACTTTCTGTTTCGTATTCTTCAAAAAATTGATCACTTTCAGGTGTTTCCTCCAAATGCTTTTTCTTTCCAAAAGGTAATTTGACATTTGGAAGAACGCTTGGAAGGTTTAACCCTTTTTTGGACTTACTTTCTTGTTTCGCTTCTGCTATATCTGGCTCTGACTGATATTGGCTATTAATGTCTAGAATCAATTTATTAGGATCATTAATCATATTATCCGGAGCCTGTAGAATTTGATCCTCAATAATAGGAAACAATGCAATTGGTTCTCCCCCCATACCAAACGGTGTAATTTCAATCCCATCAAACGCATATACAGCACCATCTTCGGTATCTTTGCACATTACAGTAACTTCTGTTTTATTTGGCCAGTTGTGTTGTACCCAAGCAATCAAGCCTTCTGCTTGTTTTAATGAATATTTGTTTTTCTTTTTTAAGCCTTTCCCTTTTCGTAATAATTTAGATTCTACATCTTCAAATGAGTATTCAAAACGTTGTTTCATCTACTTTTCTCCTTCTCTACTTCATTTTTTTCAATTAAAAAGGAGCATTATAATCTCAATGCTCCTTTATTCCTATTAATTTTAGAATCCACCAACAGATTTTATTGTTTGGCCGATTGTTGAAGCACCAAAAATGATTAAAGCTCCGATAACAATATACGTCAGCCACTTTTTAGCTGTTCTACTTGGCCCTTCCCCAAAAAGAAACATCATTCCTGTTACTACAACACAGAAAATAATTACCGAAAGAGAAATCCCTTGCAGTTTAGACGTAGTATTTGACATAAACTTTGATACATTATCGAAAAAGTCCATTTTTGGCATATTCATTGCTAATTTAGTTATCATAATTTCTTTCATATTAAAGCGCCCCTTATATTTAGTCTAAAAGTAATCCAATATTTTCTTTAACGAATTCATCATAAAGCTTTTGCCGTTCTTTTCTAATTGCTGTCTGATCGAACTCTCTAGGAGTTAATCCTTTTTTCTGAATAATTTTGTCCGTCATTTCAATAAAAGGATCAACCTTTTTCTTTCTTTGTCGCTTTGGCTTATTTACTTGTTCTACAGTTTCATCCATACTATTTCCCCTCACATTCGTATCATCTTATTTTGGAAGAACGTTTCAATCAGCGATTTGATTTCTTCCCAATGTGTAGCTATTCCAGTGATAACTAGTGATAAGATTACCATTCCGCCTATTAGAAAAAGAATTCTTGCAGTATTATTTTCTTGCACTATTACCACCTCTTATCTGATTTGTGACACACTATTTCCTTCAAATGAAAGCGTAACATCCGGTAATGGTAAAATTTGAATTGGGATTGTAGCTTTAACAGTGTAATCAACAGCTTGGCCATATTCTACTTTTTGATTCAAAAGATTACTTTCGATTTTATAGCGTCCTTGATAATTTTTATCTGAGTATTCTTTTAATGATTTTAATGCTTCAGCTGTTAAACCGCCCCTTCTTTCTATTTGATAATTTACCTGTTGTTTAAAACTATTCACATCTTGAAGCTGGTAGCAAAATAAACCAACAGACACCATCACCATGATTATTACAAGACCTATAAACCATTTGACTATCTCCATTATTGATTGTTCTTGCATATATTTTCTTCCTTCCTTTTATTGACCAAAGTTTATGTCTTTCAAGTTAAGAAAAAGAACACCTACAGCAAACCCGACCACAAGAATAAAGGAAGTCATAGCTATTTTTGTCGGATAAAAAACGAATCTCCGACTTTTGAAATCAATAATTGAATCAATACCGGCCATCAATTCTTCAGAAGCTAAACGATCAAGTTCTTCAATTACATCTAAATCTGCTGAACCCTGACGAATATCATATATTGTTTGCATAAACAACACACTCATGTCTGTTCCTGAAGTTTGCTCTGCATATTCCACAAAAGGCTGAATATCATTAGGACGATCTGTCATATCCTGCATTAATTTCATCAATAGTTGCTTATCCGTGTCATAATCTAAACGTTTAACAATTTTTGCAAAGACACCATAAAGATTACCACCGTCTTTTTTCTGTTTTAAATACGGAATAAGTAATCTTGTAAATTTACTAAATTGCAAGTGTCGTTCAAAACGAAATTGATTATAAATATTGTTTATTGACTTTGCTTGTATAATGTAGAACCCTATTGCTGTAGCTATACCACCTGCTAGGTAATACCATTCTTTCCCTAAAAGCAAATACATGACTAATCCAACACCAACGAATATCCATGATTTAAGAAACCTTTGCTTCTGCCACTTTATGATTGAGACATTTGAGTTATTCATTTCACGTAATTTCTTATAATAATTTTCGTCTAACATTTTAAGCCAGATTGATTTATTCTCTTGCTTAATTATTCTTGCTTTCTTGGAAGCTTTTTTTTGTACATTAGCTACTTTCACTAATTACTCACCCCCAAGCTCATAATTTCATCATCAAAGTAATGCATGAAGAATGACTTCATGAAGCGTACCATGATAATGAAATAAACACCGCCAAATCCCCAACCGATCGGTGATCGAGCAAAACCATCAAAAAATGTTGAAAATCCAAATGAAAATGTAATTGCTCCAATAAATATTGCTACTATGAACAGCATCTGTTTTAAATCTTGAAGATACCCATCTTTGATTTTTAAAAAGCTCTCTGTTTTTAGCTTGACATCATTGTGATAACTTTTAATCTGCTTCATCGTATCAGCATTATTTCGACCTTCATAAATTGCTGTTTCAAGTTGCTCAAAATATTGAGTGAACACAACGTCACGTTCATACTTTTCGTTTATTTCTCTAAATGCTTCAGCTATTTGAAACTTGTCAGCTCCTTGTAATCGAGACTCTAAAATTTGAATATCTTCTCTTAATTCTCCTTTGGTTCGGGTTTTTGCCATTGCTAATGCTTTCGTTACTGTCTTACTTTCATCCGTCAAGATTTGAGTCATATTGTTAATGAACTTATTTCTTTCTCTCAAACTCTTCAATTCATAAGATCGCTTTACACTTTTTGGCATAACAACCTTATAGCCATACACAGCACCAATCACTCCACAAATCAAACCCACCCACCAAAAATAGCAAAGAGAAAATGAGAATACACCCATGAATATGCAAGGTAATCCTACATAATTCAGATAATCTCGATAATCAAGTGGTTTTCCATACGCAACTTGATACGCATTTAATTCTGAAACATCCATGATTCCCTTTTTCTTTGTTACTGCTTGTACCTTCATGTGATCACCTCAACCTCTGAATTTTCGCTATTTAATTCATTAGTTTCGCTATCTTCTTTTTCTATCTTATCTTCCGGAAATTCAAACGAGATAAATTTTTCGGCCATTCTTTCTTTAAAATCATCTGACAATGCACCATTTTCCCTTATAAACTCACCGTTAATAAGTTTTTGCTTGAAAACTGTTGTTGTTCCAGTATCTGAAAATTCAACGATTTCATTTAGGTATCGAATAACTTTTCCATTAATCACAACCTTCTTAATATGAACTCCAAAATCAAAATAACGGTTAATATCTTCTTCCACCGCTGTTTCATTTATGTTGTAACCACTCGCACACATATTGACAAATCGCCTTGGAATTGCACGAGCATTAATTGCGTGAAGTGTTGTAATAACATGGTGACCGGACAAGATTGCTTGTAACATTTCATAGGCTTCTGCTCCTCGTGTTTCCGATACGATAATCCATCGTGGATTGTTACGTAAACAAGCCTTAACTAAATCAGATATTGTCTTTTTGGGAGTTGTGATCCAAGCATAAATATCTTTATCAGGGAATAGTTCCTTTGCATGAGTTTCTTGAACATCCTCAATCATAATCATGCGATCATGATTATCAATAAAACTCAGTAACAATTTTTGTAATTCCGTCTTACCTGTTCCAGTTTCTCCTGAAATGCAAATATTTGCTTTCGTCTTTACCATTTTTTCAAACAAATCTAAAATGTAATCCGGAGCAAAATTCTCAAAATTTGTAGTATTCAATGCTAGTTTTGGTCTTGCTACACGCATAGACATTGTAGCTCCGTCAGGTGAATTATCTATGTGTGTAGCTGATATACGCACATTTTTAAACATCCCATCCAGAATTGGATTACCGGTATTAAAATCTCGATCGTTTACAACCGCATATTTTGAAATAACCCTTTCAATATATTCTTGTGTAATATTTAGCTTTTCACCGTCAATGAGCCACTTATTGCTATTTGTTTCAATACTTAGTTGTGAACCATTCCAACCGACATCAGTAATATCATCATTTGTCATGATCCGTTCGATAATGCCTGTTCCGATACATTCACGAACAACATACTCAGCGACCTCACGAGATTTATCCTTGTTGAATAAGCTACCGTGTTCTTTCAACACGACTTCTACAAGTTTTTTGCGGATTTCATCGTCAGTTAGTGCTTGTAAAACTTCTTCTGAGTAATTTCTTGTAAGATCATCACGAATCATATTCAGCCTTGCTTCCTCAATTGGCGGATTGTAGTTAGCAGTATCATCTTCTAAAAGAGTTTGAAGGAAATCTTCATCCTTTACACTTATATTATTTTCCGCTTTAATAAACTTCTTCGCCTTTACGAGATTTACAAGACTTTTTGTTGGTTGAGAAGGTTTTTCTTGTTCTATTACTCTCATTTCTTCCCACCTCTAGTCTGCAACGTTTAAAACACATGTTGCTTGATATGTTTGTTTTCCACTTACTACTTTGACCTTAATAGCTTTAATACCGTCTTTTCCATCAGATAAATAATCAAAATCATACTTGGTAGTGTCGTTATTTAGATTTTTCCCTTTGTTAAACTTTTCTTTAAAATCTTTTTCAAAGTCATCTTTCATCAAAATGAATCGTCCTTTTTCTATACGAACACTATCATCACGATTGGAAATTGCGGTAGTTCTAAGTGTTTCTTGAATACTTTTTACTGACGAATCCTGCGTATAACCATTTAGAGAGTAATACGCAACTATTAATATCATGAAGAGACCAACAAACATAAGAAGAATGATTTTTGGCATATCTCTTAGCAATATTTCACTCTCCTATCTGCAAAAAAAGAGATACATAATCACTTATGTATCTCTCCTACGCTTTTTTGCGTGAATTTTTTAGTTGATTTACCCTAGTCGGGTAGGAATCATATTTTTGAAGAAATCAATTACTGTATTGAATACTTCAGGAAAGGCAACTTTAGCAATGCCAATAAGTACCGCTCCTACAATTACCGCTCCAATCATCCACCACGAACGGTCTGTATTTTGATCTAACATATAACTACCTCCTTACTAATTTTCTATTCCTTTTCCTACAACATCAACAAATCTTGAAAATAAACCCAATAGAAATTCTTTTAATGAGAATACAGACTTTTCAATGAGGTAATAAACACTGATTAAAAATGCAACCACTTGATTACTTTTAGCTTGATCTAGCATATAAGCAAAATTGAAATCAACTGATTCACCATTAAGCATTTTATGAACCATATCCACAAAAACCATTGAATTTAGTTCCAAGACAAACCTTATAATGTAGAAAACGATAGCAGATAGAATGAAATAAGCAATCAGCTTTCTCGTCTTTCTACGAGAGTCTTGAAACTCTCTTTTTACATCAAAAACGCTATTTCCATAGCCGGTGCTTTGTACCCTCATTCTATCACTACCTTCTATATTATTGTTAAATTCTAACAGATAGACAATAACTTTACAAATTTATTTATTCAGCCAGTCAATCTCTTTATTGCTCCAATTGTCTGGTAAAGTAGTTTCTGGATAGACAGGTTCAAGTAGCAACTCATCTTCCTTTTTCGTTTCGCTATCTATCGTTGCATACATATAAGCATAAACATCTATGCTCTGATTCATATCCAACGAGATATAGTTACCACCAAAGTTACTACTTTTGATAGCAATAGAATATTTCCCCAAATCGCACCAAATAGGCACATATAATTTTCTACCACCATCGATCAACTCATACTCAATAGATTCATCATTTTTTTGACTGTCAGCATATACATTTCCAGTTTTTCTTTCAACATTCATATGTGGAAATTGGAACGAAAGAATTTGAGTATTAGTACCCGACTCAACTTTACTTTCATTTTTTAAGCGATCCATCTTAACTTCTGCTTCTTTTTCCCCAATTGGTTGATAGATTTCGTCAATTTTACTATCAATTAATTCGTTCATTGGATAGCTATAGACTTTCATATCTATTTGTTTCCCAATTTCATTTTTGTATGTTGGCTCTAAATCAACTGATATACCATATCCTGTTTTCGTTTTGGTAGTATCAGTAAACTTATAATTGATACTTTCACGGAACTCTTTAACCGGATTATTATTTGCTCTTTCCTTCACCGTTCTAACCACTGCTGAATAGTTGACCTGATTATTTGTCATATCTTTGTTTGTTAGAACTTTTTCAGAAGAAGTATATCCTATCGTTTTCAAGTCTTTTGTTTCAGTATCGAACTTATTTTTTTCTGGATTTTCAACTAATAGAATACTAATACTATAGTTTACCTTTTTATTCTTCGTTAAATATTCTGTAGGCAAATTAAGTTTTATGTGACTACTAAATTCTTTGTATTTAAAGTTGTTATCATAAACAACTTTATTGCTGTCTATATCTGTGATTTTCACTTTAAATACGATCTTTGACAGCTCATTTCCGTATTCTTCCTTTTTGCTTAGTTCTAATTCTGTAGGTAAAAAGCCATTTTTAACAGCTCTAGACGTATCAATTTGAATCCGATCAACATTCACAGAAAGTGCCGGAATATGATAAGGAGTGGTTAAAACTATATCTTTTCCATTGATTTTCCCCTTCTGGATTACATCAGATTTATAATTGTTTCCATCTTTATCAAACAAATCTGTTCTAGGTTTATATTCATATGTTTCCCCATCATATTTATAATCAATATCTTGTTTCAAAAGGTGTTTATCTTTTTCATCGATATGGTTGATAGTAATTTTTCTTGAATATAAAACTGTTTCTACATCGTTGGAACTAGCAGATTTAGATATTTTGGAACCGACAGTAACTTTACTATTTTTAACAATCGTTAAGGGTTTTTGCTTTTCAGTGTTTTCAATAGTAGATTTCTTTATCTTCATAGTGATCCGTAAATTATAAGACTTATTATAAAAATCATTATTCGTTAACACTGTTGCCTTCGCCTTGGCAGTTACTTTTCCGTTGCCAGTATCGTTACTAATATCAAAAGAGTTTGTGACATTTGTTGATCCCACGTATACTTCACTTTTTAAAACATCTACATTTTTATTATCGTAAAACCCTTCGATAATAAAACTTTGGACATTTCTTTCTCCGGATTTTTTTAGATTTCCCGTTGTAATGTCATACTGAAGATAATCGTTTGGATCAGCAGACCAAACATTTTTTAATACCTGACTTTCATTCATATCCGATACTTTTTCGCTTATAGATACTTGATAAATATTTGTTACCTTCACTTTAGCTGGTTTTGTACTAGGTGTATCTTGGGTTATTTCAAAATTGTATTTTTTTCCATCAGGATCATATCCAGTGACACCTTGTTTTTCTACTGCATAATATTTACCAAATTGCAGTTCATCAACTTTTATTTTCCCATTACTATCTGTTTTTAAGTTATCTTTTACAACTTTGTTATCGGAACTATAAATCGTAAATACTACATTAGGCAATCCTAATCCATCTAAATCGCCTAGTTTCTCAATTTCTACAGAACCTGTAGACCTCTTGTTGGTTCTTGTAGTAGTAACATTTTGATTCTCTTTAACCGTAATTGAAAATTCACTTGAATCTAATTGATAGCCGTTAGGAGCTTTTATCTCCTTAACCTTTACTACAGTTCCGGCTTTCAAACGCTCAGTCAATTTTGCTTTACCATTTGAGTCAGTAGTAACATCTTTGTTGATACCCGAATAACTGAATCTAAATGTCGCTCCTGCTAACGGTTTTTTGGTTTCTGAATCAATTTTTAGAACCTCTACAGTACCTTTACGTTTTACATTCACAGTAACAGACGTATTAACATAAAAAGAGCCTGTAACAAGTTTTTGATAAGATCCATTACTCCAAACAGTTGTAGGATTTAGTTCAGTAGATCCCTTTGTCATTTTAACAACAATTTGTGTACCTGTAGAACCACTTGTATCTACTGTAAGTTTATTCCCACTGATAGTCGCCTTTCCACCACCACTGACAGACTCAACTTTTAATTTATGCTCTCCCCCAGTGTTCTTAACTGTAAATGTCGCTTTTTCTCCTTCATACACAGTTTTAGAGTTCGCATCCCAAGTAGGTTTCACCCGAATCGTATTAGCACGAGCTGTTATATCACTTTTTGATTTAGTAACCCCACTTTTCCAATTTGGTGTTACAGTTATACTTTTAGGCTTTTCATTGCTGTTTTCCCAAACAAGTATTTGCGTTGCAATCCATCTTTGTTTTCCAGAATCATTATTGGCCCATCCACCTAATTCTTTATAAGCAGACAAAAACGAGCTGATCAATTCCTTTTGAGAATTAGAAAGATAGCCACTTGCGGAACCCGTGTAAGTATTCGTTGCTGTCACACCTGCTTGCAAACAAAATGCTTCTTTCCCATCAATAGTTCTTCTGATAGCATAGTTTTCTGTGTAACTATATCCATTACTTCTAACAAGATAAATTACCCACGGATACCCACTCGGTGGGTTAATTCGTGTTTCACTTACTTTTGAAGCACGGGTACTAACTAAAGCACGACGATTCACTTTCGCTCTTTGTGGTACATCATTTAAATTATTCCCTAATTCTAAAATCCTTTGACTGAAATATCCTCTTGTTTTCTTAATTAATTCTTCTGACTCAAATGTATCTTTAGCTTTACTTAGTTGTTCTTTTAAGTCATCATCAGACAAAAAAGGAAATTTAGGGTTATTTAACGCTGATTGAAGGGAACTAATATCGTTATAATCAACATCTTCAAAATCTTTTACTTTTTCGTTTGCCTGATCAGCTTCTTCTTGCCGCTTTTTATCAACGCCTACTTCAACAGAACCAGTATTCTCTTGTTCATTGTTCAAAGGGGATTCGGCTTCAAGTAGTTTTTTTGGATCAATTTCATCAACGACCACATACATTAACCCATCTGCACCTTGAACAACAGCAGCTTTTTCTGCTTCATTTTTAACATTGTCGTCTATTGCAACTTTTTTATCACCAGATTCTTCTACCACTGCTTTTTCGCTATTGGCTCCTTCAGCTGAAGCAACCGATTGGTGAGCCGTTGATAAAGTAATTAGACTGAACAGAGCAACGCTAATCAGTTTAATTTTTTTCATTATCACACTTCCTTTGAAAGAAATGTAATAAAGAATTGTAACAACTCTTTACTACATTTCTTGTAGTAAAGAGTTAACTTGTGTCTAGCACTCTTGTTTTAGCGCTGAATTTTTTAGTGTCAATATTTTTAATAAATGCCATTTTCACCACCTCGTCATTAGAAGGTTCAAATGGATCGACTTATGCATTTTTTGGCGTGAAATACAAACCTTATCATTTCTATCGCTATCGTCTTTTTTTCGACCTCATGGCAAGAGAAATAACAGTATGCTTCGATTGCTATTTTGCTTGTTAGCCTTACGCTTAATTCTGCGACATAGCAATATTGCCACAGAGCGAGTAATATTCAATTTTCAAAGAACAAATAGCTAATTAAGCAGGAATCATAATTCCCTTATCCTTACAATATGCAAGTCCTGAATTTCTAGATTTTCTTTTTGCAACGATCAAACCCTTGCTATCCACAATATTTCTAATTTCGGGATATAATTCATCAATCGTTTTAAAGCTACTAAAATTACCTAGCTGAACAAAAAGACCATTCATAGAAACTTTTACATACCGATCTTCGTCAAACGTTTTAACCGACCACGCTACTCTTACCACATCTTCAGACTTAAAGATTTTAGTTTTTTTCTTTGAATTCTGAATTTTTGAAGTACGAGGTGTTTGCAAATTCGGTTCAGCTGACTCGATTTTAATACTTCGTCTTGTCATTCTTTCAACTCCTTCGGTATTATTCAAGACTTAATTAGCCTACAATTCATTATACCATTCCTATTAGTTTTTATCAACCAGATAGACAAAAAAGATAGCCAAAAAGCCTTATTTATCAGCTCTTAGCTATCTTAATGACTAAAAATATTGCTTATCACAATGACAAATATATTATACAAACTGTGGATTAAAAATGGAACCACTAACTTTTTTTCTGATCGATCATAAACATATGATAATAAAATACTTGTAATGAAAAAAGGAACAAAGTAAAACTGCATATGCAAAGCGCTGAAAACAATTGCGACAATTCCATATATCCCCCAAAGCGGAATTGTTATGTTTTTTTCGAGCCAATTCTGAAATATCCCTCTCATAAATGTTTCTTCAAAAAAAGGAGCAAAAATACCGCTTATTAACAAAACAGAACTACTAAAAGAAGTCTCTCCTTGATTGTAGTTAACCTGATTAATAAAAAAACTTGGAATCCACGAAAGCGTAATGTTACACAAAATCAACATTATCGTGTACCAAGTTATTACTCCAAAATTTGCCTTTATATCATTTAATACCTTCATACTACGCTATCTGCATAAAAATATAGATCAAGGTTGCAAGTAAAATCAAATACGACCATTTTCCAAGAATAGAATATACAGGAAACCAAATAAAACTAAGAATTTTGTATGCGATCCATAGTATAATTATATAGCCAAATATTGACCAAAAATTTGGAACAAACCAATTTATAAATGTAAATAAGTTAGGAATTACAATAAAATAAGCCAAAAGAATTGTCCCTAAAACGATCCCTGCTAAAATTAAAATATTTTCCCATACATATTTATCTTCTTTGTGAGAGTATTGATCACGATTCATATACTTACCCCCTCCTTGATCTTTTATGCTTTTCCTTTATTTTTCTCTTTATACCATGTTAAAGCTGAAGCAATAATATCTGTATTAGACTGATCTGTTTCAAATTTGAATACTTTTAATATACGAAATGCCTCTTCAGAAATTTTTATTGGACGTGTTTCTAAATCATTAAAATTCTGAATAATACTATCTCCTTTTTGTTCAAACTCTTTTAAAAATGAAGTTAATATTTCTGTCATAAGCGGATATTTTTCGCCATGAGAAAGCCTTGCTACAACTTCATTATATAGTTGAATCGGCACACGAACCGATTTTCTTTTGTCACCAGCTGATTTAACTCCTGCTTTTCCTTTTAGCATTTGCTGTCCGATATTAAAACCACCCGAACCACTTTTAATGCCAAACGGATTTCCAGAATTGTTACCACCGGCACTCGTAACTTTTTTCGTTTTTCCCATGATTGCAACACCTTTACTATCAATTTAATAAATTTTCGCCAGTTACTTTTTCAAGACGTTCTAATGTTTCAACAGCAATATTAACATACATTTGATAAGTTTTTTTGGAGTGAGGAATTGATTTGTCCAATCCTTCTCGTCCCCAACGTCTTACAACACCTTTATCGTTAACAACATTAGAATATACCATATCACCATACTCTTCTTGCAGCTCAGTTAACAATTCTTTCCCTGTTTTAAGTCTTGTATCGACTAAATAAGGAACAATACCTAAAATTTCCAAATTAGAATTTACTTCCTTTACAGCAGTCCTATAATTGTTAACCGTACTATGCAAATTATCAATTGAATCTTGCTCTGTTTGCGTAGGAATTACCAAGAAATCACTAGCTACATAAACATTATCTGTAAATTCAGAAACCGTAGGAATAGTATCAAATAAAACAAAATCATATTGACTTCTCAAATCATCATTATTGATCATATAGTTAAACAAATTCCAGAAAATTTCTTCACCTTCGTCTGAAAAACCAGTTGATCTCCACATATCTCTTAAAACCTTTGTAAAGCGTGACATTTGTTCAGACCCAATCACTATATCTAAGTTTTCTTTGATACTTGTGATACTTTCCATGAAGGACATGTTAATTACAGCGTCAAACAAAGTCATTCTACCAATAACATCTAAATCATATTGTCTCTGAAATTTTTTAGTTACCGTTCCTTGTGGATCAACGTCAATAACTAAAACCTTAAACCCCATCGCAGAAAGAATATCTGCCATCAGTTGAGTAAGAGTAGATTTACCAACTCCCCCTTTGAACATATTAATTGCCATTACATAGCCTAGATTAAGTTTTTTCATTATCTATACCTCGCTTTGATAATTTGATTATAACTTACAGACTACTTGTAGTCAACAAAGCAGTCTACAAGTAGTCATTTATGAAAATTTGAGAATTTCACAACTCTCCATTCGCCCATCCAATTAGAATCTCTCCCAATTGGGCAGCCTTCTCGTGATCAACAATAATATGCGTAACCATATCGTTATTGACCGCTTTCAAATCTAATACTTTCGTATTAAATACAATGCTCTCTAACACTTCTAAAGTATCATTAATATCATCTTCACATTCGATAAAGCCTAAAACCCTATTTTCTATCAAGCTAACTCCCTCCACAACATTCTTCAAAACCTATTTTCTTCATAGTTTCTGTTCTATTAATAGAAACGAACATTAATACCACAAACTAGATAGTTAATTTTTTTATTACCACTCTCCTTTCATCATTATACGAACATAAGTTCTCTTTTTCAACCCCTCCTCCCATTGACTACAAGTAGTCAATTAATTTTAAAAATAAGGGAGAATACCTCCCTATAGCCTTATTATATCTCTTTGACTACTTGTAGTCAATCATTATTATCACTTATCTTCCCCCTTTTTTTTCTCTCTTCGATCCATCGTTCTAGCATTTCAACATCTTCATCTTCCGACATTTCAACAAACAATTTTGCTGAAGATTTGGCTCTTATATAAGCAACTTTATCTTTATTTCTACTAGCCCATTTCTTTTTGGATTTCTCTCTAGCTTTTTTTCTTTCTTCTTCGGTTTTATATTTTTTTGGTCTAGCCATTTTATTCAACCTTCCAATATTTAATCAGTATGTTCATTTTACCACATCTCTAAAACTCGATAGCTAAATAATCAATAGCTTTTTCTACTATATTCTCGTCCAAGTTTTCTGTAGACAAATGAAATACATATTTTGCTGTATCGTAAGTATTCTGCAAAACATGATACTTTTCAAATAATTGCTTTAAAGTTAAGAGCGGTCTTTCTTCAGATAAAATAATTTTCTCTAATGTTTGCTTTACGAATTCTACTTCACTTAAACTATCATCTAATAGATCACTTTGAATATAATCGACACTCACTTCTTTATATTCTTTCTCTAATTCATCTAGGACTTCGGCTTTATATTTTTCTAAGAATGACAAATTTAGCACCCTCCATTTATGTCTATCTGATATATAATTATAATATCATATATTTCATTCTTAACCAACATAAATAAAGGCAGAAAAGCCTAAGCCTTCCTACCTTTAATTAATCTCTATGTCATTACTTCTATGACGTACTGAATCACTTGTATTTCTTTCAGCTTTACTTACCTGCTCTAACTTCGTTAGATCACTCGTTATCCGTTTATAGGTCATAATATCTTTGCGATTTTTACTAAAATACACAGGATCAAGAGTACCCATATTACTATCTACCATTAACTTACAATCTTTATTGATTTCTTCTTCATGAGCTTTAATGTACCTAGCTTGCTTAATAACTAATGTTAAATATCGTTCATCTGTTTTCGCTAACGGAGACCATATCTTAGCGTATTGATCTGGAACTGGTATCAAATTATTAATATGCAAAACTCCTAAAAAATCCTCTTGCGCCTTATCACCATAGAGTTTAAATACTGATTTGTTGGTGATCTTTTTTTGACTTTCTTTTGCTGAAGAAAGTGGAACATAATAATTTATTCCCTCTCCTACTTCTAAATCTGATTTGTAATACAATCGTTGTCCTTTATAGTTATTTTGAACACGACTGTCAATTGACTTTAATTTATTAATATACTCATTTTCAATAGTAAATAATTTTGCCTTATCTTTTGGATTCTTCGGTGGCGAGTTGTTAATTTTCAATTGCTTTCTTCCTTTCCTTATTCCAATAAGATTTTTGATAACGTATCTTTTATATCAATAAACATATTTTTTAGTACAGCTACATTTACTAATTCATCCTGACTCAATACAAAATACTGACCCTTAAAACAAACAACTATCCAAATTAGAGCTACTAAGCCTATTAGGAATTCAATTAAACTACCAGTAGAATATATATTCAAGTGATAAGTCTTTTCACTAATCGGTAACAACCAATTTACACCACTGTTACTAAAACTATCCTCAAATATATGCAAAAATACTCCTACAGTAAGCCACACACCTAAAGAAACGAAACCTATTTTACTCGTAAGTGGCACAATCAGCAAACCTATAAATAATACAAAAGCCAAGCTATGTGTAATTCCCCTATGGCCAAAAAATATATTTATTAAATCAGATAGTCCTCGTGTACGTTTACCAACATATGATTCCGGTTCATCTATATCCGGCAATAAAGCCCCCAAACTTAAAGCGACAATACTGCTAACTGTCAATGTATTCGTCATCCCCATAAAAGGAATAGCAATCGCATTACTGACAAGCAAATGGTTTTTATATAGCAAATTCTAAAACTCCCTTCTAGTATAACTAACTTTATTAGTATTTGTCATAACCAATATTTCCTTTTTTTCTTTATTTTATAAGACAACAAAAGCAAAAGAACTTGTTATAGCTCTTTTGCTTAATCTTTTAAAATTTATTGGAATCAGCTTTTTTGTTTTCAAATTCCATTTTCACCTTGAACTCTAAATCATCAAAAACTAATATAGCACTGAATTTTTTATTTTTTTTCGATTTAAAACCTGTCAAAGGCTTTTTAGTCCTTCCGTTTTTGAGAAGCTCTTCAACAATTGTTTTTGTAATAGTCTTATTTGAAATATTCTTAAATATCACAAATTTTTCTTTAGTTTCAGACTTAACTACTTCAAATACTTTTGCCTTCTCTTCAACAACATATCCGTTAATTTCATACTTATTTTGTATCGTACTTTTTTCAAGATACAGACTCTCAAAATCGGATTTTTTCAAATCTTGAATAGTAACATCTAAGTATTTATAAATATTTTTCAAGAATTCTTCTCGTGTATATTGCTTTTTTGCTATTTTACTCAATGCCTGTTCCCATTGAGCTGTAATTTCAGGTTTACCAATTAACAAATCCTTATTTTTTGTCAAATCCCACAATAAATAGCCTTTAGGCGTAGGATAAACCTTTGTATTTTCGATTCTAATGTATTCACGTGCTAAAAGTGTCTCAATAATACCTGCTCGTGTTGCAGGAGTACCCAATCCCAACTTGGCCATAATTCCTGTCTTACCTACTAGTTTCCCTTCAGTTAGTCGTTTCGGCTCCTTAGTGTTTTTTTCAATAAAATTCACTTTTATATTAACAACTTCACCTTCTATAAACTTTGGTAATGACACACCTTCGCCATCACCATCTTTTTTTTCGTCAATATTCTGGTCAACTTGTTTCCATCCAAGTGAAACAGGTACATTTCCATTTGCCATAAATTCATAACCATTTACATCTAGGACAACTTTTGTATTCTCGTAGATATACGGTTCTGCAAACATTAAACAAGTTCGTTTAACAATAATTTCATAAATATTTTTTTCTTCAGTTTTGAACTTTGCTATGTCCGGAATTTCCATTGTAGGAATTAAAGCATAGTGTTCTAAAACCTTATCATTGTTAACAAATCGCTTATTCGGCTGTACACAAGGCGTATTTATATTTAACTTTAATAGTTCCTTGTAACGGTGCAAGTTATTTTTCAGATACTCAAACTCATTCGTAGTAATCAACTCACTATCTGTTCTTGGATAAGAAAGATAGCCCTGATCATATAAATCTTGTATTACTTTATTTGTCTTTTTTGAAGAGTATTTCCATTTTGTATTTGCATATTCTTGAATTCCACCTAAGCTAAAGAGCTTTTGTGGTTCAGTTTGTTTTTGTGTAACTTCTATTGATTTGATAATTCCTGTACTGGCGGAATCTAAGCCGAATTTTTTTGTGTCTACCTCAAGCTCATCCATGTTGAAATATTCATGACTATTTCTAAAAATAGTTTTTGGTTCCTTATTCTTTGTTTGGCACTCAATCACTTTATACTTTTCTGATTTAAAATTTTTTATTGCTTGATCATTTTCAACAACTAGTGTATTAACTGGTGTTTGAACACGCCCAAGTGATACGACTCCTCTTAATCCTTGTTCCTGCAATTTTAAAGTGAATAACTCTGTATAGTTCATACCAACTAAATAATCCGCTATCTGCCTAGCATTTGCTTCTTTAAAAAGATCAACTGTTTCCTCTGCTTCCCTTAGATTCTTGAATCCTTTTAAAATTTCTGTTTTCACAAGTGAATTAATCCAAAGTCTCTTTATTGGTCTTTCAAAAATCTTTTTTTTGCATAGTTTAAAAATATTATATGCAATGTTCTCGCCTTCTCGATCAGGGTCAGTCGCAATAATAATCATGTCTGCATTTTCTAAACAACTTTTTACCGTAGAATATTGTTGACTTTTTCCTTTGGAAACTTCGTATCTCAGTTCATTCTCTTTTGGAAGAAAAGGAAGATTGGCTAAATCCCATTTTTCTTTATTAGGTAACCATTCATATTTTTCAGGCAATGATAAACCGACTAAATGCCCTATCCCCCAAGTAACAATTGTATGTCCAAACACTTCACTTTCAAATTCATATTTTCCGCCCTTATTTACCGGAGTCTTTCCTGCTAATGCAGTTGCAAATTTTTTCCCCTGATCCGGTTTTTCTGCCAAAATTACTGTTCCCATATAGTTTAACCTTCTATCTATAAATTTATTAGAAACAATCCTACAAGTAACCACAGTGTCTACTTGTAGTCACTTCTTTATTTCTATATTTCTTATCCTTGTAATTTTTGCGTCTTTACTTTTTTCACACGTTAAAATTATACTAGACCCATCTTTTAGATACCTAACACTCTCTTTTTCAACATCTACTTCTCTTGAACGCGAAGGCTCACAACAATACTTTGTATTACTCCAAAACGAAAATTTAAGTTTTCTTCCATCCAACGAATCCAACAATAAGATTAAATTTTTTCTTTTTCCCCAGTAGCGACAAACAGTCACACCTTCAATTACAAATACACCTGATTCTTCAGGAAATACATAGTCTGAACGATTTACTGTTATATCCCCCTTTCTAAAATCAGCATTATTAAAAATACCATCAGAGTTCATTCAACCACCTCTTTTATTATCTATCTGACGTATATTAATTATATCAAAAAAATAACCACTAATAAAGAAAGGTTTCCTCCAACTTTACTACTTGTAGTCTTTAATTATTCTAACATTCTTGATCATATTTTGTCTGATAACCTTATTCCTTTTCTTCCATTCTTTATGATCTTTCAGCCTTGCTTTTATACAAATTTTTTCACCTTGAACAACGTCAATTTCATTCTTACTAGTTTTCCATATAAATAAATTACCTGATTCATCTAAAAATTCATAAAAATAAATGTAAGCCTTGTAAGCAAAGGGATTGTCAATCCTTTCATACTTTGAATATGTTACTACCAATTCAAAGCTATCACCTACACTAAAAAGAAATTCACCTTCTGTTTGTATAGATTTATCCAAATAAGTCTGTTTATAAATTAATTCAGAATTTTTGATTTCATAAATATCTTGAGTCAGAACCATTTCAGTAGAAAAGTGTTTAACGGCATTTAAAAAATACCATCCAATGACATCATCATACAATGCACCAGCTGACTTCAAATCATCCTTAATAACATAAGTATCCGGCTCATTAACGATATAAATAATTTGCTGATCAAATCCCTTCTGCTTAATCTGCCAATAAAGCCTTTCTAATTCCTTCGCAATTCTTTTTTCTTCCGCTTTTTGTTGATTACACAAATTTATCTTGTCCCGTTTAGCTCTATACTCTGGTGTCATAATTTTAAACTTTTTATCTACATATCCCAAACCATTACATTTAAAACAAACTCCACAAGTCAATCTCCCCATAGACACATATTTAAAACTTCCGGAACCATTACATCGATTACAAACAATTCTCTTAATTCCGTTTATAGTTCCATTACGATCCGGCTCTTTCTGTTCGATAACTTTCTCGTCTGCTGAAGTAAACATAGAATCCCCCTCAAGCTATTAATTAACATTATTATACCGCGTTGACTACTTGTAGTCAACGCTTATATCACCACATTTACTCATAAACTACGCTAGTAAAGACCAGTCCCATTCTCCTGTATTCCATTTTCAAAGAACATATAGCTAAGACACTATGTTGGTTATTCTAGCTTAGACTGCCATGCACAGGAAAGAAAGCTAGATATGTAAACAAGGCAATTTAGCTATTTAAAAAACTCTAAAAAATAAAGGCGTTTTAACCTGTAGCTCCTCTAATTGGTGCAATTTTTTCTCTCTGAACTTTTTCTTTATCTACACTAAAAGGTAATGCTTTATTCTCATATCGGCTTATAATTTCTTCTACAAGCGTTTGTTCATCTTTCTCTAGTAATTCTGTAGCAAACAGTTTATTTCCCTTGTTACGGCTTATGACAGCCATTAAAACCTTGACTTCGACAAATCTTCTCGTTGCGATCTTTGTACTGCCATTCCGGCCACGCTTAGTTTTCACAATTATATCTTTATCCTGTTTCAGCTCTTTTATTATTACTTTTAACGTAGATAAAGGAATCTTAGTTTCTTCAGATAAATTGACCATATTCAACTCTAAATACAGCTGGTTTTCATTTAACTGCTTTTCTTTGCTTTTCAAATAAGCCATCAAATCATCTTGACTTTCACTAAAATGGCTATAGGTACGTTCTTCTCTATTTTTGGCAAATTTAACCCAATAGCATGGATCAACACGATTGCCTTTGCTTTTATGAACCATCTTATTCTCTGTAGCGACAGCGTATTTTTTGAATTGACTAGGTGTAGTATATTTCTCCAAAAGTTCGTTAATATAAAAGCCTTTAGCTCCCGAATACGCTCCCTCATATGCACTCTTTATTGTTCTTTGAACTTCTTTATTACTCAAATCATTTTTAAACTCAATTTGATCCATTTGATCAATACATTGCTCCATTGATAATCCGCTTTGTTTGCAGGCCAATGAAAGTGTAAAAATAACACTATTCCGATCCCCTTCTTCAATATCTGCATGAATAAGGTAGTCGTACCATTTTGTATCGATCTGGCGAAAGTTAGACTTAATCCTAGTTTTATTTGAGAGTACAGTCATATTTCCTTTTTTCTTTTCTTTTTCTTTTCTCTCAAACTCTTTTGACCACTCTAAATATCCCTCAAAGGTATTTGTGAAATTAGGTTCAAAATGCACAATATTACGAGGTGTAGGAAACCGAAATACGCCAAAATGATTGCACCCCATATCAACTTCTGGAAGTCTATTTTTAATTGCTTTTCTTATATTTTCAGATATTCTTTTAGCAACATGGAGCGATTTATAACCATTCGCATTTGAAATATAACTTGCCTTGTCGTACTCTCTTGACTCTTCGTTATAGTTTTTAATTAGAAAATAAGCATGATACCCTTTTGGTGTATCTAAAATAAGATATGGTAAAAGACCTTCTTCCAGTAGATAAAGAACAAGGCTGTTCAAACTGATTTTGTCTTTCTTGTCAAGGAAATCAATATCAGCAACAAATGTATTTATTTGAATTAAATTATCCTCTCTATGCCCCCAAACTGATTGCCCTTTTCCCCCACCAATCCATGAGAAAACATTAGGAGTCCAATGTGTCAATAATTCGCTATCAGCGTAAAGTTTTTCAAGAGATCGATAGATTATACCTTGGCTTTGAATCAAACGACCTTTTGATTCAAAGCCTACAATAGCTCCTTTTTTGTTAACAGACTTATTTAAAGGCATAACATTTTTGCTATTAAATTTTTGCAATCCATCTTTTAAAATGCCTTCTAAGACATCCATGTATGCTTGTCGATCCAACATTGATTTTCTCCTTGCTATCAATTTTAGATAGCAAAAAAGACATAGAATATATTTCTAGGTTCTCGTAGCTGTGAGTCCTAAAATATACACTATGCCTTCAATTCAATGTTTAGAAAACTACAAATAGATAAAAATGTATCTACTTTCTCTTTCATTGTTGTGACGGTAGCGCAATACTGAAATGAGTTGGTAGCTCATTTCTTAGACTTCGTATGCTTGCCAAATTCTCTTTGCTACGAGTTCCCATGAATAAAGTTGGTAGCTCTATTCATGTGCTTTTTTGCTAATATTCCTTTATTGCAGTTAGATACTTAGTAATCAACCTGCAAAATTGATTACTAGAATTTTTTAGTGTTTTGTTTGGCTTCAAAACTAAGTTTATTATAAGCTATTTCCAGCCGATTTAACAAGAGTTTTTTTCATTGGTGTTTTTATCACCCAAATATTTTTACCTGCTCTATAAGATAGGTTTCTGGCGCAATCTTTTCGGTTACAACAAACTCTATCTCAAGTACCTTAATTTTTTTTAATAATCGTTCACTCTTTTTGATCGGCAAACGCCATATCAATCTTATCCCATCTTCCGTTTTAAACACAACATCTGTAACAGGCATAATATATCTTGAATCATTTATCGACAAAGAATCAAATCGAACAACTGCTATTCTTTTCCCTTTGGTTAACTCCACAATATCCCTCCTTTGCACTATTATTATACCGCTTTTGACTACTTGTAGTCAAGGATAAAACTAACTATAAGACTACAAGTAGTCATATAGCGGATTACCTTAAATTTTTATTAATCATTGTCAACTTATATTTGTTTCTAAGTATTAATAAGTCATTTCCCCTTGCATTATCTACGTTAATCCCTTATAATTGAAATATCAGAATTGAACTATAAGACTTCGTATGCTTGCCAAAAATTCTCTTTGCTACGATAAGTCTTGTGAGCCAGTTGATTGTTGGTAGCTTTCACTGGCTCTTACTTTTCTTGGAAGTGACTACAAGTAGTCGCTTTTTTTGTTGTTTCATTGACTACAAATAGTCTTTAGCAAAAAAAGAAAACGCACCTAGCGCTTTCTTTTCTTTTTTTTTATCCATACTCTAAAAGGCCTAGAATCTACTATTCTTGTCTTTTCATTTTCCGACGTATTTGACAATCTTTTTCGATAAGAAAGTTTAGATAGTAATTTAACCATTTGCAGAACAATCACTCCTTAATTCAGGTTGATCAAGAAAAGCAATTTCATAGTCACCAAAGACATCCTTCAGCACCATAATTTCACCATCGGCTACCGCACCAGTTTCTCTCAGACATTCATGTAGAATTGGACTATAACTGCCCCATGACACCCTTCGTTCGCTTCTATATAGATATTTTTCCCACTTACTATTCAAACAAAATGTACTAAGTGATACATTTTGCAGCTTTCCGTAAGGAGTTTCCAGACAAAATTCTTCTTTTGAAATTTCTTTTTGTACCAGAGTTTCGATTTTCCTGAAAGTTACTTTTTCAAAAGTTGTTGCTATTAAATACACCAATAAAAATGAACACAGCCTTATTATTACGTTTTTATAGTCGATAAAGTTAATTTCATCTGTAAATATTCCAATAAGAAAAACCACAGTACCTTGCTTACAAATTATTTTTAACCCCTCTTGAAAGGGTTTTAAGATTGAAGTATACCCTGATAATTCTTTTGTCAAAGGAATTTTAACTGACTGTAGCACAATTAAGGCTATCAATAATAGATTGAACATCAAATTACCAAACGTGTTGATTCCAACTTTTACTGATTCATCCTCTACAAATACACGGAAAATACTATACAAATTTATCCATCCAATTCTAGCTAAATACAACCACATCATGTAGCCTAAAAAGCCAGAACCTACTTTTAGCGCCCTCCAAACATCAAGACGAAATATTAAGTTATATTCTCGTTCCTTCAGACTTTGTCTAAAATTTATCAACTCTTTTTTTAAATCATTTTTCTTACTCTTCTTATTTCCGACTTTTTGATTATCCATTGGTAGTAGCACCCACTTTTACCACTTCCTCATAGATTGAATAGAATTCAGAAAGTTTCATCTGCTCTAATTGATCAAGTGTTTCTGTAGGTATTCGTTTCATATCTTTGATTGCTAAATATGCAGTATCATCAAAGTAATAATACTTTTCTACGTTGCTTTTCAAGCCGAATCCATCATAAACTGTTCCGAAGTATTTTTTACTCAGTCGTTTGCTTATGGGCGCTACCATACTAGGTATGATTTCCGCAAGCTTACTAAACACTTCTTGATTTTCCTTATAAAACCTGCTGTTTTTTCTGATTCCTTTTATGTCACTTCTTCCACTCAAACTTTTTTTAAACATTGCCTTTGAGTGAGTTTGATAAAAGTCTCCATAAATAGATACTTCAAGTGTTCCATTATCCCACAAAACAATATAATCTGTATCTATATCTTCAGTCAGTTCATTTAGAAGATTTCCAACACCGTTTTCCAGAATATACTCTAAATTATTTTTTTGCAACCTAGCCTTAACGTATTCAGATACGTTAGAATTTTTTCGTGCTTTAAAAATAGCTGTCATTTTTTACTCTCCTTTGAACCTTCATCTCTATGAATTTAAATCCTCCTATCTCTTGTAGCTTTTTTAAACACCTCCAATATTTTATTAGACCGTTTTCTATTGGTTTAAATATTCACGAGCCTTATTAATAAAATATAACACACTATAGATAATCAAAAAATCAAATATTAGTAGGATAACACTTGAAATTAAAGCTTTGCTTGTAAAGGTTCCAACTCCAATGATAATCACTATTAAATTTAATAGGACTGTTTTATCTATTCTTCTTTTTTTGTTTCGTCCTGACCTAAAAATACAAGCATTTATAATAATTATTACTAAAATAAATATTATAAAACATATTGCTTGATTAAAATAAATTAAATCTGTTAGTTTTCCTATAACATATAGAACTAGATAAATTACCCCCCACATACAATACTCCTTTTAAATTAAACCACTATTTATGCAGTAGCTTAATTACCTTCCTTATTTAACTGAAGTAGCCTTAGAATCGTCCTCTCAGCATAAAAATTTCTGCTAATTCAAAAAAGCAAAAGATAACTCCCATATAGTTGCTTATTTTGGTGGATTATGGACTAAAAATCCTCGTCATACTGTTCCATCCACTAATCAAATTCTTCTTGCTTTTTACGTTCTCGCTCTAATTCTTGATTAGAAGCTTTTATTTCACATTTCGCCGCTGCCCACTCGGCACCGCAATTACTGCATACTAAATCACCATCAATTTTCTAGGGCTACAAGGATTGTCGCAGTACCTACATTCAACTCTAACTTCTGGCATTTCCATCCCCTATTCCTCTTTATCTACCTCTTACCAAAACAAAAGTCTTTTATACAAGGTTTTTAAACTACAATCACTTCATCTAATTCGTAATTTCT
>SKDZ01000240.1_pt1 | contig 34784 bp, 34 predicted proteins | sample 4826551 | NCBI WGS metagenome assembly SKDZ01 (sample SAMN11008822, study PRJNA524170) | human gut metagenome | biome: Human fecal sample; material: Feces; isolation source: fecal sample from pouch patient p12, p15 | host: Homo sapiens | place: Israel: Tel-Aviv | collected 2016-02-02 | reverse complement strand
ATATTAAATGCTAAAGGACTAACCCGAGTTCACATTTTCAAACTCTCATAAAACCCTGAAACCTTTGGTATGACTAGGTTTTTATACCCTATTCTAACACCACGGTCCGACTTAATATCACACCCAGAGCGATTGAAAGCACCCAGATTGTTAGCAATAGCGCGATTATCTTTTTCTTCATTGCATCCCTATCCTAAATCTAGCCCAACTTATCAAAAGGCAATTAACCTACTCCTCTGATTTATTTTGGTAAGTCGACGCCAAGCGTGTCCCAGACAGAATTTCATGGAAAAACTGCTTGGTAAACAAGCTGACAGCCAAACTCAACACAAAGACAAGAATCAAAAAGAGTCCAAACAAAGAAAGGAAATAGTAAGTCCCCAACTCAGACGCCACAACCGAGCCCGTCTGATTCAGCACATAGAGCTCCCCCGCAAACAAGCCGTAAACTAAAACATAGCCGAATAAATTTCTTAGCAGCACACGGACAAATCCTGCTTTTTTCCCCGACTTATCAACTAGCTGTAAATGGACAAGTCTTTGACCAAGAGTTGGCCACCCGATAAGCTCTGGCATGATAACCCAGAAAATATAGAGCAGGATGCTAACATACTGATTGGGCTGACCCACAATCAAGTTATAGGCAATATCACTAACCATAATAATCGCCAAGTCAAGTAAGATAGCCACACTTTTACGACTGACAAAGACTTTATGACTTCTCTCTTCTAATGTTTCAACGATGTCTTCTTTTTTAGGTAACATTTTCCCAAGGGGGCCTGAAATCAGCCACCCCAACATGGCACCACAAGTATTTAAGAACAAATCATCAACGTCAAAGAGGCGATAAGGACGCGGGTAGAGGCCGAATAAGGCAGAGCGCTGAATCAGCTCGAAAGATAGGGTCAAGCCAAAAGATAGCACCAGACTTGTCAGAAAGCTTTTTTTATACTGATAGCGTAGGAACATACCGAAGGGCAGCGTCAAAAGTAGGTTAAAAAAGGGCTGAATGAACTGCGGTGTTTTGGCTGCGTGCAACCAAGTATCAGGCTGTGATAGGACAAAGCCAGAATACGTGGTGAAATCCCGAACGAAGTTAAACAGATGAAAATTTTCGACCGGTCCTGTCATTTGCTTAACCTGCTCAATCGTTGGCAGGGGCAAAATGGTCAAGGCATAAGCGCAAAGGATGTAAAAGACGAAAGCGTAGTTGACGCTAACCATCCAACCTGATATCGCACCATAACGGTGGTACTGTCGGATTAGAAACGGTAGCAAGAGTAAAATTGCAAGAAAAGGGAACATCACGACAATCAGACGGATTGACGAAATGTAAGGTGCTAAGTTAGCCATAAGAATCTCCAGTAAAATATAATACCTTAATTATACCAAAAAAAGAACCCCTAGAGGTTCTCTTCTATTGTCAAGTCTCTGACATCAGATCAACTGATTAGAAACGAGATTTGTCTTTGATGTTGTAGAATGAGTCAAGGCCTTTGTAAACCGCAACTTCACCAAGTTGATCTTCGATACGAAGTAATTGGTTGTATTTAGCGATACGGTCAGTACGTGACAATGAACCAGTTTTGATTTGACCAGCGTTAGTTGCAACAGCGATGTCTGAGATTGTAGAATCTTCAGTTTCACCTGAACGGTGAGAGACAACAGCAGTGAAACCAGCTTCTTTAGCCATTTCGATTGCTTCAAAAGTTTCAGTCAAAGTACCGATTTGGTTAACTTTGATAAGGATTGAGTTTGAAGCACCTTCAGCGATACCACGTTTGAGGTAGTCAGTGTTTGTAACGAAGAAGTCGTCACCAACAAGTTGGATTTTCTTACCAAGTACTTTAGTAAATTCTTTCCAACCTTCCCAGTCGTTTTCGTCAAGACCATCTTCGATAGAGATGATTGGGAATTTAGCTACGAGTTCTTCGTAGTAAGCAATCATGTCTTTCTCAGTTTTAAGTTCCCACTCTTCTTCTGGTTTGTTAGCCAATTTACCGAATTCGTAAACGCCTTTTTCTTTGTTGTAGAATTCAGAAGATGCAGCATCCATAGCAAGAACGATGTCTTTACCTGGTACATAACCAGCTTTTTCGATCGCTTCGATGATCACTTCGAAACCTTCATCGTTTGATTTCAAGTTAGGTGCAAAACCACCTTCATCACCAACGGCAGTAGAGTAACCTTTAGCTTTAAGGATTGAAGCCAAAGCGTGGAATACTTCTGCACCGTAACGGAGCGCTTCTTTGAAAGTAGGCGCGCCAACTGGCATGATCATGAATTCTTGGAAGTCAATAGAGTTGTCAGCATGTGAACCACCATTGATGATGTTCATCATAGGAGTTGGCAATACTTTAGTATTGAAACCACCAAGGTAGTGGTAAAGTGGCACTTCAAGGAAGTCAGCAGCAGCACGAGCAGCAGCGATAGACACACCAAGAATAGCGTTAGCGCCTAATTTACCTTTAGTAGGTGTTCCGTCCAAAGCGATCATCGCACGGTCTATAGCTTGTTGGTCACGAACATCGTAACCAATGATAGCTTCAGCGATAACGTTGTTTACGTTGTCAACAGCTTTTTGTACGCCTTTACCAAGGTAACGAGATTTGTCACCATCACGGAGCTCAACAGCTTCGTGTTCACCAGTAGAAGCACCTGAAGGTACCATTCCACGGCCGAATGCACCTGATTCAGTGTAAACTTCTACTTCGATTGTTGGGTTACCGCGTGAGTCGAGGACTTCGCGAGCGTAAACATCAGTAATAATTGACATTTTTGTCTCCTTTAATTTTAAACACCCGATGGCATTTTTTTAATTACCACCTTATATTACCACTATTTTACGGATATTTCAAGAAAAAATACCGCCCTAGCCCTTTTTTTACAGAAAATTTTCATTTCAAGTGCTTACATATTTTAATCTTGAGACATTTATTCTAAATCATAACAAAAAAGCCAACACGGCGTGTCGACTTTTAAGTTTATCATACTAATGAGGAGATATTAGTTGGTTTCAATCAGACCGATGTTACCATCTTCGCGACGGTAAACGATGCTTGTCGCACCTGTTTCACCATCTGTAAAGATGAAGAAGTCATGGTCGATTAAATCCATTTGAAGCACTGCTTCTTCAGCGTCCATAGGTTTCAAATCGATGTTCTTAGTCCGAACGATTTCGATGTTTGATTCTTCGATTTCTTCTTCTGGTGCCAAGTCAACAAAGATTTCAAAGACTTTACCAGTTGCAATGTGGTTACGTTTCTTTTGCACTTTTGTTTTGTATTTGCGAATTTGGCGTTCCAATTTTTCTTGAACCAAATCAACTGAGCCATACAACTCTTGAGAGGTATCTTCCGCACGAAGTGTAATGTTTTTAGCTGGGATTGTCACTTCAACTTTTGACGTTTTTTCAGCGTAAACTTTAAGATTAACGTAGGCAGTCAGCTCTTGATTTTCAGTAAAATATTTTTCAAGTTTGCTGATTTTTTCTTCAACGTAGCTGCGGATGCTGTCTGTTACTTCGATGTTTTCACCGCGAATGTTAAATTTAATCATAATAGTCACCTCTTTATCTTTTATACTCTTATTATACCGTGAAAACGTTTTTTTCACAAATATTTTACAATACCTTTTTGACTAATCGGTCACTTTAAAGGTGAGTTCGCCTTTGGAAACACCGACTGAGACTGTATTCCCAGCTTTAATATCACCAGATAAAATTTTATCAGAAAGCGGGTTTTCCAGTTTCTTCTCTAAAGCTTTTCTAATTGGCCGAGCGCCATATTCTGGCTCAAAGCCACTTTTAGCGATAAGCTGATAGGCATTCGTTGATAATTTTAGAGTGATATGACGAGCTGCCAAGCGTTTAATCAAAGGCTTAGCCATGATTTTCACGATGTCTGATAGTTCCTGCTCAGAAAGTGGGTGGAAGACGATGCTCTCATCGATACGGTTGAGAAACTCAGGGCGATACCGTTTTTTCAACTCTTCTAAAATTCTAGACTTCATGGCGACGTAGTCGGTAGAGGCATTTGCTGCCCCAAACCCGACAGTCTTATCATCACGCAGAGAGGTCGCCCCCAAGTTACTGGTCATAATGATGATTGTATTTCGGAAATCAACCTTGCGCCCCTTACCGTCCGTGATAAAGCCGTCATCAAGGATTTGGAGCAAGAGATTAAAGACATCTGGGTGAGCTTTCTCCGCTTCGTCAAATAAGACGACGGCATAAGGCTTGTTGCGCACCTGCTCGGTTAGCTGGCCGCCCTCGTCGTAGCCGACATAGCCAGGAGGTGCCCCAACTAAACGGCTGGTATTGAATTTTTCCATGTATTCGCTCATGTCAATGCGAATCATGCTGTTTTCATCGCCGAAAACGGTCTCTGCCAAGGCTTTGGCAAGCTCTGTTTTTCCGACTCCGGTAGGGCCTAAGAACATGAACGAGCCCATTGGACGTCTGTCATCTGAGATGCCTGAACGGCTGCGACGAATGGCACTTGCAACAGCGGTAACGGCTTCGCTTTGTCCGATAACCCGTTTGTGGAGTTCTTTTTCAAGATTAACCAGGCGAGTCATTTCGCTTTTACTCATCTGTGTGACTGGCACACCAGTCAAGTTAGAGACGACCGCAAAGACATCTGACTCACTCACGCGCGCTGACTGTGTTTCAACCGTCAGTTTTTCACGTTTAGAATCGAGTTTTTGCAGGTCTTGATTGATGCTTTTAGTTAGGACAAAATCTTGATTGATAATCGCCTCTTGTAGCTGTTCATTAAGTTGTACGGCTTTTTTATCTAGCTTGCTTTGCTCAGATAGATTGTTTTTAGCCGAAATTTTAACGGCTGCAGCTGCTTCATCAAGTAAGTCAATGGCTTTGTCAGGGAGTCTGCGACTTGACATATAGCGAACGCTAAGCTGAACAGCTGCCTTGACAGCATCTGAATCAAACTTGACTTGATGATAGGCTTCAAATTTGCTTTGCAAGCCTTGTAAAATAGCAATCGATTCATCTGCTGACGGTTCTTCGACCGTAACTTTTGCAAAGCGACGTTCCAGAGCTGCATCTTTTTCGATGTATTTTTGGTACTCATTAAAAGTTGTCGCACCAATTAGCTGAAACTCGCCACGCGCTAGTGCAGGTTTCATAATATTTGAGGCATCCGTAACGGAATCTGTACCGCCACCAGCACCAACAATAGTATGCAATTCGTCAACGAAAACAATTGTTTTTGCATCTTGACTGACTTCATCGACAATAGCCGTCATGCGGTCCTCAAATTCCCCACGGAATTTTGTACCAGCAACGACATTAGCGATATTGAGTGACATGAGTCGTACGCCTTCCATATTGGCAGGAATATTACCGTCAATCATGCGCTGTGCGAGTCCCTCGATAATAGCTGATTTACCAACACCGGGCTCACCAACAAGGACAGGATTATTTTTCGTACGACGACTCAAAATATGAATCACGCGCTCGATTTCCTTATCACGTCCAATCATCGGGTCAATGCGACCTTGTCTGGCATCTTCTGTCACATCACGCGCCACTGAATCAAGGGTCGGTGTGATACTCGTCGCCGAAACACCTGATGCGATATCACGTTTACCCATTGGTGTGACAGCTTTTTTCGTTATTTTTTTAACGTTCATATTGCCAAGCTCAATCAAGTCTTTGAGAATTTCAGCGATTTTGATTTTATGGAGCTCCAAGATTTTCTTGGCAACATTGTCATCATCTGTCAAAATCACATAGAGAAGATGCTCAGAACCTGTTTCTGCTAGATAATTTTGTGCGGCAAGTGCGTCTGCTTCAAGTAAAAGCTGTTCTACCTTAGGTGAAAACTGAATTGCTTGCACTGATTTTGTTGTATCAGGTAATTGATGCTGTTCGATTTCATCAAGCGCCATCTCAATCGTCACATCGTGGTCTGTTAGAATGTTTTGGCCAAAGCTATCGTTGCTTGATAGAATTCCCGCCAAGATGTGTGACGATTCTGCGTAATCATAACCATTGCCCGCGGCAAAAATGCGAGCAGTTTTGAGGATATCTTCAAGTATGCGTGTATAATTTTGTGTCATTTATCGTTATTTTCCTTAGTTCTATGGTCACAAGAGACTGGCTCTGCCACTCCCTTAGTCCATTTTATCCAGTCGGTGAATCATTGAGGTTAATAAAATGGCGCGTTGTAAGTCTGTCACGACTGGGTGACTCAGCGTTGCAAGCAAGAGATTGCCTTCGCGCTCTGTCACGATTTTTTCGTTAAACATCAATTGCATGAGGTCTTGTGCCATGCTGACGGTCATTTTTTCTGGCATTTTATTCAAAATGTCCATTAAGAAATCATGCGCATCCGAATATTGAATTCTGACAATTCGAATATAACCGCCACCGCCACGCTTACTTTCAACTTCAAAGCCTTTTGGTAAGGTAAAGCGCGTCTTAATGACATAGTTAATCTGACTCGGCACAACGCCAAAATGCTCCGCAATTTCTGAGCGTCGAATTTCAATCTCTGCTGCCTGAGAAAGTAGCTCCTTAAGATACTTCTCTATCATATCTGATGTGTTTTTCACAATTTCTCCTTTCTGCTATTTTACTTCGTAAAATCTTGAAACTTAACCGACACTATCACTCCGCCTTAGCGAGCTCGTCCATTAGAAGTCCTTCTGTGATGTCATGTCTGATATTTTTCTGACCTTGTTTGACCATTGTATCATTTTTTAATTTTTTTTGCTACTTTCAAGTCCTTTAAAACCTATCCTAAAAGGCTTTTAACAACCGTTTAACTCGCACGCTTTTGCATTGTTTAGTGAGTCATACTTAGCAAAAAATTGTTAGAAAAACAGCAACGTGATTGGACGAAATTCGCATTCTTTTGGCAAAACAATGCGAAATTGGTCAAAAAAACAGTAAATTTATGCGAAATCGGTATTGTTTTGGCAAAACAATACGAAATTGGTCATCCCAAATATATTTAGGATGCCATAGACTATCAACTCACACCAATACACGTACAAGTTAGTTCTAAAATTAAAAAATAATAATTTCTGAAATATTTATTGACTAAATTTAAAAAATAGATTATCCTAGTGGTAAGTAAAAAACTTACCACAATTTAAGAAAGGTTCCGCCATGAGTTTAAGTCAAAATCTAAAAAAACTAAGACTAAGTCATCACTTGAGCCAAGGGGAAGTCGCTAGACAACTCGGCATTTCAAGACCTGCCTACGGCTTTTGGGAAAAGGGCACTGCTCATCCCAAAAGAGACAATCTTGAAAAATTAGCCAAGCTTTTCCAAGTTGATGTCGCAGACCTCACCCAAGATAGCAGATCAGACTTACTGAGTATCTACGACACCTTGAACCACCAAAGGCAAGATAAAGTCTTAGCCTACTCAAAACAGCAGCAGGCAGAGCAAAATAAAGAAAATGCAACAGAGCCCTTGCTACACCTCGTCGCCAACAAAGTCTATGAGAAACTATCCGCCGGAACAGGTTACGGCTATTTCGACGACGGCACCTACGACATTGCCTATTCCGACAAAGCCTACGACTACGATTTCGCCTCTTGGGTCTTTGGTGACTCCATGACTCCTGAATTTGAAAACGGCTCCGTTGCCCTCATCCGCCAAACGACCTTTGACTACGACGGTGCCGTCTATGCCGTTGAGTGGGACGGTCAAACCTACATTAAACACGTCTACCGCGAAAAAGACGGTCTGCGTCTAGTCTCCACAAACCCAGAATATCCCGATAAATTCGCTCCTTTTGACGAGTCACCACGGATTATCGGCAAAATCATCGGACATTTTATACCGATAGAGAAAAGGGACTAAGACTCAGACACCGAGAGCGTACAGCAGCATTTAGAAAGGACAGGGGATGATAACACCAGATTTCGATTACACCAAAGAACAGCACAGAGCAATTGCTTTCATTGACATGAAATCTTTTTATGCCAGTGTCGAATGCGTTGAGCGTGGATTAGACCCTTTGACAACCTCACTTTGTGTCATGAGCCATGCGGATAATTCAGCTGGTTTGATTTTAGCTAGCTCGCCTATCTTCAAACAAGTTTTTGGCAAGTCTAATGTTGGGCGCAGTCGTGACTTACCTTTTTACGTGACGACACGTAAATTTAACTATCAAAATTACTACAAGACAGTCACAAGGGATTGGCTCAATCGCGCACATGAACCCACACCTTCACAAGTCGCATTCATTGAATCTTGGGCAAAACGCACGATCATGACACCACCAAGAATGTCAGCCTATATTGATAAAAACATGGAAATCCAGCACATCATCCAAAATTTTGCTGCGGTTGATGATATCTGTTGGTATTCTATCGATGAAGGCTTTGTTGATTTGACTGAATCCCTTAATTATTTTTATCCGGACAAAAATCTTACAGCCGCTCAAAAATTAGATGCTATTAGCCACGACATTCAAACTGCTATTTATCAACAGACTGGCCTTTATGCAACTATTGGCATGAGCATTGGTAATCCTTTATTAGCTAAGTTGGCCTTGGATAATGCTGCCAAGCATACAAAAAATATGCGGGCTTTATGGACCTATGAAACGATTGCTGATACGATTTGGAAAATTCCAGACATGACTGATTTTTGGGGGATTAGCAAACGAACCGCCAAACGCTTACGACGTATCGGTGTCAACTCTATCTACGAGTTAGCGCATACACATCCTGCTGTTTTAAAAAAAGAATTCGGTGTTCTGGGTATGCAACTATTTTGCCATGCTAATGGCATCGATGAATCCAACGTTTCTGAAAAATATGAGGCAAAAAGTAAGTCTATCGGTAACTCACAGACTTTGCCGCGGGATTATACGACGCAAGGCGAGATTGAGCTTGTGATCTCTGAGTTGGCGGAGCAGGTGGCGATTCGCACGCGTCGAGCTAAGAAGAAAACACAGGTGGTTTCACTCTATGTGGGCTATGGTTATTCTGAGGATAAGCCGTCCATTCATGCACAGATGTCAGTTGAGCCGACAAATTCAACGCAAAAATTGACGCGGGCTGTTTTATCGCTTTTTCGGGAGAAATATGAGTCGGGTGCGGTTAGGCGGATTGGTGTGTCTTATGGTCAGCTCTGTGAGGCTGATTTTGAGTTGATTTCCTTGTTTGAAGATCCTAAAAGCATACGTAAACAAGAGACAGTCCAAGATGTTATCGATATGATTCGAGAGAAATACGGCTTTTTATCGGTTCAAAAGGCCAATAGTTTAGCCAACGGTTCACGTGTCATTGCACGGAGTAAACTCGTTGGTGGACATTCTGCAGGGGGGTTAGATGGTTTAACATGACAAGAGTAGATAGACATTATAGTCAGTTTGAGGAAATCAGACTGTATCAAGATCGTGGTATGATGAAGTGGCAGGGATTTTTCTTGTCCGAACATACGAGTGAGATTAAAAAAGATCAGGCACTACAGACTTACTATGCTTATCAGGTCATTGGGCAGTTGCTCTGAGTGATAAGAAGATAAAGGGTGCAAGAAAATAGTATAAGGAGAAATCATGACAGCTTGGCAAGTTAAGTGGGCAGAACATAAATATTGGGTCATGGCCCACTCACAACAGCTTTACAATCAAATCAGAGCACTCGCTAAAAACAATGAGTGGACAGATGAGACGACGCTCATATTTGATAAATTAATAGACGAGGCTGCACGACAAGCCCCAACGCGTAAAACGCTGACAACAGCCTATGAGCACGTTTGGGGATATTTCAAGAAGATAGCAACACCTGAAGAAAAGCGCACTTATCTGCGTTTCTTAGATGAATTAGAGGTTGATGACGATGATTTAGGGCCGTTTTTAAAAGGCTTGACATCAAAATATCAGGTGACATATTTGATGCAATCACGATTGATTCGTGAGATGCCGGAAAAGAGAGAAATAAAATGAGACTTTGGCACGAAAAGTTGCTGAGCCAATTACCACGCCAGCAATTACTAGGACAACACCGCGAGACGGCAGCACTAAGGGGTAAGGGTTGGGGCAAGAAACACGCCACAGTCAATTATGTCTTTGAGCATTCGCCTTACAAGCTCTATCAATATCATCTCTTAGTCATGGCTGAGATGACAGCACGTGGTTACCATCCAGATGAAAAATGGTTAGCACCAGATTATCGTGGGCTAAAATGCCCAAAATATGAGACGCTCACACCTTGTCCTCAAGCAACTCCGATCTATCCTGAGCACAATCAAGCCTATTTAAAGGAGTGTCTGGAAAATCTAGCGAGTAAAGGTATTCTATTATAGTGCTTGGGGGTTAAACTTAGTACACGCAAACGAAACATACAAAAAGCCATCCGCTAATCCGGATGGCTTTTAATGTGTTCTTATCTCCTAACGCTTACTTAGAAGATACTTTGACAATTTTTACTTCCATTTCGCCAACAGGCAATGGAATCATGACTGTATCGCCAGTTTTACGGCCGATAAGTGCTGCCGCGATTGGTGATTCATTTGAGATTTTTCCGTTGAAGGGGTCTGCTTCGGCAGAACCAACGATTTTGTAAGTTTCTTTTTCGTCTTCCCCAACTTCAACAAAAGTGACTGTTTTACCAAGTGCTACTTCATTGCTTTTCACACCGGCATTGTCAACGATTTCAGCGTTACGAATCATTGTCTCTACTGTTGCGATGCGACCTTCGACGAATGCTTGTTCATCTTTGGCTGCTTCGTACTCTGAGTTTTCCGATAAGTCGCCGTAAGAACGTGCAACTTTAATACGTTCAACAACTTCAGCGCGTTTCACAAGTTTGAGATTGTCTAATTCTGCTTCTAATTCTTCAAAGCCCTCACGGGTCATTTGATAGGTTTTTGTATCTGCCATAATCTAAGATGTTGAGTCACTGCTTGTAGACACGTCTAACACGATCCAATCACGTTAAACCTTGCCACAATTAATGAACCTCATCTCCTTTCCCTCTTTTAAATTTTTTCTTATTGTGATTCTTCTGTATCTGATGCTTTATTTTCTAGTTTGTCATTGACATATTTTTGAACATTCGCATCATGCTCGGCTTGTGTTTCTGAGAAGTAAACCTTACCGGTCGTCACATCTGCTACGAAATACAAGTCATTGTTGTCTGTCGGCTCAACTGCCGCCTTAATCGCAGATAGACTTGGGTTAGTCACTGGACCAGGACCATAACCTTGGTGAAGATACAAGTTAAACGGTGAGTCTAACGACGTATTCACAGCCGCATCCTCAGCCAAAGTAGTCTTTTGACCCAACTTACCTTCTGCATAAAGAATCGAAATATTCGAGCCCAAAGTCATGCCGACATTTATCCGATTATAGAACACTTGCGCGACATTACGTCGGTCAGCGTCATTATTGGCCTCTTTTTCAGTCAAGGCTGCGATAGACAATACTTCATTAACCGTCTTAGGATTAGGACCCGTTTTAATCGTTGCATAGTAAGGCTGTAGATTTTGATTCATCACAGCAATCATCTGCTCAACGACAGATGCCATTGTTGATTTCTTCGTGTACTCATAAGTCGCAGGGAAAAGATAACCCTCTAACTGATATTTCACACCAGAATCACTAGCCGGCAACGACTCGAAAAGTTCCGGATAAGTCGTCTTCATTTTCTCAATGAAGGCCGAATCCGTCACCACTTTCAAAAACTCGTCTTTGGTAAACGGCGTCTTATCTTTTTCTGACTTCGTCAACACATTATCCGAAATCTTCTCCGCCATCTGGTCAATGGTATAGCCTTCTGGAATCGTTATTTTTCCTAAAACGGGTTCAACAGGTTTCTCTGTCCCACCTTCTTGTAAAGTTTTCGCAATCTCTGTTAATGTCATGCTTGGTGACAGGTTATAAAAGCCTGACTTAAAGCCAGTTAAACTTTTCAATTTCGTATAGTATTGAAAGGCAGTCGCATTTTTTATAACATGATTCTTTTCAAGAATTTGACCAATTTCCTTGCTGGCAGCACCGGTAGGAATTTCGATTGCCTTTGTCGACTTATCCGTCAAGCTATAAGGTTGAATCTCGCTCTTAACGTATCTATAGCCTAAAAAGCCAGTCGCCCCCCCAACAACAAATAGGACGAGAACGACAATTGCAATAATCTTGCCTGCCAGTTTTTTAGATTTTTTCTTAGCTGAACGCGTATAACTTTCTTGCGATTGACGCGAGACCCTTTTAATATTTTTAATTTCTGCTGTATCCTCTATTAGTGAGTCTTCTTCCCCATGATTAAAAGACGCATTCGAAGTTCGACGCTTAGGTGTCCCAAATACTTCTGAAGAATCAGGCGCATCTTGAAAAGCTAGCTCAGGTTCCGTCTCAGCCGGCCAGTCTTTCGATGCACGACTTGCGCTCGAACGTGACCTGAACGGACGATCAGTTTTACCAAAGGCCTCATCATGAGTTGGCGTATCAGACAAATGCTCGGAATCCTGAGAACGATTGGTTGACTTAGGCGTAACTGACGTTTTTTTAGGCGCAGTAAAGCCAGTCTCTGATGCGACATCATCGAGAGATTGGCTAGCCTCTTCTAATTGGCGGAGAATTTTATCTTTAAACGTCTCCCGCTCAAATTTTTTCGTATCTTTTTCTACCAAATTAACAATCTTCTACTTTCGTAAGGCACACTTGGCTAGATTCCACTAGATGAGGTGTCATGAGTTATCATTTTAGATTATACACGAAAATCCCTGAAAATCAAGAATTTAATAAAAAATATGGATTTCTCCATTATTTTTTAGTGACTAGATCGTCTTCTTCTTCATCTTCATCGTCATCTTCGTCGTCTACTTCTTCGATACCATCAACTTCGGCATCATCAATCTCAACTTCTTCAAGTTCGACATCAAAAGCTTCAACTTCGTCTTTTTCGTCATCTGGATTTTCATCGTCATAAGTGACATCCGCATCAGTGATGTTATCATCATCTTCTGGGTCATCATCACTATAGTCAATGTCAATACCGTCTACTGCAAAAGCATTCACTTTTTTACGTTTTTTCTTAGGGCGGTCGCCTTCGTCATCCAACTCATCAAGCGCTACAACTTCTTCATCAATTTCATCAATGGCATACCATGAACGTAAAGCCCAGACGTTATTACCAAGCGGGATGAAACTACCATCTGTATTTAATTCTGTATAAAAGCGTGACAGGCGGTCGCGAATTTCACTGTCTGATTTGCCAAGATAGTCTTGGATTTCGTTGACAAGGACGTTAAAGTCCATTTCCTTGCCTTTTTCTTCCAACATCGCGTGTGCGACTTCAATCATCGAAAGTTCTGACAAATCTTGATTTTCAAATGCTTTAATTTTCAATTTATTATCTCCATCAAACAAAGTATAGGGTTACCTCACGACATCATGTCTAAGATAAGCTATCTAGTTTATCTTACTCATTTAACTAAAGAAAGGAAACATTATTTTTGAGCTATTTTTTTGCCAATTCGGTCAATGATGAAGTAGCGGGAAATAGCCCCAAATGTTTGCTTTCTTTGGTTAATTGCGTATAAGACTATTTTACCATAAGATTAAGCATTTTAGTAATGCATGAGTACTTTATACGCATAATCGCCAATTTTTTCGCGGCCATTGAGGTCATCTAGCTCGATAAGGAAAGCGCAACCTGCGACAATACCACCCAGTTGTTCAATCAACTCAATCGTTGCTTTAACTGTACCGCCTGTCGCCAACAAGTCATCTACGATTAGAACACGTTGACCTGGTTTAATGGCATCTGCATGCATCGTTAAGGTATCAAAGCCGTACTCTTTTTCGTACTGCGCTTCAATCACTTCACGTGGCAATTTACCTGGTTTTCTAACAGGTGCAAAGCCTATCCCCAATTCAAAAGCAACTGGACAACCAACGATAAAGCCACGCGCCTCAGGTCCTACAATCATATCAATTTGTTTATCTTGCGCGTATTGCACAATTTCACGAATCGCATAGCTATAAGCATTACCATCAGCCATTAGAGGCGAGATGTCACGAAATTCAATCCCTTTTTCAGGGTAATCAGGAATCGTTGCGATGTAGTTTTTTAAATCCATTTTAGTTCTCTTTCAATTTATGATAAATGTCACTTACAGGCGATAATGCAAAGAAAGCTTGTAGTTTGACTAATTCTTGTAGTGCTTGATAAATTTGACTCTCTGAAATCTCACGTTTGGCTGCTGATTGATTGACAGTCATTAGACCATCTTTAATCGTTACAAATGCCAACTCTTCAAAAATCTGAACCATTTTAACTAGTAAAATGTCAGGGATATTCAGAAACTCAGCTAAGTTTTTAAGTTTATAACGCACATCAAACTCTGGATATTGATAAATCGTCTTATAAAACTTAGCAAACTGGTCACGCGTACCGCCACCCGTTAGATAATAGGCTTGCTTGATTTGATTTTGGAAATAAATCGCTGTAAAGTCATGTTCAGCAACGATTTTTTCTAACCTAGCTAAGGCATCAGTATCATTAGGTGTTTCCGCGATCACCAGAACCTCACTCATTATAGCATGATTTTCCGGTTCATTTGTGAAAATAAAGGCATTTTCTGGAATTTGTGTCTGATTTTGCTGATTTCTCAGGTCAATCAACTGGCTGCCTTCAACTCGTGCATCTATAATCATCAACTGAACAGATGTATTACCGTTCCAAGTATTGACTGATAAAGTCACTGCAAGGTCTGGTGCTGTCTGCTCAAAGTCAAGTTTTTCTGGACCATGACCGAAATAAATTGCTTCTAACTGCGTTTTGTCTTGTTGAATTTTTAATTTAAGATGTGCATTTTGTTGTCCCATTGCACGACTTTGAATCACCTGATAATCACTCACAAAAAACTGAGGTTTATGATTTTCCTGACCGAATGGCGCTAGCTGAGACAATGATTTAATCGTCTCCAAAGTCATATCAGATAGTGCAATTTTGTCATCCAAAATCAAAGTATTCTTCTCAGACATATCGATTTTATTTTGCTTAATAAAATCAGCGATAACAGCCTTAATTTCAGGTAGTTTTGCTAACTCAAAGGTCATGCCAGCTGCTTGGGCATGTCCACCAAAAGCAAGTAATAAATCACGATGATGTGTCAAAGCTTCAAAGATATTGAAGGCAGGAATTGAGCGTGCTGAGCCTTTTAAAATGCCATTTTCTTCTGATAACATGACAATCGGCTTACCTGTTTTTTGCAGTAATTGTCCTGCGACAATGCCAAGCACGCCAGGATTCCAACCCGTCTGATAAATAAACTGAACTGGACTATCATCCAACTGACTTTCAGCCTCTTGCATCATCTCAGCAACAATCGCTTTACGCTCAACATTTTTCTGGTCAATCATTTCAGCAATTTGACGGGTCTCATCTTCATCCCAACCTGTCAATAATTCGATAGCGGGATTTGGGTCGTCAATTCGACCGAGGGCATTTAGTCTTGGCGCAATTTGAAAGCCTATCGTTTCTTCGGTGATATCACTTGATTCAATCCCTGCTACTTTGAGCAAAGCTTCAAGACCAATACGCTCAGTATTTTTCAGAATTTCTAAACCAAATTTGACTAAAACTCGATTTTCATCAGTGAGTGACATCATATCGGCAATCGTGCCAATTGCAACTAAGTCGAGCATTTCTGAAGGGACATACTCTAACAAAGCACAAGCGACCTTAAAAGCAACACCACATCCTGCTAATTCTTTAAATGGATACTGTCCATCCGGATGTTCCGGATGAATAATAGCGTAGGCATCTGGTAATGTTTCTGGTAGTGAATGGTGGTCGGTGATGATAACATCACAACCACTTTCCTGCGCGTAAGCCACCGCTTCATGACCGGCAACACCATTGTCCACCGTAATAATCAGGCCAACCCCTTCATTTTCGATAAAATACTTATAAACATCTAAATTCGGGCCATAGCCATCGGTAAAACGATTAGGTAAATAAACCAGACTTTCAGCACCGATTTCATCTAGTGCTGTTTTCATAATACTCGCACTCGTCATGCCATCCGCATCGTAGTCGCCATAAATTAAGATTATCTCTTGATTGGCAACCGCCTGACGGATACGCTCGACTGCTCGGCTCATGCTATAAAATAAGAAAGGGTCATGCAAATTTTCAAGTGACGGATTTAAAAAGGTTGTTAAGTCTTCTTCTGTTCGAACTTGACGTTTCCAAAGCAATCTAGCTGAAAGATCATCTAGTTTTTGTTTTTTGACTAACTTGACAAAATCATCTGACGGTTCATCCGTATTGATTTGCCAATCATAGGTAGGTGTAATCATTTTAGATTAAAAAACCTCCGTGTTATTTTATCTGCTAGACTTGGAAAATTCATTGAAAAAATGCGAGCCAAGTTTAGCTGCCAAGGTAAATTTAATTCTCGCTTATTAGAATCGAGATGGTGAACAATTTTTTTTGCAACAAATGTTGCAGTCACCGCATTTTTCCCAACTTTTTCCAAATACTCAGGATTTGCGGCATGAAACTTAGTTAAGACAGGACCAGTATTGACAACTAAGACCTTAATATTAGCATCAGCGACTTCTTGACGTAGCGCATTTGAAAAGCCACGGACAGCAAATTTCGTTGCAGCATAAGTGGTCGTTTTAGCTGTCGCCATGTAGCTTGCAATAGAGGCAATATTAATAATCTGTCCCGAATTCTGTGCTATCATATCTGGCAGAAAAGCACGTGTGATGTGCATCGTAGCTAAGACATTAATATCAAACATTCGACGCATATCATCAGTATGGTCGGACAAAAATGGCTTAAAATAACCATATCCCGCATTGTTAATCAGAACATCAATCGCACCAAACTGCTCTGAAATATGTTGACACATCGCATTTACAGCCGCTTCATCTGATAAATCGACTTGATACAGGTGCTCAGAAATATCTGTTAGACTGCTGACATCTCGCGATAATAAAATTAAGCGATAGTCCTGAACCTGCTTGGCAATTTCACGTGCAATATCACCTGTCGCACCTGTAATCAGCAAATTTTTCATGGCTGAATCACTTCTTCGTACAAGTCTTTGACAACATAACTATTCTCAAAAGTCTGTTTTGCCTCTTTAACAAGCTGTGTCACTAAAGGGCCAACATAACGTGCTGAGATATGTGTCAGTAACAAGCGCTTGACGTGCGCTTGTTTGGCAACCTCAGCCGCTTGTTGTGTCGTCGAATGACCATGACTTCTAGCAACTTTAGCCTCACTAGCTTCGTAAGTCGCCTCATGTACGAGCACATCACTACCAATTGCCAGGCGAATCGCTTGGTCTGTCTGGCGTGTATCTCCTAGTATCGTCACCACACGGCCTTTTTTATCTGGGCCTATAAAGTCTGCGGCTTTAATCAATTCACCGTTGACTTCAATATCTTGACCATTTTTTACCTTGCCAAAAAGTGGGCCAAAAGGAACACCTGCTGCTTTAAGCGCTTGCGCATCTAGCTCGCCTTTTTTGTCTTTTTCGACGATTCGGTAACCCATACAATAAATTGTGTGGTCGAGTGTCGCCATATGGACTTCGAAGGTTTCGTCTGAGTAGATTTTTCCAACATGACTGGCGTCTAGCTCATGAAAATTAATCCGATAGCTGAGTTTACTGCCTGATAGTCTGAGCGAGGTCATGACATAGTTTTTGATGCCGACTGGCCCGTAAATATCTAAATTTTGCGGTTGGTCGTCTGAGGAAGAGGTCTGAAAGCTTCGACTAGACAAAAAACCAGGCAACCCAAAAATATGGTCGCCATGCATATGCGTGATAAAAATTTTAGTAATTTTTCGCGGGCGAATACTCGTCTCTAAAACCTGGTGTTGGGTGGCTTCACCACAATCAAATAGCCAGATTTCATTACGCTCAGCAAGTAATTTCAGCGCAATTGAAGTTACATTTCGTTGCTTGGCTGGTTGTCCAGCTCCCGTTCCCAAAAATTGTATTTTCATGGTTTCCTTTCGCTCTTCAAGCTTATGACACCTTTAAAAATATAGCTTTAACGCTTTGCAATTATTTCTAGAGATGCCTTTATAAAAGAAAAAAATCCGTCCTGAGGGAATCGAACCCCCATCTCAAGAACCGGAATCTTACGTGATATCCATTACACTAAGGACGGAATTTTTGTTTGACAACTACTATAGTTTAACAAATTTTCCGCTAAAAGGCAAAAAAACTTCTCCGTTTGGGAGAAGTTTCTCTGATTTAACAATTGATAACAAACTGTAACTATACTTCTACGCTTTCAGGCTTAACCTTTAGCTTGTAGTGCTGTCAAAATTTGTGTGCGAATATCTTCGATGCCATCAGGTTGACTTGGTAAGAAGACAGATGAGTTACCATTATTAGCAAATTGGTTCAAGGTATCCAAATATTGGTTGGTCAGAAGAATTGACATGATTTGATCTTCTGAAATATCCACGCCAGTTTCTTTCATTTCCTTGATTGAAAGAGCTAAACCATCAACAATCGCTTTACGTTGCTCAGCAATCCCGACCCCGTGAAGGCGGTCTTTTTCAGCATCAGCTTCAGCTGCTGTCACGATTTTTATCTTGTCAGCATTTGCGAGCTCTTGTGCTGCGACACGTTTACGTTGTGCCGCATTGATTTCATTCATGGATTGTTTCACTTCAGCGTCTGGTTCAACTTTAGTAATCAAAGTTTTAACGATGATATAGCCATAAGTTGACATTTCTTCAGCCACTTGACGTTGGACTTCGAGGGCGATTTCATCTTTTTTCTCGAACAATTCATCCAAGGTTAATTTGGGTACACTAGAACGTAAAGCATCTTCAATGTAAGACTTAATTTGCTCACCTGGATTCATCAGCTTGTAATAAGCGTCTGTCACGTTCTGTTCATTCACCCGATACTGCGTCGCCACCGTCATTTGAACGAAAACGTTATCTTGTGTTTTCGTTTCAACGTTCATATCGTTTTGGAGTAAACGGAGTTGTACGCGTGCTGCAATTCGGTCAATGCCAAAAGGTAATTTAAAGTGGAAACCTGAGTTTGCAATCGTCGTAAACTTACCAAAGCGCTCAATAATGACAACACTTTGTTGTTTCACGACATAAAACAAGCTCGAAAGACTCGCCAAAATCACAATGATAATGATGAGTAGAAAAATAAGGAATACTGCTGTCATTTTAAGCCTACTTTCTGGATATAAAGTGAAAATGTTCTATGACTGAATTGTACCATTTTTCGCTGACTAATGCTATGATTTACCAGTTTATCGTACTGTGCCAAGCCATCTGCAATATTCAAGGCAGTTATTTTAATATACGATTCATTTTCAGACTTAGTTGTCAGTTCATCCAGAGCAATCGCCTCATCAAACTTACCAAAGTCATGCGCCGCCATCGTTAGTCGGTCTTGCTCTAAACAAATGACATACTGTGGGAAAAGCTGAGCAATTTCAAATAACAGCTCATCTGTCATTGCTTCGTCAGGATTTTCACTAAAGACAATCGCTTGCCCATCAGCATTTTCATAGGCAAAACCAAAAGATTTACCCGATAAATTCAAACGAATAAAGCGAAAAGTCGGGGCATGGCTCGCACCTTCTAAGTCAAAACTAGGTGTCGCTGAAAAACTCTTAAAGGTCGTTGACAGCTCTAAAAAGTAGTCTGTCGCAACTTCTGGTCCTTGTTTTTGATACAACTCTGCAAAATAAGCATTAATCACGCTTGCCGGCGGACAAATATACGCTAACTTCTCCTGCTCTGTTTCTAAAGCTGCCAACCGATTGGTTAACAAAATACGGTCCATAGCCATAAAACCGCCTGATTTAATCGCTAACTCAACATAATCCATCTTCTACTAACCTCCATTTTTCTCGCTCAGAAATACTACCTGACACATGGTAAGTCTCAGTCTCATCTTCTGCGACAACCGTATCAATTAAAGCAATTTTTCTAAGCATTGGCAATCGATACGCAGCCTCATAAGGTAACGTCAATTCAAAAGGTACAAACAGTTCCTTAATTTTAGCAATAATAGCCTGACGCAGTTGCTGAACTCCCACCTCTGATTTAGTTGAAATCTGAACATTCGGCAAAATAGTTGGCGCAAAATCATCTGCCAAATCCAATTTATTATAAATAGTCAAAACCGCAATATCCGACATTTCCAAATCTTTCATGATGCTTTCAACAACATCCTCATGAATCTTATGATTGGAATCTGACGCATCAATCACGTGTAGCAATAAATCCACGTTTTTCGACTCCTCAAGGGTCGATTTAAAGGCCTGCACTAGCTCCGTCGGTAAATCCTGAATAAACCCAACCGTATCGGTCAATGTGACTGTAAATTCATCTTGTAGTGAAAAGTCCTTGGTCGTTGCATCCAAAGTCGCAAATAATTCATCTTGTTCATACTGAATTTTTTGCGTTAAGTCATTAAAGACTGAGGACTTTCCTGCATTGGTATAACCGATTAATCCCAATTTAAAGATACTTGATTGATTGCGTTTTTGGCGGCTATTTTCTTGGACTTTCTCAGCCTTTTTAAGCTGTGCCTCAATGATTTCAAGGCGGTGACGAATATGTCTGCGGTCTGTTTCCAATTGACTTTCACCTGCACCACGCGAGCCAATACCACCGGCTTGACGACTGAGTTCTAATCCCTTACTTCCTGACAAACGTGGCAGTAAATATTTCAACTGTGCCAATTCGACCTGCAACATGCCGACGTGCGATCTCGCTCTAAGGGCAAAAATATCTAAAATCAACTGCATCCTATCGATAACTTTAACACCTAGAAAGCCTTCTAGATTAACGTTTTGTCGCGGTGTCAATTTTTCGTTAAAAATGACCATGTCGGCTTCATCAGCTTCTAAGTTATCTTTGATTTCTTGGAGTTTACCAATCCCGACTAAGTATTTCCCGTCTAGTCGTTCTTTCTTTTGCGTGAAAACTGTCGTCACCACCGCACCAGCTGTCGCTGCTAAACTAGCTAATTCTGTCATAGATGCTTCAAAGGTTTGATTATTATCAAACGTTTCAACACCCACTAGGACAACTTTTTCTTGCATTTTCTCAGTTTTTATCATCTAAAAACCTTTCTATTTTTCGCTCAACCTGTTCTTTAAAATCTGGTGCCAAAATATCCTGAAAATCAACAGCCATCCTATTTTTGAACCAGGTGATTTGTCGCTTGCTGTATCGTCTCGAATTTTGCTTAACAGCATCAACCGCAGCCTGTAACGTGATTTGTCCATCAAAATAAGGAAAGAATTCCTTATAGCCGATAGCGCGCGCCACCTGTGCCTCTCTAAAGTGCTCATAAAGCATTTTAGCCTCATCAAGCAGACCTGCTGCCATCATCAGTTCAACACGGTGGTTGATCCGCTCATATAAGACTTGGCGTTCCGTGTTTAACCCGATAATTAGATAATCATAATCTGATTTTTGATTTTCTAGCTGCTCACCAAATTGAGCAATTTCTAGAGCTCTAATCGCACGACGACGATTCAATTCTGGTATCTCAATCTGATGTGCATCAAGTCTTTCAAACAGTTGATCATCTGTTAATAACTCCAGTTCTTCACGCAAGGCTCGCATCTCCTCATGATGCCCCGCACCACCCAAATGATAGCCTTCTATCAGGCTTTGCAAGTATAGACCTGTCCCACCCACAATAATCGGCAATTTGCCACGTGATAGTATATCAGCAATTGCTGTATTAGCTTGGCTTACAAAATCATGCGCACTAAATGTTTCTGTAAGCTCACGCACATCAATTAAATGATGTCGTACAGCAGCTTGCTCACTTTCTGTCGCCTTTGCAGTTCCAATATGAACTTCTTGATAAACTTGTTGACTATCGCCATTAATAATTTCGCCGTTATACTTTTGGGCAATATCGATTGACAAAGCAGTTTTACCTACTGCTGTCGGTCCTGCAATGATTAAAATTTTATTTTTTGTCAAATTTTTCACTTTTTTCATTTTTTTGTTATGATTAAATTATATCATATAACTTAGGAGGATTTTCAAATGAAGAAATTTAGTAAAGGTATCATTACTGGTGTTATCGGAACTCTCGCTGCAACTGCTGCTGGCGTTTTCGCTGTCAAGAAAACAATTATTGACCCTGAACTCAAAAAAGAAGAATTCATTAACGAAAATCGTCGTAAGGCTGCACGTAAACGTGTGTCACATTAATTTATATTAACTTAACTAACTTCTAAGTTAGTTAGGGTGATACGTCTCGACTGCATTAAACGAACCGATTAAAAAAAGGGCTGCCAAAACCATTTGACAGTCCTTTTTTCTTAGCTTATTTTAGTCAGCCAGTTCGTCAGAAACTTTTTCTGCAGCTTCACCAACCTGAGTTGCTGTCTTAGAAACTAACTTGTCTGCTTTGGCAGAAATTTCATCTGCTTTTTTGACCAAGTCTTCTTGCTCTAATTCCAGTTCAAACTCGTCTTCTACTTCTTCTGTTTGTTCAGCAACTGTAGCTGAAAGTTCACTAACTTTATCAGCAATCTTTTCTTTTGTCAGTGCTAAGAAATCTAGAACTTTTTCTTTTGATAATTCACCTGAGTCGATTTTGGCTTTAATATCATCTTTTTTTGCGACTAAAAAGTCTTTTGCTTTTTCAGCTGAAATGTCGCCATTATAGAATTTTTCTCTGATGTCATTATATTTCTCAGTTGAAAAGTCAACCAATTGACCAGATTTTTCATCATAAAAATTAGATGCTGTATCTTTGACTTCGTCAAACTTAGCTTTAGGGTCTTCTTTATAATCTTGATAAAAATCTTTAACGTCTTGACGTAATTTTTTACCTTCTTTTGGTGCTGTCGCCAATGCTGCTGCTGCACCTGCCAAAGCCCCTAAGATTGCGCCTACTAAAAAACCTGTTTTCTTAGCCATTATTTTTCTCCTTTTTGCGATTTTACTTTGTAAAATCTTAAAACTTGACCTTCTCAAACTTTATCCACTCAAACTCTTTAAGATCTAGACTTCGAGTTAACCTAACGTTATGCTCTGCTTTTTTTTCGATTAAAGAATTTACCTGCACCACGTCCCAAGGTAACAATAGCCGTTGCTTTACCTGCATTGGCTGCCTTTCCTTTAAAACGGGTTGCAAAGTCATTACCAGAGCGATTCATTTTTGAAACACTTTCAGATAAATCTGCAACAGCCGTAAAAAGTGGGTCGATTGTGACGATTTTACTATTCACATCGTCAAGCAGGGTATTGGTCTTAGCCATTAACGTATCTGCTTGTTTCAATAGAATGTCTGTATCTTGTGTAACAACTGCAATCGTCCGATTCATTTCATCAACCGTTTTCATAACCTTGACAATTAAAACTACCAAAAATATCACTAAGACTGCTACGGCAACAGCGATGATAATCAATGCTATTTCTCCCATACCTACCTCTTTTCTATATGTGTTACTTTCGTTTTTCTCGATACTCATAACAGCTTAGTCTCGCTAAGCCACTACCATTACCCAGAATGACGATGCCTCTATTTGAATTATAGCAAATTACTGCTTATTAAGGAAATATTTGCTCATTTTGTGATTGACTAAAACTAGGATGATGCCGGCTGCGACAAGGACTAGCGATAGAGCTTGTGAGACGCGGATTGGACCTAGCATGAGGCTGTCTGTTCGCATCCCTTCAATCACGAATCGCCCTATGCCATACCATACGAGGTAGAAGGCTGCGATATCTCCTGATTTTAGTCCTTTAAGTCGATGGCGTAGGCTCATGACGAGAATGAATCCGATGAGATTCCATGAAGATTCATAGAGGAATGTCGGGGTGCGATAGCTGTTATCAATATACATTTGATTTTTAATAAAACTAGGTAGGTAGTCTAATGAGTTGACTGCTTTACCAAAGGCTTCTTGGTTAAAGAAGTTCCCCCAGCGTCCCATGGCTTGTGCAACTAAGACGCCTGGCACAGCAATATCTAGAAAATCAAGCGGGGCAATCATTTTGTAGTAAGAAAAAATGAACAGGGTTGCAGCACCTGCAATCAAGCCACCGTAGATAGCGAGTCCGCCATGCCAGATGGCATAAATCTCAGCCGGATTCTGACGATAAGCGCCAAAATCAAACAAGACATAGTAGAGGCGTGCGCCAATTATTGAGACTGGAAAAGCAATCAAAATAAAATCTAAAATATCATCTGGCTTGATTTTTTTACGTGGTGCTTCTTTCATTGCCAACCAAACAGCCACAACAACACCTGTAACAATACACAAGGCATACCAACGAATTTCAAATGGTCCAAGTTTAAGTGCGATTGGATTAATCGCTAAAAATAATTGTCCCATTTTATGAATTCTTCGCAATCAGGTTAGATAGACGTTCTTCAAACATCTTTGTTGCGTCAAAGCCCATATTTTTTGCACGGAAATTCATGACCGCTGCCTCAATAATGACTGACACATTTCGACCAGTTGTAACTGGAATTTTAACTTGTGGGACAGGAACACCTGAAAAGTCAATAGTCGTCTCTCCATTACCGAGACGGTCATAGGTATTACCCTTTTCAAATTTTTCCAAGTAAACGCTCAAATCAATTTGCGAGCTGTCCATGACAGCACCAGCACCAAAAAGACTCATGACGTCAATAATCCCAACACCACGTAGTTCAATTAAATGTCGAAGAATTTCGGCTGGTTCGCCCATGACTGTAAATTCATCTTTTTGGTAAACATCAACGCGGTCGTCTGCGACTAACCGATGACCGCGCTTGATAAGCTCCAAACCAGTTTCAGATTTCCCAATGCCAGATGAGCCTTGAATGAGCACGCCCACTCCAAAAATATCCATGAGTACACCATGAACGGTTGTCCGCGTTGACAGTTTTTCATCTAAAAAGGCTGTTATCGCACCATTAAGTCGGCTTGTCGGTTCTGTTGAATGTAAAAGGACAGTATCGCGTTTTTTAGCCACGCTAACCATTTCATCTGGAATCGGTAAGCCTCTAGCAACAATTATTGCAGGTGTTGCATCTGTCACAACATTTTTCAGTAAGTCATAGCGATTATCACCAATGACATTTTGAACATAAGACCATTCTTTCATCCCAAAAAGTTGAATCCGTTCTGGCGTATAATATTCTAAATAACCCGTCATTTCCAATCCTGGACGAGTCACATCAGAAGTAGTTATTTCTTTTTTCAATGCGTCTTCCGACGTGTAAATCACATCAAATTTAATTTTTTCAATTAATTCAGCGACTGTTATGACCATAATATTTCCCTTTCTGCGCATTCATTTTAGTGAATGCTTGAAACTTGACCTACGCTTGCGCTACGTCCAAGCGGGGTCATTCGTGAACTCTGTCCGCTCAAAGGCTTTCTGCGCATTCATTTTAGTGAATGCTTGAAACTTGACCTACGCTTGCGCTACGTCCAAGCAGGGTCATTCGCGAACTCTGTCCGCTCAAAGGCTTTCTGCGCATTCATTTTGATGAATGCTTGAAACTTGACCTACGCTTGCGCTACGTCCAAGCGGAGTATTCCTTTTTTAAGGCATTTCCCGTCATTCTTTATCTTAACAGATAAAATAAGATTGACTTGTTTTTATTATATCAAAAATTATAAAAAAACGTTCCATCTGTGGTCAGATGAAACGTTATTTTTGTTGATATGTTCGCCTTTAGAATTGTGACCAATCGTCATCATCATCAAAGGGTGTCACATCTTTCATTTTATTTTTTTGTGTTGGCTTGTCTCCAGGCCATTGTGAAAATCCAGAAAAATCCTGTTTATTTTTCCATTCATTTCGAGTTGGTTGCGGCATGACAATTGCTGCGACAATATAAATTAGTAGGAGAGAGCCAAAGCTTGTTAAAGCTAAAACAGCGTAGACAATCCGAACGATAGTAATAACGTCCGAACTCCAACCAAAATACTCACCAAGGCCACCAATCACACCTGAAACTTTTTTATTGGTTCTTGATTTTGTCAGTTGTTTACTCATGGCTTTGATTCACCTCACTTTCATCATCTGGTTTGTTTTCTAAAATTGTATCAAATTTTGAGTTATCGACTTCTGGAACAACCGTTGGTTCAGATTGTTCAACTTTTTCTGGTGTTGTTACTTCTGGTGTTTCTGTTACTTCAGCTTGTTCAGTCACTTGTCCTGATTCCGTTTCCTCAGTTTGAGCTGGCGTGACAGGTGCTGTTGCAGTCTCTTGATGCGCTGCTTCACCGTCTTTTAACCAGATACTACCCGTATTGGTTGCAATATCTAAGGTTAAACTGTTGGTCGCTGTTCTGATTAGGGCTGCTCCATTTTTGGTAATTTCTAGTGGGTTATCAAGTGCAATCCGCGTTTTATACTTACCAAATGTTGTTTTGACATAACCAACAACACCAATGTTGTTAGGCACTGAGATTTTGACATCTCCGTTAACATTTTTAACTTTTAGATTTTCAGCAGACATTGATGTTGCTGTAACTAAAATCTCACCATTGACACTGTTAATATCAGCTGTGTCAAAGTTAGTGACTAATTTGAGTTCTCCATTGACTGCTTTAACAGTCACGTGCTCAAAATCACCACCTAAAATACTCAAGTCACCATTTGCTTTTTTAATATTGAGGTCCTGTGCGACAAGGTCTTTAATAACCGTCGTACCATTGACTACATCAAACTTAGCATCTTCAATTTGACTAGCAGCGAGTGTAATTGTCATTTCAACAACAATCCGTTTGCTCTTAACCTTGACAACTAATTCACCTTGGTCAAGTTCAATAATGACATTATCACGTAAGAAATCTTCCAACGCATCTTCTGTCACACCACCATACACTTTATAGGTTGTTTCAATAATCGTTTTCTCGATATCTTTTTTGACAACTGTCACATCACCAGATGTTGCTGAAACTGTGATATCTTTAATGTCACCTTCAAATGCCTTGAAATCTGATTTTGAGACATATTTAAGGCTTGGGAAACCGTTACTGAAATCCACATTATTATCGACAGATTTTTTAGCGGATTGGAAAAGACTTTTCACAAGAGAACCTGCTTGATTGACAAACTGTTTAACCGCTTCTGATGATTCTGTTTGATAACCATCTTTATCAGTTTTTTGTCCTGTCTCATCGCCAGATACTGTTTCTTGATTTAAACCAGCTTTTTCGAGCAATTCAATTGCTTCACTTTCGGTAATTATGCCTTTACGCATCAAATCCATGATTCTTTCTTTTTGATTATTCATATCGTCACACTTTCTTTTTAATTGTTTTTGTGCCGGATGTCACATTAATTTTTTAGTCTGTTGTTCATCGCGATACATTAATTTACCTGAGTTAATTCTGTAGATACTCTTATCTACACCTTTATTATCGCATTTCAAAACTCAAAAAAAATCAGGCCTAAGTCTGATTTTTCTTTTGAATCCTTATTTCACTTCAAAACCTTCAGCAACTGCATCTGGGAACTCCGCAGTAACGATGCTCGCACAATGATCACAAAATTCTGCTAAATGTGGATTAGCATTTGTGCCAACCGTTTCATCAATTCGACGACAACGTTGACAAACTTCACCACTAGCATGTGCAACCGTAATTGCTGTATCTCCTACTTTTACAGCATTTTCAGGTGCTGCTTGATGAGAGACAATAAATTCTGAGACGATCAGTAGTGTTGCAACATTTTCTGTTTCTGCGACACTTGCTAACAAAACTTTCGTCGCTTCATCTGGATAGACCGTCACGCTAGCCTCCAAAGATTTACCGATGACTTTTTCATCACGTGCCATCTCCAAGGCCTTGTGTACACTCGTACGGAATTCCAAGAATGCTGACCAGAAATCAAGCATTTCCGCTGCATCTGGGATAAGCTCAGCAGATGGCATCTCAGTCAAGTAAGCGTAGGCTTCCTCTTCTTGCTCAAGGTAAGTCCAAATCTCCTCAGCAGTATGCGGTACAATTGGCACCAATAATTTTGTCAATTTGACTAAAACATCATACATGACTGTCTGCATACGTCTGCGCTCAGTTGAGTTTGCTGTTTCAATGTAGACAATATCTTTAGCAAAATCAAGGTAGAAAGCTGATAAATCATTCGTCAAGAAGTTGAAAATCGTCCGGTAAACTTCCATGAAGTTATAGCGGTCATAAGCTTCACGAACAGATTGGATAACTTGGTTCAATCTCACAAGTAAGTACTTGTCTGAACCTTTCAAGTCTTCAAAAGCAACTGCATCTTTTGTTTTATCAAAGTCTGATGTGTTGGCAATCAAGAAACGTAGAGTATTTCTGATTTTACGGTAGGCTTCTGATGTTTGCCCAATCAAATCCATTGAGACACGCACGTCAGATGTGTTATCAACACTAGCCACCCAAAGGCGAAGAATATCCGCACCGTATTGTTTTGTGACGTCTTTTGGTGCAATCCCATTACCTAATGATTTAGAGAATTTGCGACCTTTAGCATCTTGTACAAAACCTTGTGACAAGACAGCTTTATATGGTGCAATGCCGTTAACCGCAACAGAGGTTGTAATCGATGAGTTGAACCAGCCACGGTATTGGTCAGAACCTTCTAGGTAGAGGTCTGCTGGATATGTCAATTCTTCGCGTTGGTTCAGTACACCATTCCATGATGAACCTGAATCAAACCAGACATCCATGATATCCGTTTCTTTCGTAAATTCACCGTTTGGTGAGCCTGGGTGTGTAAAGCCTTCCGGCAACAGGTCTTTAGCATCACGTTCCCACCAAATGATAGAACCATGTTCAGCGAAAAGCTGTGCAATGTGTTCGGTCGTTTCAGACGTAATGATGGCTGTTCCGTCTTCAGCATAGAAGATTGGTAGTGGCACACCCCATGCGCGCTGACGGCTGATAACCCAGTCGCCACGGTCGCGAATCATGTTGTAGAGACGTGTTTTACCCCATGGCACAATCCAGTCAACGTTTTCAACTTCGCTCAAGATATTTTCGCGGAATTTGTCAATTGAGGCGAACCATTGTGGTGTAGCACGGAAGATAACTGGTTTTTTCGTACGCCAGTCATGTGGGTAGCTATGGGTGAAGAATTCAAGTTTCAATAGTGCATTGTTTTCTTCCAACCACTCTGTGACTTTTTTATTACCTTCATCGTAGAAGAGGCCTTCAAGTCCTGGTGCTTCATCTGTATAGTAGCCGCGGTCATCAATTGGTGATAGAACGCCAAGTTTGTATTTACGACTGAAGAAATAGTCATCTTCACCATGACCTGGTGCGACATGGACAAGTCCAGTACCAGAATCAAGGGTCACATATTCTGCGTTCATAACTAAAGTATCACGATCGTAAAAAGGATGTTTGACAACCATACCGTCGAGCTCAGAACCTTTGATTGTTTGTAGGACTTTATAATCTGCCCACTCTAATTTCTCAGCAACTGTGTTAAGTAGCTCTGAGGCAATGACAAATTGACGGTCATTAACTGCAACAAGAACGTAATCATAATCAGGATGTGCAAAGATACCCAAGTTTGATGGAATTGTCCATGGTGTTGTTGTCCAGATGACGAATTCTACACCTTCAGGCAAGAGTCCTTTGGTATCTGTTGCCTTGAAAGCAACATAAATCGATGCAGAACGAACATCTTGATATTCAATTTCTGCTTCTGCAAGCGAACTTTCAGATGATGGTGACCAGTAGATTGGTTTAGCACCTTTATAAATATAGCCATTTTCAGACATTTGACCAAAAACGCGAATTTGCGCTGCCTCAAATTCCGGCTGCAAAGTGACATAAGGATTTTCCCAATCACCTAAAACACCCAAAGATTTGAAACCTTTGCGTTGCAAGTCAACCTGTGTTAAAGCGTAGTCCCGACACATGCGAAGATATTCAGCACGATCAAGTTCTTTACGTTTGATGCCTTTTTTAGTCAGGACTTGCTCGATTGGTAAACCATGTGTATCCCAACCCGGTACGTAGGGCGCACGGAATCCCGCCATATTTTTATAACGAATAATGATGTCTTTAGAAATTTTGTTCATCGCATGGCCGACATGGATATCACCATTAGCATAGGGAGGGCCATCATGAAGGACAAACGATGGTTTCCCTTCATTTTCTTTCAAGCGATAAGCATAAAGATTAGCTTCATCCCAAGCTTCTTGCATTTTTGGCTCTTTGTTAGGCAAACCAGCACGCATTGGAAAAGCTGTTTTTCCTAGATTCAAGGTTTCTTTAATTTTCATATTCAGTTATGAGCTAACCGTGATATTTCAACAAATTAGCGCATCGCCTCACTTTCTATAATTTCAAATTTTAAATTGACAAAAGTATTCATTTGATGCAAGTACAAAACAGATATAGCAATCCAACTTTAGGGTGTGAGCTGAAATCTAACGCAGCAATTGCGACAATGTTCGTTTTTTTTGGCGCAAGGGCAAGGCAGATATAGCGACGCAACCTTGGGGTTGTGAGCTGAAATCTAACGTAGCAATTGCGACAAAAAAAGGCCTTCCGTAAGGGACGAAAAGCCGTGGTACCACCCTAATTCACCTGATTACTCAAGCCTCAAAAGTCAGATAAAGTAGACCAAACTATTATTTTTCTCACACTAGGGCTTTCCTACTAAATGGCTAAGCAAGCATGAGTTATAAACAAGGTGATAATCAAAAACGAAGGGATTGCAAGGCTTCCACCATCTCTTGCTCGCTAGATATATTCGTTTGTGACCTGTGCTTGTTTTTAAACTTCAGAATCTGTTGTTTCTTTTTCTGAATCAACTGAATCGACTGATTCGGCTGTTTCAAGTGTTTCGATACTTTCTTCGTGTTCTTCGGCATCAAGGATATCTGAGACTTGGTTTACTGTGTGACTAATTTGTACAGTATTGCCTTCATGACTCTCAATAATTTCTTTCAATTTCTCTTCACCGTCTCCGATATAAGTCGCTGTTGGTTTAAGAATTTCTTCCCATTCGTGAGATTTGATACCTTCAAGTTGTGCTTCTACCATCAACATCATACGTTGGTGGTAAATGCGCATTTTCCGTTTTAATTCATCGGTTTCTTTAACCAAACGACGGGCATCGTCTGAGGCTGAATTTAGAATGCCGCCAGCTTCTTTTTTCGCAGATTCCAAAATATATTTTGCTTTTTGACCTGCTTCAGATGTCACGCCATTTGCTTCATTGATTGCTTGTTCTTTCAAGTTATCTGCGGCACTTTGCGCAACTACGATTGACTTGTTCAACGATTCTTTCATGCCTTCAAAGTATTCTACACGTTCGCGTAGACTTTTCAGTTCACGCTCTTGATCTTTTATCTTTTCAGCAAATGTGTCATAGTCTCGAATAATTAAATCGAGAAAGTCATCAACGTCAGCTTTATTGTAGCCACGCATCTTGGTTTGAAACGTTTTATTTTGAACATCTAAACTATTTAAAGTCATAGGTGCTACCTCCTATTATCATTCATTTTTGTTACCTTAAAATTTGTGACGCAATTATCATAACAAATTTTAATGAGATACATCATCACATCTTCAAAAGTCAATTTACTTTTTGGTTGAGATGATTTGGACTTCGACTCTGACTTTATCTTTTTTCGTTAGCCCGAGTATTTGTCCGATTTTTAATCGGCCAAGACCTCGAATACTGACCAAATCACCAGCAACTAGCTCAAAATCATTTCGCAAGACTTCTGCATAATTGACTTTAGCTTTATTTGATTGTATCAAATTTTGTGCTAAATTGCGAGACATATTGAAGACAGTTGCAATAGCTTTATCTAATCGCAAACTTGATAAAGTAACAGTTTTCGTAACAGCTTGTTCAGTTGTACTCACGAATTTTGTCACGTCAATTTCTCGAATTCTAACACCACTGCGCGCAATTTTATGAATGCTGTCCGCTATCAATGTTGCTAACTTAGCATCCACAAAGACTTGAGCAAAAGTATCATGGACGACGATATCGCCAATTTTAGAGCGTTCAAGTCCTGTCTCACCTAATAAGGTGCCAAGGATTTGTGAATGTTTGAGTGTAACAAATTTGCTGGCAAAGTCAATCTGTAAGCAAGCCAACTCAAAATCAGCATTCTCTAATTGATAATAAGTTGGGGCTAAAATCACCTTCACATACTCTGTTTCAGCGATAGCTGAGCTAGTAAACATCTGAATGTCTGACGCATGTTGCCCCTGCACCAAAGTCGTTAAAATAAAGACTTGTCTCGGATTTAAAAAATCTGTGGTGACTAAGCTGTAGCTGTCAATTACGCTCGTAAGCCAGTCAGAGGCTTTATCAATAAAAGCACGTTCAGTGGGGCGAAAGTGCTGATAAATCGTTTGGGTCATCAGAAAATCATCAACAACAAACGTTGGATACAGTTCAGGGCGATAACGGCAACGACAATTGTAAAGTCGAGTCCGGCAAATTGAAGGGGTAAACGGTCAAAAATCGACAAAAACGGACGGGATAACTGTCCGATAATTCTGCCGACTTGACTATTTCTTAAATCAGGTGCCCAACTTAGTAAGGCATAGATAATCAAAAGCCATTCATAAACAGTAATGAGGCGATACAATAAATATATAATCATCAGTATGTATCCAAACCTTCAAAGTTGCGACCTGCAAGAATGCTTAATTCTTTTTCCGCATCTACTGTCATACCATTTGGTGTGAGTAAGAAAATTTGACCCCCAACATTTTGGATATCGCCATCAAGTGTGAAAACAACACCTGTTAAAAAGTCAATTGAACGACGTGCTTGTTGGTCTCCCATGTTTTTAAAGTTGACCAAGACACTCTCACCATTACGAATCACGCGTGCTGATTCCATAATGTTATCATAAGCAGCTGGTTCTTTAATAGCAATCGTTGGTACGATGCTAGAAGAAACCGGGCGTTGCTGTGATGTTTGACGTGTTGTATTTGCAGCAATGTCGGACTGACGACTTTGCTTACGTTCTGATTTTATTTCTGCTTTAGGTGAAACGTTTGTCACAACTTGCGGGCGTGCTTGCGCTTGCGGTTGTGCTGATGCCTGATTAGGCACTACTTGTGGACGAGCGGTTGGTGCCGACTCTTCCTCTTCTCCTAAATTAAAATAATCTTTTGCTTTCTCAATGTAATCTTTTAAAGCCATTAATTTCTACCTACTTATTTTAGTCATCTCTAACATTTAGAGGCGTTCTTTATTTAAAAAACTTGCTACCAATTCTAACAAAAGTTGCACCGTGCAAAATCGCCTGCTGATAATCCTGACTCATACCCATCGATAGTTCTGTACATGGTATACGAGGTAAATCTTGACTAGCAATCTCTACTTGTAAGCTCTTTGCCTTGTCAAAAATTTCAATCAACTCTGTCTCACTCGCATCAATCGGTGCCATTGTCATTAAGCCAACAATTTTAACTTTTGATAAGTTAGAAATTTCCGGCAAAACATCTGCTAATTCATCTGGAGAAAAACCATGTTTACTATTTTCTCCTGAAACATTCACCTGTAGGAAACACTTGATGACATGGTCCGCACGTTTTTCAATCTCATGTGCTAACTTAATCGAGTCTAGCGCATGGAAATAATCTACATGGTTAATGACATCTTTGACCTTGCGACGCTGTAAGGTGCCAATTAAATGCCAAGTAATTGGTAAATCAGACAGCTTTTCCTGTTTGTCCAGAAAAAGTTCCGTCCGATTTTCTGCGATATGTGTCATACCAGCTTCAACCAATTCTCTAGCTCTGTCTGCATCAACGTATTTAGTCACACCAATAACGGTTGTCTTGTGCCCTGCCTTTGTATCAGCGGCAGTAACATGTTCCAAAACAGTTGCAACATTTACAGAAATTGTCATCGCTTAACGTTTCAAAAATGGTGGGATATCAAGGTCTTCATCGTTTGATGAAGTTGTTGCACCACCAAAGCTGCTAACACCAGTTGTACTTGTTGGCTCTGACGGTGTTTGACGAACTGTGTTTTCTTTACGAATATCCCAGTTACCAAACGCTGACTCAGGAGCTGAACTTTCAGGAGCTGCTGTCTTTTGACGTGTAGCAAAATTATTATTTGACAAATCAAGGTTTGATGAGCCTAATACACGACGACGAGGTTGTTCAGCAACTGGTGCTGCTGTTTGTGTTTGACGTGTAGCTGCTTGTTGCAAGTCATCTTCAGAAACGCCAGTCGCAACAACTGTTACACGGATTTCATCTTTAAGTGACTCATCAATAGATGTTCCCAAAAGAATGTTAACATCATTACCTGCTGCTTGAATCACTAATTCTGATGCATCTTGTGCTTCAGTCAAACTCATATCCATACCACCTGTCACATTTAGAAGGACATTTTCAGCACCTTCGATTGTTGTTTCAAGTAATGGTGAGTAGATAGCTTTACGTGTTGCTTCAATGACACGGTCTTCACCAGAGGCAGTACCGATACCCATAAGTGCATCACCTTTATTTGCCATAACTGTTTTCACATCCGCAAAGTCAAGGTTAATCATACCAGGATTTGTAATCAAGTCAGTGACACCTTGAACACCTTGGCGTAACACGTTATCGGCTTCTTGCAAAGCTTCTTTCAAAGGTGTTTTCTTGTCAACGATTTCAAGCAAGTTATTATTTGAGATGATTAATAAAGTATCTACAGAAGCTTTAAGCAATTCAATACCTTCTGAAGCAAAGTAACCACGTTTTGAACCTTCAAAACCAAATGGACGTGTGACAACACCCACTGTCAAAGCGCCTAAATCACGAGAAATTTGCGCAATCACTGGTGCAGCACCGGTACCAGTACCGCCACCCATACCAGCAGTGATGAAA
>SKDZ01000236.1_pt1 | contig 34982 bp, 27 predicted proteins | sample 4826551 | NCBI WGS metagenome assembly SKDZ01 (sample SAMN11008822, study PRJNA524170) | human gut metagenome | biome: Human fecal sample; material: Feces; isolation source: fecal sample from pouch patient p12, p15 | host: Homo sapiens | place: Israel: Tel-Aviv | collected 2016-02-02 | reverse complement strand
GTCGCTCTTTGTGGAGGTGACGATTACCTAACAATCGGTCGATTCGTTTGATGTTATGTTTTGTTCTCGCTTTGGTTGGCAGGTTACGGCCAAGTTCGGTAAGAGTGAGAGTTTTACAGTCAAGTAATGCGTGGCAAGCCAACGTTAAGCTGTTGAGTCGTTTTAAGTGTAATTCGGGGCAGAATTGGTAAAGAGAGTCGTGTAAAATATAGAGTTCGCACATCTTGTTGTCTGATTATTGATTTTTCGCGAAACCATTTGATCATATGACAAGATGTGTATCCACCTTAACTTAATGATTTTTACCAAAATCATTAGGGGATTCATCAGCGCTTAACCAGCTCCAGGGAATACCGACCGATGCCCGTTAATGGGTATTTAATTGGCTCAGTAGCAAAAATAATTTTCATAATAAATGACACATTATCTAACCCCTCTTGTATTCAAAGGCAAAAAATACAAGAGAGATATTTTTATTTAAAATATTTAGCTTTAGCTAAGCCTTGACACATATTAACCAGACGGCGTGAAACAGCTTGATAATCATGTTGTTCCCGCCATGCATCGGCACGTTGTTGAGTCCTGGTTGCCCAAGAGTTCTGTTCACGGATGGAATTCAGGATCCGGTCAATCCCCTGACTGATATCATCGACGCTGCATCCATCAAATTTAAAGACGGCATCGTCCAAATCATCAAATATCGCCAGGGGCGTTACCGCAACAGGTTTTTGAGTCGCCATACCATAACGTACCGCCCCGCTAGCAGACTCCCCAGTATTCTGATAAGCAAAAATCAGAAGATCGGCTTCTGAAAGCAACCGCAGACTCTCCGCATCAGGTAGGAAATCATTATGCATCTCAATCAGATCGGTAACACCTAACCGCTGAGCAGCAGCTTTAAGCTCTGCCACCAGATCGCGTGACTCCCCAACAGGATACTCTGCGTTCACCAGTCGTAAACGAACCGGTTTACCGGCTTGCTTGAGTCTATGGACGGATTCTACTAGTTCCATCAGGCCCTTATGCGGTAAGCAGAAGCCATAGCTCGCAATTAGCGGTAAAGACTGCTGTTGACGTGTGACGCTCGCTGCGGAGTAGTTGATAACACCGTGCGGGAATAAAGCAACATTCGCAGTTAAGCCTAAATCTTTAAGGCGGTTCATATCGGCAATCGAATGCACCAACAACCGGTCGCAAAGTGCCAGCGCCTCTTTCATTTCAGCAAGACGGAAATTCCAGCTCGGCTCTTTTTCCAGCGGATCCACAGTTGAGTGCATCGTCATAACAACTGAACGACCGGCGTCATGCTGGCGACGAATAAACGCCGACAGTTCTCGATGATTAAAGAATCCATAGTTGAATTGGATCACAATGACATCGAGTCTCAGAGCATCAATGTGTGGCTGGAGGTTTTCCAGATAGTTGCTCTCTTTACCTACAATCCAGTTGCGAAGTACAAACTCTTCGTCTGCACACACAAGATCGCCAGCGCTGACCTGGGGAGCAAAAACAACATCCGCGCCATGAGGTGCGCTTTCCACCAGATGCTGGGAATAGGTTGCGATCCCACATTTCGTGTTCCAGGTCGTCAACCAGCCAATGCGCGCCCGATGCTGTGCAATATCAATATGCGCACGCAGAGTCTTGACCGCCTGGCAAGAACGATCAGCCACCGCTTTCCAGGTAAACTGCTGCAGAAGAAGCTCGCGACCAGCATTGGCCATGTCACGCAGCACTGATTTATCGGTTGAGGCTGCCGCTTTTAATGCATCTGTTAAGTTGTCAATATCCACACTGGCCCAGGCTGAGGAAAACAGACCAAAGTGCGTTTTTACCCGAGTGAACTGATAGTCAACCAGCCATGAATTTTGTGAATTAACAAAATCAAGTTGCCCGCTCCAATTGGTGACGATAGCCGGTAGCCCACTCAGCATTGCTTCAGCAATAGGTAAACCAAAGCCTTCAGCGCAACCTGGAGCAACCAAAACATCACAGCTTTCATAAAGCCCTTTAAGCTCGGTGGCTGACATATCCTCTTTGATCACTTCAACTTTGGGATAGTCTATGAATTGAGCCTGGGCCTGAGCCAGCCATGCGTCAATTTCATTGTGCGGATTGTTAAAAGTCTTAATGATTAAGATAACATTGTCACGACGAGTGAACGCCTTCCCCCAAGCCTGAAGCATTGCCTGTATCCCTTTGCGTGGGAAACAAGAAGAGACGTGCAGGAAACGGAATGTTCCGTGATCCACATCTTTTGTCGTCTCGGCTGGGATATTGAGCCAATGGTCACAGCCATTGCCAACAACAAATGCGGGCACATTCAGTCCGTTATCAATCAGTATTTTACGAACATGTTCCGAAGTACACAGCACTCCGTCAAGTTCCCGATTAAATTCATTGATCCACGGTTGCGGAAAGCCCGTTTCTTCCCAAGCATAACAATGAAGGAATTTTACTTTGGCATCCATTTTGGTAACCCGCGGTGGATAGATATTTCTGCTAATAATATCTATCTTTTCGTTACTCTTGCGGGTCTGACATTGATTATAAAATGCCAGAAGATCACTATTTTCCGACTGTGCCATAAACGAGGCATCTGGGGCAAAATCACCTGGTCCTTCAGTGGAATGCAATAAAACCTCTACACCATCGGCTGAGAGTGCCCGGGCAAATTCGCGGTTGACCAACGCCAGACTATATGAGCTATCGAATGGGCCTTCCACACGCCAGTTCAGCGATTTATCGTCGATTTGATAAAGTTCTGCCGTTTTCAGATTGTAATCAATGGCCGTTGCGCACAAGCGCAGATCGCGGTCATCTGGCTGCCCTTGTGAGATAGCAAGGATTTTCTGAATCAAAGCTTCAGGCAAAACCTGCGCAGTACCGGTGTCTTCTACCGCGATCTTTTCGAAAGCTTCCAGAGCAGTCACCGCAGCTTTATCCCAAGAGAAATTTCGCGCTTGCTGCTGCGCCATTTCTTTCAGACGCGCGAGGAAGGTATCATCAGTCAAACATTGCGCGATCTTATCCCTCATGGAAGAGACAGAATACGGGTCGAATAATGCCTCAGGATTACCGATGACTTCAGGAATACTGGTGACATTTGAGCCAATCACCGGCGCACCGCACGACATTGCTTCCAGAACCGGCAACCCAAAACCTTCATGTAGTGAAGCAAAGATGAACAGCTTACATAGGCGATAGAGCTGGATCAGCTCATCTTCCGGCACATAACCAGTGAGTACCAGTTCGCCCTGCTGTAAACCATTACCTGACGCAAGGGATTCCAGATACTGACGATCACCGATGGAAAGCTTACTGACGATGACCAGTTGATGACTGCGACGTAAGGCATCACTGAGCCCGGCATAGGCCTCAATCAACCGTTTAAAGTTTTTCCTTGAGTCAAATCCTCCGGGCGCATACAACATGAACTCGCGCTGAATACCGTAATGGCCAAGGACGGTCTCTTTTTCGCTCGCTGCCACCTCCGCCATACAAAACTGAGAATCGACTGCGGCTGCAATATTCTGCACATGATCGCCCTGTAAATGCAGATGCTCGATCGCTTCCTGTGCGGTATAAGCAGAGTTAGTCAACAAAAGGTCAGCGTTTTTTAACCACTCAAATTTCTGTAAATAGTAGGGTTTGTATACATCGTCCTGCAGATAGGTTTCCGCCTGCACGAGGGGGATAAGATCGTGGTGCAGTACGGCTACTTTATACTGACGACTAAATTTGTGTACCGATGTAGCCGCATCGTCGACATGACCTTCAAACAAACTCGTAATGAAAACGACATCTGGACACAATGATTCAAGAAACGCTTCCCGAATCAGTTCTGCGCTCTCCCGACGCCATTCATTACCTTGGTCCATCGCACGAACAGGGCCTACGGCATGCCATACGACTATATTTTCTGCCGGCAGGAGATCGGCAAATTGCGCCTTAATATCTGCAATCGACTCATCCAGCATGGCGGATAGCGCGATGAAAATCTCATGCCGGCTGTTATTTCTGATTATGCCTCTGGCGATTGCGATACTATAACGACCGATGCCACGAAAGCGGCTTTCCGTCTGTGCGCCTTGTAAATCTATGACAATACGCATCGTTATTTCTCCGTATTTTTATTTTTTAATTCGTTATAAATACTCATCGCGCGACTTGTCATTTCTTCAGTACCCACATCATATCTTCTGGACTGCATCATCATCGTGTCAGATTGCACCAGCATTACGCGTTGGAACAAACGTTGTAGCAATGTATAGCAGCCAGTTTTTCTCAGAACCTTAAACAGATAAACCTTAGACTTAGGGTAACGATGGAAAAAGACCAGCGAGAGCGCCATCCCTTTGCGCAATATTTTTTTCGCAGCCCTACGGGCTCGCACTTTAGCCCCTTCCTGACGTAATAATTGACGTTGCAAGGACAACCAGCGTAGTGGTTGAGTAATACGCCATGAACGACTGTTATGTAAATCCGCCATTTGCTGATGAAGCTGATGGTTCTGATCGATGACATGACTCAGATCGTCAACCTCACCTTGCAACGTCTGAATAGTCTCTGACATCTGGCTTATCTGTTGCATATAGGTATGGTTCAACGTCTCCAGCCGTGAGGCAACGGACGAAAACTGTTGGCGCAAAATCGCATCGTAACGGTTGCTCAGAGCATCCAGCGTCAGACCATACTGCTGGGTAAACAGGGTGTCAAAGCGTTCAAGAATATCTGTTGGCGCTGCTTTCTGAGCAATGATGCTGTAGTCGGGGCTCACCCCTTTGAGTACATCGACCAAATTAACGGCTGCATCCGGAGATTGAAGAACCTCTTTTTCCTGCAGACGAACGGTAATTGCTCGGTTAAAACCATAATGAATAGGTAAAAACTCAAGCAGTGGCGGCGGCAGAGGGTGATTATGCGTTGGATCCATATAAAATGAACAGGTGCCGACGCTTACATTCTCCGGGTTCGGCGTTTCGAGGATCAGCAAACCACCTGGTTTCAGCACCCGTAGGGTATGCATGACGAGCTGCTGCAGGACCTCAAACGGCAAATGCTCAGCAATATGAAAACCGGTCAACGCTATCAGGCTCTGATCCGCCTGACTTTGCAAAAACTGCAGACAATCCATTTTCTGCACATTCAGTCCGGCCTCCCTGGCGCGCGCCAGCATACCATCATCGAGATCGACGCCGATGTTCGCAATGCCATTTTCAGTCAGGATCTCCAACCATTCGCCACGTCCGCAACCAATATCCGCAATCACGCCATCAGGATAAATGTCCTTTAGACCTGCAAGAAAAGGTAAATAAAAACTCAAGCGGCGCTTGATTTCTTCAACCGAACCTCTGTGTCGTTCTTCAAATGAACGATAAAACGACGAACCCATTAAGAAATCTCCAGTTCAGGCGGCAACCAGGACACGCCGACAAACTCTTGTTGTTCCGTGTTAACGACGTTGAATACCACGGCCAGATCGCGCCATTCATAGTTTTTGCCGAGGTGCGTACTGGAAGTATGCAACGCGACAGCGACAGAATAGGAGCCAACCCCCAATCTCGCATCGAAAGAAAATAAGAACGAACGCTTTTCTCCTTTTTTCAGGGAAGTGAGTGTCTGATTGAGATGGTACGTATTGGTCCCGAAAATCGGCTGTCCAAGTCGATCCTTAATCATATATCCGACAACAAGCTCAGGAATATCGTCCTTGACCTCAACGTTGACCTGCAAGCTGACACGATGCCCTACCGAAACAAATTCAGTCACATTGCCCTGTTCATCGAGAAGATGAACCTCAGAGATAGTCACCTCACCAGTGCCTGAAACAGTTTGCGTTTTACCATTATGCTCAACTTGTTTAATGGACTGATTTTGTTTATCGGCCAGAAGCGCATTGTAATAATCCATCACTGCTTCAGGTTCACCTTCCATTTCAATTTGGCCTTTATTCAATAAAATGGCCCGGTCGCAAATGCTTTGGATCGCTTGTTTATCATGGGATACCAGCAACAGCGTGGTCCCTTCCTGACGAAATTTTCGAATACGCTCAAAGCTTTTATGCTGGAAATATGCATCCCCAACAGATAATGCCTCATCGATAATTAGCACATCAGGACGGATAGCCGTCGCTACACTAAAAGCTAATCGAACTTGCATCCCACTGGAGTAGACGCGCACAGGCTGATCGATATAGTCCCCAATCTCAGCAAACTCTTCAATTTGCGGCATCAGTTCAGTTATTTTCTCTGACGATAACCCCAACAGTTGCCCAGACATATAAACATTCTGCCGGCCAGTGAAATCAGAATGAAACCCCATCCCCAATTCGAGTAATGCAGCGACACGTCCGGAGATTTCAATTTCTCCAGTCGTCGGCCTGGACGTCCCGGTTATGAGTTTAAGCAGGGTACTCTTGCCTGCACCGTTGATACCGATAATACCGACAGCCTCGCCCGGAGCGACTTCGAAATTAATCTCGCGGAGGATCCATTTCAAGTTATGGCGTTTGGTATTCAGAGGGGATAACCATTCGATCAGTCTCCCGGTCTTTGAGTGATACTGGCGATACGCCTTACCGACATTATTTACTCTGATATAACTCATTATAATTCATCCACCATATCCGCCGCATGCTTGCGGAACATCCTGAAACCGATGACACAGAAAATAATGGCGAGAGCCAATACTGGCCATAGCGAATACCAGTTGGGGGCCAGATGATAGGCGAAGATGGACTGATAAGATTGCATGATCCGAGTCATCGGGTTATACATCATCAGATTTTTTGCCCATGCAGGTAATGAATTCAGTACATAAACAATGGGTGTGAACCAAAACCAGAATTGCAGCGCAACGCCAACCAGTTGCCCCACATCCCTGAAAAAGACGTTCATGACACCAAGGATCATCCCCAGCCCACCGGCAAACAGGATCTGCAAAAGCAGGACCGGTATCACCGAGAGAAAGAGCCAGCCGGGGAAGTTACCGGTGACAATGATAAAAATTAGAAACAGACTGAAAATAATCGCGAAATTTAGCACCGCCGATAACGTCACGATGATCGGCAGACAGATTTTCGGAAAACTGAGTTTCTTGATCAGATTAGCATTGTTAATAAATACGCTCTGACCTTTATCCAGCATCTCAGTAAATAATCCCCAGGTCAGTACCCCGGAACAGAGATAAATACTATAGGCAAACGACCCGGTATTATCGGGCATTCTTGCCTTCATCACCTCGGAAAAAACCAGGGTATAGACCAGAATCATAGAGAGCGGTTGTAAAACGAGCCATAGTGCGCCCAGCATACTAGTTTGATAACGCGCCTGAAAATCACGTTTAACACTGCTCCAGATAAATCCCCGATAACGATAAATCGTCGTTAGTAAATCTCTCACCTTATTCCCCGCTTAACAGGTGTAACAGCTCGGTCGTTTTTTCATTCATAAGCGCCACATCAGCTCTGGACTCAACGTTCAGACGCACCACCGGCTCGGTGTTAGACGTGCGCAGGTTAAAGCGCCATTCAGGGTATTCAATACTGATCCCGTCCGTTGTGTCGATGTGTGCAGCCGCCGGCTCATACTGCGCCCGGATGCGGGCGATCGCCTCAGCCGCATTCCCTAGCTTGCGGTTGATCTCTCCCGACGCAGGGAACGCCATCTGGCGGTCCGCCACCAGCGATTTCAGCGAGCTGTTCTTCAGACACAGCAGCTCCGCCACCAGCAGCCACGGGATCATCCCGCTGTCGCAGTAGGCGAAATCGCGGAAGTAATGGTGCGCACTCATCTCCCCGCCGTAGATAGCGTCTTCCTGACGCATCCGCTCCTTGATGAAAGCATGCCCCGTCTTCGACATCACCGGCTGGCCGCCGTTGCGGGTCACGATGTCTACCGTGTTCCACGTCAAGCGCGGGTCGTGAATGATTTTCGCTCCCGGCTGCTTCTGCAGGAACGCCTCAGCCAGCAGGCCGACAATGTAATACCCCTCAATAAACGACGCCTCGTCATCGAACAGGAAGCAGCGATCGAAGTCGCCGTCAAAGGCAATCCCCATGTCGGCCTGATGCTCGCGCACCGCGTCGGCGGTATCCTAGCGGCACTCCGGCAGCAGCGGATTCGGAATACCGTTAGGGAAATGGCCATCCGGCTGGTGATGCACCTTGATAAAGGTTACCGGCACCCCAGCCGCCGCGAAGCGTTTCTCCACCTCATCAATCACGTGCCCCGCAGCCCCGTTTCCGGAGTTCACCACCAACTTCAGTGGACGGGTGAAGTTCGCGAAGTCCACGTAGCTCATCAGATGGTCAACATACTCCTTCAGTACCGGTATCCTGCTCAGGGTCCCGCGACGCGCCGGGTCCACTGGCGGGAACTGGTTTTCCTCCGCCAGGCGCTGGATATCCCGCAGGCCGGTGTCGCCGCTGATGGGCTTCGCATTCGCGCGCACCAGCTTCATGCCGTTGTAGTTCATAGGATTGTGGCTCGCTGTCACCTCGATGCCTCCATCTACCCCGAGGTGGAAGGTGGCAAAGTAAATCTCTTCGGTACCGCTCAGGCCGATGTCCAGCACGTCGGTACCGGCGTCCATTAGCCCGCGGGCCAGCGCCAGCTTCAGCGACTCGCTTGTGAGGCGCACATCGCCCCCCACCACTACCTTCTCGGGTTTCAGAAATTCGCCGTAGGCGCGACCGATACGGTAGGCAATGTCCTCGTTCAGTTCCTCACCCAGTTCACCACGGATGTCATAAGCCTTAAAACAAGTTAACTGTGTCATTCTGCATCTTGTCCCGAAAATAATTAGCAACGACCATACTGGTCTTTAATACGAATAATGTCGTCCTCGCCAAGGTACGCCCCCGACTGGATCTCCAGCACTTCCAGCGGAATACAGCCAGGGTTTTCCAGGCAGTGCTCGGCGCCAATCGGAATAAAGGTGGACTGGTTCTCGGACAGCAGGAACTGCTTACCGTTGACCGTCACCTGACCGGTGCCGGCGAGAATAACCCAATGCTCGGCGCGATGGTGGTGCATCTGCATCGAGAAGGCACCGCCTGGTTTCACCGTTATGCGGTTGACGTTGAAGCGCGGGGTCTGGACCACTACGTCGCAACGGCCCCAGGGGCGGTAAATCTCACGGTGGCGCTTGTACTCGCTGCGCTGGTTCTGCTTGAGGAACTCGACCGCCTTCTTCACGTCCTGGGAACGCTCGCGATTCATCACCAGCACGGCGTCCTTAGTGCTGACAATCACCAGATTCTCTACGCCAATGGCCGCCACTAGCTTCTCGTCGCTGTTGATGTAGCAGTTTTCGCTGTTGTGTACCCACGCGTCGCCACTAAGGACGTTGCCCTGCTCGTCTTTCGGGCTGACCTCCCATAGTGCGGACCAGGAGCCAACGTCGCTCCAGTCAGCATCGAGACCGACCACCACCGCATCAGCGGTTTTCTCCATAACGGCGTAGTCCACGGACTCATCCGGGCACTCGCAGAAAATATCATGTGGGATATTGATGAAATCGCTGCCATTATCGGCGGCATTCACCGCAGCCTGGCAGGTTTCCAGGATATCCGGACGGTATTTGGCCAGCTCGATGAGGTATTTCTTGGCGCGGAACATAAACATGCCGCTGTTCCAGTAGTACTCCCCGGAGGAGAGGTAAGCCTCGGCGCGCTCGCGATCAGGCTTCTCCACAAAGCGGGCCACCTGGTACGCGGAATGGGCACTATTGCTGAGCGCCACGCCGCGCTGAATGTAACCGTAGCCAGTTTCCGGGGCATTCGGCACGATACCGAAGGTGACCAGATGACCTTCATCAGCATACTGCTCGGCGACCCGGATAGCGTCGTGGAAGGCCGACTGGTTATTGATGATGTGGTCGGCGGCGAGAACCAGCATCAGCGGGTCGTCACCGTAGCGGGTGGCCTGAAGGGCCGCCAGGGCGATGGCCGGCGCGGTGTTGCGCCCGACTGGCTCAAGTATAATGTTATTCGACAGCTTATTTAGCTGGCGCAGCTGTTCAGCCACCAGGAAGCGATGCTCTTCGTTACAGATGACCATCGGTTCATGGATTTCAAGACCCGAGAGTCGGGTGATGGTTTCCTGCAGCATGGAGTTCTGCCCGAACAGGCGGAGGAACTGTTTCGGATAAAGCTCGCGTGACATCGGCCAGAGACGACTGCCGGTACCACCAGCCATAATTACAGGAAGTAACATAATGAAATCCTTAAATAAATAATTGTTTTATTTTACTATCAATCAATCGACCAACGGGTTGAATGGCCTTTTTCAGGTACGCTACCGCCATTGGCTATCGCAACCAAAATGCGTAGTGCTCCAGGCTAAACGCCACCCTCTTTCGCTTCAGACTGTCGGCAGCCCCTTCACTCAGCGGTCTCAAAAACCATCCTTACGGAACGGGCATCCTGAAAACCTAAAAGCAGAGATATGTCTCAGGGCATATCTCTGCTTTTAATATGTATCTGTTCCTCACCAGGCCACGAAACGCCCCACAATTTCCACATTTGCCGCCAGAGTAACCATCAGGACCTTCTCATTTACGCGAGGCAAAACACATGCTCTCACCGCCATCAAAAAAAACGAATCAAGTGATTTACCGATGCCAGCAACCATCAGAAAGGAGCATTTACGATACGAGGAAAGATAAGAAGAGACATCGTATTCGCCGCCAGAGAAGCAGCGCGCGTTCGGGCTTGACAGCTCTTTGCACACGACGACGGCGTTATGTTGCGACTGGTAGGATAAACGACTCATGCCTCTACACTGCACATTCCACAAAAAAATCTTCGCAGATTATAGCGTTGCATGCTGGGAAAAAAAATATAAAAGCCGACTAATTAATGGATTACTCAAATAATACACATCTTAAACATTTACCAAACCAATTAATTATAATCAATTGATATATAAGTAAAAATGAAGAAAGGCATGACATTTTTTTGCCTGGTTGCTAAATAATCTGCTGATAAAAAAAACAGATTTGTACAAAATTACGCCATGTTCGCTGTGAGTAATCCCGTTTTGCGAAGGTACATACTAACCAATGAGGTGCCTGATTTGATGTATCGCCTGCTGGTGCTGTTGCAGGTTCAAATTCTGGATTTAACAACAGTGATAGTGATTCTGCGCACGCGGCATCAGTGAGTTGCGGGGTAGGTGGATGTGATGTTGCTGTCACTTCCGGCAACAACTCATCCGTCATTGCCCGGTGTGCAGGTTTATCGTGCCTACAAATTTTCTCAACATATGTAAGCTGGATAAGATACGCCGGCATCGCATCCGACAAAAAAAACGGGCACGGTGTGACCACCCTGCCCGCTTTCTTTAAGCTCAAAAATCACTTCGCGTTGTAATTACGCAGCGCGTTACGCCCCAGTACAATACCCGCGCCAACCATGCCGCCCAGCAGCACCGCCAGAATCAAAGTGATTGCCTTCTTCGGGCTATCACGACGAATGGGTAACGTAGGTTTCATCACATAGCGGTAAGCGTGAATATCAAGATCATCAACCTTTAAGCTTTCGATATCCAGCAGGTTTTGACGAGTCTGATAGTAGGTTGACGAGAACACCAACGGACGGCTCGCTTCGTGCTTAACCATCGACTCCAGTGCATCACTCCCCAAAAGGAACATGGTATCCTGGGTCACGTCCTGTGTCTGCTGAATCTGCGGCTTTGTCACCTGCGCCTGATTCGCATACTGCAACGCTTCCTGAATTTGACGAATACGCAGCTCTTTTTGCTCCTGAGCGACCACTTCCTGGGTCTTCAGAGAATCCTGTAAGTTTTTCATACGCAGCGCGATGTTGTCTTTCAGATCTTTTTCAAGTTCATCATTTACCTGGTCGTCAACTTGCTGGATATATTGAGCCAGCTGTTTCTGCGCAGCTTCAGGCGATTGCCCAACATAAGACACCGCTAAAGGTAATGACTGATTTTTAACAGTAGGTTCAATGGTCAGTTTTTCAGGTTCTTCCTGATTATCAAGCGTTTCTGCTAATGCAGAAAATGTCGTGCTGAAGCGACCAATTAAAATCGACTGAATCTCAGACACTTTCGGCGCGGCTGAACCATAAATCACATTTATGGCATTGTTATAACCAGCGATTTGCCCCACATCAGGTTGAGTAACGATAGCTGTGGAAGTCCATTTTTCTTTGGCAACGACCAGATATCCTATTGCCAGGGCAATAGCGACAATGACAGAAATGATGATTGTCATCTTGCCACGCCATAGTTGCACCAGTAAATCAATCAAATCAATCTGTTCCGGGTCAAGGTTTTGCCCAGAAACATTATTATTTTCTACTCTCATCATTACCCTAACGGACGTTATAATTTTAGGTCTGCATAGTGTAGTGATAATCTTAGTGAATACTATAGGATAAATGATAAAAACAATGAATTATTGCACAGGTTACAAAAGGCAATCAGGGCGAAACCGCCCTGATCAGAGAAGATTAGTCGCTGCCAAAGAGATCTCGTGTGTAGACTTTGTCTGCCACATCCTTAAGCTCTTCTGCCATACGGTTGGAGATAATGACGTCGGCTTGTTGTTTGAAGGAGGAAGATAACCAGTACTTAGCATCATCGTTCATAAAAGGAACACATTACCAGAAAAAACAGCCAGGTTTAGAACTGATACCGATTATCTTTTTTTCTTGTCTAACGGTATGATTTAGCTTTCAGTTATGCCAGATGAAGATTGGCTATATTCTAGCCTGAGCGAGGATTATAAATGAAATTTCTGGTTACGGGAGCTGCTGGCTTTATCGGTTTCTATGTAAGTAAACGGCTTCTTGCAGCTGGTCATCAAGTTGTAGGCATTGACAACTTAAATGATTATTACGATGTCAACCTCAAACAAGCACGACTTGATTTACTCAAGCACGACAATTTCAGTTTTTATAAAATTGACCTGGCCGATCGTGAGAAAATGGCGACACTGTTTGCAGACGAGCGGTTCGATCGCGTAATAAACCTCGCTGCGCAAGCCGGTGTACGTTACTCCCTTGAAAATCCCAATGCATATGCAGATGCAAACCTGATTGGATTCCTGAACGTACTGGAAGGATGCCGCCATAATAATGTTCAGCATCTACTCTACGCTTCCTCCAGTTCTGTTTATGGCATGAACCGCAAGATGCCTTTCTCTACAGATGACTCTGTAGATCATCCTGTTTCGCTTTATGCAGCAACTAAAAAAGCGAATGAACTCATGGCCCATACCTATTCTCATTTATATGGCTTACCGACCACAGGGCTGCGTTTCTTTACGGTTTATGGTCCATGGGGACGTCCGGATATGGCATTATTTAAATTCACTAAAGCCATGCTGGAAGGTAAAAGCATTGATGTTTACAACTTCGGCAAAATGAAGCGTGACTTTACTTATATTGATGATATTGCCGAAGCTATTATTCGCTTACAGGATGTTATTCCAGAAAAAGATCAACAGTGGGCTGTAGAAACAGGCTCGCCTGCAACAAGTTCAGCACCATATCGTGTCTATAACATTGGTAATAGTTCGCCTGTGGAGTTGATGAACTATATCAATGCGTTAGAAGAGGCTCTGGGTATTGAAGCCAACAAAAATATGATGCCTCTCCAACCCGGTGATGTACTGGAAACCAGTGCTGATACAAAAGCACTGTATGACGTAATAGGATTCAAACCTGAAACGTCAGTTAAAGAGGGGGTAAAGAACTTTGTAGAATGGTATCGTAACTTCTATAAAGTTTGATTTTACAAAACTATAAGAAAAGGCCCTAATATATTAGGGCCTTTTCTTAGAATAAAACAAAATAATTAATCATTGCCAAACAAGTCGCGCGTATAAACTTTATCTGCTACATCAGCCAGATCGGCAGACATACGGTTAGAAATAATAACATCAGCTTCTTGTTTGAACGCATCCAGATCACGTACCACGCGCGAACGGAAAAAATCGTCCTCTTTCATCGCTGGTTCATAAACGATTACTGGCACACCTTTCGCCTTGATTCGCTTCATAATACCCTGAATCGAGGAAGCACGGAAATTGTCTGAACCACTCTTCATAATCAGACGATAAACGCCAACAACTTTCGGTTTACGTGCAAGGATAGAATCGGCAATAAAGTCTTTTCGCGTGCGGTTAGCATCAACAATTGCCGAAATCAGATTATTCGGTACAGATTGATAGTTTGCCAGTAACTGCTTGGTATCTTTCGGCAGACAATAACCACCATAACCAAATGAGGGATTGTTGTAGTGATTACCGATACGCGGATCAAGGCAAACCCCCTCAATAATTTGGCGGGAGTTAAGACCCAGACTTTCAGCGTAACTATCTAGTTCATTAAAATAAGCCACACGCATCGCCAGATAAGTATTGGCAAAAAGTTTAATCGCCTCAGCCTCGGTTGAGTCAGTAAACAATATTGGTATGTCTTGCTTAATAGCGCCTTCCTGTAATAACGCTGCAAAACGTTCAGCGCGATCGGATTGCTCACCAATCACAATGCGTGATGGATGCAAGTTATCATAAAGAGCTTTCCCTTCGCGTAAAAACTCCGGCGAAAAGATCACATTTTCAATACCAAACCGTTCTTTAATGGACTCTGTAAAACCAACAGGGATAGTTGATTTTATAATCATTACCGCGTTGGGATTAATTTCTGTCACATCGCGAATGACCGCTTCCACGCTTGAGGTATTAAAATAATTTGTTTTCGGGTCATAATCGGTAGGCGTGGCAATAATAACATAATCGGCATTTTTATACGCGTCATACTTATCTGTCGTAGCGCGGAAATTGAGATCTTTAGTCGCCAGATACTCTTCAATCTCCTTATCAACAATCGGTGACTGCTTCTTGTTAAGCATGTCTACTTTGGCCTGAACGATATCCAGTGCAACCACTTCGTGATTTTGCGCAATCAGAATACCATTTGAAAGACCAACATAACCTGTTCCTGAAATTGTTATTTTCATTAGCTCTGACTTCTTCCGGTTAAACATTTAGAGTGGTCATTAATCCACCACCACAACTTCATCTACTGCGGGATTTTTAACGCTAATGTAGATGAACTGTCAAGGCAGCGATCCTGCTGTGCGGCGCTGTATTATATCGCGTTTTTAACTATAAATTATAAAAAAAGGCCCTAACCTGCCGCTTTGTATAATAAAAAAGCCCGGAGGGTTTCTCCGGGCCTTGCATTGATTAATTGATTTAAATCAGATTAATCCAGCCATTCGGTATGGAACACACCGTCTTTATCAATGCGTTTATAAGTATGCGCACCGAAATAGTCACGCTGTGCCTGGATCAGGTTCGCAGGCAGAACAGCGGCACGGTAGCTATCATAATAGGCAACAGCAGCGGCGAAGGTCGGAACCGGTATACCGTTCTGTACTGCGTAAGCGACGACATCGCGCAGCGCCTGCTGGTAGTCATCGGCGATTTGCTTGAAGTACGGGGCCAGCAGCAGGTTAGCGATCTGCGGATTTTCGGCATATGCATCGGTGATTTTCTGCAGGAACTGCGCACGGATGATGCAGCCAGCACGGAAAATCTTCGCGATTTCGCCGTAGTTCAGATCCCAGTTGTACTCTTCAGACGCCGCACGCAGTTGAGAGAACCCCTGAGCGTAAGAAACGATTTTGCCCAGATACAGTGCACGGCGAACTTTTTCGATGAACTCAGCCTTGTTGCCAGCTGGCTGCGCTTGTGGGCCAGAGAGAACTTTAGACGCAGCAACGCGCTGATCTTTCAGAGAAGAGATGTATCGTGCAAACACAGACTCGGTAATCAGCGACAGCGGTTCGCCGAGATCCAGTGCGCTCTGGCTGGTCCATTTGCCCGTACCTTTGTTTGCCGCTTCATCCAGGATCACATCAACCAGGTAGTTACCGTCTTCATCTTTTTTAGTGAAGATGTCTTTGGTGATATCGATCAGATAGCTGCTCAGTTCACCGTTATTCCACTCGGTAAAGGTCTGCGCCAACTCTTCGTTGGAAAGGTTCAGGCCGCCTTTAAGTAGAGAATAGGCTTCAGCAATCAGTTGCATATCACCGTATTCAATACCGTTGTGAACCATCTTCACATAGTGACCTGCACCATCGGCACCAATATAGGTAACGCATGGCTCACCGTCTTCAGCCACTGCGGCGATTTTGGTCAGGATCGGTGCAACCAGTTCATAGGCTTCTTTCTGTCCGCCAGGCATAATGGAAGGACCTTTCAGCGCACCTTCTTCACCGCCGGAAACACCGGTACCAATGAAGTTAAAGCCTTCTGCAGAAAGCTCACGATTACGACGAATGGTGTCCTGGAAGAAGGTATTACCACCATCAATGATGATGTCACCTTTATCGAGGTATGGCTTGAGGGAATCAATAGCAGCATCCGTGCCTGCACCTGCTTTCACCATTAACAGGATGCGACGAGGCGTTTCCAGAGATTCAACAAACTCTTTCACCGTATAGTAAGGAACCAGTTTCTTGCCTGGATTTTCGGCAATCACTTCTTCCGTCTTCTCACGGGAACGGTTGAAAATAGAGACGGTATAACCACGGCTTTCGATGTTGAGCGCAAGGTTGCGCCCCATCACTGCCATACCGACGACGCCGATCTGTTGCTTTGACATTGTTTACTCCTGTTAGGGGGTTACTACATTAAATATTTAATTAATAATATTAATAACGCCAAAACAACTTAATCATGTAATATTTTATTTACACAATTCAGTGCTGAACGGATAACTTGGTGCATATCATAATACTTATATTCAGCAAGGCGTCCTCCGAAAATTACTTTACTCTCCATTTGCGAAAGCTCTCTATATTTATGATATATATCCATATTTTTTTTATCATTAATGGGATAATAAGGCTCTTGACCCTCACTCCACTCTATTGGGTACTCTTCAGTTATAAAGGTATATTCAGTTTCATAAGAGTCATCAAAATGCTTATGCTCAATTATCCTAGTAAAAGGAATATCTTTTTCAGTATAATTAATTACGGCATTGCCTTGATAATTAGCCTCCTCAATTTTTTTTGTTATAAACTTTAAGGATCTATATTCTAAAGTTCCCAACTTTTTATCAAAATAAGCATCTATAGGCCCAGTATATATAATCCGTTCCGCCATAGAATTATACTTATCCTTTTCTGATAAATAGTCAACATTAAGCAGAAGATCAACACCATTAAGCATCTTATCAATTATTTGTGTGTATCCTCCGATAGGAACCCCCTGAAATCTATCGGTGAAATAATTATTATCGAAAGTGAATCGAACTGGGATTCTTTTTATAATAAAAGGCGGTAATTCAGAACATGAACGTCCCCATTGTTTTTCCGTATACCCCTTAATTAGTTTTTCATAAACATCTTCCCCTACCAGGGAAAGAGCTTGTTCTTCTAAATTTGTGGGAGTTATGTTAGAATATTTACTTCTTTGTAAATCTATTTTATCTTGAGCTTCAGAAGGAGTTTTTGTCCCCCATAACTGATAAAAGGTATTCATATTGAAAGGTAAGTTATATAATTTACCTTTATGATATGCTAATGGAGAATTAGTGAATCTATTAAAAGAAGCGAATTTATTTATATAATTCCAGATATATTGATCGTTTGTATGAAATATATGAGCACCATACTTATGTATGTGAATATCGTCAACTTTTTCAGTATAGATATTCCCTCCAATATGATCCCTTTTCTCAATGACCAACACACGTTTATTTCTTTTATTTAATTCATAAGCGCAAACCGCACCAAATAAACCTGAACCTATAATTATGAAATCATATTGCATTGCGGTTCCTATGTCATCTAACTTAGTTAAAATTAAAGTTCTTTAAGTAAGCAACCTTTCATATCTTTATCTGATAATATAGGATTACTTAAAGGCCATTGAATATTGAGTTCTGGATCATTCCATAATAAACAACACTCATCCTCAGGATCATAATATTCTGTGCATTTATATTCAAAATCGGCCATTTCAGATAATACAACAAAACCATGTGCGAAACCTGGTGGTACCCAAAATTGTTTTTTATTCATTTCAGAAAGTAACACACCAATCCATTGGCCATAATTAGGTGATTCTTTTCTAATATCGACGGCAACATCAAAAACTTCGCCGCGCACAACTCTTACAAGTTTACCTTGTGGCTTCGTTTTTTGGAAATGTAATCCTCTTAAAACATTTTTGCTTGATCGTGAATAGTTATCTTGTACGAAATCAAATTCTATATTTAATAAATTTTGATAACGTTGTTTTTGATATACTTCTAAAAAAAAACCCCTGTTGTCACCATATACGACCGGTTCAATAATTTTAACTCCATCCAGAACAGTGTCTTGAACTTTCATATTTATTATAACCTTTAGTGATTTCTATTTAAAACGTCATTAATTGTATTAGTATACTTCTCTATGATCTTATTTTCATCACAATGTGATTCAGCAAATTCTCTCGACTTAATAGACATTGTGTTTTTCATTTCGTCTGTCAGTAGAATATACTTTTCAATAATGTCAACTAAGCTATCAAGATCATTAGGTTGACACAAAAAACCATTAACTTCATTTTGCACCATATCCCTACAGCCAACATTATCTGTTGTCAAAATAGCTAACCCACTAGAAGCACCTTCAATCAACGCTTTAGGTACACCTTCTCTATAAAATGATGGTAATACTATTGCATCATAATGCTTCATTATACTAGCAACGTCATCGGAAGTCCCATAGTAATTAACTATACCCCTCGTACAAAAACCTTCAATCAATTCCTTCGTGATTATCTTTTCATTTTTTTCAAATGCACCTAACAGTGAAAATGAACAATTAGGATATTTGGATTTTATTATTTCTGCGGCCTTAAGATAGTGAAGTATGCCTTTGGTATATAGAAGTCTAGCAACAAGTATGAATTTCACACATGATCTTTGCTTTAAATTCTTATTTGAGGGAAGAAATTTTGATAAATCAACACCAGACCCAAATATTCGGCATGTTTTCTCATAATTGACGCAGCCAGAATTAATCAATAACTGACGATCATCCTCGTTTTGAAAAAAAACGAATGCTGCTTTCTTTAATGCTATCTTATATAATAGCTTAACAATTTGACTTAATATCGTATTACTATTAACAAATGCACTTCCAAGGCCAGAAATATTAGGTATCACTTTCGCGTCAAATTTATAAGCAAGCAAACCACAATATATATTAGCTTTGGGTGTAAACGTTAATATAACCTGTGGATTGAATTTTTTTATAATTTTATAATATGATATTAGAGATGTACATTCAGTAAAAATATTAATAGATTTTGGTTTAAGATCAACCTTCTCAAATTTAGCGCCGAATTTTAAAATAGAATCCTTATATTCATAATCCGGTACAACCACTAATACATCAAACCCTATATTAATAAGTGCCTTAATTGTGCTTCGTCTAAAATTATATATATACCAACTACTATTAGCAGTTAAAACTATTTTTAAGGAATGATTATCCCTTAAATGATCCTTTTCGTCCAAGCAGTCCATCTTTTATCCCCTTAAAAATATAATTTAATCGTTGTCCTCCACGTTCACAAAAAGCGTAAATAATGATTCGGACAGGCATTGTTATCAATTTTTTTAACTTATATCTTAAAGGAAATACAGGCTCTCTCAGAGCTAATAACCAATTTCTATAAACATAATACAAACGAAATGGACTGCAAACTGTAAATGTTTTAATCCCCATAATATTTATATCTTTAGATCCTATATTGTGAGAAATAAGGACTTTATCTGTCACTAGGATATTCCAGCCTTCTTTCCTAGCTCTGAAACTCCATTCTATGTCAATTAAATCGATAAACCAAGATACTTTATTTAATCCAATATTGATAATTGCCTCTAGGGGTATGAGTGCACCAGAAGATATTATACTTTCAACATCATGTATCGTTTCACTTATCTGGGAGCCCAGCTTTATTTCACGATCATACTTTTTCCCATTACGTTCATTTATTATTGTTGGACCTAATGCAGCAATATTACTCCGGAGAGAGCAAGCGTACTCATACTCTTTTAACATTGATGATATATAATCTTTTGATATACATGAATCTTGATCAAATGTAAAGAATAAGGACTTTCCTAATCCGATAGCTTTAATGAAACCATAGTTCTGCGCAAACGCAATGCCTTTGTTATCTCCTAAATGATAGTAATGAATGTTGTTATTACACAAAACATCACTTTCTAAGTGGAGCTCAGGTGTATTGTCAACAAGTAATATTTCGCACTGTTTTTTTCCCAGTGAGTCAATCATTTTATTGATTTTACTAACATCAGGATAATATAGTACAATTATCACCGCTACTCTATTCATTTTTTATTCCACTTATAAGATCCATGATGAGTCCTTTTTACAAAATTTTTATCGGATACTTTAAAGGTTATGTATCGATAAAACAAAAAATATCCCGACAATAATACAATCTTCCAGTCCTGATATATATATGCATACACAATAGCAGCATCAAAAAAGAAAAAGTAATATTTAACCCTAAATAAATCAGGGTAAATAATAAAATCCTTTAACCTTTTAATACCATATTTCTCCTTACAGGCGTGTTCTAATGTTCTGATTAAAGGGAATAATAATAATATGATAAAAACAAAAAATACACTGCATGTGACAGTGGGTATCAAAGGAATAATGTAACGACATGACACCAAAGAAAAATAAGTGATTATATTTCTCTTATCCCGGATTGTATTATGCAAATAAAAGGAGATAATTAAAAGCCCTATACATAATACAAAATAGATAACAGTATAGTGATGAGCAATGATATCACTTTGATAAATTAATAACGCGAATGATACAAAAAAATAAACAACTCTAATGAAAATTATACTTGATAATTTACTTTTAATTGTATCACGCAGCTCTCCACCTCTTATTGTTGGTGCTTTTTCTGTATTTATTGTTCTATAGTCATTGTCTAAGTAGCCTATTTCATAAATGGACATGGTCATCATAAATGACAGAAGCAAAGATACAAAACTACCATTATACAAAAAACAACACAGCAATAGAAACCCTGGATATATAATAAACCAGCTAATTTTTTCATGCCATGTTTTCAATCTTGAAATGAATAAATATGATAATGGGAAATACAATATCACATAAACCTCACTTTATCTTTGGAGACACCAAATCTATTTAATAGTACTCTCCATTTATTTTTATCTTTGGCTTTTGAAATAATCACTGCTGTATCTGCAAGTTTAATAAGATTAATATCACTGAAATTATCAGTGACAATCAAACTTACAGGGTTATTAACTTGTAAATGCTTTATACCAGTAAGATTATATTCTAATAACCCTGTTGATTTATTGTCGATAAATTCTAATTTAGATGATACTGCCTCAACATTCAAATTTTTAGCAATTACATTTATGACAGGATCAACGGAAGCAGACATTAAAATGATCTTCTCATGTTTATATCGTTCTAAAAGTGCCATAACTTCATTCTTTTCTTTAAAAATGAGAAATTCATCATAAAACAAATTCGCCAACTCTTCCAAAGTAGACTTTTCATATCCTTCTAATGTCTTCAAAAAATGTTTTCGTAAGGAACATATACGCAATTTATGTAGCAACTTTCCAAATAAGGAGCGTAATAATAAGCATTTAATTAACTTGGTATATTTTTTTTGTTTCCTATGTACAAATACAACATAATCAAAAGTTGTATTCGACAAATAAAGAGTGCCACATACATCAAATACAACAATATGTTCGAGCATGTTAAACTCCCTTCAAAGTTAGAGTTAATCTTGAGCAAAAACATATCACATAAAGCATTGCAATTGCATAAATATAGAACATCAACATATATAATTGGTCAAAAAATTGAAATAACAAGGGGAAGTACAAAATAGAGCAAATGACAACTGATATCGTTTTCTTATTTTTTTTTGCTACATTGTACAAAGATGAATGAAAGAAACCTATGACAAAAAAGAAAATTAATGAGTACAAAAAATCAGAATATTTTGTTAGCGAATAAAATATTGTAAAAACATTTGTCTTATACTCTTTATATGATATAAAATTAGCTAATCCACATGTAGCATCTCCATTACAATCTATAACTACTGCTTTACCTTGCAAAACCGAATCTAATGCAAAAATGTTTGCCAAGCTATAGTTCATCAATCCATATTTTAACGCTTCGAATGCTCCTGAAGAGTCGTCAATTTTATTTAAAAACAACATAGATAAATAGAAAAAAAATATAATACCAGACACTGTGACAAGTAAATATTTTAAAGATATTTTTGAAAAAAATAATCGCAAAAACACTATTGGTATAATTAGTAATAAAACTTTAATTTTAGCTGTTGATAATAACGCATAAAAAAGTGAAGTAAAAAAAACAAAATAAAATGTTCGATTATTATATGGTAACCGGGCCCGCTCTCCTTCTTCAATCTTTTTATATTTATTTTTAAAATATAAAAAGCTCCATACATATACCAATGGGTATAAAAGATAGTATATATACCCATATATTTTTATTAATCCCGATTTATCTCCGTAATTAATTTCTGTACGTAAATTTACATAGGATTCAGTGAAGCCCCCCTTATAATAATATAAAAAAACTATTAAAGTATAGATTAAAATAACAAACGAGATAATATTTGTAATTAATACTAACGCTTTTGTATTGTTTATATTATAGGAAAATACATGTTCAAATATAGGAGCGTAAGGTTTTGCCAGTAGAGCCCCTACCGAAAAAGATAAACATGAAAATAAAATTATACATAATGTATAGTTAGTTATGTCTCCATTTACTCCCGACAAAAATAACAGCCCCCCCCAGATAAAGAATAGAATCGCCGACGGCGATTTAATATCTTTATTAATACTCAGTAATAATCCTGAATACATAAGCATTATTATAGCTATAAAAATGGTCATGTTCATTTAAGCTTAGCTCTAAGTTGAGAAATTAATTGAGCTCCTCTTCCACTGCATTCATCAGTGTTAATTACAAATTCCTCACCGACTTTAAAAACTTCTTTATTTTTATTAATCCATACATTCAGAAGTCGCTCAGCAATAAAGCCGAACACACGTGATTGATATTCATCGTATCTGCATAAATTTATTTCTTTCTCCAGCTCATCTAATATGGAAAACAACCAATCACAATAACAATCAAAAATCCCAGCCTTCATTATAAACATATTATAAAGCGATATTTTTTTTTGTTCTAAAAGTTCTCTGAATGCAACACTATAATAAGGATATAATTTATCAACTATTTTTTTTGCCAACATTAGATCTTCGACATTATGGAATTTCCTGTAGTGTTCAACAACAGATAGCTTCAAACTCTCTTTCACCGGAATAATTATATCATATTGTTTCATTTTATTAGAAATATTAGCTCTGTCATATATCCTCACCTCTTTAAATTTAAAATTCGATAAAACATTTCCAAAATACCTCCTATAATGAACCAAGCCAATATAATCATCATTAAAAAGTTTATTTTTCCAAAGCCAATATATAACGGTCAGCTCACAATAATTTTTATTTTTACATGATATATTATTCCCTGTATCATCTCCCAACACTTGATCAAGCATTTTCCCTGATATTTTCTTACCCGCATGAATAGGGATATAGCACTCATGATTAGGTAATTCAGTTTGTTTATGGCAAGCAATGAATAAAGCCATTAATATTCCTCTTTATTTAAACAAATTTATTTTCTTTCTTTTTAAGAAAAGATACATCAATGATGCAACTACGGTTTCTGTAATTAAAACCGTCATCGCAGCCCCATACGCCCCGGCAAAAAAGATCAAAGGAGCAATGATTATCACATGCATAACACCACAAATTAGCAGTATTTTACTAAATTGTCTTTTATAACCATGTGTCAGCATGGTTTGAATGCCAAAAAAATTACTAAGAGAAATAATAAATGGCAAAAAGGCTAATATTCTTAAAATACTAATTGACTCAGTATATTTATCTCCGACTCCATATCTTATTATTATTGGAGAAAGTATGCACAGGAGTAATGAACCTGAAAACGAAATGAATAATACGCCCTTAAATGATTTTTTCAGAAGATTCATACTTTTTGCATAATTTTCTTCAAACAATGAATTAATTCTTGGATAAACAGCTTGATAAATAGGATTCATTAGACTCTGGGCTGCATTTCTAATTGTATTAGCAGCGTTAAAGTAGCCAACAGAGACAGGTCCACATATAAACCCAAGAACAACAACAGTTGTTGTTGTATATAAGCTAATAGCAGCTGTTGAAATGAAAATATGCCATCCGCTTTTTAATGAATAAATTATACCATCATAATCAAATACCAATTTCCCAATCCAGTTATTATTTATAATAATAGCAAATCCAATTAAACCTGCTATAAAATTAACGCCGCCTTGAATCAAAGCGGCTAACCAGATATCTTGTGGATTTTTTACTAACAAAAAAGTTAATGGTATTAATAATAATCTTGCACTTAAACTACATAATGTAATCCATTTCATTTTTTCTAATCCCTGGAAAAACCAAACAGGGTATAATATATTACCTAACACCATTGGAATAAATGATATTAACACCACTTGAGCATAATATAGCTCCTTAATAAAAAATGTTATTCCGAAAAATATAACAATTGCCGAAAGTGCAAGTATAATCTTACTAAAGAAGACATTCCAAAATATTGTTGTTAATTTTTCCTTGTCATTCTTACTTTTCGAAACATCTTGTGTTGCTGACCAATTAAACCCATAATCAGTCACCATCACAAGATATTGCATTGTTGCTTGACAAAACCCTAATAGACCAAAAGAGTATGGTCCTAATACTCTAACAAGATAAGGAAATGTTAACAATGGCAGTATAAAATAACTTCCTTGCAATATAGCTAAATAGAAGATATTTTTATTAAGAGAGGTAACAAGCTTCAATGCAATCTCCGAGCCTATTTATATAGCTGCAACTAGTTAATATTATGATATTTTATTATTTATGATATTTAGCAGATACTGACCATAAGCATTTTTTTTCAGTGGTTCAGCTAATATTTTCACCTGCTCAGAATCAATAAACCCTTTACGGTAAGCAATTTCTTCCGGGCAGGAAACTTTCAACCCCTGACGTTCTTCAATTGTAGCAATGAAGTTGCTTGCCTCAATCAGGCTTTGATGTGTCCCCGTGTCCAGCCACGCATAACCACGCCCCATCATGGCAACGGATAAACGCCCCTGTTCCATATAAATACGGTTAATATCGGTAATTTCCAGTTCACCACGGGCAGAAGGCTTAAGGTTTTTCGCCATTTCGACAACGTCGTTATCATAGAAATAAAGCCCGGTTACCGCATAATTACTTTTTGGTTGTAGCGGTTTTTCTTCCAGGCTTATTGCCGTACCGTTTTTATCAAACTCAACGACACCGTAGCGTTCAGGATCATTAACGTGATAGGCAAATACCGTTGCACCACTTTCTTTGTCAACAGCGGTATCCATTAACTTCGGCAGATCGTGGCCGTAGAAGATATTATCACCAAGAACCAAAGCACAATCATCACCACCGATAAACTCTTCACCGATAATAAACGCCTGCGCAAGCCCATCTGGAGTCGGTTGCACTTTGTACTGAAGATTTAGCCCCCACTGGCTACCGTCACCCAGCAGTTGTTGAAAACGAGGAGTATCCTGTGGCGTACTAATAATCAGAATATCGCGAATACCCGCCAACATCAGTGTAGAGAGCGGGTAATAGATCATCGGCTTATCATAAATAGGTAATAGCTGTTTACTGACAGCCATAGTCACAGGATAAAGACGTGTACCAGAACCACCCGCTAAAATAATACCTTTACGCGTTTTCATTTCATCATTCCTTTTAATTCATCTTGCTCCATCATCACGAACAAGATGCAAAAACTATTAAATTGCTGTAGTCGTAAATAATTCGTTGAGCATTCGTTTCACGCCAACCTGCCAGTCAGGCAAAACAAGCGCAAAGTTCTGCTGAAATTTTTCTGTATTAAGGCGAGAGTTATGTGGACGACGAGCTGGTGTAGGATAGGCTGTTGCTGGTACTGCGTTGAGCTTGTTGAGTGCAAGGGGAATACCTGCTTTGCGCGCCTCTTCAAAAACCAGCGCAGCATAATCGTGCCAGGTTGTGGTACCACTGGCTACCAGATGGTACATGCCTGCGACTTCTGGTTTATTCAGTGCCACACGAATAGCATGTGCCGTACAATCTGCCAGCAGCTCAGCACCTGTTGGCGCACCAAATTGATCATTAATCACAGCCAGTTCTTCGCGCTCTTTTGCCAGACGCAACATCGTTTTGGCGAAGTTATTTCCTTTACCTGCGTATACCCAGCTGGTACGGAAAATAAGATGCTTCGCGCAATGTTCCTGTAACGCTTTTTCTCCGGCTAACTTGGTTTCACCGTAAACATTTAGCGGTGCGGTTGCATCCGTCTCCAGCCATGGTATTTCACCGGTTCCCGGAAATACGTAGTCAGTTGAGTAATGAATTACCCAGGCCCCAACTTCATTAGCCGCTTTGGCAATTGATTCAACGCTGGTCGCATTGAGTAATTGTGCAAATTCGGGTTCTGACTCAGCCTTATCTACTGCGGTATGAGCCGCAGCATTAACAATTACATCAGGGCGAATTTTTTTGACGGTTTCAGCCACACCTTCAGGATTACTAAAATCACCACAATAATCAGTGGAGTGAACATCAAGAGCAATCAAATTACCCAAAGGTGCGAGAGCACGCTGTAGTTCCCAACCTACCTGCCCTGTTTTGCCGAAAAGGAGAATATTCATTACTGGCGGCCCTCATAGTTCTGTTCAATCCACGATTGATAAGCACCACTTTTCACATTCTCGACCCATTTTGCATTAGCCAGGTACCATTCCACTGTTTTACGAATCCCGCTCTCAAACGTTTCCTGCGGTTTCCAGCCCAATTCGCGGCTAATCTTCTCTGCATCAATCGCATAACGGCGATCGTGTCCCGGGCGATCGGCAACATAAGTAATTTGCTCACGGTAAGATTTCTCTTTCGGTACAATCTCATCCAACAAATCACAAATAGTGAGCACTACATCGATGTTTTTCTTTTCGTTGTGTCCACCAATGTTATAAGTTTCACCCGCTTTACCTTCGGTTACGACGATATATAACGCACGCGCATGATCTTCAACATACAGCCAGTCACGAATTTGATCCCCTTTGCCATAAATAGGTAATGCCTTACCTTCCAGAGCATTAAGAATTACTAGTGGAATCAATTTTTCCGGAAAGTGATAAGGACCGTAGTTATTCGAACAGTTAGTCACAATGGTCGGTAAACCATAGGTACGTTTCCACGCACGGACTAAATGATCGCTGGATGCTTTTGATGCGGAATAAGGACTACTAGGCGCGTAAGCTGTCGTCTCAGTAAAGAGGGGTAATTGTTCTTTATTATTTACTTCGTCAGGATGAGGCAAATCACCATAGACTTCGTCAGTAGAAATATGATGAAAACGGAAGCTATTTTTCTTGTCGCCATCAAGAGCAGACCAGTAATTGCGAGCCGCTTCCAAAAGGACATAAGTACCAACAATATTGGTTTCAATAAATGCCGCAGGGCCTGTAATTGAACGATCCACATGGCTTTCAGCAGCCAGGTGCATCACTGCATCCGGCTGATGCTGAGCAAAAATCCGCGCCATTGCAGCAGCATCGCAAATATCAGCATGTTCAAAAACATAGCGTTCAGAGTCAGAAACATCAGCAAGTGATTCCAGGTTTCCGGCGTACGTTAATTTATCGACATTAACAACACTATCCTGCGTATTATTTATAATGTGACGAACTACAGCAGAACCAATAAATCCTGCGCCACCAGTAACAAGTATCTTCACTTTATTATTCCATATTACTTCAGAGCATGCTGTGAAATAAGCGGCTCTCAGTTTGATTAATAGAGGTATTAATGCACGCTACCGCCCCTGGCTTTACAGCTACCAGAGCACTGCATGCATGTCTACGATGTGACGAGCGTTACCCACTCGCGCTAAACCCGAAAAATTCAAACGCTAATTGTCTTACCAATCCGCTCTGGAAACAAGGAAAATCCTGGAAAACTTTGACTAAAATCCTATTGCTAACTCGTTGTTATCCTGATTGTTTATATAAAACAACGGCAGGAATATTCGCAACAAATTACTTTCGCCACGAATCTTCACTGCCGTTATAATTTTCTTATCAACCGTTACATCCGGTCAGATTTTCATTATTCGCTTAACAACTTCTCAATCCCTTTACGGAACTTCGCCCCTTCTTTCAGGTTGCGTAGTCCATACTTCACGAACGCTTGCATATAGCCCATTTTTTTACCGCAGTCGTAGCTGTCACCTGTCATCAGCATGGCATCAACGGACTGTTTTTTCGCCAGTTCAGCAATGGCATCAGTCAGCTGAATACGTCCCCATGCACCAGGCTGAGTACGTTCCAGTTCCGGCCAAATATCGGCAGAAAGCACATAGCGACCAACGGCCATGATGTCTGAGTCCAGCGTCTGCGGCTGATCCGGTTTTTCGATAAATTCGACGATGCGGCTGACTTTACCTTCGCGATCCAGTGGTTCTTTGGTCTGGATGACCGAGTATTCAGAGAGGTCACCCGGCATACGTTTTGCCAGCACCTGACTGCGGCCCGTTTCATTGAAACGTGCAATCATGGCAGCAAGGTTGTAACGCAGCGGGTCGGCGCTGGCGTCGTCGATCACAACGTCTGGCAGCACCACGACAAATGGATTGTCACCAATGGCAGGTCGTGCACATAAAATGGAGTGGCCCAAACCTAAAGGTTCGCCCTGACGCACGTTCATAATGGTCACGCCCGGCGGACAGATGGACTGCACTTCCGCAAGCAGTTGACGCTTTACGCGCTGTTCAAGGAGAGATTCTAATTCATAAGAGGTGTCGAAGTGGTTTTCGACCGCGTTCTTGGACGCGTGAGTTACCAGGAGGATTTCTTTGATCCCTGCAGCCACAATCTCGTCAACAATGTACTGAATCATTGGCTTGTCGACGATCGGTAGCATCTCTTTGGGAATCGCCTTAGTGGCAGGCAACATATGCATCCCAAGACCCGCTACAGGAATAACTGCTTTTAAATTCGTCATTATTTCATCCACCTGTAAAATGGTTGCTGAATTATAGCTTGTTCGATTTTTTTCGCCAGCATCAATTACCCTGAATTGATTACTGAATTACTTGTGATGTTACGCCGCTTCGTTGTGGATTGCAGTAGCATTGTTCCTAAGTATGGCTCCATTTTTCCAGGAATGGTCGCAAATCTACTCCCCCCGTTCCGGCAATCTAAAGTTAATCTTTTCCACATTAACAATATGGTGATTAATCCTGTCGATATCGACGGAGCTTTGCCCTCTTTCATTCACCGCATGAACATTTGCAAGAGATAGTAGTGTTTCTTTTTTCGCCATAAAGACGCCGCGAACGTCTTTGCGCATGTCGAAGTTCATGCTCAATGCTGGTCCAACAGAGGATTCCTGCATCACATTAATATTACGCATAAAAAGGTGTTGTGGTTTGTTGTGTAACTCCAGCGACGCACGCTTCATCTCAATGTTAGTCAGCGCCACACAGGAGACAGCATTCCCGGCGGAGATTTGGATGCCGCGCAATTTATAAGCAAGATGGGTGTTATCCAGTTGAATATTATTCACTCGGAAATTTTGCGGTATCGAGAGATATTTGCCTTTAATTACCCCATAGCCGATTAACATCCCGGCGCTATTAATCATTTCAATATTATCAATCACGAAATTGTCACAACCGTAAATAGCAACTGTCGCGTTATCAATACCTGCTTTCTTACTGAAATCCGGCGTGATATTGCGGGCTTTGATATTACGAATAACAAAATGTTTACCATTTTCAACATGGATCAGTTGCCGACAATCCGATCCCGTGATATTCGCCACGACAAAGTTTTTCACTGCCTGGTCTTCCGGATAATTATTATCGTAGGTACTTCCCGCAAGACCTATGCCGATGCCCCAGTTGATTTTGCCGTTGGTACAGTTGATGCGCTCAATAACGTGGTCAGATATCAAAATATCACTGTCGTTAATCGCCACGTTCCATTCAATGGCATCGCCCTGTAAGTCGCTGAACTTACAATTGGTGATGTTGGCACCGATAATCTGGTTATGAAATCCCTGGCGTAAGATGGCGTAATTAGCGTGGCTAACGGTCAGGTTATCGATGGTCAGGTTGCGCATGACCTGTTTGTTTTTGCCGCCGATATAAATCTGCGTTACCGGGCCAAAGCCGCTCATAGTCAGCCCTTTGATGGTGCAGTCGGAACCACGCACATCCAGGGTGATGTTATGCATACTGCCGCCCTCCTCCCCTGTCACCTGGCTGCCGTCCTGTAAAACAAATCGCCCTCTGCCGTTGCCGCGCAGGCTTCCAAGGATGTGTAACGTTTTACCTGCAGGAATGAAGATGCCGGTGTTGATATTGTCGCAAACCAATCCGCCAGGCACGACGACCGTTTGCCCTTCGCTGAAGGCTTGTTTAAATGAGGCGATCCAGTCGTGAGGGTTGTAGTCGTTAATGTTAACGCTTTGTCGGGCGGGAAGTGCGCGAGCGAAAGGGGTATGGAGGAAGGCAAGCGCCGAGCTTGCCGTCAGGAAGGTGCGTCGGGAGAGTTTTTTAAATGGCATGCGTTCTCCTCTATAAAGCCTGCAACAAGCTGGCGAGTTCTCGATTAATCACCTGCTGGTTAAAATCGTGTTCGACTTTTTCGCGCGCACGTTTGACAACCGTAGTAAGTTCGTCGGTGTCCAGTTGGCTAAACGCCGCCAGTCGTTGCGCCAGTGCGCGAGCATCGTTCTCAGGCACCAGCCAGCCGGATTTATCGGCCTCCACCAGTTCCGGTATTCCGCTATGCAGAGTAGAAACCACCGGAATGCCGACCGCCATCGCTTCCATCAGCGCCACCGGAATGCCTTCCATATCGCCGTCAGCACCCGTTACCGATGGCAACAGAAAGACATCCGCATCGTCGAGCATCGCCTTCACTTCGTGGCTTGGTTTAAAGCCCGGCATCTCTACCACATCCTCCAGTTGATATTGTTCGATGAGCGTGCGCAGGCGTCGTTCCCACGGGCCAATGCCGAGGATGCGATAACGAAATGCCACGCCCTGCTCTTTCAACTGACGGCAGGCTTCGATCGCCACATGCAGGCCTTTTTTCTCGGTTAAGCGTGCGACAGATATGATTTCCAGCGGCGTTGCGGGCGCTTTCACCGGACGCGGGCTAAAGCGCGTCATGTCCACGCCCATGCGCGATACGGCAATTTTTTCCCTCGGGCAGCCCATTTTTTGCAGCCTTCCGGCCCACAGATTACTTATCGGTAACATCAGGTCGCCACGTCGAAACAGTTGCTGATATTCGGGAGTGTAATGGTTGAGCACTTCCCGACTGGAAATATCAATGCCGTGGAAAATAGTGGCAATTTTGCCGCGAATGACACCCAGTTCGCGTAGTTTTGCTGCGGTTACCCCCGCAGGGCCAAAATGAGCGATAAAGACATCGGCATGAAATGGTGTTGCGACCTGACCGCAAATGGCAGACAAAATCAGATTCCGCGACTCGGCACCATAGCGTTTGAGGTTGAGCGCCTGCCAGGTATTTTTACGATGAATGCCGCGTAAAGTCTGGCTGGCGCGGTGGCGCAGCTTCGCCACTTTGCCCATAGGTTCGTCCTGTAACCAGCGGGTTCTGGCGGCAAGGTTGTATTTCGTCCATGCCGCGTGGGTGTTTTGTGTGTCGCCTTTTTGCAGCGCGACAATCTCCACCTCAAATCCCATATCAATAAACGCGGTAATTTGATTGAGGACGAAGGTTTCCGACGACAGCGGAAATTTCAGTAAAAAGAAGCCGACCTTCATTTCGCCTCCCCGATGCGCTCAAGCACAGATTGCACCATCTGCATTCCCGTCTGACGTTCGCGACTGACGGCTTCGTTAAGTCGTGCGTTCAGCGCCGGAAGCTGGCCTAAGGTATCCGCAACCATCGCTTGCAGGCTGCCGTCCAGTAAATGACGGATATCAATTGCCATCTCTGGTAGCCCCAGTTGTTGCATAATCCCGGCGGATTTATGTTCATAGTTGATGGCAATCGCCGGAGTGGCAAAGTTCATCGAGATAATGGCAGAGTGCAGGCGCGTACCGACGGTGAGTTCACAGGCACCGAGAATTTTGCCCATTTCCAGATCGTTGAGTTCATCCATCACTACGTGGTAACGGGCAGGATCGCTGATGTGCTGGCGAAGATTGAGCGCCACCATGCGGTCGTCTTTGTTATAGCTGTCGATGCCCGTACAGGTGGAGAGCGCAATGACCTGATACCCTTCATCGAGAATGCGATTGACCACCCCGGCAAAGGCTTTTTCATACACTTGCTGAGTGGTGCCGAGACGTTTGTCGAACGGTGCCAGTTCGCGCAGGGTAATTGCTACCGTTTTCTGTTGTGCGGCAACGTCCAGCCAGTGTTGAACGGCATAGCTGGCGGTGAAATCTTTGGTGTGGTGATCGACCAGCCACGCGGTATCAACGCCATGTTCAACTTTTGCGGTAGTAATATTGCTACGTTTCATCAAATCAAGGCTGACCGATTCGCGCAGGATCAGCGCGTCACAGTGACCAAAAACGTAGTTCGCCAGTTGGTTAAATTGCTCATCCTGGAAGGGACCGACGCTGTGACCAATCATAAACAGCGGCTTTTTCGCCATAAACGTGCAAAGCGCATGTTCAAACTGCGGCACGCCGTAGAGATCGACAAAAAACGATCCGCCGACCTGGATAATGGCGTCGTAACCTGACAGCAGGCGCACGAAGTCGGTGAATCCCTGGGCGATGACGATATTACGCAGCTTGCCAGTGTCGGTGACGCGTGAGAGCAATACCTGATGCTGGTAGCGGCGACGGAGGACTTTTTTAACGCGCCCGACAACGCCCGCCGCGCTGTTGTGTTGTTTCATTTGCAGGAACAGCGGATCGCCCATTACCGGGCGGTTGAGCAGCCAGGAAGAACTGACCGGATAGCGGCTCATCACGTCCACTTCGGCTTGTGGATTGAGGATGTTGATGGCATCAAGTAAGCCGCGCAAGATGGCGCTGTCGCCACGATTGCCGCAAGTGTGGTTGCCCAGAATAAGTAATTTCATTTTTTCCTCATAAATTTGATGCCAGGTGAGGCTGTGTTTGTTTTGTTCGTTGCCGCTTTTTGCCTGATGTGACGCTGACGCGTCTTATCAGGCCTACAGGTCCCGAGCACAGAACCGTAGGATGGATAAGGCGTTTTACGCCGCATCCGGCAACCGTTGTCGGAACCGAAAACAGCAACTCACCCCGCCCGTAAAAGCATTTTCATTTTTTCGCTGCGACAAAACTGACGCTTCACTTCCACCACCAGCGGATGGCGCGACAGCACAATCATCACCACAAACGCCAGCACGCCCGCGGCTATTTGCACCGCCAGCAGCATCCCCAGCGCCAGTTGCCCTTTCAGCACAATGCCCAGCGCATAACTGACCACCAGCGTCGGCAGCGAGAGATAAAACGGCAGCCATAAACTCAGGATGTACTGGCGATAACTGGAACCAAGAACCGGTTTAATCATCACGAAGTAACTCAGAATGGTGTTGATAATCTGTACCAACAGGAAGCCGAGCGTGACGCCAATTGCGCCCGCCATCTGCCCACCTATAACAATCGCCGGAATAAACAGAAAGGTTTTGAATACGTTGAATTTAAAGCTGATATCGACCCGCGCTTTCGCCATCAGCAGCGAACCAATCGGGTTACCTACGGAACGCAGCAGACTCACCACACACAGCAATTGCAGCACCGGAATAATGCTGTTCCACTTCTCACCAAAGACCAGCGGTACAAAGTTATTCGACACCACCATCAGCCCCAGCAGCGCCGGAAAGTTGATAATCCCAACTACCGACAGCAGCTTGTAGAAGTTAACGCGCAGCTTTTCGGTGTCGTCCTGAATTTTGGCAAACGCCGGAAACAACACGCGGGTGATGATCGGGTTCAGCTTCATCGGCGGCACAACGGCCACGTTGTAAGCCAGGTTGTAGCCCCCTGCCACGCCCGCGCCGAGAATACGCGCCAGCACCAGCGTTGAAAGGTTGGTATTGAGATAGTTGATGATGCTGTCCGCCGTCAGCCAGGCACCAAAGCGTAAGTTCGGTGCCACCGACGCCAGCGAGAAGTGCAGACCGGGGCGATAAATTTTGCGTCCAAAGTAGCCAAATAGCAGCGTTCTCACCGCACTATTGACCAGATAACCGAGGATCGCGGTCATCGCCAGCTGCCAGAAATGGGCGCTAACCACCGTAAAAGTGAAGCCCGCCAGCACCGCGCTGGTTTCGATCATGCCGATTTTGTTGAACTCCAGCTCTTTTTGCATCAACGCGCGGAACTGTTGCCCGTGGGGGATCACCACAAACGCCAGCGACAATGTTTTAATCAACGGTGCCAGGTCCGGGTTATTCAGCACGTCACCAATGGCATCACTCAACAAAAACACCGCCACGCACACCACAAGCCCCAGCCCGACGTTCAGCCAGTACAGCGTGGTGAGTTCAAGGTGGCTGATTTCTTTTCGCTGAATAATCGAGTTAGCGATACCGAAGTCAGAAAGCGTATCTGCCAGCGCGATAATCACCAGCGACACAGTCAGCAGGCCGAACTGGTGGTTGTCGATAATCCGCGCCAGCACGGTCATCTGCACCAGCCCGAGGCCGATGATGATCACCGTGGCAATCG
>SKDZ01000230.1_pt1 | contig 35548 bp, 26 predicted proteins | sample 4826551 | NCBI WGS metagenome assembly SKDZ01 (sample SAMN11008822, study PRJNA524170) | human gut metagenome | biome: Human fecal sample; material: Feces; isolation source: fecal sample from pouch patient p12, p15 | host: Homo sapiens | place: Israel: Tel-Aviv | collected 2016-02-02 | reverse complement strand
CTACATCAACAATCAATGTGTCTACATCTTTCATGGGCCGTCCGATGCTCATGATGCCGTTCACAGCCTTACATTCCTCCTCGCGCTCATAGCGATAGGCGGTGCAGTAGATGGTGTCTTCCGTGGGCCCGTACACGTTCCACACCTCGGCACAGGGCACACTTCGGCTCCAGCACTCGGTGTCGTCTACGGGCAGTCCCTCGCCGGCAAAAAGTGAATAGCGCATTTCGGGCACGTCTATCTCGTCCATGTAGGGGCGCAGATAGTGTATCACCGATGGCACCATCATGGCAAACGTGAGCCGGTATTCATCCAACAGCTCAAACACGGCCTGATATTTTATGCGGTTGGGGGCCACGGTGTAGGTGCAGGCACCGGCCAAGACGGGAATGAGATAAGACTGCACGGAGAGGTCGAACGTGAGGTCGAACATCTGCAAGCAGCGGTCGTCCGGCCCGATTTCCATGCCCAGTGCCTCAAAGGCTTCCATGAAAGCGGCCACGTTGCCTCGCGTGATGGGCACGCCCTTGGGCCGCCCGGTGGTGCCGGAGGTGAAGAGGATATAGGCCGTCTCGCTGTCGGCGCACTCTACGGGCTTGTCGATCAGCGCATCGCCATCTTCCAGCGTGCGCGTCATCACCACGTGACAGCCCTCATATCGTGTCTCTTTACTCGAGTCGAGAATCGTCTTCATGCCCACCTGCCCCACTATGTCGAGGCAGCGGCCAAGGGGTTGCAGCGGGTGGAGGGGCACGTAGCACTTGCCTTCCATCCAGAGGGCAAAGATGGAGGCGTAAGTCTCCAAGTCGTCATTGGCCACAAGACCGATGTATTTCTCGTCCACCCGGCGCAGTGCCCCTCTGATTCGGGCCACACATGCAGCCAGTTCCCAATAGCTGTAAAACTCGTCTTCTATGCAGAAAGCCGGAGCACCCTCACCCTCGGTGAGTGAGTGTACCAGCTTTTTCATCACTGTTTCATTAAACTTCATACCTCTTTATCTATTTACGCCCCATGCACAAGGCATCGGCGTGAGTTCTTCCTTCTGCTGTCTGATACTTAAACACGGAAGATGAGAAAAACCCCTATGCGAGTTTTAAATTTTAACACATATTTAGATAAAAGTACACAGAACTCCATAAGGATGATAGGGAGCTATCATCAATATGGCTTTTATACAATAGCAAGTAATAAGAGCCTATCTTTCCGAGAAGTTTAAGATGAAATACGGCTATAATATCTTTTAAAAACCTACTAAAAGGTACTGGGCGAAAAGTTTCGCGCCATATTCCCTGATGATGGTGTTGCCGTTAAGATAGTAGAATTCACGTACTGTACCGTTTTCCGTGATCTTCTCGTATTCACCGGCATAGACCGTAGTCCTGACATCCGTACCATTGTGAGACAGCTCCGGATACCACCTTTCCTAATCCGGCCCATAGGCAATTTCTTCATCTTATTCTCTGAATAATAAGCTAACTCCCCACATCGCAAATATTCCTCCAATTGCGAAAACTACAGAGCCGATGCAGAATACCCATGTTATCCGCTTCCATTTCTTATGCCATTGCTCATCTTCTTTCTCAAATTGCTTAAAGTATTTCAGATAACGGTCTTTTGAAAAAACAGCCCTATATGCAGGGATATAACACAGACCAATAGGTAATGCGATTATTGCCATAGCTACTATCAAATTCACACCTCCAAACATCCCATCTGGAATTCCCAGTAAAACAAATGACAAGAATATAGAATAACCGGAATAGAAATAACCAAACCAATGGTGAGCCCAACCGATATGATAACCATATTCTTTGTCATAGAAAAACTTATCTATCTTTTTTTGTTCTCTTTGCCGACGCTCATAATATTTCTTTTTATATTCTTTCGTAAAGAGATACTTGGGTATGGGAGAAAGCAGTATATCGACTACCTTCCCCATAAAATCGCCAAATTTCATATCACCGATCCAAAGACTATAATGTATGGCGTTTAAAAAATATTCAAAATTATTGCTGTTTATCATTTACACCTACATTTACATTCCATAAATTATATCCACAGTTCTTGTACCTAACCAACCGCCACCAAAAGTTCCGACTACCCCTCCTATGGCACCGCCAACAATCGTTCCTGGGACAACACCAACGCCGCCAAGCCGTGGGCTCCTGCACGCAACAGCTCTTTGCCAAAAGTTGCAGCTGCCCCTTTGAATATTTCTCCAATGCCATAGCTTGCAGCTGACGACAATAGGCTCAAGTCACCAGTCTTCCATACACTTTTTCCTTCGAACGACGCCTGCATCATGCTGCTGGCTATATCAAATGCTACAAAGGCTGATATTTGATTTCGGAATTATTCTGACAATCCCAATAAAATTCGTACCACAAACTTACGAATAAAACCATTAAATTCAAACAGAAATAGTAAATATTTCTATAAAAAGCAACCGTTCTGTCCTTATTAACGGATTTTCTTTTCTGTTTTTCACCTTTTTGTTTTGCCGCATCTATTTTCCCGATATTTAGTCGTAACTTTGCAGCCAACTAACCAACTCTTATGCATACAACCACACCACCTATTATAATAGCTAACGCCCGCCCCTCTCAAGCCTCCCGGATAGCGACGCTCATCATGGAGGCCATGAACCACGAGTGTTGCCAATATTTCGCAGGGCCACAACATTCGCTTGCCGACTTCCACCGGATGATGACCCGACTCGTGAGCCGGGAAGACTCGCAGTATTCCTACCTCAACACGCTTGTGGCCGTGGCCGAACAGCCGACCGGGGGCGATGCCGACACAGAAGTGTCCGAGGTGGTAGGCATCTGTGTGAGCTACGACGGTGCACTGCTTCGCCCGTTGCGCCAAGCGTTCGTTGAAGAGGCCTTGACGGAGTTCGGCATCAATCACAGCGGCATGGACGACGAGACGCAGGCGGGCGAACTCTATGTAGACAGTCTGGCCGTAGACAGTCACTATCGCGGACACGGCATCGCTTCGGCCCTGCTCCGAGCCACCTGCGAGAAAGCGGCCCGGCTGTGCCTTCCGGCCGCCGGACTGCTTGTGGACAAGGGCAATCCACAGGCCGAACGGCTCTACAAGCGACTCGGTTTCCGCTTCGTGGAAGACGCGGAATGGGGCGGACACCCGATGAAACACCTGCAACGAGCAGCGGATAAGCCTTAGGCCACATCTCCGGCAAACCATCACACCGTAATGTTTTTTCATCGCTGATTTGCAATCGGCCTTAAAATATCGTATCTTTGCATTGGCAAAAGGAGCGCGTATGCGTTCCTTTTTTTTAGGTCTCCAATCCACCACCGGCCCCCACCTCCCCTAAAGGGGGCTTTCCCGGCCCGAATGACGTTGTGAAAGGGCCTCTTTCGCATTCTCATTCGGGCCGGGCGAGCTTCCGGGTGTGGCCGTTTCGCAATGCCGTTTGGGCCGAATGACAAGGCAAAGGTAATGGAAAAGGACATTCATCTCCTTTCTTCTAAAACTCCGAAACAACTCCATGTAAATGTATTTGATTTTCCGGATGAGTTTCCTGCTATATGCTTCGGAAGGTCGAAATGTTAAAAACACACGCCAAGATGAATTTATTTATTAAATAGTTTGGTTTATATTATAAACTTAATTATATTTGCAATGTGATTCATACACAAAAGAGGATTTCTCCCTTCACTCAAAGTGAGGGCACGCCGGTAGCCAAAGGGCCTGCAAAAGAAAGACCTCAAACACCCAAACAAATGTATAACCGATAAAAAACTGAATCATGGAAGAAAACAAGAACATGACTGCCGAACGCAGTTTGGAGATCATCACCAAGAGCATCGAGCAAAGCCGCAAAGTCCTCGTCAACCTTTCGGGCAAGTATTTCCTCCTTTGGGGGACGGCTGTCATCGTGACGGCAATCGCCGTATGGCTGCTCTGGGCCAACACTTCTTTCGGCTCGAAATGGAACATCGTGTGGTGCCCGGCCATGCTCGCCACGTGGGGTATCAACTATCTCATGTCAAAACGTGAAGAACATCTGCCCGATACGTTCGTCACCAAGACCATGGGGCAAATCTGGGCCGTCTTCGGCATTATGGCCATGGCACTGGGAGTGGCGTGCAGCTTCATGGGAGTGTCGGTCGAGCACATCGGTACGGGCATTATACAGCCGATAGTGATATTCCCGATCACCTCCATCATCATTCTGCTCTTCGGCCTTGCCACAGCCATCACGGGCAGGGTGTTGGACAATATGACCATCACCGTGAGCGGCTTCGTGGCCGGCTTGGGCGGCAGTGTGGGCAGTCTGTTCTGCTTCGGGCCGTCGCAACACCTCGTTTTGGCCCTGTCGGCATTCGTCGCCTTGGTCGTCCCGGGCATCATCATCCAGTGCAGGAAAGGGTAGGCCTATGTTCACACCATTAGATCCGCTGCTACACAGCGAACTCCGATTGGCGGTCATGTCACTGCTCATCAGTGTCGACAAAGCCGAATTTCCCTACATCAAGGAACAGACCGGGGCCACGGCCGGTAACTTGAGCGTACAGATCGACAAACTCGAAAAGGCCGGATACATCGAAGTGGAGAAGACTTTCAAGGGGAAAAAGCCCTGCACCATCTGCCGCATCACGCCTAAAGGCACCGATGCCTTCGCGACCTATGTGGAAGCACTGAAGGGATATATCGGGAAATGACGATAGGCCTACGGCTGTAAAAACGATCAACAACCTCTGCACAAGAACGATTGCACTTCCCGTCGGTGTCGTGCAATCGTTCTTGTGCTTTTGACTCCCCCATCCGCCAAGGCCCGGCATCGGCCGCAAGAATCAGAAGGCAAAATGCTGCCCGACCCGTTAACAAACGTTATATTATATGATTTGTCTGCAAATTCAAGCCATGAAAACAAGTAATGACATGAAAAAAATATAACTTTGCAGCCAATTTCATCATTTCATTTCTGGCAGATTGCATTTTTTAAGAAACAGTTTTACAGAATAACAACATTTTTTATCATGAAGAGAGTGATAGCTTCGATGATGCTCCTGATGGGCATTGTCACAATGGGTAGGGCTCAATCTGAAACCTATCAAGTGGAAAAAAACGAGGTGGATCCCAGCCGACAGGTGCATGCAGCCTATTCCGAAAACAACAAGACAAGCGTGACCGTCACTTACGGAAACAATTACAACGGTGGCGGAAAGACACATGGAAATTCGGAAGACACGCAAATCAACAACTGGCCTGCGTTCAAAGACGCCGGATTCACATGGAACACCAACAGCCAAGTGACTCCCGACGTGAGTGCCATCACGCAAGGCGAGGCTGTCAACATCATTCCTCGGCTCGGTTCGTTTATCCAATTTGACCCTACCAAGAGCGGAACGCTCAAGCTGTATGTCAACCACATGGCCAGAAGAACCATCTGGGTGATTGGTGACGGCAATGTGGTATTCAAAAAAGACCCGCTCACGAACAACACGACTGACAACAGACGAGTCACCTACGACATCTACGTGAAAGCAGGCTATCGCTATTATCTATACTCCACAGCCCCCAATAGTATTCCTTGGACAGTCCCCTTCTACGGCTTCACATTCACCCCCGCTACTGCCAACAACAGATATGCCGTGGCCAATGACGAAAAAGTGTACAACCACAAGCACATCTACAGCGTGGACAACATCGTGATGACCTACGGCGGTTGGCTTTCCGAACAAGATGCCCGACAAAGTGACATCATCAAAACCAACGACACATGGGACAATGGCAGAAAGCAAGGCACACCGTTCAGCGGCTTTGAATACACGGCTGTCAAAACATCCGAGACACCGGATCCGGCCAACGAATCGAATATGGGCTACGGAACGGGTACGGGATTTACCCCGAACGACGGGCAGAAGGGCTACTACCAAATACCGAGCCGAGGCACTTTCTATAAGTTTGAGCCCAAGAAAAACGGTACATTGGTAATCTACGTGCTCCAGACGGAAAACAGAACCGTGTATTTCATGGACGAGAACGGAACCACACAGAAGGCAAGCACATGTGTGAATCCCCAAGGCACATCGCTTGCGCCCGATGCCAACAACGGCTATAAGGCAACGGCCAAAAGTGCTTACAAATACACATTCGCCGTGTATGCCGGCAAGACTTACTTCCTCTTTGCTGCCGGTTCCAATCTGGGGCTCTATGGCTTCACATTTGATGCCAGCAACGAGAACGCTGCCGAAGTGACCATGACCTACGGACAAAACAACCCGCAAGAGAAGTCCTACGCCAACGTGACCTTCAACCGCACGCTCATCAGAAACCGCTGGAACTCGCTCGTGCTGCCATTCAGCATGACCGAAGCACAGGTGCGGGAGACTTTCGGAGAGGGCACACTGATTATGCAGTTTGACGATGTGGCCAAGAACACCATCCAATTCAAGCGCCACTACTACCAACACATCGTTTCCGGGCAACCTTGCCTCATCTTCCCCACCGGCGGATATGATGCCGTGGCCGACTCAAGCAATCACGAGACGATGGCCACATCCACCATGAAAGGAGTGAGCATCCGCTATGCGACGGCCGGACTGAAAGAGTATAAGAGTGTCACGCAACAGGGATACACCTTCAAAGGACTTTACGGGGTGAACGAAACCATTCCCGGTACTTCCTATTGGGTGGTATCCGGCAACACGATAGGCCGACGCACGAAGCCGACAAAGGTGGCAGGCAACTTCCTTGCCTATCTGCAAGGCCCTGCAACTACAGTGGGGGCAAAGCCGCTCACGCTCGGCCTCAGCAACTTCACCGAGGATAAAAATGCCGGAACGACAGGCATTGAGAACATAGAAAACAAGCAGACAAGAATGGCCGACAACAAGGTGTACAACCTTCAAGGACAACTTGTGAAAGACAATGCGACCGATCTCAGCGGCCTACCCGGCGGTATGTACATCGTGAATGGTAAGAAATTTTTAGTGAAATAAGTAAAAGAGAACAATGAAAAAAGTATATATATGCCCCATATCGGAAACGGTCGGAGTGGCGATGGAAAGCCAGTTGCTCACTCTGAGCAACGCCAGTGGGAAAAATTATGATGGAAGCTCGCTCAAATCTAATCAGGATCTGGCTCCAAACACCAAGGATATGGATGAAGAAGACAACTTCATGCCCTTGGCAAAAAGAAACTTCTTTGACTAAGAGAGACAAAAACACATCCAACATCTCCCATACACTCATAAAAGCATCCGGCATTGTCTGTCCGGATGCTTTTATGGTTATACGCCCGCAGGGACAGTATGTCAGCTGTTGACGAATGGGAAACAGCGTTGCAAGCCCCCCTTTCTAAAAATCGCAAAAGCGAAGAAAAACGGGCTTTTCTTTTGCTTTCTCATGGGTTTACACTACCTTTGCACGTGCAAAAGATGCTGCAACGCAAGAGATTACAGTAAACGACTATGCCCGAAATTAAGAAAATCGTACTCACAGGAGGCCCGTGCGCCGGAAAGACAACGGCGCTCATCAAGGTGATTGAACACTTCAACAGCCTCGGCTATCAGGTATTCACTATCCCGGAAGTGCCCACCATGTTTGCCCAGGCAGGCATGAACTATCTCACCAAGAACCAAGGACTTTTCTATCAAGGGGAAAAGGCCACGCTCGAAATACAGCTCGGACTGGAAGACAAGTTCATGCGCATGGCCAAGGAGTGCGACAAACCGACACTCATCGTGTGCGACCGGGGGACTATGGACATCTCGGCCTACATGAAACCTGAGATGTGGGAGGACATCACGCAGGCCGTTGGCACATCGACCCGGGCGCTGCGCGACGAACGCTACGATGCTGTGCTGCATCTGGTGTCGGCGGCCGACGGGGCCGAACGGTTCTACACCACTTCCAACAACAAGGAACGCACTGAAGGATTGGAACTGGCCCGGCTGCTCGACAAGAAGGTCATCAATGCCTGGACGGGGCATCCACGGTTGCGGGTGATCAACAACGACGTGGATTTCGACCGCAAGATAAACCGGGTGGTGAAAGAAATCAGCAACGTGCTCGGACTGCCCCAGCCCATTGCCAACGAACGGAAATACATCGTGGAGGTGACCGGTGATGTGCCGGACGACAATGTGGCCGATATCACACAGACTTATCTGGTCTCGGAACCAAGCAGCGAGGTGCGCTTGCGCAAGCGCGAGTGGCAGGGCAACCGGGTCAACGTACACACCACGACCAAACGCATATCGCCCAAAGAGGAGATTGTAGTGGAACGGCAGGTGAGCAACAATCTCTACGAGTCGCTGCTCCAACAGGCCGATCCCTACCGGCAGACGATCCACAAACTGCGTAAGAGTTTCATCTACAAAGGGCAATTTTTCGAACTCGATACCTATCTTGAACCGGCCAATCATCTCGTAATATTGGAGACCAAAGGCATCGCCCACCACGAGGACATCAACTTCCCACCATTCCTGCGCGTGGTGAAAGACATCACGGGCAACACCTCTTATTATAACTACAATCTGGCCGTGAAGAAATAAGATGCGGCCGGAATCGAAACCTCTCTTATTTTCCTCTGAAAAAGAATGAAAAAGCTGCTGATATTTGCCCTGGTGACGGTACTCACCGCTCTTGTACACACTTCCTGCAAGTTTGCCCCAAAAGAGGAATTGGGTGACACCGTGGCTGCAAGCGTGTTTGAACCTTACGACACGACAATGGCCGGCAGACGGAAGGCCGGGCAAGACACGCTGCTCAAAGCAAGAATGAAAAACATCAAAGACAGTGCCGACCTGTTTTTCATCGGTCCGGAATCAAACGCACAGGCCCTCCAACTGCTTTCCTATCCCAGCCGGCGCGACACGGCTTCGTTTAGCAAAGGCCGACACTTAAAAGTGACGGGCAATACTGACATTGGCCGCGTGGCGCGCGTGAAATTCTACACGTTGCCTTCCGGTGATTCCATAGTCACCCGCATTGAGGAAATCAAGCAATAGGAAAGTCTTTCACCTACAACTCCATCCCAACCCTTCAGAGAGATTCCAAAAACAGTTGGATGAGGCGCGGAATGCCGTAACCATCCATTTTTTCCTCCCTGATCCAGATATAATCTGAGGGAAGCAAGGGACGTTCATCTGTTTCCAACAGATAGAAGTCGGCATAGATAATGCGGTGGGTGAGCACATGTTTCACACCTTTTTTCACCAAACGGGCTTTTCCCAACAGCAGTTCCAATTCTGGAAAAGCCGAAACATTGGCCGGTTCCCACAACCCTTGCCATATATCTCCGGCACTGCGACGACGAATAGCTGTAAATCCGGCACACCTTATATATACATACACCAGTCTCCGCTCACTCACTTTCACCGTCCGCAACTTGACGGGCAGTTCCCCCACACGGTTTTCCCGATAAGCCACACACGACTCTTGAAGCGGGCAGCCCGCGCAGTCGGCAGCCGGCGTGCACTGCATGGCCCCGAAATCCATCATACCCTGATTGTAAGCCGAGGCCTTGTCGGGCGGCAACAATGCCTGTGCCAATGCGGCAAACTCTTTCTTGCCTTCGGTGGAGTTGATGGGGGTGGATATGCCGAAATGGCGGGCAAGCACCCGATACACATTGCCGTCGACAACGGCCACGGGCAGATCGAAGGCGATGGAACCTACAGCCGCAGCCGTATAGTCGCCCACCCCTTTGAGTCGCTTGATGGTCTCAAACGTGTCGGGGAACCGCCCCAACTCCACGATCTGCCTCGCCGCCTTGTGCAAGTTGCGTGCACGGGAATAATAGCCCAATCCCTGCCACTCGCGCAACACATCGTCCTCACTGGCCGCGGCGAGCTTTTCTACCGACGGCCAACGCTGCATGAACCGTTCCCAATAGGGGCGGCCCTGCTCGATGCGGGTCTGCTGGAGGATGATTTCGCTGAGCCAAATGGCATAAGGATCATGCGTCTGACGCCACGGAAGCACCCGGCCATGAGCCTCAAACCAGCGAAGTATCGTCATGGAGAAATAGGGATGAATCATCGGAAACAAGCTGTGAGGTTTTCTATTTGCTTTTGCAAAAATACGAAAAAAAAGCGTAACTTTGCACTATCGGCAAACGAAACGAGAAAAAGAAAAGACTAAACGGCATGGAACAAAATAAGGAAATGCGACTGGCATGGGACTTTGTGGAGCACACGGGAAAGAGTATCTTTCTCACAGGGAAAGCCGGGACGGGCAAGACGACATTCCTCAAGGCACTAAAAGAGCACAGCATGAAACGCATGGTGGTGGTAGCACCCACGGGAGTGGCAGCCATCAATGCGGCCGGCGTGACCATCCATTCGTTTTTCCAACTCCCTCTGTCGCCTTTCGTTCCGGGCACCGACATCCGCGACCGCTACGACTTCGGCAAGGAGAAGCGCAAAATCATCCGCACACTCGACATCCTCGTGATTGATGAGATATCGATGGTGAGAAGCGATTTGCTTGATGCCATCGACTGGGTGCTGCGCCGCTATCGTGACAAATACAAGCCTTTCGGCGGCGTGCAACTGCTGATGATAGGCGACCTGCAACAACTCACACCCGTCGTCACGCCCGAAGACGCGGAAATACTCAATCCCTACTATGACACGCCCTACTTTTTCGGATCGAAGGCTTTGCAGCAGATAGACTATGTGACCATCCAGCTCGACCACGTGTACCGGCAGCAGGACTCCTCGTTCATCGAGATACTCAACCACATCCGTGACGGCCGGACATCGGCAGACGACCTGCAACAGCTCAACACACGGTGCAATACTGGGTTCCGTCCCCGTCCTGAGGAGGGTTTTATACGCCTCACCACACACAACTATCTGGCCGACAACTACAACGAGTCGGAACTCCGCAAGTTGCCGAACACCCCATTCACCTACCGTGCCGACATCAAGGGCACTTTTCCGGAGTACGCTTATCCCACAGCAGAAACACTCACGCTGAAAGTGGGAGCGCAAATGATGTTCATCAAGAACGACCCGTCGGCCGACCACCTCTATTATAACGGTCGCATAGGCCACGTGACCTATCTCGACGATTCTACCATTTTCGTACACTGTCCGGGCGACCGGGATGCCATCAAGGTGGAACCACAGGAGTGGGAAAACGCCAAATACGTGCTCAACGAGGAGACCAGGGAGATAGAGTCTGACGTGCAGGGTGTGTTCAGACAGTTCCCGCTGCGACTGGCTTGGGCCATCACCATCCACAAAAGCCAGGGCCTGACCTTCGACCACGCCATCATCGACGCCAATGCCTCGTTTGCTTCAGGGCAGGTCTACGTGGCCCTAAGCCGCTGCAAGTCGCTCGAAGGGCTCGTTCTCTCGTCGCCCATCGAACCAAGAGCCATCATCAACGATCCGCGTGTAGACTCCTACATCAGCCGACAGGGCGAAGCGGCAAAAGAAAGTTTCGCGGCATTGCCCGACATGAAGGAGGAATACTACCGCCACCAGCTGCTTGAACTGTTCCAGTTTGCCGAGTTGTTGCGACAGGAACAATACGTGAGCAGGCTGCTCATGGAGTTTTTCAGCCATTCTCACCCACAACTGACACTGGCACACAAGCAGTTGGCCGCCGGCATGGGCGAAAAGGTGAACAACGTAGCCTACAAATGGAATACTCACATCGCGGGCCTCACTCGGCAGCAACTCCACGACAGGGACTTCCTGGAGCGTGTGAGCCGCAGTGCCTGCTACTTCAGTGACACGCTTGGCGAGCTCTTCGCCCCACTTCTCTCCCCCACCCGCACTGCCACCATAGGCAATAAGGCGGCCATGAAACGCTATGCCAATGCCGTGGCCGAACTCGAACAGGGCTACCACTCCAAGAAGCTGCTGCTCGAAAAGATTGCCGCACAGGGCTTTTCCACTGCCACCTATCTGAAGGCCAAACAACTCTCCATGCTCGAAGCAATGGACATCATGAACCCGGAAGAGGCCAAGAAACGGGCACAAAAAAACAAGAAGGAGCAGAAGAAAAAGGAAAGAAAGGCCGCCGGGCCAAAGGAAGACACCAAGGCCGTGAGCTTCGGAATGTATCAAAAAGGCATGAAACCGAAAGAGATAGCCCGAGAAAGAGACCTGAAAACAAGCACCATCATCACCCATCTGGCCCACTATGTGGCTATTGGGGCATTGCCTGTGGAGCAACTGCTCACGAAAAGCAAACTGCAAACCATACAGCAAGCCATCGCCCATATCGAGAGTCGCAGTCGTTCGGCCATCAAAGAGGCTTGTCCGGACTATATTTCCTACGACGACATCACCGTGGCTTTGGCCGTGACAGTAAGGGAAAGCAAGCCACACAGGGAGTAAAATTATTTTAGGCCCGATTTCCCGTCATGCTGTCATTATCGCCACAGTCAGCTGAATGCCAACACATTACGGCTGACAGGAAAAATGACGGCATGACAGGAGACACCGGACCGGTGTCACTGCTCGGGATATTGCTGGTATATCTTCAACCCGAAATCGGCCGACTTGGCATAGAACCATTCCAAGATGTCGGCCAACTGATGTTCGTAGGTCTTCCACTCCTTGCTCTTCAAGAAAAAATAAAACTCAACAGGCAGACCGCACTGGGTAGCCTCAAGTTGGCGCACCATAATCATCATCTGGCTGTTCACGGCCTCCAGACCTGCCAGATACTTCTCCGCAGCATAGCGAAACTGTGTGAGGTTGGTTGTCTTCTGCTCCTCGTCAACAAATCGGATGCTGCGAAAATCGTAATAGAGCTTGCGTTGCACGCGGCGACCGGGACTCCGCTGCATACCTATCCAGTTTTGGAAACTGCCGCTGACAAGAGCCGTGGGACTGACAGTGAGGATGGTGTTGTCGAAGTTTTTCACTTTCACCGTGGTGAGCGAGATGTCCTCCACCACGCCATTGACCTGCGTTCCGGGCACGGTGATCCAATCGCCCTTGTGCAGCATGTCGTTGCTCGTGAGGCGGATGCCGGCCACAAGTCCTTCTATCGTGTCTTTGAACACCAACATCAGAATGGCCGAGGTGGCACCCAGACCGGCAAAAAGTCGCATGGGCGACCGCCCCAGAACAATGGCCACCACAATAACCGCGGCGACAAAAAACATCAGAATCTTCAAAACACCGCAGAAAGACTGAAAATACTGGCGCGCACTGGAACGGCGGCCGTCGGTCTCGAGCAAGCTGAAAGAATTGATGAACACCGTGCCCGTGCGCACGATCATCACTGTGATGTAGATAGCCGTGAGCCGGGCAAGCAACTCCCTGACCAAGGGAAACTGATAGAACACCATGGGCAGGAGTTCCCAAATGATGACGGCCGGGATGATGTGGCAGGCCGAGACTATCACCTGACGGTTGAAGAGCACGTTGTCCCACTTGGCTTCGGTCTTCCCGGTCAGCTTTCCGATGAGGGGAACCAACACCTTCCGTCCCAAGAAATCGCCCGTCCAAGCCAAGACTATGGCCACGACAATCAAAAGTATGTGGCGGACCACGGGAACGGCTGAGCCGGTGAGCCCTGCCAAACTGATCAATTCTTCTACGAAAATTCTTATTCTGTCCATATCATTATTTCCTTATCCATTTTGTTTTCCAATACACATTATGCTGCCTCAGCTCCCACTATTGGGGCTGGCAGAGCACAGTACACACCCTGTCTTGAAAGGCACGGGCATTCTTGCCATGCATCACTCCCTGATTGATGATGGCAAAGCAGAGCTTGTGCCCGTTGGAAGCCGTGCAGTAACCGGCCAGGGAGATGATGCCCGTGAGCGTACCGGTCTTGGCATGCACGTTGCCGCTGGTGAACGAACCGTGCATACGCTTCTTCAATGTGCCATCCACGCCCGCTACGGGCAGTGCCTGAGACAGTTGCAGATAGATGTTGTCATTCTTGTAGGCATAGCGCAGCAGGCGCGTGAGCAGTTCGGCGCTCACATAGTTGTAGAGTGACAGGCCCGACCCATCGGCTATCTTGTAGCGCGAGGCCTCCAGTCCGATTTTGTCGATGAGTTGCTTCACCAATGCCCGAGCACTTCCTGCTCCTGCCGGCCGGTTGCCCGTGGAGGCTGCCAGCTGATAGAACATGGACTCGGCATAGAGGTTGTCGCTCTCCTTGAGCATACGCATGAGTATCTGATCGATGGTGTGAAAACGGGTGACGATGCTGTAGGCATCGGCCGGACAACGGCGGTTGGAAGTGGCAAAGGCAGAAAACACCACGCCCGCCTCACGCAGTTTGGAGGTGAACCGATCCATGAACAAGTCTTTGCGCCCGATGAGCAGTGGGGTGAGCGTGGGATTGTCGTCGTCCCAGCACCACCCTTCGCCATACAGGGCATCGTCTTTCATGGTCTTGTCGGCATAGATGGAACCGCGGATGGTGTCTACGCCCATCTCCCGAAGTGATGACACAAAGGCGGTCATGTCGTCGCTGTTGAACCGCGGATCCATGCCCCCCACACAGTAGAGGTCGCCGGTGAGCGTGCCGTTTTCTATCGTTCCGGTATATTTCAACTGCGTCTTAAACTGATAGGAACCTCCCAACCGGTCGATGGCTGTAATGGCCGTGACGAGTTTCATCGTGCTGGCGGGGCGCAGCAACTGCCGGGCGTTGCGGGCATAGATGCAGGAGTCGGCATTGAGATCCCACACCATCATGCCCACTTGCGAGGTCTCAAACAGTTTGCTTTCCAACAGCCGGTCGATCTGCCGCTGCACAGACTGCGGCCACGGCAGGGCCACACTGTCGGCCAGCAGGCTGTCCACCATCTGGGCATCGGCCACGGCCGAATCGTCGTTATCCTCTATGCGCTCGTCTTCGCGCTGCGCTGAGAGGGGCAAAGCCACGAACAGAGCGAGCAGCGCCGTACACAAATACTTCCAATTACGTTTCATCATCTTCTTTTTTCACAGCCATATCGCCGATGGCCTGTCTCTTTTTCAATTCGTTCAGAAAGGCCTCTTCGTTTTCAGGCTCCACACCGGTCATGTTGCCCGCTCCATACTCCAGAAGCAGATAATGCCCCAGACCGAGGGCGGTGCGAATGGTCGAGACCTTCACAATTTCATTCACGGGAATGTTGACATTGGTCGAAAGCCGCCCTTTGTCGATAACCAGAAACTCGTGCTCCTCGTCTCTGTCAATGGGTTTGACACGCCGAAAGGTGTAGGTAGTGTGTATCACACGCTCTATCATGCCCACAACCACAATCAGCAAGAGCAGGCCGATGACGGCGGTCTTCGTCCAAAAAAAGTAGAGGGCCAAAAGAGAAAAGAGGGCTATGCCGCTTTTTGCGCCTACCGTAAACCTCCGGTGAAAAGTCCTGTCCATACGTTGTCATTCTAAGTTTCGCAGGCCCTGCTCCAAGGGGATGAAGAAAATTGGAGAAGCCGGCAAACAATCATTTTATCAACAATCGACTGCAAAATTACAAAAAAAATACGCATCCGATGTATTTATGTTTTCTTTTTCGTACTTTTGCAACCAAAAGCAAGCGATAGCGCCGGCCCATCCCGCTCAACGCCACCGCTCAACGCACTAAAAATTATGGTTTACAAATACGACTTTTTGATTATCGGCTCGGGAGTGGCCGGCATGAGCTACGCCCTGAAAATAGCCAGAGCGCACAAGGGAAGAATCTGCATGATCTGCAAAACGGGGCTTGAAGAGGCCAACACGGCGTTTGCCCAAGGTGGCATAGCATCGGTGACAGACATGGAAGTGGACGACTTCGACAAGCACATCGAGGACACCATGATTGCCGGCGACTTCGTGAGCGACCGGAAGGCCGTGGAGCAGGTGGTGAGGAAAGCGCCGGAACAAATCAAAGAACTCGTGCAGTGGGGGGTGAACTTCGACAAGAAGCAAGACGGACGGTTCGACCTTCACCGCGAGGGCGGACATTCCGAGTTCCGCATTCTGCACCATGCCGACGACACCGGGGCCGAAATCCAGCGCGGACTGATGGCTGCCGTGCGCGCCAATCCCGATATAGACATCAAGGAAAACCACTTCGCCGTGGAAATCATCACGCAGCACCACTTGGGGCAGGAAGTGACCCGCCGCACCCGTAACATCGAGTGCTACGGGGCCTATGTGCTCAATCCCGACACGCAGAAGGTGGACACGTATCTGAGCAAGGTGACGGTGATGTGTACGGGCGGATGCGGTGCCGTCTACCAGACCACCACCAATCCTGTCGTGGCCACAGGCGACGGCGAGGCGATGGTCTACCGGGCCAAGGGCACCGTGGCCGACATGGAGTTTGTGCAGTTCCACCCCACGGCTCTCTTCCATCAGGGCGAAACCCATCCGGCCTTCCTCATCACCGAAGCCATGCGCGGCTATGGCGGCATTTTGCGACTGCCCACGGGCGAGTCGTTCATGGAGAAATATGACAAACGGCTCTCGCTGGCCCCGCGCGACATCGTGGCACGGGCCATCGACAAGGAGATGAAGATGCACGGAATCGACCATGTGTGCCTCGACGTGACCCACAAAGACGCGGAAGAGACCAAGCGACACTTTCCCAACATCTATCACAAGTGCCTCAGCATCGGCATCGACATCACCAAGGAATATATCCCCGTGCGCCCGGCGGCCCACTATATGTGCGGCGGAATCAAGGTGGATCTCGACGGGCGGTCGAGCATCAACCGCCTCTATGCCATCGGTGAATGTGCCTGCACGGGCCTGCACGGCGGCAACCGACTGGCCAGCAACTCGCTCATCGAGGCGGTGGTCTATGCCGACACGGCTGCCAAACACAGTCTGGCTCATGTGGACGACTATGCGTTCAACACCAATGTGCCCGAATGGAACGACGAGGGCACACTCACCAACGAGGAGAAAATACTCATCACGCAGAGCGTGAAGGAGGTGGGCGAAATCATGTCCAACTATGTGGGCATCGTGCGTTCTGACTTGCGGCTGAAACGGGCGTGGACGCGCCTCGACCTGCTCTACGAGGAGACAGAGGCTCTGTTCAAGCACGTGAAGGCCAGCCGGGACATCTGCGAACTGCGCAACATGATCAACGTGGGCTACCTCATCACCCGTTGGGCCATCGAGCGCAAGGAGTGCCGCGGCCTGCATTTCACGACCGACTATCCCGTACACGCCTATGGGCAGTGAGTGTCAGCCATCCGCTGCGGATGGCTGACGACATTGGAGCTGACAAGCGCGACGGGGGCATCCCATATCCTTGCCGGGCTGTCCGGACTCTATCGTTTTGTCAAACCAATTACTGCTTTTCGGCCTCCCTGCTTGCGATATTTTCGTGGAGCGATCGGTCGGGGACAAATATGCGAGTTTTGACGAAGTTTCTAAAACATTGGGAATCAGGCGTTTGAATTTTATCAACACCTCTTGAGGCCCAAATATGGGCCGAAAATAGGCCAAACGGGCTTGCAAAAGGGCCACAGTTGCGCTACAACTGTGGCCCTTTTAGCTTCCAACTGTGGCTCTTTCGCAAACTCGAAGGGCCAGAATGGCAAATCGGAGGGGCTTTCATGGGGATCCAAGTCCCGTTTTCCAATCTGGTTGGAGAGTTTTCGTGGAAGTGTTTTTGTAAAGGTTGTTCATCATCACGCAGCACTCCTTATCGGCTTCTCAGGAACGGTCGGGGCATCAACGGTTTCCCGAACACGGGAAAGGGACGCACTCGGAGCTCTCTCCTCATGCGTCCCATGCTTGTTATTACCGTCTTTTGTTACTTGGATTATTGCTTCATGTCAAACCCTAAACGCACACCGTCGTAGTTTTTGCTGATTTCGCCGATGGAGGCTATCGTGGTGTTGCCGCTCATGGCCGAGAGGGTTTGGATGAGCGTGAGTAGTTTTTTCGATTCAAAAAGTATGCTGATGCCCGAACCGTTGCGCTTGGCATAGCCGGTGAGGTTGAGCAGTAGTCCTTGCAGGCGCAACTGTGAGGTGGCGGTGTCGAAGGTGTAGGTGCCGCTCCAACTCTTACCGTCGAGTTTGGCCGCGAAGGTTCCGTCGCTTTCAAATTGGATATAGGTGTTGGAACGAGTGAACCCTAATTTCTTGTATTGCACCTCGAGTTTTTTCTCCACTTCGGTCGCAGCCACTTCGCCACCGGCCTTGGCCAAAGCACTCTGCGAGGTGAAAGCACAACCGGGTCCGTCGTAGCGCCAAATGCCCAGGAGTTGTTTGGAGGTCAGCTTGTCCAGTCCGATGACCGAGGAGAGCACGTTGCCGATGGTCTCGCCGTCGGTGGCGGCCCCCAATATGCCTCCGAGCACGCTGCCCGTAGACGAAATTGTCGATGTGGCTTGAGACGAAGTGTCTCCCATTGTTCCCATTCCTCCACAACCGGACAGCAGCAGGGCCGCGCCCGCAATCATCAGTGTTATCTTCTTCATTGTGATGTTTCGTTTAAAGCAAGTTCTCTTTAAAATTTAATTTCCGTGCGCAAAGGTCGGCTTTTTCCTCCAATCGTAAAAGGGGAAAATCCTATTTCGCAGGAGGAAATCCCTATCGGGGACATGAAACTGCCTTCTTGGAGACCTCTGGCGAGGCCGAGGGATGGGGAGAAAAAGCCCTCATTACACCACAACGGAGTTGACATAGGTCAAAAAACGACCGGCAACGACACCGTTTTTCGCCCGAAAAGATGGCCGAAAGGAGAGAAAAACATACCTTTGCAACTCAAACCAATATTTAGTAAGGATAACATGATGGATAAAAGTTTGATTCAAGTAAATGCCAAAATCGGCGACCAGACGGCCAGCCGTTGTCGGCAAATGCTGAAAGAACGCCGTGAAGCTTTGGCTTCGAAAGGCAAGAGAAAGTAAAGTTGTTGCCGCCCGAAAGGGCTGACAACATGAGACCGACAGCTGTTTTAAGCACCATACACACATCGGGAGCGTCCTGCAAGGGGTGCTCCCGATGTCTTTATGAAGTAATGAAAGGCAAGAAGACAGGAAGCAAGTAGATAAAACGAAAAAAGAAATAAAAACAACAACGCGTTTACTGTCAAATGAAGATATTTTCCTATCTTTGCAGAAGATAGGATTTTGAGCTAAAACCATCATCAAATATGAAACACTTAGTAATTCGCCATTTTGGTCCAATAAAAGAGGCGGACATGGATTTAAGACGTGTCAATATCATTATTGGGCCACAGAGTTCCGGAAAGAGCACCATACTGAAGATTGCATGTTTCTGCGACTGGATGGAAAGGCAGATAGAACTAACTCAAAATCCTGATAAATACTGCGACTCAAACTTCTTCATCGAAAATCTTATAGGTTTTCACAAGTTGGAAGGCTATCTGCAACAGGAGACTTATATCAGATATGAAAATGATGCCGTTTCCTTTGATTATTCAGAGAAGAACAAGAAATGTACCTTCAAATGGAACGAGGCAAAGCGTTGGAAATACAAGCGGACCAAGATTGCCTATATCCCGGCTGAGAGAAATCTTGTGGCTGCAATACCAAACTGGTATCAAGTGAACATGAATAAGGATAACATTCTTGATTTCATGAAAGAGTGGGAATTTGCCCGCAAGGCATTCCTAAAAGGAGAACAGATACTTGATTTACCTGTCAAATACGAATATAATGCGTATAATCAAGGAGATCGCATAAAGCTGGAAAATGGAAAGGAACTTGATCTGACAGTCGCATCGAGTGGGCTTCAAGCCTTGACTCCTCTATATGTGATGCTTCGCTATCTAACTTCGGAATATTATAAGGAAGCTCATACCAACGTTGAACAAGACATGCTCAGACAAAACTTGCATGAAGTTGTGGCAAAGGAATGTGCCGGTCAGACCAAGGGAGAACAGCAGAATATCATCGACACGATTCTCACCCCCCACCACACAGACTTGTTCGTTGAAGAACCTGAAGCGCACATTTTTCCTTCTACACAGAAAAGTTTTGTGTATTCACTTGTAGAAATGCTTAATGGAAATGTGCAACATACATGTTTCCTCGCAACTCACAGTCCATATATCCTAACGGCATTCAACAATATCATTTTGGCGGGTGAGACGATGGCAATGTCTAAAGAAAAGGCAGATAAAGTTTCTGTGATAATGCCCAAACGCCAAACACTATGCTATGATGAAGTTGCAGCCTTTGAGATGTCGAACGGGAGAAACCATTCTATCATGGACGAAGACTTCCGTTTGATTTCCGCTGACGCCATTGATGCAGCCTCGCAAGAAATAAGTAACGACTTTGACTATCTGTTGAATATATGAGAAACGTGCCGGACAGCTGTGTGAGGAAAACAACAGACTCCATTATAAAGTTTCAGGAACTACGAAGCATTATCAGATTTCACAAATCTCAAAGGAGTTTATACAAAAATATAAAAGTAGACGGGGGTGCTTTACATGAGGGCGCGAAGTGTGACAACATGCTTTGCTCTGCCGATGAACATGAAGAAAGATATATAGAACTGAAAGGGTCTGACATTCCACATGCAATCGTACAACTTCGTACAACCATCCTTAAACTTGGAGAACATGATGGCAATCGTCACTCGTATGTTGTATGCACAAAGGTTGCTCCGCGAATTACGACTGCCATACAAAAAGCAAAAGTCGAGTTTCGGAAAAGACTGAAGTCAGACCTTCAAATTAAGGAAACTCCGTTGGATGTACAACTGTAAAAATATGGTGTGCCAACAAGTCTCCGCATAAAACTTCGAGATACACTGCATGGCAAGGAGAGACTAATAATCTTCAGAAACGGCGGGCTTCATTTTCCGGCTTTTTTATCTACCTTTGCAGAAGACTATGCATCATCGCGACCAACAAATACTCCGCTTGGCGTTGCCGTCGATTGTTTCCAACATCACGGTGCCGCTATTGGGACTTGTCGATGTGGCCATTGTAGGCCACATAGGTGACGCCCGGTATATCAGTGCCATAGCCGTAGGCACGACGATATTCAACGTGCTCTACTGGGTGTTCGGCTTCCTGCGCATGGGCACCGGCGGCATGACATCGCAAGCCTACGGCCGCCGGGAGCTCGACGAGGTGGTGCGCATCCTCTTGCGCACGCTCTCCATCGGCTTCGGCATCGGGCTGCTGTTCGTGCTCCTGCAACGCCCCGTCATCAGCCTGGGGCTGTGGGCCATGCAGCCCGACGACTCCATGCTCGGCCTCTGCCGGCTCTATTGCAATATCTGTATATGGGGAGCTCCCGCCATGCTGAGCCTGTATGGACTGACGGGGTGGTTTGTGGGAATGCAAAACACACGCCTGCCGATGGTGGTTTCCATCTCGCAAAATATCATCAACATCGTGACCAGCCTCACGCTGGTGCTCGGTTTCCGGATGGACATAGCCGGTGTGGCAGCCGGAACGGTCATCGCCCAGTGGGGCGGACTGCTCATGGCCGTCTCATTAGTGTGGCGGCACTACGGCCGGTTGCGCATCCACGTCCGCTTGCAAGGGCTGTTCAATCGCGAAGCACTTGTCCGTTTCTTCGTTGTCAACCGCGACATATTCCTGCGCACACTCTTTCTCGTGGCCGTGTTTCTCTCGTTCACGGCAGCCGGTTCGCGGCAGGGGGTGCTCATTCTGGCCGTCAACACACTGCTCATGCAGCTCTTCACGATATTCTCTTACTTCAGCGACGGGTTCGCCTACGCCGGAGAGGCACTTTGCGGCCGTTACCACGGGGCGGGCAACCGGCAGGCCTTCCACGAGACGGTAAGGAGACTCTTCGTGCTGGGGAGCATCGTCACGGTAGCTTTCACCTTATTATATATAAGTGGGGGACACGCTTTCCTGCACCTGCTCACGAGCGATGAGACGGTCGTGGAGGCCGCGGGAGCCTACTTTCCGTGGGCAGTGGCCATACCGGCGGCAGGCATGGCCGCCTTCATCTTCGACGGCATCTTCGTGGGCATCACCCACACCAAGGGGCTGCTGCTGTCATCGGTGATGGCTGCTGTGTGTTTCTTCGCCGTCTACATGGGCCTGAAAACAACAATGGCCAACCACGCGTTGTGGCTGGCCTTCATCGTTTATCTTTTCGCAAGGGGTGTTGTGGAAGCGGTCATCTACCTTAAACGAGCCTGATGCTCATGGGACTCACCTCGATGAGCCGGCGGCGATAGAGATCGCCCACAGCACGCTTGAACACCTTTTTGCTCACGTGGAAACGCGCATAGATGTCATAGGCCTCGCTCTTGTCTCCAAGGTCGCACGTGCCGTTGTTGTCCATGAGATATTGATAGAGCGTTTCGGCAAAGTCGGTCGTCTGCTTCCGGCCCGCAGGTTGCAGGGCCACATCGATCTTCCCGTCGGGGCGCACTTGGCTGATGTAGCCTTTCATGCGGTCGCCCGCATGCACATATTGAAATATCTGGTCTTTATAGAGCAGGCCGGCAAAGCGGTTGTCCACAATCACCTTGAAGCCGAGGTCGGTCTTCTTCCACACAAGCAGCTCCACTTCATCACCGGGCCGGTAGGGCGGACGAGAGGTGTCGAGAAACTTGTCGACCTTGGCCGAAGCCATGATGCGGTAACTCTCCTCGTCGATGTGGACATACACGACATGGCTGTCGCCTATCACCATCTTTCGTTTCATCTCGTGGAAAGGACAAAAGAGGTCTTTCATCAGTCCCCAACCGAGAAAAGCCCCGTATTCATTCACCCATTTCACTTCCAGATAGGCAAAGTCTCCCACCTTGGCCAGCGGTTTCTCGGTGGTGGCGATGGGGCGTTCGTCTTGGTCGAGATAGATGAAACACTCCACCTCGTCGCCCGGCTGCAACCCTTCGGGCACATAGCGCTGGGGCATGAGGATGTCTCCCTCACGGCCTCCGTCGAGATACATGCCGAACACCTCGCCATAGCCTTCGCGGCGGGCAACTTCTTTCACGCGCAACCGATTGTATTCGCCAAGTCTCGGCTGGCGTGGGTCGTTATACTGATTTTCTTTTTCCATTATCTTCTCTTTGTTTAAATGATTATCCGGCATTTTCCTTTCCTTCTGTTACCGGGCTTTCTTCTGACGGGGACGGCGTGCTTGGAGCCGGCTCAGCACCAGCAGACCGTTCAGGATGGGCAGCACCCAAGGAGTCTCCAACCACCTGCCCGTCTTTCAGATGTATGGTCCGGTCGGTGATGGCAGCAAGTCCCTCGTCGTGGGTCACGATGACAAACGTCTGGCCGAACTTGTCGCGCAGGTCGAAGAAAAGGCGGTGGAGCTCATCCTTGTTCTTGGAATCGAGACTGCCCGAAGGTTCGTCGGCCAGTATGACGGACGGATTGTTTACCAGCGCACGGGCCACGGCCACACGCTGCTTTTCGCCTCCCGACAGTTGGGCGGGCTTGTGGGAAGCACGGTCGGCAAGCCCCATAAAGTCAAGAAGTTCAGTTGCCCTCCGCTTGGCCTCTCCCCTACTCCGACCCGCGATAAACGCCGGAATCATCACGTTTTCAAGTGCTGAGAACTCGGGCAGGAGCTGATGGAACTGGAAAACAAAACCGAGATGCAGATTGCGGAAGTCACTCAACTTTCCCGTTGACAACTTACCGACATCCACACCGTCTACCACGACCTGCCCACTGTCGGGCCGGTCGAGTGTGCCGATGATTTGCAAAAGTGTGGTTTTACCCGCCCCACTGGGGCCGACGATGCTCACCACCTCTCCTTGGTCTATACGCAAGTCAATGCCTTTGAGCACCTGCAACGAGCCGAAGCTCTTGGTTATACCTTTGATGTCTATCATTTGATGTGATTTTTGTTACTTAATAGAGATGCTCGGACTCTTATTCCTGCCGCTCCTGTTACTGCCAACCGCCTTTTCCGGTGACTTTTGACGCAGATTTCAACGCCGCCAATGGCGCTTTACCCACGAACTGAGCAACTCGTAGGCACTTACTTCCTCCTGATGCTGGGGCTCTGCAAAGGTCATGGAATCGGGTGCTTCACCATACTGATCGGGGAAAATGATGAGCAAGTTCATACCCGAAAAGTGGTGTGTCAGCTCATCGGGCAGCCGGTCGAGGGCCGTCTTGTAAGACACCGTACCCTTTCTCGCCGCCACCACCACGAAGAGATGGTCGGAGGCTATGGTGGAAGCCAGGCGCGGAAGTTCGTTCCAATGCTCCATGAGAGCATAGTCGGCTCTCACGGCAGGATGCCGGTTTTGCACAAACTCGTTGATAAGGGCCAACGACTCCTTACGTCCATGAAACTGCACACGGCACTCCAGATTGCCGGCCAGACGCGACAGGCGTTCGAGCCAGCGATAGAATCCCGGTTCAAACTCGGCCCGTGAGGGCACAGCCACCTGTATGCGGCGGATGGTATTGAGCGGCTGGCGGAGGCGGGCCATAATTATCTGGCGGCGTAAACCATTAAAAAGGCTTTGATGGAACTCTCCCCAGAACTTGGTTGAGACCTCCTTGTGCATGTGCATACCGATGATGATTTCGGATGCCTGAAACTCGCTGAAAGCATGTTTAATGCCATTGGCGATATTGGCGGCAATGCGCACTTGGGTCTGCATCCTTACGTCAGTACCAGCAGCAAGCTGCATACAATGGTCAAGAAGGCGGCGGCCCTGCTCTTGGTTGTAGCGCATGTCCTTGTCGTCATAGACCACATTGAGCCCTATAAGTCCGCGATTGAGCTTAGGATTGCGCATGAGCATGGCCAGACTCATGAGCAGGTCGGCATATTCGGGATACTTCACCGGCACGAGAATCTTCTCATCGTCGGCCTGCCGACCGTCATCTGCGGGCAGCGTGTTGTCGCGCAGGATGATTTTACGGGCCGACCAGTCGGTCATCATCGACGAGATGATGCACGTACAGAGTATCATGCACACCACGCCGTTGAGCATGTCATCGTCCACAAGATACCTCCCCGGAGCCACCACCAGCCTCATTCCCACCAGCACCATGGCAATGCTGCCGGCGGCGTGGGCCGAAGTGAGACCGAACATCATGTGTCCCGACGACACGGGCAGACGGAATCCCAGACAAGCCCCGTAGGCGGCAAGGGCCTTGCCGAGCGTGCCGAAGAGCACGATGCAGAACACCACCCACAAGATGTGGCCTCCACTGAAGAGCAGCCCCACATTGATAATCATCCCCACACCGATGAGGAAATAGGGGATGAACAGTGCGTTGCCGATAAACTCAATGCGATTCATCAGTGGCGACACATGCGGAATGTAGCGATTGAGGATGAGGCCGGCGATGAAGGCGCCGAAGATTCCCTCCACACCGGCTATGTCGGAAAGGGCGGCACTCATGAAAAGAATGGCCATGACGAAGATAAACTGCATCACCGCATCGCTGTAGCGGCGCAGAAACCAGCGCGTCAGCCGGGGGATGAGCCATATCATCGTGGCACAATAGAGGACGAAACGCAAAGCAAACCACACCCAAAAGGCAGCCCCACCCGAGTTCTGATGGGAGGCCACAAGGCCTGCCAGCACGAGCAGGGCCATGAGCAGAGAGAGCATACTCGACCCCACACTGAGGGTCACACTGGGCTTGCGCTGCAACCCGTAGCGCGTGACGATGGGGTAGGCAATGAGCGTGTTGGAAGCCATGATGCACCCCAACAGCAGCGAAGCCGAACCGGAATAGCCGAGTAGACAGGTGCCCATGAAATAGGTGAGGATGAAGGGGATGGAGAAAGTCAACAGACCGAAAGCTAGCATACGATACTTATTGCGCTTCACGCCCTGCATGTCCATCTCCAGAGCGGCCAAAAACATGATGTAATAGAGGCCCACACGCCCGAAAAGTTCAAACGAGGAGTCGCGCTTGAGTATGTTCAGTCCATACTGCCCCACGAGCACTCCGGCCAGCACCATGCCTATGATGTGGGGGATGCGCAACTTACCCATGATGATCGGCGCAAAGAGGATGATGATCAACACCACAAAAAAGATGAGCGTCGGGTCGGTGATGGGGAAATAATGCGAGATATACAACATAGCGGGCTTGGTGGACGGATCGTTCTATATAGAATATGTGCAAAGTTAATGCAAATCGTCTGAATATCAAAATCTTTTGTCCGCTTTTTGTCACCACACTCGCCATAAAGTCGCCTGCGGAGGCGTCCAAAACACCGATATTACATCAAAGCAAAAGAAAAAACATCGATTTATTGTCTTTTATAGCGCAAAAAGTTGTAATTTTGCAACCGACATACTTTATTTCATTAAACAAAATCCGATTATGAAAGTAGCGATTGTTGGCGCAAGTGGCGCCGTGGGACAAGAGTTCCTGCGCATTCTCGCCGAGAGAAATTTCCCGATGGACGAACTGGTGTTGTTTGGCAGCGAGCGTAGTGCCGGCCGAAAATACACCTTCAAGGGAAAAGAACATGAAGTGAAACTCTTGCAGCATAACGATGATTTCAAGGATATCGACATTGCATTTGTCTCTGCCGGCGGCGGCACATCCAAAGATTTTGCCGAAACCATCACCAAGCACGGGACTGTGATGATAGACAATTCGAGTGCCTTCCGCATGGATGAAGACGTGCCCTTGGTGGTGCCGGAGGTGAACGCGGCCGATGCACTCAACCGCCCGCGCGGCATCATCGCCAACCCCAACTGCACCACAATCATGATGGTAGTGGTGCTGGAACCCATCAACAAGCTGAGCCCCATCAGAAAAGTGCATGTCTCGTCCTACCAGAGTGCGAGCGGTGCCGGAGCCGTGGCCATGGCCGAACTGCAACAGCAGTATAAAGAGATCGTGGAGACGGGAGAGGTGAAGACCATCAAGAAGTTCCCGCACCAACTGGCCTACAACGTGATACCGCAAATCGACTCGATGACCGAGACCGACTACACAAAGGAGGAGATGAAGATGTTCAACGAGACGCGCAAAATCATGCACAGCGATGTGCGCACAAGTGCCACCTGCGTGCGCGTGTCCTCGCTCCGCAGCCACTCCGAGAGCGTGTGGTTTGAGACCGAGCAGCCGCTCAGCGTGGCTCAAATACGCCAAGCACTGGAGGCAGCTCCCGGGGTGAAACTCGTCGACGACCCGCAAAACTATGTCTACCCCATGCCGTTGGAAAGTGCAGGCCACGACGATGTGTATGTGGGCCGCGTGCGCAAAGACCTTGCCGATGACAATGGCAACACGCTGTGGCTCACGGGCGACCAGATACGTAAAGGCGCAGCACTCAATGCCGTGCAGATAGCCGAATATCTGATCAAGGTGGGCGACATAAAGTGAATGGGCCTCCTGCCTTTGTCAGCATCTTTTATGCGACATTTGCAAAAAGCCACAAAATATCGTATCTTTGCATAAGCAAGGGAAGCGCATAGGCGTTTCCCTTTTTTTGATTACCCACCTACTTACAGTCCTCCACCCCCCTAAAAGGGGCTATTCAGGCATGAATGGCCTTGCGAAAGGGGCTCTTCGAGCTTCTCATTCGGTCCGACCGAGCTTCCAAGTGTGGCCGTTTTGCAAGATCGTTTGGGCCGGATGTCAAAGAGAAGTCGCTTTTCCGGGAAAATCGTCTCAGCCGAATGGCAACCTCATCGGAATCCTCCAAAGCGCGGAGTAAAGCTTTTTCACAACCTCACTATACTTTTAACTTAGCGTAAAAAAGTTGATTTAGGGATATGCCTATGCTCAAATAGGCAAAATCCGTAGGTGGTTCACAAACTTTTGCCTAACTTTGCCAGCGTGGAGACTATGCGGAACATGCTTTCCGCCTGTCTGCACGTCCGGTATCATCGAGCTCCTCCTGTCCGTCAACCTTCTCCGAAGACGGCGAACGGATGGAGGCCTCATACCCGAAAACAACGTTTCACACTTTAAAAGACAAAAAATATGAAAAAGTTACTATTCCTTTCACTGGCCGTTATCGCCTCCATTCTGCCGGCCTCGGCACAGTATTATCCCGACGGCCGCCCCATTCCGCCCCGCCATCGCCACCACTCCGGCAGCAATTACACCATGGGCACATATCCCGAACTGGACATCTACTACGGGTTCCGCATAGGACTGGGGGTGAGCACCGTGAGCTCCGACTCGCCGCAACTCGACGGCAACAGTGCCAAGTCGGGCCTCAACGTAGGAGCCATTGTGGGCAAACGGCTCACCACTGCTGCCCCACTCTACTTCGAGACGGGCCTCTTCTACACCGAGAAAGGCGGCAAGAGCAACTACGGTTCGGGCAAGTTCACTTATGGACTGAACTATCTTGAAGTGCCGTTGGTGGTGAAATACAAGTTCTTTCCTGCCGACAACGTCAGTATCGAGCCCTACGGTGGTGGCTATCTGGCCTGCGGCGTAGGCGGTAAAATCAAGGACTACGGCAAGCGTGCGGCCTTCAGCAGCTTTGAAGACGGCTACTTCAACCGCTTCGACGGTGGTCTGAAAATAGGTTGCGACGTGAGTTTCCAGATGCTCACCATAGGCATTGGCTACGACATAGGTCTCGCCAATGTGGGCCAAGATGTTTTCGACGACACTCGCACGGGCTGCTTCAACCTCAATGTGGGTGTGACATTCTAAGCGGCTATAGGTGCTGCTGCTTCATTCATATAGCCACGCCCCTTCCCACACAAACGACTCACCCACCGACACAACATAGAAAGGTGACTGTACCGAAGTTCAATACATCGGTACAGCCACCATCCTTTTGCTTAAAATATGAATGCGAAGATTTGGATTTATGGAATTATTCGTATATTTTTGAGCCAACAACAACCCATCACGCAGAGGGTCGAGCAGACCAGGTGTTGTGATTTGCTTGAAAATTTGTACCTTTGTGGTAGCAACAACAACTCGATATCTATAATTCACTGAATTACAAATAGATACTTTGTTATTGCAAGAAAAATAAAATGACACCGCAAAGCAAAATCCCATTCGCAACGAATGGGATTTTCGCTTTCTATACAATACGTTCAGAATAGTTCCAGCTGTTGGAAAGGAGCATTAGGAAGGGTAGGCCTTTCCCCATAAAATAACTGTATGTTGGCAAATTGCTTGTCTGTAATACACAAAATTCCGACCTTTCCAAACTTCGGAAGATTATTGCGGATACGCTTGATATGCACTTCAGCATTCTCCATACTAGCGCAATGGCGCACGTAAATGGAAAACTGGAACATCGTGAATCCATCTTTAATCAGCACCTTACGGAAATCGATATAGGCCTTTTTCTCTTTCTTTGTATCCGTAGGCAAGTCAAAGAATACAAGAATCCACATAATTCTATATTCACTAAATCTGTCAAAACCAGACATAACAGGTTACATTTCGGGATAGCTAATATGCCGCACCTCTCCTGAAAAGCATTTAGCAAGTGAGGATGTTGTCTGCTGAGCAGCTATCATCAACGGACTACGCTTGCCATTCACGACCACATCCAACATCGGGATACCCAAAAGTTGTATTTTCTGTTCTTTGGTTATTTCGGATATATCAGATGTACGATGCATAATACCAATTACCAACTGATCAACATATGGTCTGTATGGTTCCATAATATCATCAGCAAGACAATAAGCATTGTAGCGGTTATGATGGTGGATCCCTAAAGTCGGCAACAAACCACTCCCCACCAATGATCTTGCTATGACGGCACGCAAAATGGCATAACCGTAATTTAACAAGTTGTTGGGTGGCATTCCTTCCCGTTCACGCACAAATGAGGGAAGTGCAGGAAAGAGATTACGCCCGCAATAAGCCGCGGCCCTTGCCTCCAAATTGTCAGGATCACCGCTACGCACTTCATTGGCCCAAACTTTCATGCAATTAGTTTCTTTGCCAGTGCTGGTTCTGAGTACATGCGCTTGATTAAGTATTTTCTGTTTTATGGTCTGTTGCCAGAGTTGTTTACGCAAAGGGAGGGAAGCATCCAACTGTAAACGAAACCGCTCATTTTGCGTTTTATTACCACATAAAGGGAGAAGCAAGCCAATAGGCATACCATTCTGTCCACAAGTGATAACGGCACAATTATTTTCCAACAAAGCCTCTAAGACACCTGATGTGACGGTGATACGTCGGTTGTCAAGTACGACCACCCCGATGTCTTCTATCGGGATGGTGCGCTCGGCATCTCTTTTCATCAGATCTGGTAAAGCTTCGTCTTTTTCCACTTCGGGCAAATGCAACACTAATTGAGCATCTCGCAAGCTCAGATAAATTGGATTGCTAAAGCAAAGTGTCTTTTTGATCATGGTGTAGAATTATTTTATAACTTTTAGAATATTCCCCAGACGGTCTATTTCAAGTTTCCAACAGACAGCTTTAATCATTTCACCCGTAAGAGCCCTTCCTATTTTATTCTTTGCCTCAAATTCCACCTTATTATAGATTACATTCGCGACATAATAAGGTATAAAATGACATTCGTTTCCTGTCGAGCTAACCATCTTGTATATCCTATCTTTATTCAACTTGCACTCACGTAGCTGCAACTCTTCTTCAGTAGGCACATACACTAAATCATTAGGCGACAGGTAGAACTTTAATGGCACATCGTTTTCATCTTTCTCCGGAACCGGCGAAAGTCTCTGCTTCAGACGCTCCGCCACCTCATCCAATGGAACTGTGGTATAACTGCGTTTACCTTCGCTATCTTCATAGATAGCAAAATAGAGATTTATTCCCGATTGAGCCTTGACATATTTAGCCATTTTTTTTCCTGTTTGCCCTACTCGATACTTAGCTCCCATCGGCTCCGTTATTCTCACTTTCAAAATTGGCTGATGCGGTTTGCCATCATTATACTTTGAGATATTCTGATTCATTTCCGCAATCCCTTCAGGCGTAAAAGCCAAGGTCGCATTGCCACCTTTTGCTTCAAGATAATTACGAAGTATCTTCTGGATACCGGTATCGGTAATAGTGCCTATTCGTTTGGCATCGAATGAAGTGTCAAGCAATTTTCTTGTAGCAACCAAAGGCTTTATATCATCACTAAAAGTCCACACATACACCTTATTTACATATTGCTTCTGCCAATAATAATCCGTACTCTTGAAATGGGCAAGCATCTGTCGCTTATTGAAGTGCTTTTCAACCAACGCACTGATATAGTCTCTCAACTTCTTGTCACAAATGGACGGAATATCATCGAGAGCCTTCTGAAGTGTGACAAGTTCTTTACGACGCAGATTGACATGACCATAGTAAGTCTCCTTGTGCATTGGTTTCCTAATGGCCCACAACTCACTTCCCTTCTGTTGCACAAACCTCTTTTTACCATTCTCATCATAGTGTTCATAACGATTGGTCGCCTTATTGATAACTCGTACGTAGTTTTTAAAGCTGACCACCACATTTCTCAATGCATTATAGGCATCCTGCGTGAATGTTTCCCAAGGCTTGCGAATAACTCTGTTCTTGTCGCACAGCTGACGACGCAAATCTTCCCGCTTTTTCGGATTATTGGCAGACTCATTATTCAGATAGTTGACGATGTTACGAGAGGCACAAGCAATTACAAGGGCGTCCATCGCATGATGGCGGTGATCTATACGCTTTTTCCTAAAACCACGCTGCAATTCCAAGGGCATAGAAGTCTGGAACACCCGCTTACCGTCCTTATTTTCCCAATGTCCAAAAACCTCCGTCCCGGTAAGTCTGTTGAGTCGCTCAAAGCGTGAATAGACAATACTGTTCCATACATCATTCAGTCCCCAATCTTTTTTGAGGCGGTCTGTTACACCTCCGGTACATACAATCACAGACTTGGAAGTAGCTTCCGATTCATCTGCCATTCGCACAATATTGGAAAGCAGCGTCTTTACCACCTTGCTAATATACCTACTATCGTTCATCTGCCGACTCAAGAATTCCTGTGGAATATCCTCCATCAGCAATTTATCTTTTTTCGACTTGTTGTTGGCATAATGATCCATTACAAAAGCCTTATATTCACTTTCACTAAAGATTCTTACATCGCCCAACGTGGTACAATGAATAATCTCACCACCATGCTTCTTAATAAACTCATAACCAAGAAGGTTAGACTTCAAAGTGTTTACCTCTGCCTCACATATCACCTTATTCGTAAACGAGTCGTCAAAGTAGCGGCTCTGCGGAATAACATGTTCTATTTGATAGGCCGGTGTAAAAAGTTTAGCAAGCGAGATAGCTTTTCCCGTATAAGGCGAACGATATTTCTGCTCAAGCCACAACTTATATCTGTTCAACTCCTTTCCCGAAGGTTGAGACATTTGCGAAATCTTGGAAATTTCCTCAAAATCCTCGTCTTCCCTATTCAATTCTTGTAGTGCTCCCTCTTCATAGATGCGCAATATCTCTTGCTGCATCGGCGAATAGGGATGTACATTACATATATCCGTATCGTTCTTAAGTTCTATCAGCAAGCTCTTAATACGCAGATTGGTATTTTCATTCCTAAGAACATTCTGTGTCCGACGAGCACGCTCTTCAGAGGTACTTTTCATTTCACGTCCCAATTCTACATGAATCTCATCTATCTGCCCGGTTTCTTTCCATATATCATGTACTGTCCGTAATGTTTCAAGAATACATTGTTCTACAATCGGATTACGCAACGAATACTGTTTGAAATTATTAATATAGGCCATGAGCCTTTCGGGTGAATCCCAACGTTGAATATCCATCGCTTCGGAATGTCTGCCATACACGACATAACAAGCCAGCCACTCAGGCAGTCCTTGAAAATCGGAAACTCGGTCAAACGAATATGCCGCATGCCCCATCCGTTCTTTGACTTTCTCATCAACATCTCCTTTTATAATGATTTCAATACGCTTGCGCGTTTCATCACAGATGTCTTGCTCGTTCCATAAAAAGCCTTTACGCATGACGGCCAACAGCCTTTTGATTGCTTTTTCCGAATAGGCTCCATACTCCTTTTTGAACGGTTTCACCTTCAAAAACGAATTAACAAAAGCATCATCATTTTTCAACTTGCGTAGTGCTGTCTCCGATTCGCTCTTCACTTCCACAGAATAGAGCAGATGCCATATCCGATATTCCAAATTATTGTCATCTAACCATTTGTGTTCGATACCGGCTCTATCTAAAGCCATCAGCAACTCGTAACGGGTTTCGTTGCAGGGGTATTTCTTTTCTTTGTCCTCTATATAATTCCACCGAATAGGGTATTCCTTCTCATTACCAATTTTCACCTTCTTCAATTTGAAGTAATCTTTGAGTAAGGTTTCTTGGTTTATTTCCTTTCGGTCATTCAGATAAGTAAACAATCGGGCATGGTCATCCGCGGTTGGCAGATAATTTGCCGTCACCTCCTTATCTTCCACACGATCGAATAGACGAAGATTAAGTACAAATTGCCACAAACGAAACTCTTGAAAGTATGGATTAGACTTGGCTATACATTTAATGTTTTGCCGTTTTATCTCGCCCGTCTCTTTATCTACATATTCATAATATTCGTATGGACAGTTGGCTATTAGCGCTTTCTTGCTTTTCAAAGGGCGTTGATAGAAAATCAAGTCGTACAAAAGCAAATAAGTCATGTCCTTCTTCATCAGGCTCCGCTGATGGGGAAGGTTATTCAGATAAAGCTCTCGGGCACAGGCTTCCAACATCTCTTTATCCCTCAACTCTATGTGATACTTGCATTGTTCCGCCAAAATGGCTTCAAGTTCAGCCTTATAGTAGTGGCGTTCGATTGTGCGGATGAAGTTTCCTCGTATTTTGTCTGCAGGTTCTTGCAGCAAATGGTCATAGATGAAAGCACCTACCGTTTTACCCGACATTTCCAACAGGGTTTCCGTACGTTTTTTCCGCAGTCCCCAGTCATTTTCGTTCGGGGCACGGAACGAACGTTTCACATTGCCTTCCTTTTTAGTCGGATTTTCCTCTTCTTCGCCACGCAATTGGTAGTAGCCGCGCTTTTGGTTGAAATTAAGCAATATCCAAGCCAATTCTTCTTTCGTAATAGCTTGTGTAAGAGCCTTCTTGCGAAGGTAATAGATAGTCCAATCAAGCGGAATTTTCTTTCCATCTGCCACCAATGCCGGTTGACAACGTGCAAAATCAGCTACCATTTCGTGGAATGAATCCATAAACAGAAATCTTCTTTTCCCATTTCCAAGTTCCTCCCATGCCAATTTGGGTTCAGCATGATTAAGAAACTTTCCGTAAGTTACAGCCTCTGTCCTATCCCAGCCTATGGCTGCATCATAATGAGCAGGCAAAAAGTCCAGCACGTGTAACACTCTATGCAACCTTTCACGACGTTGCAGATTGCGCTGTACCAACCTGCGTTTACTACGAAACTCCGTTCGTTGGGCCGTCTGCGATACCGTTACCCCACTGTCAAAGTTGCCAAGTACATCCTGACTCATCGGAATAATTCTGCTTCCCAACTTAATGTCATGCAGGTAATTTCCATAGTCATCCACAGAGACTTTAGCCCAACCAATGCTATTGGTTCCCAAGTCTAATCCTAAAATTGTTTTCATTTTTTCTACTTTTTATTTGGATATCAATTATTAAGTTGCTATATTTGCATCAGAAATTTTCAAGCAAGTCACAATAAGGATTATTCCGTTGTGACAACAAAACAGAGCGGGGCAACTCGCTCTGTTTTGTTGTTTGCCCAAAATTACGACTTATGATTTGTTTTACAAAAGATTTGGTCAACATTTTATAAAAATATATGTTTACAGGTACATATCATTCTCCTTTTGTCCAAGGAGAACCATACGTACCTGTAAACAAGTTATTATGTCCTATATCCCCTATTTCGGCACGTTATTTGGCGGCCAGCACCTCCACTTCCACGAGCGCGCCTTTGGGCAACTTCTTCACGGCCACGGCCGAACGGGCCGGGAATGGATGCGAGAAAAACTCGGCATACACTTCGTTCATGGCGGCGAAATCGTCCATGCTGTCGAGATAGACAGTGGTTTTCACTACGTGGGCAAGGTCGGTTCCGGCAGCTTTCAGAATGCTGGAAGCGTTGGTGAGAGCCTGCCGGGTCTGCTCTTTGATGCCTCCTTCAACAAAAGTCCCGGTCTTAGGATCCAATGGAATCTGCCCCGAGGCAAATACAAAACCATTTACTTCGATGGCCTGGCTATACGGTCCGATAGCTGCAGGCGCGTTGTCTGTGTGAATTGCTTGCATAAGTCTAATGTTCTATTTTAAGGATTGAATTGTTCAGTATCGTGATTCCTTTCTCTTCGAGTGCCCGGCGTATCTGGTCGATATGCTCCTGATTGCGGGTCTCCATCATCACCCGCAAGATGCAGGCATCCACTTTCTTGCGGTTGGCCGAGCGGTCGTGATGCACGCTGGTGATATTGCCACCCAACCGGGCTATCACCGTGCATACCTCAACGAGTTTGCCGGGCTTGTCGTCGAGTTCCATTTCAAGGGCGCAAAGGCGACCTGTTTTGGCCAGTCCACGGTTGATCACGCGGTTGAGGATGGTCACATCGATATTGCCTCCGCTCACGACGCACACGGTTTTCTTGCCCTTCACGGGCAATTTATCAAACATCACGGCTGCCACACCGGCTGCTCCGGCTCCTTCGGCCACCATCTTCTCAGTTTCGATCAACCGCAGGAT
>SKDZ01000228.1_pt1 | contig 35613 bp, 38 predicted proteins | sample 4826551 | NCBI WGS metagenome assembly SKDZ01 (sample SAMN11008822, study PRJNA524170) | human gut metagenome | biome: Human fecal sample; material: Feces; isolation source: fecal sample from pouch patient p12, p15 | host: Homo sapiens | place: Israel: Tel-Aviv | collected 2016-02-02 | reverse complement strand
CACTTCTGGGGTCATTATCTATAAACTGGATTTCTGCGAATCCCTCCTGCCCCCTGCGGATCGTTTCAAGGTGCTCAGGATTCACATTCTCGTCAACTTCCAGTAGAAATCTGTTCCCCTGTTGCTTTAGAATCTTGGCTAGCATCACTCAATCACATCGACAACTTCGATCCCTAATTGCACAATACTTTGGTTTAATAGACTAAATTGTTCATCTGAGCCTTTGAGTTTCAGTGTGACCACGTTGCATTGCTCGGATACTTCCTTTTCTTGTGTAGGCTCCTCAATAATTTCACCAGTTTCTCGATCAATTGGTACTGAAGGAACTGGCTCTTTCTTCTCAACTTTTTGAATGACTTCCTCTGCTTTGGAAATACGAGCTTTTTGTTCTGCGACAACCTGATCAATTTCAGTCATAACCTCATCCACGTTAAGCCCCTGATCAAGTAATATTACCCATGAAACAGGATCCAAGCGGACTGCTTTCGCATACCCTTCAACAACTCTCTTATCAATGAACGCTTGTTGTCTTTTAGCTACAAGCTCATTGATTGCCACCGCAATGTCTTCACTAATCGCTTTTTTCAACTCTCCTTTAGTTGTTGTAAAAGCTCCTTTGTTTGTCCATTTATCAAGTATTTGTATATCATTCGGATCAACCCCAACAACGGCGCACAATTCATTGATTTTTGTTTTTACTTTCTGCAATCGAGAATCACGTTCTGTAGATTCGAATTTATCAAGACTTTGAGAAATTCCTTCTTTGGCAGCTTCCATCTGATCAACAAATTTCTTGATCTTGGCTTCAAATGCTTTTAAAGGCTCAGAATAGCCATTTTTCACTTCTTTTCGTTTTTCTTCAAGCAACTTGATAATGTTATTCAGCGAAGACCGTGCGTCTTTAGCTCCTTGGATATCTCCTTCACTAAAGGTCAAACTTTTGTAGTGATTTGCGGTATTTTCAACAAGCGCTTCAAGCTCCGCTTCATTTTTGATTTCAATGGTACTTGGTGTATAGTCAATCTGAATTGATGTGTCTGTTTTGATTAATTCATTCATCCGCTATTTCCCCCATGTAAAAGATTTGGCTTCTTGCTGTGGCTTAGGATCTACCACAGGTTTGTTTACTTTTTGTGTTTTCTGTTCTGCTTTTTTCAACAGTAATTTCATATAACCAATAACTTGTTGGTAATACTCAGGGGGGACCTGATCCAAATGATCGAATCCGTTTTTCCCAAGAATATTCGCTTCGATGACTTCTGGTTTTGTTTGAGTAAGGCCAGAAACTTCTGCTACACGTCTATGAAATATTTCCAAAAATTCTTCACGCATTTGGTCATCAGAAACGCTATCAGCTGTGTTTTGAGAATCAGCATCAATTCCGTCGTCAATTAAGTACAAACCTTGTAGTGCGTATTTACGAGCATATGAAGATGCCGATCCAGTCACTTGGCTATCATCCATTTTGGGTTTCGCATCAGCTTCTCGAGCATATGCTTCCACCTGCAATGAATCCTTTCCATCAGTTAGGGTTGCGGTAGCTTTGATATAAAAGCGACCATCCATAAATATGGGCATGTCTGTCAAAGTTAGCAAAAGGCCATGGTTTAGATTATGTGGCTTTACTGCTTTCAAAATATCTTCTGCGTTTCGGAAGTTGTATCCTCCGAAGTCGCTGTAATTACTTTTCGGGACCTTTAATTCCGCTTGGATTTTTATCAGTTTCTGATTAAAAGTCAGTTCTAATTCACTCATAATGGCACCGGCTTTCCTAGTTTTGATTTGCAATACTCCAACAGGTCATCCTCATGGATGAATTGGTCATCAATGGAATAGACTAGGTCACCTTGGTAAAGAGGATTTCCACGCCAATCAAATGCAATCGGATCTGGTTCATCTGGCGGCAATTGCCTTGCCCCTAGACTGTCAAATGAATTCATAGTATAATCTCCTTAACTAATAATGTTTTACTCATTGCCTACACTGTCGGAAACTGGTGTAGGCTCTCTTTTTTTCATTCGTTCGATATGTTGTCTTGATTGGATCAACGGCTTGTTGTGTCTGTACCATCGATCAGCAATGACTTTACCGATGCGCAAAGCTTCTGCTCTAGTCATATCGTCTCACCTTCCTTTTGCTTTTGTAATTAAGGAATACTCCATAGGGACCAGTATCCGCACTTAGGAAAACTGGTCCTTTTTTTGCGGCAAGATTGATGTCACCATCCACCGTTTCTAAATTAAGGAATACTGGTGTTTCTGTGATTCTTAGATACCAAATACATAGCTTTTTAATCATGCCCGATCCTCCATATCCAATTCCGTTTGAATCTGATTGATTCGTTCCTTGGTTACAGATGACGGCTGCCAATGATCGATGAACCCCAAAACTTTTTGGAAATCCTTGTCTTTGATGCGTCCGCGATTCGGAACACCGAATAATTGTTTGATGCTAGATCCCAAATCCTGAAACAGCATGCTTTTTGCGCCTTGTCCAAGATGTTGATCCTTGCAGATTTGATAGACTTTCTTTTGAACCGCTCGATCGATGGTCCCTTTGTCTTCAGTAGTGATCAGTTTGTTCTCTTCGATATCTACCAGACGTTCGTTGATATCATCGATACGTTGGCTCGCTTCTTCGTTTGCAGCTAACGCCAGCAAAGCAAGCCCTCGTGGTGTATCTGGAATCTGCGGTTGTTGCTTGATGTGATCTTCCATTTTGTTGAATGCATCAATGTATTTAAGCTTGAATTGCAATGCAGCCTTCCCTGTGAATCCCATAGCCAGTAACGTGAAGCCGTCTCGATTCATGATAATTTGCGGATAAGTTTGTTTATTTTGCGGATGGACGTAATTATCTTCAAAAAATAAGTCTGTCCAATTTTGGACACCCTCTTTTAAATTCAACAGGTCTCTTAATACGTGCTGATGTTTCTTTCCGAAGACTTCTGCAACTTGTAAACTTGTTGTTACTGCTTGCTGATCTTTCATAATTACTAAATTTGTCATTTTTTAATTTCCTTTCTGTTGTATAATTTCCTTATCAGTCAGTGGTCGGCTGAAATAATTGATAAGGAGGTGAGTGTATGAATAGTTATATAGTTTCCTATGATCTAAATAATTCTGGCAAGAACTACGAGGATCTGATTTCCAAAATTAAAACATATTCAAGATGGGCACATATCAATGAATCTGTTTGGTTTTTGAAAAGCGATAAAGGATGCGTTGCTATAAGAGATGAATTACTAGCAACAATAGATAAAGATGATAGTTTATTTGTAGCTGAATTGACTGGAAAAGCTGCTTGGCGCAACATAATTTGTAAAAGTCAATACCTTAAAGATTATTTGTAGTCTTCTCCTCGTCACTATTTGTGACGAGTTTTTTTATTTCAACTGTTTCAACATTCTCATCAATATGACTGATAACTAATTTTGTTAATTCTTCAAGGGTTAGGTTTTCAAATGTAAATCCCTGTGTTTCTTCATCGATTAATAGTCTCTTTGATTTTTTCTGCACTCTTCTCACCTCAATTCTATTTGCCGATTCAACCGGCATTGATAAAGTAACTCCTGATACCTTTTGAGATCCCTAAGTAAAAGATCTCGTTGAGAATCGCTCAGTAAACTTTTGCGATCGTGTAACTGGTCATGCAATCTTCCAACTTTTTCTTTGGCTAGGGTGTCGATTAGCAGCTCTTGTTGTATTGTGTAGGTCATGCACTATCCCTACTTTCACTACTAGAAATTTTTGACTGATATTCAAGTCTTTCATCGTCCGTCATTTTCCGAATTGAAATTGAAACACGTTCACCAGATTGTTCTTCATGAATCCTTTCCAAAGCCTTAGCTAATCTATCGAGATTCAAACTTCCGTTTATTTTAACCGTCATTGAACTCCCTCCTTTTTGTATCGTTTACGATACATTCAGTTAAAAAAAATAGCTAATACTTCATCATTGTTCAAACCAAGAGCTTTTGAGATAACCTGAATTTCGTTACGAGTAAAATCACTGTTCCCATTTTTTTTGTTATAAAAAGCTGATTTACTCATATCAATACCGTAGCTTTTCAACTTAACTAAGAATTCTTCGATAGTCATCTTATTAGCTACTATTTTTGCACGTAGCAGTTCTTCTCGCATAACATGTCCTCCTCTCTTGTCGTATCGTTTACGATACTCATATTAGCACCTGTGCATTCGAGAGTCAACACAAAAGTTTCTTAAAATACACATAAAATGTTTTTTATAACACTATCAGTTTACAATACGATACAAAAGTAGTAAAATTACTTCTATAAAAGTCTAAGAAAGATAGGAGTGAAATTGATGGCTACATTTAATTTAAAAAAACGTAGAGAAGAACTGAATTTATCGCAAGAATCTGTTGCTGAATCTATTGGCGTTACAAAAGCAACTGTAAGCAAGTGGGAAAAAGGCGATATAGCTAACATGAAAAGAGACAAGATCGCTTTATTAGCAAAAGTTCTTAAAGTTAGCCCTTTAAGCATCTTGGGATTAGAGGATGTTAGTGATAGTGATCGAGTGATGATTCCTATATTAGGAACAATAATGTGTGGTGAACCAATTTTAGCGGAAGAAAATATCGAGGGTTATAGAGAAGAGATTGCTGATTTCTTACCATCTGGCGAATTATTCTTTCTCAAAACAAAAGGTGACAGCATGGTACCTACAGTGCCTGAAAAAAGCTATGTTTTACTAAGAAAACAAGAAGATGTCGAAGATGGCGAAATAGCTGCAGTCATAATTAACGGGGATAATGAAGCAACATTAAAACGAGTGAAAAGACAAAATGGAATAGTTATGCTTATTGCAGACAACAAAGATTATAGTCCAATATTGATTACCCCTGAAAATCCCGCTCGCATTATTGGTAAAGCTGTTAAAGTTAGTTTTGATCTATAAAAATGCCCCCTATCAAAGTTGCGCTTTCGATAAGGGATCGGTATATTATGCATGTTAATTATATCGAAAAAAGGTAAGAATGAATTATTCTACAGGAAAGGCAAAAATACTTTTTACGCAAATAAAAAAACACGCTCCTCCGACCAAGAAAGCGCGTGTTTAAAATAAGGCAATAGCTTATTTAGCTATGCCTATTATACTAAATAATAGGATGTGATTCAACTTGCAACGAGTAGCAATTTATATGCGTGTATCGACTGATCAGCAAGCAAAACATGGTGACAGTTTAAGAGAACAACAAGAAACATTGGATGAATACATTAAGCGAAACAAAAATCTTAAAGTTGTAGATAAGTATATTGATGGCGGGATATCAGGTCAAAAATTAAATAGAGACGAATTCCAGCGATTACTAGATGACGTGAAAAACGATCAAATAGATCTAATACTTTTTACGAAGTTAGATCGCTGGTTTCGTAATTTAAGACACTATTTGAACACTCAAGAAATTTTGGAAAAACACAATGTTTCATGGAATGCCGTGTCTCAACAATATTACGATACAACTACAGCTTACGGCAGAACTTTTATCGCACAAGTGATGAGCTTTGCTGAACTGGAGGCACAAATGACTTCCGAAAGAATCAAATCTGTTTTTTCAAACAAAATTCAGCAAGGTGAAGTCGTTAGTGGGAAAGTACCCTTAGGCTATAAGATTGAAAACAAAAGGTTAGTTCCCACTCCTGATAAGGATATTGTGATAGATTTATTTGATTATTATGTTCGAGTTGGATCTTTGAGAAAAACAACGACTTATCTAGAGGAAAAACATGGGATAGTTCGAGATTATCAAAGTGTTCGAAAACTTTTAACCAATGAAAAATATATCGGCAAACTTCGAAATAATACAAACTATTGCGAACCTATTATCGACAAGGATGTTTTTGAAACAGTTCAACTAAGGCTATCTCAAAATGTAAAAACTAGCGGTTCACACGATTATATTTTTAGGGGACTTGTTCGATGTGCGGATTGTAATGGCAGCATGTCTTGTTCAACTTTAAAATCAAAGTATATAAAAAAGACAGACGGAGAAGTATCATATTATATTCGATCTTGTTACAGATGTACCAGACGAAGGAACAACCCTACAAGATGCAAAAATAAAAAGACTTACTATGAGCGAGCATTAGAACGTTATTTGCTAGATAACATACAAACGAATATTGCGATGCATGTACGAACATTAAAAAAAGAAGTAACAAAAAAAGATTCTGTAAAAAGAAAAAAAGATGCTCTTTTCGTAAAAATCGAAAGATTAAAAAAAGCCTATCTTAACGAAATTATTGAGTTAGATGAATATAAACGTGATAGAGAAATGTTGGAAAACGAAATAGCTAGTTTAAAAGAGCCTAAAATCAATAAAAACATAGCTCCTTTAAAAAAAGTTTTGAGTGATGACTTCTTTGAAAAATACGAAAAAGCTTCAATCAATCAAAAAAATGAGTTATGGCGCTCAATAATAGAATCAATAGAGGTTAGTGTAGATGGAAATATCACTGTTAATTTCTTGCCATAATTTATGTGCCTAACTGATACTTTCCGCTGGGATGGTTGTGGACGACGATCACTCGGGCGGCACTGTAACGTACCGCCCAATGAAAAATCTCCCGTGGGTGAGCGATCGACTGATTCAACGATCCGATGAAGATCGTTTTTTTCTGAATGATCTCATTTTTCGTATTCAAATAAAGCCCTAGTAAATGCTCTTGACGACAATCCTTCAACTCTTGGATCAACTGATGGGCGATCGCCATACTAGAGTTGACCTTACCGTACTTTGGTTGAGCGGAGCGCTGGATTCGCACACCTAATTCAACCATCGCTTTGATCTCGATGGCTTTGATTTGTCCGACGCCGCGAATTTCTTGTAATTCATCGATCGTCGCTTGCTTTAATTCATACAATTCTTGAAAACGATTCAAGACACTGGCCGCTAACTCGAGGACATTCAGAGGACGTGAGCCAGTTCGCAGCAAAATGGCCAATAATTCTTGATTCGAAAGGGCATCGACTCCATATTCTACTAAACGCTCTCGGGGAAACGAGCTTTGGGGAATCACTGTTTCATTGATCATAAAAAAACTCCTTTGCGTCGGTCTAATAAAAGATACGCAAAGGAGAGAGTATTTCATGAATCAGGTGCGCAAAAAATCGCAGCTAGATCGAAAAGGCGGTTTCTAGAAAATCTGGGACATCCTCTAGTGATGGTAAGACTTTCAAGACTTTTTCTTCAATGATGGTCGTCGGCGCGATCAAATCGGGAATCATAATGACTGAGATCCCTGCCCCATGAGCAGCATGAATACCGTTAGCCGAATCTTCAAGGATCACCAATTCTTCTTTTGGTACCGCCAGTAATGCATGGGCTTTTTCAAAAATCTCAGGATCTGGTTTTGCCCGTGTGACATCATCAAAGCAGACGATCTCAGGAAATTCCGCCGTTAAGCCTGCTGCTCCCAGCAAGGTATCGATCACTTTGCGCTGGTTGCTAGACGCCAACACTCGGGGAATCTTTTTCTCATCAAGATAATGCAATAACTCGTGGATACCTGGCTTCAATTCAGCCTCGCCCCGTTGGAACATTTCCAGCGTTTGCTGAAAAGCCGCTTGGATAAAGTCTTCGATCATTTGATGGCCAAAGGCTTCGTCGAACCGCTCATGGTAAGCTGCCCAGACTTCTTCATCCGAGACCCCCACATAAGCTAAATACAACTCTTTTGTATAGGGAATCCCCATTTGATCCGCCACGATTTGAGTAGCCTGGTAATAGAGCAGCTCCGTGTCAAAAATCAAGCCGTCCATATCGAAAATCACACCACGTAACTTAGCCATTTCTTCCTCCTATTGCCAACAACAATTCACGAACTTCTGAAACAAAATACAACGATCCTGTCACCAGCAGCAAATCTTCATTGGTCATTTTTTCTAATAATTCTGCCAAGCCAAACTGCCATAAAGAGACGGTTGAGATTCGTTTTTCATCGAGTTCCTGATAGCCGTCTGCTAAATGCAATGCTTTTGGGAAATCAAAGGTCGTTAAATAAATCTCGGCTTGCGGAATTGCCAGCAATTGCTGAAGCATCTCATTGACGTTTTTGGTTTCTAAGGCTGAGAACAGCACATGGATGCGATAGTCGCTGAACTCTTCTTTCATCGTATCCACCAAGCGAGCCATGGCATGCACGTTATGGGCGCCATCGATGATCACCAGTGGTTCACTGCTGATTCGTTCCATTCGGGCGGGCCAATAGGCCTTTCTTAGCCCATTACGAATTTCTTTGGCTGAAAACGGTAGCTGCCGCAGGTCGCAATACAGGCTATACAATTGAATCGCAACACCGGCATTTTCTGGTTGATGGCGGCCTAACATCGGCGTTTTCAAGCCTTTGATTTTGCCATGCTCATTTTCAAAATCAAACAATTCGCCCCACTCTTCATCAGGGTGACGATAGGTCACACGGTACTCTTGCCCTGCATGATACGCGAGTGCCTGTGCTTCTGCAGCTTTCAAATCGATCACCGAAAGCGCACTTTCGACGATATTGCCAGTCACAAGGGGAATTTGTGGCTTGATGATCCCCGCCTTATGGGCAGCGATTTTTTCAATGGTATCGCCTAAGACATCCATATGATCCATGCCGATCGTCGTGATCGCTGTCAACATCGGGGAAATAACGTTGGTACTATCTAAAAGTCCCCCTAGACCAACTTCCATTATCGCAACATCGACGTTTTTTTCTTCAAAATAGCCTAATGCCATGGCAGTAATGATCTCAAACTGAGTGATGCCCGTCAGGGTTTCATCACGATCGATTTCAGCAACCAGCGGCTGGATTTTTTCCACCCAAGCGACCAAATCCTCATCTGATATAAATTGTCCGTTGATTTCGATCCGTTCATTGAACGCTTCAATGTGCGGGGAAGTAAAAGTCCCCACTTGCTGCCCAGCTTCTTCTAAAAGACTGCGCAAATAGCTGACGGTTGATCCTTTGCCATTCGTGCCGGCGATATGGATCATGGTTATGTTTTTTTCAGGATTGCCCATTCGTTTTAATAATGCTTCGACACGCATCAATCCGGGTCTTTGTCCAAATGCCAAACGCGAATGGATCCACGCTGTTGCTTCTTCGCTTGTCATCTCCTTCACCTCGCTCTTATTTTATCAAAAATCCCACAGCTTTCCCAATTTCTTTCCTTTAAACGAGAAATTTGTTTGACGGTTTCTATTGATTACGCAAAAACAAGCATCTACAAGAGATGCTTGTTTGCAGACAGTCGACGCTTCCTATTGAATCGTGCGCAATTGCTCGATCCGTTCTTGGACTGCTTTTTGTTTTTCAAGATAATCGGCTTCTTTGCTGCGTTCTTGTGCTACGACTTCCTCTGGTGCATTGGCAACGAAGCGTTCATTCGCCAGTTTGCCTTGTACCCGTTGAACTTCTTGGGTGAACTTCGCTAGTTCTTTCTCCAAACGTGCGATTTCTTCTTCAATGTTGATCAACCCAGCTAACGGCAAGTAGATCGTCGCACCTGATAGGATAGCTGACATCGCCAATTCAGGGACTTGTAAGCTGTTAGAGATTTCTAGTTCTTCTGGATTACAGAAGCGTTCGATATAGTTTTTGTTGGCGATCAAGAATTCTTCGATCTCAGGCTCATTTGCTTGGATCAGCAAAGTGATTGGTTTCGAAAGTGGTGTGTTTACTTCTGCACGGATGTTTCGAACCGAACGAATCAATTCTTTCAACACTTCCATCCCTTGCGCCGCTTTTTCATCGGTCCATTCTGGTGCCACTTGTGGATACTCAGCAACAACTAATGATTCCCCTGTATGCGGCAGTTTGCTCCAGATTTCTTCTGTAACAAATGGCATGATTGGGTGCAACAAGCGTAAAATTTGATCAAGAACATGGACTAAGATGCTCTTATTGACTTGTTTCGCTGCTTCATTGTCACCGTATAAGGTTTCTTTCGACATTTCAATGTACCAGTCACAGAAATCATCCCAGATAAAGTTGTATAATTGACGACCCGCTTCCCCAAATTCGAAGCGTTCAAAAAGATCAGTGACTTTTTCAATCGTTTCATTCAAGCGCGTCAAGATCCAACGATCCGCCACTGATTTTTCACCAGAAAAATCAATGGCTTCGGCAGTCATTTCGCTGACATTCATCAAGACGAAACGGGAAGCATTCCAAATTTTATTGATGAAGTTCCAAGCGGCATCCATTTTCTCATAGCTGAAACGCACGTCTTGTCCCGGTGCAGAGCCATTTGATAAGAACCAACGCAATGCATCGGCACCGTATTGTTCAATGACTTCCATCGGATCGATCCCATTTCCAAGCGACTTACTCATTTTGCGACCTTGTTCATCACGGATCAATCCGTGGATCAAGACATTTTCAAATGGTCGTTTGCCAGTAAATTCCAAGCTTTGGAAAATCATACGGCTTACCCAGAAGAAAATGATGTCATAGCCAGTCACTAATGTATTCGTTGGGAAGTAGCGTTGGAAATCTTCATTGTTTTCATCTGGCCACCCCATTGTTGAAAACGGCCATAAAGCAGAACTAAACCAGGTATCCAATACGTCTGGATCTTGTTGCCAATTTTCGGCATCCGCTGGCGCTTCAAGTCCTACATACATTTCTCCCGTTTCTTTGTGGTACCAAGCTGGGATTTGATGGCCCCACCACAACTGACGAGAGATCACCCAGTCATGGACATTTTCCATCCAACGTAAGAATGTTTGGTTGAAACGTGGCGGATAAAAGTCCACCGCATCGTCGGTTTCTTGGTTGTCGATGGCTTGTTTTGCTAATGGTTCCATTTTTACGAACCATTGTGTCGATAAACGAGGTTCGACTACTACGCCTGTCCGTTCTGAGTGCCCTACACTATGGACCATTTTTTCGATTTTGATCAGACGACCTAACGCCTCTAAGTCTTTCACGATTTGCTTACGAGCAGCAAAACGATCCATGCCTGCATAAGTACCTGCTAAGTCGTTCATTGTTCCGTCATCATTCATGACATTGACCCGTGGTAGGTCATGGCGGTTACCGACCTCAAAGTCATTCGGGTCATGGGCAGGAGTGATTTTTACGACCCCAGTTCCAAATTCTTGGTCCACGTACTCATCTGCGATGATTGGGATCTCTTTATTGACCAAAGGCAAAATCACTTTTTTACCAATCAATGCTTGATAGCGTTCATCTTCTGGATGAACCGCGACTGCTGTATCCCCCAGCATCGTTTCTGGACGAGTCGTTGCGATCTCCACCACACCGCTGCCATCTGCTAATTCGTAAGACATATGGTAAAAAGCACCTTCGATGTCTTTGTGGATCACTTCAATATCAGATAATGCCGTGCGGGCTTGCGGATCCCAGTTGATGATGTACTCGCCACGATAGATCAAGCCTTTTTCATATAGCGTCACGAAAACTTTACGGACCGCTTCGGATAATCCATCATCTAACGTGAATCGTTCACGGCTATAGTCTAGGGATAAGCCTAGTTTCGCCCATTGTTCCCGAATGTGACCGGCATATTCTTCTTTCCAATCCCATACTTGTTCAACGAATTTTTCCCGACCAAGGTCATAGCGAGAAATCCCTTGTTCCCGCAGCTTTTCTTCTACTTTGGCTTGGGTAGCGATCCCGGCATGGTCCATACCTGGTAGCCATAAGGTGTCATACCCTTGCATCCGTTTTTGACGAATGATGATGTCTTGTAACGTGGTATCCCAGGCATGACCTAAGTGCAATTTTCCTGTTACGTTTGGTGGTGGAATCACGATAGAATAAGGTTTTGCTTCTTTGTTGCCGCTTGGTTTAAAACGGTCATGTTCTAACCAATCTTGGTAGCGCCCCGCTTCTACTTCTTGGGGATTGTACTTGGTGGATAGATTTTCAGTTTCTGTCATAGTTGGTCCTCCTAAAGTTACGTTTTTTAGACGTAATGGTTGGTGTGGTTTTTTTGTGCCTGTTGCTGGGTAAAGCGTGACAATGTTTGAATCGTTCAGGATTAGTGCCGTGGTAGAGATGATTATCAGCTGTTTGTTGACGCCTCGCTTGTTGTTCGTAAAAAAACGTTGCTTACAGAGGTCAAGGCTCGCTTCCGTGATCAGCTATTGTGTCTTAGGGCTTTTGGCAAACGATCTCGCTCGCTTCGTGGACCAGTTTTGATGACTTCTAGTACTGTTCATCATCTGCTCTGTCCCTCTTTGTGGGCCACTCATTGTGATTCCTAGTTTGGTTACTACGCTCCCTATGATCGCCTAGTACTGTTCATCATCTATTCTGTCTTGCTCCGCAAGCCAATCATAGTGATTCACAGCAAAAAGCGCCCTAATGCCGAGGCATTAGGGCGCTGATACGCGGTACCACCTAAATTGCAGATTGCTCTGCCACTTTGACGTGAGGTAACGTTCACGACGCGCTTGATCTTACTGTGCGGCTTTGTCTGCAAGAAACAAACCGTGGTTCGGATCAAAGACCTTCAAGCTACCTTTTCAGTGTCTGGGGAAGTCTTGCACCGACCGACTTCTCTCTGACCGCCAGGGTCACTGATACTCCTCTTGAACATTGTCTTGCTATCATAGATTCTTGTTTCATCTTGCTACATTCTACAATGAACTTTTTTGAAAGTCAATCAGAGGTTTGCTTTCGCAGCATCAATGGCTGCTTGATAATCCGGTTCGTGGGAGATCTCAGGCACGATCTCAACGTGTTGGATCACGCCTTCACGGTCTAAAACGAAAATTGCTCGGGCAAAATGACCGAAGTCTGGGATCATGATTTGATAGGCCTCACCGAAGGTATTCGCCGGATCATGAAGCATGATCATGTCGACACCTTCTTGGCCGCACCATTGCGCTTGTTCTTCTTTTGTATTGTTAGAAATCGTGACAAAATGGATGTCATCCAATTGACTTGCCTCTTGGTTGAAACGCTTGGTCTGCAATGCACAGACGCGTGTCACGATATCGGGAACCACGCTGATGATCGTTGGTTTTCCTAAAAAATCAGTCAGTGTGTATTCCTTGTCCTCTAAACTTTTCAAGCGAAAATCAGCTGCTTTATCCCCTACTTTTGGTTGGTTGCCAGGCATCTCATAAACCGTTTCTTTGCGTGTAACTTGCATAACATCTCTCCTATAGCATTTTCTCCCAGTATAAGAAAGATTGTCAAAAAACGAAAAGGATTTGCTCAGACTTTCGATTTTTGCGAGTAGGTCGTATCAAAAAAGATCAATGTTTGCAATTCTGTCGTCAAATCAATGTATTGGATATTGACGTCTTTTGGCACGATGACGGGATCAGGGGCAAAATTTAAAATCGCTGTGATCCCAGCATCCACGATCGCATCGATCGCCATTTGTGAATAACGGCTAGGAACGGTCGAAATCGCTACGGTGATCCCTTTATCTGCTACGACTTCCGCCAATTGATCCATTCCATAGACATAACGCCCACTAATGGTCTGACCAATCATTTCTGGATCATTGTCAAAAACCGCGACCACGGAAAGATTTTCATTTCTGCGAAAATTGTTGTTGGCTAACGCTTTTCCTAAATTTCCATAACCAATCAAGGCGATTTTTTTCTCTTCATTGGTTTCTAAGATATAGCTCAATACCTCAATCAGATAGGGAACATCATAGCCATAGCCACTTCTGCCCAATTCTCCTAGATGAGAAAAATCTCGGCGGATCGTGGCTGAAGGAACTTGCGTGATTTCTGCAAACTCTTTCGATTTGATTCGCTGAATACCAGAGGCATCCAGTAATTTTAAGTGTCGTAAATAAGCTGGCAAACGTTTTGCCGTCGCTTTCGGAAGTTTTTTATCTCTTAATGCTTCCATCCTGTCCACCCTCCTTGTTAAATGATTCACATATCGAGTGTAGCATGTTCCATTTTCAATAGCAAGAAAATATTCACAAACTCTCTCACTCGATGAAAAACGACCACAAATGTTCAAAAACAGTTGTGGTCGTAGCATTAAAATCGGGGTTTTATTATAAAAATTCAGCGAATTCCGTTGCTGCTTTTTCTTGATTTGCCGTGATTGCTTCCAGTTTCAACCCAGCCATCGCACGTTCCATCATCCCTTCGATATCGAGACGTTCTTCATATTGGTGGACCTTATCCAGTCTTGGGCGCGTCTTTGGTTGAGGAGGTGCAAAGATTGTGCAGCAATCCTCAAATGGCTGAACTGATAATTCAAAGGTATCAATGGCTTCGGCAACTTCAATGATTTCCAATTTGTCCATCGTTGCCACTGGGCGCACGATCGGCGTATTGGTTACTTCATTGATGGCGACCATGCTATGCAAAGTTTGTGAAGCCACTTGTCCTAATGATTCACCATTTAAGATGATCAAGCCATGACGAGCTTCCCGAATCGCATCCGTCAAACGCAGCATCATCCGACGGGTGATGGTCATCCAATAGCCTTGTGGCACACGATTTTTGATTTCTTCTTGGATTTCTGTAAACGGAACTTCGATAAACTGGATGCTTCCCACATAAGGTGCAAGCTTCTTCGTTAAATCTTTGGCTTTTTGCAACGCTTGTTCACTCGTATAAGGAGGACTTGCGAAATGGACCGCTTCGATCTCAACGCCGCGTTTCATGGCAAAGTAGCCTGCAACTGGCGAATCGATACCGCCAGAAAGCATCAACATTCCCTTTCCACTGGTGCCCACTGGCAGCCCAGCGGCTCCTTGGATCGTTTCATAAGACAAATAAGCGCCATCGATCCGTATTTCTACACGCAAATTGATGTCTGGTTTTTTCATTTGGACTTTGATATCAGGAAAACGGTCGATCACCGCATTCCCTAAGGTCAAATTCAACTGGTTGCTATCTTGCACAAACGAATGATCACTGCGCTTGGCTGTGATTTTGAAGGTCTCAACACCCGTATAGATCTCTGCCATGACGTCTTGAACGGCTTTCTTTAATACTTCGATATCTTTTTCGACCCGAATGCTGGGGGAAAAGTTTTGAATCCCAAAGACTTTTTGCAGCTTAGGAATGATCTCTTGGCTGTTTTCACCGTTCAATAGCAAGTGCATGCGATCTCGCTCGGCATGAACTTTGACATGGGGATAATCTGCTAAGGTACGTTTGACGTTTGAAGCTAATTGCATAATAAAACTACGACGATTTTTGCCCTTTGTTGACAGTTCGCCATAACGAACCATGATTTCTGAATAATTCACGAGAAAACTCCTTTGATTTGGATTGATTTTATAGTGGTCTGTCGTGCTTAATTGATTTTCGAAAATTTTTGGTACAACTGGTGGAAGACGATCAGAAACTGCTCGACTTCTGCCATTGTATTGCTCTCATCTAAACTGATACGAACAGCCGATGTTGCTAACTGTTCTGGAACGTGCATCGCATGAAGCGTACTGCTGGCCATCTTTTTACGGGAGGAACAAGCGCTCGTCGTCGAAAGATAGATCTGCTTTTCTTCAAAGGCATGGACTAAGACTTCTCCTCGGATCCCTTTTAATGAAAAACAAAGTATGTGCGGCGCAAACCCTTCTGTGCCAGAAAAAAGCGTGACTTTCTCGTACCCAGCCAGTGCTTCTTGCAAATAGCCTTTTAATAATTGAACATGGTTCGGCTTTTCAGCCTTTTGTTCTGTCGCTAAACGTAGGGCTTTTGCCATAGCAACGATTGCTGGTACGTTTTCGGTACCGCTGCGCTGGTTTTGCTCTTGCCCACCGCCGGTCATCAATGGCGCCAGCTTACGGCCTTGTTTCCAATAGATAAAGCCTGCGCCACGAGGTCCATGAAATTTATGCGCAGAGAACACGGCAAAATCGACCCGCTCATTGAACCATTGTTCTTGCGGCACCTTTGTGATGGCTTGGACGGCATCTACATGGAAATGGATTGTTGGATGGTCCGCTAGCACAGCTGCGATCTCATGGATCGGTTGGATCGACCCTACCTCATTATTGACCGCCATCACCGAAACCAAAATCGTTTCTTTGCGAATCATGTTTGCTAATTCAGACACGTTGACAAAGCCTTGGGCATCGACAGGCACCACACTGACCTCAAACCCTAACTCGGCTAATTGAGCCGCTGTTTCACTGACGGCAGGGTGTTCAATACTGGAAATAATCAGGTGATTCCCATAGGCTTTTTTCGCTAAAGCAGACCCTTTGATGACCCAGTTGTCTCCTTCAGTTCCCCCACTGGTAAATGCGATCTCTTTGGAAGAAACGTTTAACAGATCGGCGATCTGCTGACGAGATTGCTGCAGCAGACGATTGGCTTGATTTCCTAAATCATGCAGGCTTGAGGGATTGCCGATAATTCGCTGACTGACTTGGACATATGTATTTAAAGCTTGTGGATAAATAGCGGTTGTTGCACTGTTGTCAAAATAGATCAATGATAGGACCCTTTCTCTAAAAAAATTCTTTCCCATTATAACTGCTCTTGGGCTGAGTTTCAAGGTGACTCGCTGGCTTTGGCTTTTTTTAAAGGAAACTTTTCCTTCCTTCGTAAGCGGTACTCATGCAGCGAGCCATTCTTTCCATGAAAAAAGCCAGTCAGTTTTTCACTGCTGGCTTTCGTATTATACTAAGTCGCGGTTATTGAAGTAGAAGTTTTCGATCCGTTTGAAGGCACCTGGTTCTACTCGTTCCAACGCTGTGCCGATTTCATCTAGCGCATCTTGGTAGCGATATTCTTTACTAAACAAGTAAAGTGATTTGTCGATCGCTGCCTTAATATCTGGATGAGAATGACGATAGCGGTTGGCATATTGCATCATTTGCTCAGTCAATGCCGCAGCATCCACTAAGTCTTTTGTTTGTTCATCTAAAAGATCAAGATCTTCTTCACAGACAGAAACCAATTTATTGATTTCTTGCATGTTGATGCGAATCTTGTTCAATTCTTTGCCTAGTTCTTCGACACGATCCGTTGCCACGAAGAAGAATTCTAAATACTCGCCTGGCAAACCAGGTAAGCGTTGTTTCTCAACAAACCGTTTCAAGTTGCGTAGACGGAATTCGAAGCTTTCCACTTTTTCTTGTGCAACTTTTTCGCCACGACGTAATTCCGCAAGAGAATCATCGATTTCAACTTGCTGGCTTTCCACATCATCCAAAATCTTGTAGGCATCTTTGTAGAAGCTTTGCACTTCTGAATAAGGAATCTCATGTTTTTCCAATTTCGGTAAGTACTCGTTGTTGCGGCGAGCCAATTCGTCCACTTCGGTTTGGAAGCCGCGGACGCGACCCAATTCATTATGATTCAAAGTATAGCTTTGTGCCGTATGATCCAACTCGATCAACAACTGACGGTTGTTCTTCGTTGCATGGTCAATGTAGTCTTCGATGATCTGACGATTTTTCATGACATATTTCTTGGCATTGATCTCACGTTCCATCACCGTATACAAGGCATCAATATCACTTGCAGTATCACGGCTTGCCACTTCAACGGAAGCGACTTCTGTTTTCGCTAGATCGTTCATGGAGTTTTCAACCCGTTTTTTCACACGATTGATTTCTTCTTGGAAGTTTGCTTCTGGGAACACATATTTTTGTTCTAATAATTTTTTATAACCTTCTTGGATTTCTTTCAACTGATCAGGGAAGGTACGATTTAATTCTTCGTACGCCGCTGGGATCCGTTTCATTAGGTCTTCCACTTCATAGGTGTGTTTTTCCGCTTGGTCTAACACTTCCCGTGCTTCCACAGGATCGCCTGAAGTATTTAAGGTAACAAATTGGGTGAACTCAATTTCAATGTTTTTGATTTGTTTTTGCAGCTCATTGTAAGCAGGACCGAATTCTTCGCCTTGATCCCGCAGCTTCTTCTTCAAGTCTTCGTAAACGTCCAACGCTTTTTGAACTTCCAGGGAATTTCGTTCTTCACTTTCTCGTAATTCTTTCAAGCCTGCGCGAATCTCTTCCACTTGGCGTTCCATCTCGTCCATGGTCGCTTCGGCTTGGACGATCGCCCCTTTTGCTTTAAAAAAGCGGATGCGTTCGTTCAGCTCTTCCACTTCAAAGATTTGACTTTCAAGTTCAGCAAAAGATTTTGTGGAGATATCTGTCCATTGTTGGTTCCACTCACGGAAGGTGTTTTGACTTTGACCAACCAAGTGCATTCTTTTTACTTCATCGACTTCTTCGATCACCGGCAAGTCAAACAGATTTTCTTTGCGTTTTTCCAAGTCATTCAGCTTTTCTTGGTTTTTCTTCCGCATGAAAAAGCCAATTGCATACAAGACCGCTGCGATGATGATGATGGCAATGACAATTCCAAAGATGATATTAGTTCCCATTTTGTGGTTCCTCCAATTTTCAAATATACATGTTTCGTCTAAAACCTGCTGATCAGCAGATTGATTGATAAGTTCGTTGAGTATAAAAAGGACAGATAGTCCCTTTATAAAAAAGCATCTACGCTAGATTATAGCATAAAGAAAAAAATCAAGCATTAGATTGAGGCAAAAAAGATCGACTTTTTTCGCATCGAATAAAATAAATCACGGCTTTTCCAGCGATAATGAAAACAAATCGTGAAATTTACATCAACAAGTGACTTTTTTTCTGATTTTTCCGATTTTTTTCAAGAAACCGCTTGATTTCTCCCTATTGAAACTGTACTCTAGTAAAAAGCTTGAACAGGAGTAATGTCAAATGAAAGTAGCGAAATTCGGAGGCAGTTCCCTTGCCTCAGCCGAACAAGTCGAAAAAGTTGTTGCGATAATTGAAAGTGATCCTAAAAGACGGTTTGTTGTTGTTTCAGCGCCTGGTAAGCGTTCCAGCGACGATCAGAAAGTCACCGATCTGTTACTAGCTGTCTGTACCCGTCTGTGTGCCCAAGAAGAAATCACTGATTTAATAGAAGAAATCTATGCCCGCTATACAGCGATCGCCGCCCCCTTTGGGATCGAACAAGTCCATTTAGACCGCATCTGGCAATCATTGGCGGCTTTTCAAACACTGCCTACCCAAGACAATCCGCATCTTTATGATACAGTCTTGGCAAGCGGCGAAGACAACAACGCCAAATTGATCGCAGGGATTTTACAAAGCCGTGGGTTAGCTGCTCGCTACATGAATCCGCAAGAACTTGGGCTGCTGGTGACGGATGAACCTCAAAACGCCCGTATCTTGAACAAGTCGTACGCCAAGATCGCACAATGGCGCGACAGTCCTGAAATCTTAGTGATTCCTGGCTTCTTTGGCTACACAGAAGCCGGCGAGATCTGTACCTTCTCTCGAGGAGGATCAGATATTTCTGGTGCCATCGTGGCGGCTGGTCTGCAAGTAGAATTGTACGAAAACTTTACCGATGTCGATGGGATTTTTTCTGCTCATCCAGGCTATGTTCATCATCCAGAGTCCATCAAAGAAGTGACTTACCGAGAAATGCGAGAGCTGTCTTATGCAGGCTTTACTGTGTTGCACGATGAGGCGTTGATGCCTTCATACCATGCAAAAATTCCCGTGGTGATCAAAAACACCAATAATCCAAGTCATCCTGGTACCTTGATCACCAACCAAAGAGACAATTTAGATCAGCCCGTGATCGGCGTTGCCAGTGACGAAGGCTTTTGTATGATCTATATTCGCAAATACTTGATGAACCGCGAAGTTGGGTTCACGTTACGGGTCTTAGAGATTTTCCGTGAATTTGATTTAAATTATGAACACATGCCTTCAGGAATCGATGATATCTCGATCATTATGCGCTCCAACCAGTTGAATCCAGTATTGGAAGAAGAACTGCTGCGCAAGATCGCCTACGAGATCGATCCCGATGAACTGCGAATGACCCACGATCTATCCATGGTCGTCGTCGTTGGTGAAGGAATGCGTCAACGAGTCGGGATTACTGCCGACAGTACCGCTGCCCTTGCGCGGAAAAATATCAACTTAGAGATGATCAACCAAGGGTCCTCTGAGGTCAGCATCATGTTCGGTATCCACAAAGAACAAGAAAAAGCCGCTGTCAGAACCCTTTACTACACTTTCTTTGATTAAACCAAACGTGCCAGTTGCACCACTCCTTTTGCTGATAAGCAATCGGAACGGGCAACTGGCACGTTTGGTTTTTATTCTGACGATTCTTGAGCTTGCGCTTGTTTTTGTGCCAATTGGCGGTTGATTTCTGCCTTGATTCGCGGTTCAGGAGCAAACCGTTCTTCCCAATCGCTTGGCTTCATGACTTTGTGGGTCTCAGGATCATAATGGGGCTGCCCATCTGGGAAAAGTTTTCCCATGTTGGCGTCATGAACGATAGCCAAGATCGGCGCTGGATCGACCCCTAACAGTGAAAACGAGCCATAGGTAAAATACAGCAGATCACAAAGCGCATCGACTTGTTCTACTAGAGAATCACTGACAGGCTGTTGTTTGGCAGCCAGCTTGGCTTGGGCTTGATCGATCGCTTGATGCAAATGCTCCAGACCTGCTTGAAAGGTCTCTTCGTCATTGTTGCTGGCAGCATAAAGGAACTCAACTAATTCTTCAATTTTAAAACCAGCACGAAACTGGGCTTTTTCCGCTGAAAAAGCTTGTGGATATGGCGGTCGCGTTGGATCAAAGGTTTTATGAAACTCTTCCGTCATTTCAAATGGACTCATTTTGCTCGCTTCTTTCTGCTTTTTCTCATGGTTCTGTTTCATGGTTCTGCGCTGTCTTCTACGTTGCTTCATAGATTGGCTACTTGCTTATTTTTTTCATTCCCTGGCTTGGGCATCCTCGGCAATAATGCCAAAATGGATCAAGGCTTTCTTGATGCCGTCATGATCGTTAGTATCCGTCACAAAGTCAGCACTGGCTTTAGTGATGGGCTGGGCATTGCCCATCGCAACCCCGATCCCCACGCCTTCTAACATTTCCACATCATTAAAATGATCCCCAAATGCCATCGCTTCTTCCATCGCGATCCCTTCATAGGCCAAAAACTCTTTGATGCCTTTGATTTTCGAACCGTTTTTCGGGACGATATCAACAGAATAGGCATTGGATCGCTTAAAATCACATTGCGGCAGCTTAGACCGTAATTTTTCGCGCTCTGATTCAGGGCTCAGCATAATGCACTGATAGATGGGCTCTCGTAAAATATCCAACGATTCATAGCGCTTGGCGTTACGATTGGGACTAAAGCGCTGCAAGACTTTCTTTAAAAAACCGACGGGAAATTTTTTCGGTACATAGCGCAAGTAGCGCTGCATGACGGGTGATTGGCTTAAACGGATCGTCAAGCTGCCAGCCACTTGGGTTTCTCCGCCAAACATGACTTGGCGGTAATTTTCATCTGCGTATTCTACGATCGCTTCCAGCGTTTGTTTTGGAAAAGGTTTAGCATAAATCAAGTTTTCCTTCGTGTAGACATATTGGCCGTTATAGGTGATAAACATGTCTAACGACAAGTAATCGATCACCTTCTCTAAATCAACCGGACCACGTCCAGTGGCAATGCCGCAGAGGACGCCATTGGCTTGGGCCTGTTTGATGGCTTCACGGGTACTGGCAAGCGCCTTGCCGTTGCTGGCAATCAGCGTGCCATCAATATCAAAAAAAATTGCTTTTATCATATGACTCCTCAAAATAATTTCAACTGATTAGGATTTAATGCTTCGTAATCGATCTGCAGCGCATCGATCAATGCGCGAGCATTGTCAGCGGCATCACGACCGGCATTATTATTGAAGACCACTGCGACTTCTTTGGCATTGGCTTCGATGGCTTGGACTGCGTGTTTTAACTCCGTTAGTTCGGCTTGGTCATAGCGATACAAGGTCCGCAGATTTTTGGCATCTGGTCCCGTCGCTGTCCAGCCGCTGTCGTTGCGTCCATGAAAACGGCACAAGACAAACGCGGGATTGGTCACGGTTGGATCAAGGGGAATGGTGGTCGATAGCTTTTTCGGCTGATCAACAACTACTAAGGAAAACTGTTTTCGCTTCATATAATCGATCATTCCAGGATACAGTTTCGGCTGATACCAGCTGCTGTCTCTCAGCTCGATCGCCACTGGATAGCCCGCAAACCATTCTCGCACTTGGTCTAAATAGGCGACATTTTCTTTCGTACATTTAAAGCTGTTGGGAAACTGCGCCAATAGGCAAAAGAGTTTGCCTGCTTCTACCATTGGGGCGATCGCTTCTTTATAAAGCTGCAGTGCTTCGGTCATGGTCAACTGATCTGGCAAATCCCCTTGGGTGGTCACACTTTGATGGACTTTCAACACAAAGCGGAAATTTTCGGGAATCTGGGTCAACCAGTTGCGCACGTCTTTTTCTTTTGGCAAAAAATGATAGGTGGTATCCAGCTCAACTAGCGGAAAATAACGGGCATACTCAAATAATTTCGAGTTTTTTCTTTGCACGAGACTGCCATGTTCACTAAATGTGGTACAACCAATTCGAATCATTTTTTCCCATCGCTCCTTGTTTTCTTATTTTAATAGTATACAATAGTTTTGAGTTAAGAGTAAATAAATCATTGCAGGTGATGAAAAAATGAAACGAATTCTCGTGTTGCACACTGGCGGCACCATCGCCATGAAAGAAGACACCCTGACAGGCGGCGTCAGCCCTGATGTCAGCAATCCGCTGATGGATGCACCGATACACATTGACGACGATGTTGAATTGATCGTCGAAGACATTTTTAATATTCCCAGTCCTCATATGACCCCAAAAGAAATGCTGCAGTTGAAAGAACGTATCCAGCTGGCGCATTTAAGCGGGGTCGATGGGGTCGTGATCACTCACGGAACCGATACGCTGGAAGAAACAGCCTTCTTTTTAGATACCACAATCGGCGGTCAGTTACCGATCGTGGTGACTGGCGCCATGCGCTCAAGTAATGAAATCGGCAGTGACGGGCTTTATAACTTTGAAAGTGCGATTCGGGTGGCGAAATCACCTGATGCCTTAGGAAAAGGCGTCTTAGTCGTGATGAACGATGAGATCCATTCCGCACGTTATGTTACGAAGACCCACACCACCAATATTGCGACGTTCCGCACCCCGACATTAGGTCCGATCGGCTTAGTCACAAAGCACCGTATCTTGTTCATGCAAGAGCTGTTAAATAACCGCCATTTGGATGTTGATCGTGTCGATGGTCTGTTTCCGATCGTCAAAGCCTATGCAGGGATGACTGGGGAATTGTTCGATGCTTTAGCCGACTCGCTGATCGATGGACTAGTGATCGAAGCTTTAGGCGCTGGCAATCTTCCGCCGCAAACCATAGAGCCTTTGAAAAAACTGATCGCTAGAAACATTCCAGTCGTCTTAGTTTCTCGCTGCTTCAACGGCGTTGCCGAGCCGGTCTATGACTACTTAGGCGGCGGGATCGAATTGCAAGCTCTTGGGGTGATTTTCTGCAATAGCATCAATAGCCAAAAAGCTCGCATCAAATTGCTGATAGCGAAAAACCGTGGGTTGACCATGGATGAACTGCCTGATTTCATGGAGAATTAACCAAACAAAAACCCTTTTGCCATTCCGCTAACGGAGGCAAAAGGGTTGTTTTATTTTTCTCGCCAAGTAAAGATGGCTTCGCAGTAAGTATCCTCACCGATCTTGATCTCGTGGATCGTTTGCAGCGGCACAGCCTCGCCGGCTTCATCGACTGTCTTTTCATTGATTTGAAAATGGCTTTCGATCAAATGGCCGTAAGCCACTTCCCGATCAAAACGGATCGTCACTTGTGTCACTTCATGTTTTGTTAAAAACTCATAGCCTAAGACGTCCATCAGCCAATTGAAATACATGGCATTGTTGACATGCTGATTGCTATCAATATCGTAGAAACGCACCCGATACGGCAAAAATTGTCCTTGCGTGATAGGGGTGATCTTCGGGTAGCGTTTGATTCGCTTGATTTTTTCACTGCCAAAAGGCGCCACGATCTCATCTGGTACACTGCTGACTTTGCGCGTCTTCGGATCCATCAACGCAAAAACCGCCTCGATTTTGACCAGTTCCGTTCCATCTTCTGCCAATAACCAAAAGTAACGGTAGCAGAAAAATTTATTGTATTCTCTCGCCTGGGTCGCCACTTGGATCTGCTCCCCTACGCGCGGCAAACGAGTCACCGTTATGTGATAGCTGGTGATGATCCAGGTCAAGCCATAACTAGCGATGACTTCTGGTCCGCGGTTTAACGCCGCACTTTGTTCCTCTGATGTCTTGATGGCGATGCCTAGCATGGCTGGAAACGTCATCGTTTGGTTGACATCACATTCATAATACGCCACTTCATGTGTGGTTTGATACTTTGCTGCCATAGTTCTAATTGCCTCCTAAAAACGACTCAATATTTCATCGACACTTGGTCCATAGCTTTCGCCAAACTGATTCAAATGGACCAATAAATAATACAATTGATACACTGGCAGTCGCTCTTGCCAATCCTCATCTAATGGATAGACTTCTTGATAGCCTTCCAAAAATTCCTGACGAAAACCACCGAAGAGCTGGGACATCGCAATATCCATTTCTCGATCCCCATAAGCGACTGCTGGATCAAGAAACACTGGTTCTCCTTGCTGATCGAACAGCACATTCCCCCGCCAAAAATCACCGTGTAATAAAGCAGGTGTGACGCTGCGATCACGCCAATTCTCATGCAAAAATTCTTTCAAACGCAGATAAGCAGCTTCCCGTTTGGCATGCCAGCGGTTACCTAGCTTCGCTAGTTCGACTTGCACATCCAAACGGCAGACTGTGTAAAAATCAAGCCAATCGGTGGTTTTCGGATTGACTTGCGGCAAAAAGCCGATGTAATTGTCTTCGTAAAACCCAAAAGACTCCTGCGTCTGCTGATGAAGCCGAGCCAAGCTTTGACCTAAGCGTCGCTGCTGTCCTTCCCCACCATCGATCCATTCCATCAATAAAAATGCCCTCTCTTCAGTCTGACCGAGACGTTCGATTTTTGGCACCCGCACGAAAGGGGCTAATTCAGCTAAGCCGTTGATCTCTGCTTGAAAGAACACCGATGAAACATGAGGATGGGTCTTTAAAAAATAGCGATTTTCTGCTGTAGTGAAACGATACGTTTGATTGACATCCCCACCACTGATGGGCGTCAGCGAGCCGGTCATCCCGATTGCTGCGAACAATGCTTCCTCCATACGGATCTCCCTTTCTTTACTCAGTCAGTTGGGCATTCAAATACGCTTGCTCTTCTTTCGTCACCCCTAGTCCTTGCAGGAGATACTGATCAACCGAACCGAAGTGCTGATCGATCGCAGCCAAGCTTTCATCAAGAAAACTCTCTTTGGCACTCATCAAAACCGTGATCGCTGTTAACAGCTCTTGCGGCAAATGCTGGGTCATTGGGGCAAATTTTTCTTTTAGCATTGGGGCTAAATAGCGATTGGTCGCTAAATAATCTTCTTTGATCGTCGCTGGTGCCACCGCCAACACATGGAGTAATAAAAAGGCGCCAAAACCTGTGCGATCTTTGCCAGCGGTACAGTGGAACAAGGTTGCACCTTCGCCTTCCGCATTGGCGATCACATGATCAAAGAACTGCCGATATTGTTGGCGGGCATAGTCGCTTTCAACAAAGTGACGGTAGACTTTTTTCATCTGCTCTTCGGCATCTTCCCCATCTTCCAAGCGCTGCTTCAAGCTTTCTGGCGACAAGGAAACCATCGTTTCGTCTTCTTTGAAAATAGGTAAAAAAAGCTGCTTTGCTGTGGCGATCGGTCGATCAGGCTGTGCATTGGCTTCAGCGATGGAGCGAAAATCAATGACCTGATTGACCCCATAGTTTGCCAGTACTGCTTGATCTGAAGCAGTCAATTCATTGATCGCCGCACTGCGGATCAATTTTTTTCGTTTGATCGTCGTGCCGTTTGTCGTTTGATAGCCGCCAAGTTCTCTGACGTTTGCTGCTCGTTCTAGTTGAATCAATTGTGTCATTGCTTATCCCTCCCGCGATGTTCTAGTTAAAAGTATAGCAGAAACTTCGCTATTAAGGGCACTGAAACCTAGATTTTTCTGTGAGCTGAGCTTTAACGGACAAAAAAAAGAAAGACCACACGCAGTCTTTCTTTGCTTTCGCTTGTTACAAAATGTTTCTATTCGGCTTCGATCACGGCGGCAGAATCATCTAAGATCGAACGATCCAGTTCGTTGATACGACTGCTAGTCACCATTCCCGCAACCATACTGTCGCTGACATTAACGAGTGTCCGTGCCATATCGATCAATGGTTCAACAGAAATAACTAAGCCTACGATGGCGATCGGCAAGTTCATTGAGCCTAAGACGATCAATGAAGCAAAGGTTGCGCCACCGCCGACACCAGCAACGCCGAATGAGCTGATCGTAACTACTGCAACTAGCAGTAGGATAAACTGCCAATCAAAGACATTGATCCCAACCGTTGGTGCAACGATCGTTGCCAACATCGCTGGATACACACCCGCACAGCCGTTTTGACCAATCGATAACCCAAAGCTGCCTGCAAAGTTAGCCGTGGCTTCATCAACACCTAACGCTTTGGTTTGGGTTTCGATGTTCAATGGCAAGGCTCCCGCACTTGAACGAGAAGTAAAGGCAAAGCTCAAGACTGGAAAAGCCTTTTTGAAATACGTTACTGGATTGACCCGAACAGCGATCAGCAATAATGAATGAACAAGTAAGACCAAAATCAAAGCCGCATAAGAGGCGATGATAAATTTGCCTAAGTTCAAGATGGCTTCAAAATCACTTGAAGCTAATACATTAGTCATCAATGCCAAAACGCCATATGGTGTCAGGCGCAAAACTAACGTGACGATACGCATCACGATTTTATATAAGCTGTCCATCAAATTCGCAAAAGTTTCCGCTTCTTTCGGTGATTTACGTTTGACACCAAGAAAGGCGATCCCAACAAAGGCTGAGAAAATCACGACCCCGATCGTACTTGTCGAACGAGTACCCGCAAAATCAGCGAAAACATTGCTTGGGATGAAGGAAACGATTTGTTGTGGGATCGATAGGTCTTGGACTTGTGTCGAACGTTCCGCTAATTCTGCGATCCGCGCTGTTTCCGTTGCCCCTTCGGTAAAGCTGGCACCGTCAAGACCAAAGACCATGACCATCACAATTCCGATCAAGGCAGCGATCGCCGTTGTCCCTAGCAAAGTCGCAAGAACCGTAAAACTGATCTTCTTGATTTTTTCGCTTTCTTTCATCTTAGTGAAAGCGCCAACGATCGAAACGAAGATCAAGGGCATGATCAGCATTTGCAAGAGAGCTACATAGCCGCTACCGACCATCGTGATCCAGTCAAGAGCTTGCGTGACAACGTCAGAGCCTGTCCCAAAAATCAGCTGCAGCACGCCACCAAAAACGATCCCGACGAACAACGCCGCAAAGACCCGCGTAGAAAACTTCACGTGACGTTTTTGCAATAAGTAGAACCCATAAATAAGGGCAGCAAAAAGTAGAACAACAATAATAGTTAACAGATTTGTCATTTGAATCCTCCTTTTGTTCAATAAACATGACAAAGTCTGTCAGAGGAAGTAAAGGTTCCCAGTGACCATTCTTCAACAGTTCACTCTAATGAGACGTGTGGCATCATTAGTGACTATTCCATTTTAAAGAAGTTTGCTTCATCTTACAATAAATAAGTTCCCACTTTTCTAGGATGGTACCGCTTTTTTGTCAGAAAATAAAAAAAGAACCGTTACCGCAACCCCACACTGTTAGGATTTCTACTTTCCTAACAGTTGGATTGCGGCAACTGGTTCGTTATTTTTTCATTTCATCTTTTTGAAAAATTTCAGAGAATATTCAGGCAATCATTAGAAATTGCTGTCTTACGCTAAAGCACCCATTGGGTCCCAAGGTGCTAAGACTGTTGGTTCTGCTTCAAAGGCAGCCAATTGTTCTGCTGTCAGGAACTCTTTGCGAACCACGATTTGATAGGTGTATTCATCCATCCACGCATCGCTCATAACGAAGAAGCCATTCGTTCCGACTTTTTCACCCCAGCTGTTTTCGACTTTCCATTTGGTTGATTCGCCGTCGATCAAGTCAACGCCAGTCAAGACCATCGCGTGGGTCATTAAGCTTTCGCCAAAATCTAAGCGTTCTGCTTTGGTCATCGTAAAGTCGATGTCAAATAGGTCGTTGATATCATACGCATCTAATGCCATGATCCCAGTATCTCTGGTAGAAGATTGACCGACATCACAACCGAACCACACGGACTCCCCTTGTTCCAATTGAGCGATCGCTAATTTTTTGAAGGTCGGCATATCGACGTTCAAGTATTTGACTTCTTTGCCGCCAACCACGTTGCCTAGCATTTCTACGGTATACGATTGATTGTAAGGCTTGTCGGCAGTTGGTGCGTTGATGATGCTGACATAATCATCAAGGTCCACCCCGACATATTTTTCATAAAAGCTTTGCGGTGTTAAGTTGCGATCAATGTGATAGTTTTTGTCTTCATCACGGTATTCAAAATCAAAGGTTTCTGGCGGTGTGCCTAAAGAAGTCGCTAAGAAACGATAAATGTCTTCCAACATCGCTTCTTTGGTTGTTTGGATGTCTTCAGCTGTTTTGCCTTCAGCCACTAGCTGACGCAAAGCAACCGCATCTTTACGCAGTTTTTTGTTCAAGTAATTGTTTAGGTCACGAGAATTGGAAGAGTTGCTGCTTTCTGGCATGACCGTTTTTGGTACGACACCATATTTTTGGAAAATCGAAACGATCATGTCCCATTGCCCACCATCTTGTTGTGGTGTTTGCAATAAGAAAGCAACTTTGCGACTTGTTAAAGGCTCGTTAGCAGTTGCTAAAATATTTTCATAGAAATAGTTGGCTTTTTCGTATTTGTCCCAAAAGAAGGTATGGTTTTGAGACAATTCAAATTCTTTTAAATTGAAATCATTCAGCATCTTATGACGGAATGTATTCAATGCGGCAAACATCCAGCAGCGGCCTGATTGTTTTTGGTTTGAGACTTTCCCGGTTGTCACATCAACTGAAAAAACTGGCACATTGTTGACTTTTGCTGACACGTTTTCCGCAGAAGCGGTGATCCCATTTTTCACAACACTCCGTTGTAGTGCCGTTTGTTTATTATTGTCTTGATACGCTTGCGCAAAGGCAGCGGTGGTCTTTTTTGAAATTTCTGACATATTTCTTCATCCTTTCACTTTCCGTTCCTTCCATTTTACGCCTCTGCCTCTCAAATAACAACCGCTCCTAGAAAAATGAAAGGATCATCTTTCTAAGAGCGGTTGCTCGTATCAAAGATTTAAAGAGTTAGCATCAAAAGCAAAAAGCCAAGTAAAACAAAGGATAGTCCTCGTTCAAATCGTGCATAAAGGAAGCGGATCGGACGACTAGCTAGCAAGATCGTCAGTAAAACACTGGCTAACACCAACGTCACAAAGCCTAATACCGACAGGTTCAAGTCGGTGATCGCTAATGCCCGCAAGCCCTTGATGAAGATCCCCTGTAAAAGATAGACCAGCAGGGTGTTTTTGCCCCACTTCGTAAAAAAGAGGTGCTCTCTAGGCACGAGGCTCAGAAAGCCGATGATCCCCATCAGCCCGATCACGAAAAAGACCGCACGCAAGGGACCGCCGAACAACGGATAGCTCAAGTAATCGTCATAAGGCTTGGAACCAAAAACCATGTACTTGTTCATCCCATGAAAAAACGCGATAAAGGTGTAGATGATCGGTAAGAAAAGCAAACTGATAGTCCGAATCTTTGGTTTCAATAAAAAGCGCATCTCATTTTTGGGAAAATAAAACCCGATGATGAAAAACGGCAAAAAGACAAAGGTCCGCTGCAAAGTCAACACTTGATTTAAAAATGGCACGTAGCCAGCGAAGATACTCAAGCCGATACTCAGCAAGATCGCCTGCTTTTTGGACATTTTTTGAAAGACCAGCAAGGAGAGCTGCCAAAAGAACATGCTAAGCAAAAACCAAAGTGCCCATTGCGGATTCAACAGTTGGATTTTTAACGACTCCCGTAGACCGATCAACCAGTAATAGACGGTGTAAAACACCTGAAAGAAGACATAAGGCAGCAAGAACTTTTTCATCAGCTCACGAAGCTTGTGTCCCTTCGTCAACGGTTTGGCAAAGTACCCAGCCAGAAAAACAAAAGCTGGCATATGGAAAGTGAAGATAAAATAATATAGGTCATGATAAAACTTCTGATCGCCGATAAAAGGCTGTAGTAAGTGACTGAAGACGACCAAGATCATCAGTAAAAATTTTGCATTATCAAAGTAAGCCGTTCTTTGCGATTGGCTCATAAAAGTTCCTCCTCTAAGTTGTATCTGTCAAAGGATACCTGATCCATGAAACAGAACTGTAACAAGCTATTTACTTTTTCCTAACGATTCTTGTTCATTTGATTACCAGTTGCTATTTTGTATTTTTTGTATTAATATATATAATACAAAGGAGCTGTTTTCGATGATATTTGATATTCAAACCCAAAGCAACCAACCGATCTACCAGCAGTTGCGGGAACAGATCATTGTCGGTATCGCAAAAGGCGATTTATCCGCTGGCGAATTGCTACCATCCGTCCGTCAATTAGCCGAAGAGATTGGCATCAATACCATGACGATCTCAAAAGCCTACAATTCCCTCAAAGAAGAAGGCTTGTTGGTCACGGATCGCCGCAAAGGAACCGCCGTTGCCGCACCACCACCGTTTACTTCTGGACAAGAAGCGGAGTATCTCCAAAACTTGCAGCTGCAGCTAGCAACCGCTCTCTTACACGGTAAAAGCAAGCAAGCGCTTTTAACGGATGTTCAACAACTGCTGGACCAATTTCCTGAAAGGAATGAATGCAAATGACCTATCTTTTTTTCATTATTGCTCTTGTCCTCTGTGGGACGACCGCATTTGGTTTACGCTTGATCAGTAAACCCCACAAAAATGTTTTACTCGAAAATACCCTTGCCCCTGAGCATCTGGATGATCCTAGCGTCCACAGCTTGATCACAGAATTTCGCAAGCGTATCTTACAAATCGTTGGTACATTTAGTGTAGCAAGTCTCCTTTTTTTGTTCAATTTATCTGACTCCATCATCCTTACCCTGTTCTGGCTTTATATGGCCGCTTTGCTGGGGACAGCTTACCTGGTGCAAGTGCATTACATTGGAAAAATGCGGCAATTGATCCTTGCCAAAGGATGGGAACTACCTATCGATCCGATTCGGATCGATACAAAACTCGTTCAAGCCAAAAATAAACGGATGCTGCCGTGGTATAGCCTCGTTCCTGCGGGGATTTTGTTGATGATCAGTTTGTACCAAGCATGGCAGTTGCCTGATCTTTCTACAGGATACTTGATGGGCGGCGTCTCCTTAGCAATTTTTGCGCTGTTCGTCTATCTCTGGGTGATCATCAGCCGCTTACCCGTTCGCGGAATCAGCGGTGATTCAGCTATCGACCAGCACATCAATGATTTAACAAAGCGCTATTGGTCCTTATTGATCGCTGTCACTTGTACCATTACGCTGCTCTTGTTGACTGTCCCACTGGCGTCCATGTCCGCTACTGGAGCATTCAGTACTATCCTCTTAGTGCTCTTTGTTGTTTTGGTTGTTTTCTTGATCGTCTTTACCTTCTTCTTGTTGCTAGATCTGCGTAAAAAACAAGATCAGCTCTTAGAACCAGCAGGACAACCGCGCTATTATGGTGAAGATGCTTACTGGCGATATGGTTTTTACATCAATCCTAATGATGCGCGACTGTTCGTTCCTGACCGTGTTGGGATGAATATCGGCATCAATCTAGGTAAACGTAGCGGACAAATCGTCTCAGGTATCACCGCTGTCTTCTTACTTGTATTAATGGTCGGTACCATCATTCCGATGTATCGTTTAGATTTCGCTCCTGATGCGATTACCGGTGAAGTGCAAGGACAAGAAGTCACCTTCGATGCACCAATGACCGGGAAAACAACGGTCTCTTTGGCAGATATAGAGACGGTGGAATTGATCGAAGCTTTGCCATCGCCTCGTGTTCGTACCATGGGTGTAGGAACCGCCAGTTACCAAATCGGTAAATTTACCGTTGCTGGTGATCCTGCCAGAATGTTCGTGGATACAAACTCGACACCTATTTTAAAAGTCACCACCAAAGATGGGCCAACCGTTTTTTACACAAATAAAAAAGCCGCCGAAACGACGGATTTATACGAGGAACTAGTACAGAAGATTTCCTCAGCGGAGTGAGTGTTCTGGAGAAATAACTGGGGAACCCATTATCCCCAGGCTATCCACAACCCAAAAAAAACGACCTTCCGAAACGAAGGTCGTTTTTGATACTCCGGCAGTAGGACTCGAACCTACGACATCATGATTAACAGTCATGCGCTACTACCAACTGAGCTATGCCGGAAGAATCTATCTGTACTATACCAAATAGTCAGATAATTTAGCAAGAGCAAAAATCAATTTTTTGTTCCTTTTTTTCAAGAAAATCCCCTTTTAGAAACTTCCCTTCCCGCAAAGTGTTTTTCTCAAGAAATATCCGAAAATCTCATTGACAAAGCAGCGCCTTTACGGTATTCTATATCTTGTGTTAAATAACACGCCGCTTTAGCTCAGTTGGTAGAGCGCATCCATGGTAAGGATGAGGTCGACGGTTCAAGCCCGTCAAGTGGCTTTGGTAGGACAACGTTTGTCGGACGTTGTCTTTTTTTGTGCATCTAATTCCCAAAGTATAGCGATAATTTCTGAACTTAATCATTCGTACGCCCCTAATTTCCTGCGATATACAAAAGAAATAAAATCGTAAAACCCAATAGTAGGACCGATACAACTGCTTTCATCATTTTCGCTGTATCTTTAAATTTAAACAAGAGCGTATATAGATTAATAAAGTAAATGATCGACAGGGCTACTTCTTGCGAATATTCTTTCACTTGGATCAAGCCTAGCCATATAATCAGCAAAAGAATCGAAAAAACAACCAAATAGTTTTCTGCAACACGCTTCATTTCATTCTCCTTTTCAACAATAGACATTTGCAACCAGCTGAATCGTAGAACTCAGTAAATTATCAGCCCCTCTCACCAATACTTTTCCTACATCCTTTGCTTATTAAAAGTGTAACAAACTATCTCTTCTAACGGTCAACCTTATTCAAATTAAATTAATATTTTTTGATAAAACGACTAAAACGGGGTTTTCATTCGTTGCTCACAGCTCAATTTTAGACACATCTTTTTTACCACAAAAAACCCACTCTCCTAAAGCTAAGAGAGCGGTTTTTTCAACTACACTGAATTTTTTAAAAGGATACGCTTTATGCTGACTTAAAAAATAACACAATGTTTCCGTTTAATTTAAATTTTTACTTCACGACCAACACCGTACATTTCGAATGATTGACGACATAATCGGTGGTTGAGCCCACGACAGCTCGGGTCAATGTGCCTTTACCAGTTGCACCGATAATGATCAAATCAATCGGGTACAATTCTGTTGCTGCATGAATGATAAAGCGTTTTGGATCGCCGACTTCAACGATTACCTCAACATCTTCTACCCCATGCTGATTGGCATCATAGATTTTTTTCAACATGTCCGTTTCCACACGCAATTTTTCTTGGTCAAAAATTTTCGCAAAAGCATAGGCACTTGTGGATAACTCAGCATTGTTGATAACAGAGAGGACATACAATTTGGCTTTGTTCATACGACAAATCGCGAGTGCTTCTTGGAACGCTTTTTCTGACTGATCCGACCCATCCAAGGCAACAAGTACATTTTGACAATTACGTAACATCCAAATCGCCTCCTTTTCTTTATTTTACCACAAAAAATGGAAGCGTTACAAAAAAGGACAAGGTCTACTCTTAAGAGACCTAAAACTTCCTTTAAGATTTGTGAAGTTCCTTACTTGTCTTTGTGATTATGCAGTAAAATAAAGAGAAGAATGATTCGAGGTGAAAGAAATGCGCTCTTTTTTCCAGGCTGCGGTCACTGTGCTCTTGTACTTAGGGCTTTTCTTGCTGATAATCGGTATTATCGCCTTTTTCTTGCTAAAACTTTAAGCTTGGTTTGTTGAAAAGCAAGTTGCTGTCACATCCCTAAGAGGAGTGATACACTTGGTTTATCAACAATTATCGAAACGAAACAGTTTGCTGCTCACTCGTTTCAAAAAGGAGATCATGCAAAATGGACTTACATATTACCCCTACTGCCGCTGCTCGCTTTCCAAAAGGACACGACTTATATATTTTGACGAGTAATGACGGATCGAACCAATTTTCTTCAGCAGCTGGATGCTGTATGATCGGCGAACGTTTTTTGATCACACCGATCGACGAACCGTTAGACCCATACAATGAGTTAGTCTCAAGCAATCAGTTTACTTTCTTTACATCAACCTATGATCAAATGTTCTTGACTGGTCATCTGATTCTAGATGTTCACCCAACTTCAGGAACCTTGATTTTGAAAAACGAAGGCGGCTATTTGGATACCAATCTTTTATTGAAAGCCTCTCCGCAGCTGAAACAAACGAATGCGTAACAAAAGAGCTGACAAACGCCTTGTAAGGTGCTTGTTAGCTCTTTTTCTCTATAATGAATCTGGAATCAACGCTAAGAGTTCTTGTGTCTCAGCGGCTAAAGCGATCGCACCAGCATCAAGCAATTCTTCTTTTGACCCAAAACCATATAAAACGCCGATTGCCGGTAACTGGTTTTCTTTTGCACCTAAAATATCATGCTCACGGTCGCCGATCATGATGGTTTGCTGCGCTTTTTGTTCCTTTTCGATCTCAGTTAACGCGTAGCGGATAACGGCCGCTTTTTCCCCACGTTTATTCTCAAGATCCGCCCCATAGATTCCTTTGAAATAGCCATCATACTTGAGATGGGTCAGGATCTCTTTTGCAAAAACTTCTGGTTTCGACGTAGCGATATACAAATCGTGATCCTGCGCCAGCTCCTGCAATGTTTCTTCGATCAACGGATATGGTTGGACTTGAAACATGCCCGCTTGACGATAATTTTTCCGGTAGAAGGCAACGGCTTGCTGGGCAGCAGCTTCATCGAAGCCCCAGCCACGGAAGGATTCAATCAAAGGCGGCCCCACAAAGCTCCGCAGTACGTCTTGCGCTAATTGCTCTTTTCCCATTTTTTCCATCGCATATTGAATCGATCCATAGATTCCTTCACTCGAATCAATGATCGTTCCATCTAAATCAAAAAGTACTTTCTTTCTCACGCCATCGTCTCCTTTTCTAATAGTATAGAAAAAAACAGCAATACAAGCAACACTTCTTCCTTTTCGTTCTGATCTCATCTAAATAAAAAAGACGCTGCCCCTTCAAAGGCAACGTCTTTATTTTTGTCATTTTATACAAAAAAAAAGATAGCAGATGCTATCAAGCAACTCCGGCAGTAGGACTCGAACCTACGACATCATGATTAACAGTCATGCGCTACTACCAACTGAGCTATGCCGGAAAAATTGAAATGCGTGGCGACGTCCTACTCTCACAAAGGGAAACCCTTCACTACAATCGGCGCTAAGAAGCTTAACTTCTGTGTTCGGCATGGTTACAGGTGTATCCTTCTTGCTATCGCCACCACACTATTCAATT
>SKDZ01000221.1_pt1 | contig 36347 bp, 48 predicted proteins | sample 4826551 | NCBI WGS metagenome assembly SKDZ01 (sample SAMN11008822, study PRJNA524170) | human gut metagenome | biome: Human fecal sample; material: Feces; isolation source: fecal sample from pouch patient p12, p15 | host: Homo sapiens | place: Israel: Tel-Aviv | collected 2016-02-02 | reverse complement strand
TGGAGCTATACTATAAAAGTGGACAGAAAATTGTGTGTTATAATCTGTCTATTAAGACACAAAAATGAAAGGACTTTTATGTCAGGTTTTAAACGTTACGACGAGGATTTCAAACAATCGCTCGTTAATCTCTATCAAACTGGTAAAACACAAACTGAACTCTGTAAAGATTATGGGGTATCTTCTTCTGCACTTGCAAAATGGATTAAGCAGTACTCTCAAGTGCGTCTTGAAGATAATACGGTGTTGACTGCTAAACAGATTCAAGAATTACAAAAAAGGAATGCCCAACTAGAGGAAGAAAATCTGATCTTAAAAAAAGCGAGTGCCATATTCATGCAAAACTCCAAGTAAGATTGAAAGCCATCTATAGACTCCGATTTGAACACACGACAGTTATGCTCTGTCGTGTTTTACATGTCAATCGTTCCACCTACTATAACTTCATAAACAAGAGGCCTTCGAAGCGTGAAGTAGAAAATCAACGCTTGAGAAAATTACTCCTTGAGATTTATATGAAAGCCAAGAAAAGAATTGGAACGAGAGCTTTTAAAATCATTCTTCTGCGTGATTATGGCGTTAATATTTCTGAAGGCCGTATCTTAAGACTTCTCAAGTCTATGACACTCCCTAAAATGTCAACCATCAAACCTCGTTTTAAATCAAAGAAAGCTCCCGTATTTTCTTCTGATAATCTGCTTAAACAAGAATTTAACCCGAACTCCCCAAATCAAGTTTGGACAACAGATTTCACTTATATCTCTATAGGACCTAAACGACATGTTTATCTCTGTGCTATTCTTGATCTCTACTCAAGGAAATGTATTGCGTGGAAAGTAAGTGATCGAATTGATGCCAAACTCGCCTGTGACACCTTAGAAATAGCTATAAATAAGAGGAAGCCTAAGGAACCAATTATCTTTCATTCGGACCAAGGAAGCCAATTTAAATCAGCTTCCTTTAGAAAGCTATTAGATGAGCATCAATTGCTTGCTTCTTACTCCAAGCCTGGATATCCTTATGATAATGCCGTCACTGAGGTCTTTTTCAAGTATCTTAAACAACGAGAAATTAATCGCAGAACTTATCACTCCATTCAAGAAGTTCAACTCTCTTGCTTTGAATACATCGAACAATTTTATAACAATTATAATCCTCATTCCGCCAACAATGGTTTAACTCCAAATCAGAAAGAAGAAAATTATTTTAAGAAAATATAGCTCATTTTGTGTCTAAATATTTGACATTAGTCCAAAGTATAATGTTGGTGTCTGAACTCGCCCTAAGCTAAATACCTCACTTATTCCTTTTTTTTGCAATGACAAGCTATAAAGAGGGCTTCCATTCATTCCAATGAGCCAATCACTTATTTGTCTAGTTTGCGCTTCTTGATAAGAGGGAATATCTTCTACTCCGTCTTTTAGGTTAGCAAAACCCTCTCTGATGGCTTCTCTTTCAAGACTATTGATCCATAAGCGCTTAAAATTTTTATCGCTATTGTAAGCCTTAGCTTCATGAATAATACTCCATGCAATATTACTTCCCTCTCTATCGCTATCTGTTGCAATAATAATCGTATTCGCTTCTTTCAGTAATTTTGAAACAATTTTAAATTGCTTTTTCTTGTCCTTAGGAACTTGAAAGAGATAGTTTTCAGGAAAAATAGGTAAAGCTTCTAAACTCCATTTGCTCCATTTATCGCTATAAACTTGTGGTGGGGCTAACTCTACTAAATGACCAAAACCAAACGTGATTATAGTACTATCAGGAAATAATCTATCTTTTACTACGAAATATCCGTCTTTTTTTTCAGATTTTTCAAGAGATTGCGCATAAGCTAGAGCTTGACTTGGTTTTTCAGCTAAAATTACTGTTTTCATTTATTTTCTCCTTTTAGGTTAAATTTCTTCGGACAATGTGCTTCTTGTGAAGTCAATCTTTTTTCCGTCACTTAGCCCCTGTTGGTGTGCTTCCACGACTTGAACTTCTGGTATTGTAATATCTAAAGACACCCAATCTGCAGACATTTCACTATACGACCTCTCCACTTCTTCAGGGATTAATACTAAGACTTCATAGCATTCTCTTAGCTGTGCTATTTGCTCGTCAAACCGTTGAGATAGTCCAGCTATAAAGCCTTTCATATAGCTTGATTTCACACTTTCAGTAATATATCTCGTTCTGGGCAATTCTGTTTCTATATAATATTGATCTATATATTTTTTGCTGTGATATAAAATAGCATCATAAGCCAAAATATACATTTCTTTTGACAATTCTAAATCACGACCGAAGCCATAAAATACAACTTGTCTTTTATATTGACGTCCTATGTACTTACTATTGATATAATTTTTTACTCTAAAATTATCAGCTATGATAGTAGCAAGAGTTCTTTCCCACCAATACAGTTTCTTATAAATAGTTACTGTTTCACTGTCAAGTTTGTCTAACTCGCTTACATCTTCATAATCATCAACTTCATTTCTATTGATTTCATACTGTATCATAAGTTTCTGAGCTAGGATAAAGGCAGACTGGCTTTCTTCATCGTTCTTTTGATCTCTAGCAATAGCAAGTAAACCTCGAACCTTTTTAATAATTTTTTCGTTGTTTTTTTTCATCAGCACTCCTTAATTAATTATACTATATATAATATTATATCACTTTTCTTTATAATTACAAGTTATTTTAAACTTGCAATTGCAATTGCAAGTTTTATATAAAGTAGTCTGATTAAACAAAAGAAAAACCTGTTTGTAACAGGCTTTTGGTATATTATAAGCTAAAATTTTGTTTTGCTACTACATCTTTTTGTTTACTCTGTAATTTCAAAGTAAATAAGTTTAAGAAAAATTGTGTTTCTTCTTCACTCTGTGCTTTTTCATAAGCTTCTTTAAGGTCTTTGAGGTCTGATCCATAGAAACTATTATAAAGTTCTTCCATTTTAGGCTTAGGGTTTGTAGTTTTCATGTTCTTTCTCCTTATTAATATCTATTATACAAAACTATTCGTCAATTTCTTTGTTCATGATTTCTAAAAAATCTGGTCTAGCTTTTTCTTTAATTTCTTGCCAAATTTCAGGATTTACTAATTCATGAGTATAAACGCTTCTCTCCAATTTATTTTCTATATATCGTAACAAGCTATTTTGATCTTTCGTCAACAATACTCCTGTAAAGGCACTTAAAATAATTCGTTCTTCTTTAGTAATACTCATAGAAAGCTCTCCTTTATATTCTATATATCTATTATAACACATATATTTATAAATGCAAGTTAAAAACAAATTGCAATTGCAATTGTAATTTGTTTGACACTTGCTCAATCTCATTATTGTGATTGTAAAGAGCATAAAAAAAATAGAACCGCTAACTTTTGGCAGAGTACGATTCTATTTTTTAGATGAATTACTTGTCAACTGTCTTAAGTATTGGACTTGTTGTAAGCTACTTTTATTATACCATAATTAAGATATTTAACAAATATCGCATTGAAAATTTGTTAAACTGCATGTTGTTTTTAACTTGCAATTGCAATTATAAGTTATTTAAAGGTGTTTGTTCTCATTATTTGGACTGCAAAATCGCAAAAAAATAAGAACCGTCTCAACTTGGTAGGTTAACGGTTCTTAGAACTTTATACTGCCACCGACTTTTAATCGGCTACAGGGGCTTGTTTGCAGCTAATTTCATTATATCATAATTAAGATATTTAGCAAATGTCGCTTGGTAATTTATTAATCGCTATTACTGCTATCTCTATAGACATTGAAACGTTGTCTATATCTTCTAAAAGTACGTCTGTTAATTCCTGTCTGTTCTTCCACTTCCTTGTCAGAATGACCTTTTAAATACAATTCAAAGGCTAGATTTAGTCGAGGATCATTTTCTTTGAACTTTCTTTTACCGCCTTTAAATTTGCCTTTATCTTTAGCTATTTTTATTCCTTGTTGCTGTCTTTCTTTAATTTTTCTTCTTTCAGCTTCGGCTTGATATTTGTAAATTTCAATAACAAGATTGTTTATTAGTCGTCTTAAATTTTCATCTTCTATACCGTTCATTGAGGGTAAATTTAATACTTCTAATGTCGCTCCTTTTTGTTGGATAGCATTCATGATGATTGTAAGGTCTTTACTATTTCTTCCTAAACGATCTAATTCTGTTACCGTTACAATGTCACCCTCTCGAATATAGTCTAACATAGCTTGTAATTGAGGTCTTTCAGTAGACTGTCCGCTTACTTTGTCTGAAAAGACCTTAGAAACGTTATCTAAGGCTTTTAATTGTCTATCTAGGTTTTGTTCTTTGCTACTTACACGTGCATATCCAATTCTAACCATTATTCCTCCCTGTCATTACTCCATTTCATATTACTGTAGCCATAACCTGCTAACATGACAATCACTGGTAATGCTTGGATAAAGTAACGGCTTCTGCCACCCTCAAATAGTAATAGAAAGACCATTAGCCCTATCAAGGACAGCAATAACCACATTATGCTAAAATCATATTTTGATTTCAAAGTAGAGAGCAATACTCCAAATATCATAATAATATAAATGATTTGAGCAATAAATCTGTAGACAAAGGTATTTTTACCGTTTGGATAACCTTTTGCGATAGGATCAGTATAAATAAAGCTTCGTAAAAATTCTCCAAATTTTGAATGAATAAACGGAGAGAGTATTTTACTTGTATTGAGGTTAGGAGTAACTAAGAACCCTGTCTTACCTCCTCCGTCTGCTCCCCACGCATACGCTCCGTCACGAGTAGTCTTATAAAACTTCCCATATAGGAACTGAGCATAACCAACAGCCCCTAAATCTTCAATCCGTTGTTTGAAAACCTTAATATTAACTTCTTTTTTCTCTTTAGCGGTTTTGGCTGACCTTGTACGTGCAACATCTGGAGTATTATACATTCCATTTTTAGAAACACCTAACATCATAAAGTGTGTCATAGGAAATTCTTTATTTTTATCAAAATTAACATAGTTTTGATTGTTTGTATAAATTTTTAAAGGCATTGCAAATACTAAAGCCCCAATAAAGAATACTACCAACGATACCAAAATAGGTTTAATTTTTTTCAGCTTTAAAATAAAAATTAAAAAGTATGCTATTACAAAAATAATTGCAGAGGGCTTTAAATAATAAGCTATGGAACTAGCAAAGCCTGCAGATAATAAAAATAATATTCTATATAAAGGTTCTATATCTTTTTTAGTCCACTTACTTAAAAGGAATATTCCTAAACTAACAAAAGGTAATACAAACGTGTCACTATATGTATTTAACAGCCATGGACTAAAGCCAAATGTTGCCATGAATAGCAAAATACTATATTTAGCTGTTCGCTCCTCGAATAATTCTTTTGCTGTAAAATATGATAGCGCTATTGAAAAATCAATGGCTATAATATTTAAAATTTGTAAAACAGTTAAGCTATGAACTGTTTTCATAAATAAGAAAAGTAAAAAATTGTTTGGATAGTTCTGCAGATAAGTCCAGTTTTTAGAGTTTATATCTCCCATGGCTGCATGATAAACTCCGTAAACATCATAACCTGAAAGTCCTGAAGCGAATAAAAGAATTATAATTTGAAATAATACCATTATTCCAAATACTGCTATTATATTGTCACTTAGAAACCTTACAGTGATAGATAACCACTGTTTTAACTTGCTACGGTTTAAATAGCCTACTGTCAAAGTTATCAAGCTAATTATAAAAATATAGCCTGCATTTTTAGAATAAATTTGTTCTAATGCAAAATTTTCTGATCGAATGGCACTAAATAACCAAAAAGAACTAAGTAAGAAAGCTATTATAAATATAGCTTCATATATAAAATTCTTTTTGGTTTTGGTTCTATCTAATCTTTTCATGAAATGTTTCTTACTCCCCTAAATTTTTATCTTTTTCATATGTCTATTAATTCATACTGTATATCTAATCTGCTTCAATTTCCATTATCACTTTGTATAACTTGTCTATCTTCTCTTTGGAAATAATTTCTTCTTCATCAAGCGTTCTTCCAGAATTAATGACTCTTTCATACAAATTATGTGTATCTTTAATCTCTTGGGCAATATACGTATAAGGTGCGCTCATTTTCGTTCCCTCCTAAATCTCTGCTTTTATATAGCATTAATAAATATAAACTATTCTAAACTACATATCCAGTCTTATTTGGCTTTTTAGTACTTATTTTTTTTTCATCATTAAATGTTTGTGAAATAATAACAAATTTAATGTTTGGATACTGTGTAGCAAATGCCCAAAATGACATTAGGTCTTGTGAGTTTTTGAAAGCATTAGCTTCTTCAATTACTAAGATAAGTTTATCATGATTACAGTTATCCAATAATGGCTCAATATATTCTATGATGTTTTTAAGCGTGGGATATTCTTCTGGAAAGCTAAAATATTCATATATTTCACTATTAGCTATTTCTGCATAATCTGTTTTTCTCTGTTTAGGAACTAAAATTATATTTTTCCTTTTATATTTTTTTAGTTCAGCGATTGTTTTTTGAGTTTTTCCAGTGCCTGCCCAACCAGTCCTCACAATTACATTATTTTTAACATAGTCATACATAACCTGCCCTCTCTCCACTTCCTCCAATTGCCACAATTGTTCTTTTAATGACTGGACTTCTTCGCTCAATTCCTCTATCCTCTGGCGTTGTTCAACTGGTATTTCTGATACAATTTCTTTACCAGTAAAAAAACTATGTCGTATTGTAGGACTTAGTCTTGCCATAAGCCATTCTCTTTTTGCTATTTCTTTTCGTAAAGTTTTTCTCTTTATTTGTGCTGTAGTTAGTTTTTTCTTTTTAAAAAACATTAATTTCTCCCTATTGTAATTACATTAAACTATATGTCCAGTTTTTACTGTTTAGTACATTATCAACGGTTTCCAAACATACTCATCTACAAAATTAATAAACTTTGTTAATTCATCTTTTTCTTTTCCAGTAGATTTATCTATTAAATATTCTATAGGAGTTTTACTAGTCCGAATAGAGCTACCAGTCATTATATTATACTCTTTAACAAATTCTAAATTATTGTAACACTCAACTACTATATTATCGAATTTCATTGTTATTATTCACTTCTTTCTAGTATTGAATAATCATACATATTACTATCTTCGTTTGCTATATCTCTAATTTGTTCATAATCAGATAAACGTATTGGAAACATCACAGGAATTTCAATATCTTTTTCATAGTATTCCAACATATTTTTTGATTGACTTGCTCTGTATTCCTGAATGAAAAAATTTGAAATCGTCATTCTGCTAGGAGGAAAGAAACTCGGCAATCTATCATTATAAAGTTCATTTAAAATTTCAAATTTATCGACAGACTTCATTAAATTAATATGTTGTATTGGATTAAAAGTATCTGATTCTTTCATTGGGTCTATTAAAAATGTTTCGTGCTTATACTTACTAATTTCATTATCCATAAAAATCCCTTTCTCAGTTGCTCAACTTAGTTGACCGTTCATAAATGCTATTATATCATAAATTATAATAAGGACAACAGCCTATACTCTGTTGTCCTATGTGTATTTAATCGTTTATCCAAATATCCACTAAGTCTTGTAATGTATTTTGATATTCTACGTAATTTTTAAAAAAGTAATCTCCCAATATTGCTACATTCCCCCACACTTCAACATTATTTAAATCTGCTCGTTTTATTTCCCCATTATTCGATTTTTTCATCTCTAGTGCAAATAATGTTGCAGGACATTTCTTTTTTTTCTGAATTCCAAGTGTGACACATTTTGCTTCAAATTTATTTTTTTTGTATCCAATTAAATTAAGTAGAAATTGAACAATTTCTTTTCGGCTTAATGAAGTTTCTCCTGAAAATTCTAATACAGAATATTCTCCTAGCTCTTTCTTGTGTTTTAATTTAAAATCAAGCAAGTGTTCACACTCACTCTCAACCTTTTTAAGTTTCAATCCTTTTTTATCTATAAATATAAAACTACCGATCCCATTTAAAACGATTGAATAATTTTTAGAACTTTCTAAGTTTAATAGCTCATCTAAAAGACTGCTCATATTATCCCCTCCTTAACTTTCTTTATATACATTATATCAAATTACAATTATAATTGCAAGTTAAAAACAAATTGCAATTGCAATTGCAATTTGTTTTTAAACTGATTAAAAAGCCCATTTTAACAGGCTTTTTAATCAGTTTGCTTTCAAATATTTCTTTTCTTGCTTTTCGTCTTTAACTTTTTGGCTTCCGTACATTCCCCTTATCGTTTCCATATCGTAATTTTTACGACTTCTTTTTTTATAATCGTTTGGAGCTTTATACCATGCGTACTTTTTTGGAGAATATCTAAATTTTAATTCTTTGATTTCTTCTCTATAAGGTTTTGTATTACCTGTCAACCAAATAAAACTCCCTACAATTTCTATTTCTACTTTTTCCATTTTTAAAGAAAATAATTTGTTTAATACATCTTTAAATTGTTCTGGAGTTTCTTCTGTTTCCTTTGTGTAAGTTTCCCCCTCTTTATTTTTATGATGATTTTTAAGCTTTTCAAACAAAATATCATATTCATTATTTAATATTTTCATTTCTTCATCACTACCGCCACAATCAGGGTGTAATTTTAAGGCTAGTTTTTTATAAGTTTTTTTCAATTCTTCCAACGTTTCAACATTTTTTATATATTTCATGTTCCAACTCCTTATTTTAAAAATTCATCTATACTTCTTACTTCCAAATTGTTGTTTTGAACGTATTTTAAGCACTCTAAGCACATTTCAAGCTCAATATCGCCCCAATCTCCATATGCTATCATGTCGCCTTCTATTGGCTCTTTATCGCCTTCTAAGTAGCTCACAGTAACAAAGATTTCTTTTGTCGATAACACTTGTTTTAATTCAAATGTGTATCTATCAAAGTCATATTTTGTGCCATTATCTGTTCCGATTAAAGTTTCGGTATCTATTAATTTCAAGTTTTCAAAATTCATTTTTTTCTCCTTTAAGTTCTCATTTTTTGGAAGTGTGAAGTGAGGGAAGCTGTCTTTCTTGCTTAAATTTGCTGTTTTCCTAATTACAATATTTTTACCGCCTTTCTTTTGGTTTCATTTTTCGTCAGTATGTTTCGTTCGGTTGCTGTGGCATTAAAGGAACATAATATAAGGCTAATGCAAGGGCGAACATAGTGAGTACATTTACCCTTGCATTAACCTTATATTGTGTTACTATGCCGTTTACAGCTACCAACAAACATACAAAAATGAAAACAAGAGTTTAGACGGATTGTAATTAGATCAGAAAACAGCAAATTTAAGCATAAAAAAAAGCAACTTAATTTTAAGTTGCTTTTATCCATTTTTTAATCTTTTTTCTTCATTCGTCCTTTTATGAGGAATGCAGAAGCTCCTAATATAAGAACAATACCTGAAAGAAGAAGTCCAGTTTCAGCTTTAGAACCTGTTTTAGGTAATGTATCTTTTATAAATTTATCAACGGTTTTGACAATTGGATTTGGTTTTTTATATGTAACCGTAATTTTCTTGTCTTTGTCGGTATATTTATATGTGTAATCTTGTACAGAAGCAATGTCGATATAGTATCCCTCAATATTAGGGCTATCTACTCTCTTAGTCTTTTGTTCTTTAGACCATACAGGATCAGCTTCTGAAATGACTTTACCTGTTACATTGTCAATTGTTTGTTTAACTTTTGAAGTAAAGGTCAATTTTTGAACGTTATCTTTAGGGGTTTGATCGCCTGCACCTTGATAGTGGATAGTTTGAGTAATTGTTTTACTTTCTCCGTCAATTTCTTTTTCACTTGTGCCATGTGATAAATGAATAATGACTTCATACCCTTTATTGTCTTCTGGTACAGGTAATTTTTCATTTTCAACTTCGCCTAAAACATAACCTTTATCTGTGTAAGTTTTTTCAATTGCTTTAAGCTTTTCTTGATTTTCCTTAGTGTTAGCTTCATCTCCAACAGTTAGAGTGACAAAATCTTTTTTCTCTTCTAATGTTTCGGATTGTGTATCATCAATGACAGTATATACAATCGGTGCTAAGGTACTAATATAAGTTACTTCCAGTTCTTTATCCTCGCTATCGTGAGTATATTCTCCCTCAGCTACAGCTTCATAATCTGCTACATAATCTTTGATAGTAGGAGTAGTAACTTTTTCAGTAGTTTGTTTATCCGACCATACAGGATCAGCTTCTGAAATGACTTCCCCTGTCACTTTGTCAATTGTTTGTGTAATTTTAGAAGTGAAAGTTAATTTTTGAACATTATCTTCTGGGGTTTGATCGCCTGCACCTTTATAATGGATAGTTTGAGTAACGGTTTTACTATCTCCGTCAACAACTTTAGTTGTTGTACCATGAGAAAGATGAATTACAATATTGTAGCCTTTTTCATCTTTAGGAGTAGGTAAATCTCCGTTTTCAACATCTCCTAGGACATAACCTTTATCAGTATAAGCTTTTTCAATTGCTTTTAACTTATCTTGATTTTCAGTTGTATTTGCTTCTTGATCAACTGCACCAGTCGCAAAATCTTTAGTGTCTTCTAAGGTTTCATTTGTTGTATCATCAATAACTGTATAAGTTAATGGGGCTTCTTTTGTATATTCATAGACAACATTATAAACATTACCTATATTACTACTTTCAATGTTCCCTTGTGGCTCAACTACATTTGTGATACCCAGTTTATCTATAAGAGATTGAGGGTTAGTATTTATCAATTTATAACCTTTGATAGTAGGTGCTGTTACTTTATAACTATCTCCGCTAGCATAAAAAGTTGGAGTTTGAGTTTCTCCAATAGGAGTTCCCTCTGTATCCATTGTTTGAATTTGAACACCTGCTTTAGTGCTATCTCCGTTACCTGCTTTTACAGGGTCAACGATAATATGGTGTGTTGTTTTATCCTTACTAACTGAATTTGTAGCAACAACATCTACCTTTACAGGGAAATTATTATTTACTGGAACAAAAGAAGCACTTTGAACTGGGTAATAAGAGGTAAAAGTAGTGTTTTGATCTGTATTACCATTAGCCATAGCTTTTAAGTAATCAGTAAGCCATGAAACCCTACCGCTCTCATTAGCTCCCCATTCTTCATTTTTTAATAAATCTGCACCGAGCGCCTGCCAGTCTGCTTTTTTGTTAGATAAATCAAAAGAAAGTTTTTGTTTTGACTTATCATAAGAAGCATTTTTGATTACGTTTTTAAATTCAGGAAATTTGTCAAGGCTACTATTACTTGCAATAGCTGAAATAGGGCTTCCTGTTGAACTTGAACCTATAGGAATATAAGTTTCAAATACCATACTTTTAAAAATATCATCTTCATTTTTAAGCTTCGCATTAGATACTACACTTACTTCATAATGGGTTAGACTTTCATCTAATAAATTCTTAGTCTTACCTTTTTTAATTTGTCTAATTAAAGGAGTGTTGGCTAAAAAATTAGTTGAAGAAGAAGCAGTTTTGTGTGTTGTAAACTCTGCACCATTTGTAAAAATATTATCATTGTAAGGCTGTAGCGTTGTAGTAAAATCTATATCTGCAGTATTAGTTAGAGTTTCGCTTGTTTCTTTGTTACCAACTTTAACTTTAACTGTTGCGCCTGATCCTTTAGCTCCGTAGTTTCCTGCAATACCACCGCTTAAAGGTAACGGATTATCTTTTAACGGAACAGGTATCCAGTTATTATTTAGAAATAAAGAAATTCCTGAATAGTCTGTAATAAGTTTATCATCTAGAGCTTTTACTTTCAAAAGCCCTTTGGCTCTATCATAGTTATAACTAAAACTACCGTCTTCTGAAACATAGTTTGAACCGTTATTTTGAGTAATATTATTAGGATAAGTATGAGAACTAGAAGTATTGAAGATTGTACCTGTTATACTTACTGGAATTGAAATTTCTTCATTTTTTTGTAGTGGTTTTTCTAATTTAAACGAGAACTCAATAGGGGTATTTACGTAAAAAGCGTTAGTTACTGTTAATTTAATTTTTGATGTATCAGTGATCCAATTAGCACTAAAACTCTCTACATTTTCAGTTGGTTTCTGAACAGTAATACCACTAGAAGTTCTGGAAACTGAAACTTTTCCGTCGCCAACACTTCCATTTCTTAGAGAAAAACTTCTCAAAAATTTAGAACTGTCAGCTTTATTCATACCGTCAAGTTGTTGTGTGAAATTTTCTAATGGTTCTGTAGTATCTTTAGTTTCTGCAAAGGTACTTATACCTCCTAAACTAACAATAGTAGCACCACATAGTAAAAGTCCTTTTAGGGACTTTCTATAGTTTGTTTTTTTCATTCCATATTCCTTTTGTTATAATATAAAAGGGAATGACCACGACATAGTGGAGTATGTCGTGGTCACTGACCTAGTAATTACTCTAGCTTCTTGCTAGGTCTTCCCCTTTTTTTGCTAATGGTTTGAGGTGCCTGTAGCCCTCTTTTGTAATTAATAGTGTTGATCCTTTCAAGGCAACACTATTTTTTAATATCATTGGGGAATTGTTTTTCCATAAGCTATAAATGTACTTATCATTCTTCCCTAATGCTATGCTCGCTTCACTAGCGGTCATAATTTCATCTAATGGATTTTTTTCTTTTTCCATTCATTTCCTCCTTTCTTTTCAATTTTACCCCTTTATTATACTATATAGTATGATTTATTTCAATGTTTCCTACTGGAAAATTTACCTTTCCATGTCTAAATTACGTTTTTTGTTTTTATTTAGCATTGAATATAGCTCATTTCTTTCTTTATTGAGAGAAGCTAACTTCTTTTCTAGCTCCTTTTCATCAGTTATATTGTACTTTTCTTTAAGAATGTAGATATTTTTTTTTGCGAGATCATATTGTAGAAACTCTTTGTAATGCTTTTTTTTAAATTCACTTTTATTCTCTGCATTTTTATATTCCAAAATGAAAGAATGGCTGTCACGATAAGTGGCAAAACATTCTTTTTTTTGTTCTATATCTACAATAGTATTATCAAGTTTTTTTACATCTTTTATAAAGTGAGATTGATAAAAGTTTAATTTTTCTTCGTCAGTCTTCGATAAGAAGTTTTTATCTGTATATATTTTATTACTTAATTCACTTAAATATTCAATATTTTTCTTTGTCGCCCATTTTCGCAAACCGATATTATTGATAAATTTTTCACTTGATTTATCGAACCATTCTTTCTCTAAAAAATTCTTCTTATATGGCACAAATTCTTTGTTTTCAATTCTATATTTAATAGAATTTTCGAGGTAATTTATACCTAAACTTTTTGTTCTAAAAGTTCTATTTTGTAGCGTTAAAGAGAAATATTTACCTCTCTTTATTGTTACTCCCTGCTCTTGTAACTTATTACAAAAGTCATCAAAATTTACTGAATTGCTAATTGTTTCATCAATGATATTTTCTAGTTTTGCCTTAACAGAATTTCCTTTACTTCGTGAAATATATTCTTTTAAAGTGTAACCTTTTTCATTAGTAACTTCTGGTACTTTCAAACCATACTTAACAGAAATTAAATCATTTTCATGTCTTAAATCATCTATAGTATGTTTCCTCTTACTATCAAACATTTTCATTGTTTGTTGATTTACGCTATTAAATATAATATGGTTATGAAAATGATCTGTTTCTTCGTGAGTAACTACCATAAATTGATGTCCTGTTCCTAAATATTGATTAGCTAATTCAACACCTAATTTATGTGCTTGTTCCGCAGTTACTTTATCCTCTTTAGAAAATGATTGTATAATCATTCTTGACTTTGTTTCAATGGATTTATTATTTAATTTATTATATTCATTAGTAGTGTAATCAAAATCAGCTTTTATACTATGCTCAAAGCAATCATTAGTTGTTATAAGCCTATGTTCAATTTTATAGTCTTTCGTTACATATTTAACAGCCCTTGTTAAATCTCTTATTTGTTGTATTTTTACTACTGACATATCCCACCTCAATTAAAAGATATTATATTTCTCTAAAATCTCTTTCATAGCGAACCAATCATTTTCAGTAAAATTATAATTTATATCAATTGTTTTCAATTTTATATTTTCTACAAACAACTCAAATTCATCATAAAAGGAAATTAATTCATTATCTTTTATTTCTTCGACACTTCCTGCTAATACACTATCAATAAAATAAGTTGCTAAATCATCATCACATTCATTAGAAGATTTAATTAACTCAATGATAAAAATAAAATCTTCTCTTAATTCTTTATAAAGTTCTTTCAAAAGTTTTGCTTTGGGAATTGTTAAATTTGCTTTTTCATAATCATTAATTATTTTCTTTAACGTTCTATTAAGAGAAGCATTATCATTTACATTAAATTTAAGCTGTGATAATCTTTTAAATTCTTTAGCTTCCAGTTTATATATTTTATCTAAGTTAATATTTAAATTTTTTAGTTCATTTTCTGTAAAATAATTTTTAGAATTTATTGATCTAATAACTTGATTTATATTTCTTCCAATGTAATTAATTTCTTTTGCAATTTCTCTATATGCTTTCATATCAACTTCAAAAGATATTTTATTATAAACACAATCCATAACAAAAGCAGAAACTGTTTTAAATCCTTTTAATGGTGCTTGCTCTAATATATAATTTTTATCTTCTTGTGATATGCTAAGTTGTAAATATTTTTGTTTTCTCATAGTTACCTTTTTATTAATATATTTATTTTCGAGTGAAACGACAATTATCAAAAACCTTTGATATACAGGGTCTTAGGTACTCCTAATCAAAAATGTGCTAAAAGCACTTTTTGGGGTGTGTCATGACACACCCGTTGCTTGCCAGTCTTTTATTTTTGTTTTTTAATCTTGATTTATTTTACCATTTTTGATATAATTATACTAATAATTAAGAATGTAAGACTGTTATTTAAAGGAGAAACTGCCTGTGGTTAACGTTGATGAAGACGCACGATATGGATTAGAAGTCACTATCAAATCGTCAAAACTAACAAAAGATTTTCTGCTTAATTCTTTAGGAAAAATTAAAGATGTTATAAAAAGTAAACAAGGGTCTAAAAGCTCTGAAAAAATTTACCTTTCTTCTAAAGATAAAAAAGGTAAGCTTAAATTAAAAGAATTAAACGAAAAGTATAAAAATAATTTATCTGCTTTACCTGATAATATAAATAAAGAGCAGTTAAAAGATTATACTAAAGAATTTAAAAAAATGGGAGTAGACTTTTCTGTTAAAAGAGTATCTAAAGATAGCTATTCATTTTTCTTTTCAAGTGCTAATTCTGAATTAATTGAAAAAGGAATTAAAAATGTTTTAGAGAAAAAAACAAATAAAAAAGATAAGTTTTTTTCTATGGAAAATGTTAAAAATCTGGATAAGAAAATTCATGAAATGTATAAAGGAATCAGCAAAGACAAACACAAGTCACAATCAATGGAAAGATAAAATCATATATGAATAAGGAAGAATACAAAAAAGAATTACTTGATTTAATTAGTGATGAAGAACTAACTGTTACTGATAATATTGAACAAGCCATTTATATTATTGATGATATTAAAATTGACGGTTGGGAAGGATATTATGAACCTAATTCTCCTAGAGGGCTAGATCATCAATCTTTAATCTCATTAGTTGATAATACTTCATGGGAAGAAGTTTTAAACTTTGGAACTGTTGTAGTTCCTGAAACTAAATCATATATTAGTGATACAAATAATATTGAACTTAGTAATTTAGGATATTCAAGACTATCATTAAATAATAATCATATTGTAGGATTTAGAGAAGAGAACTTCTCTAATAAAGAACAAAATTTTTTCTCTTTAGAAAACGTTAAAAAAATGGATCAGGAACTGTCTAAGAAAAACAATGAGCAGACCATTAGTCGCTCTAATGATAAAGAAAGATAGAGGTTCTCTATGAATTTTTTTAGTACACTTGCTCTTGTAATTTTAAATATCATAACTTTCGTTTTAAGAGTATTCTTTTTCTTACTTCGCTTCATTTTCTTTTTCATTCTGTTTTGTATTACTTTAGGTCATATTGGATCAAAATCTATGAAATTTTAATAAAAAAAATAGCGGATTTAATTCCGTTATTTTTTTGTGTTTTCTCTAAACTTTAATGTTTCTAAATATCCTGTTATTGATTTTTTTAGATATAAAGCAATATTCTTTTTTGAATAATCTTCACGTTTCATAGAAACATAAGAAAGATGTTTCTTTACTCCATTAGCACCCTGCATGGTTTCTAATTCTTCATAGTAAGGATATACCATTCTTTGTAAATCTGCCATAATATCTATGTTTTGCATTTCATAAGGAGAAAGTAAAGCAGTTTCTAAAAGTAATGTTGTATATTTGCTGACGATAGCTTGGGCAAATAGTTGTTGTTTTTGAGCTTCTTTTTGAGCTTTTCCTTTTAAGTAATCTTCATCTTGTTGTTCTTGTTTGTAGTTTTCATTCTTAGCAATTTTCTTTTTAGTAATAAAGAATTGAATACTATCAATAAATTTTCCTTTTTTTATTTTTTCGTATGTCACATTAAAATGAGTAAATTCATTAATTTCTGTGATAGCTTTTTTTATTACGTTTACTTCTAAATTTTTAAAGGTTGAGTAAGTTGTTTTAGTATCTGTTAATTCTCGAAGTTCTTTAACAGATATAGAGGGGTTCTTTAATTCATATAATTGTTCTTTTCGTCTTTTTCCGTTTTCTTCATAATGTTCATACTGATTATAGAACATGGAAAACCACTTATATAAAATAACACTATATTTACTGTTCAACTCCATAATATCTAATATTGCATATTGAGTAAAGTTATTTTTCAAATCAACTAAGTACGGCATAATAAAAGGATTGAATTGTATCATGACTTTATCATTATAATTGTTCCATTTTACAGTGGGGATCGGAACAATACTTGTCATATCATATTTTTCTCCTTTTCCTTGTACTTCCCTTATTTCAAAATACGCTTGTTTTTGCATTTTTTCTACAGCTTTTTTAAATCTATTATGCTTGTCGTTATCTGCAACTTCAAAAAACGTAAATAATTCTTTTTTAGATAAATAAATAATATTATCTTTAGGAATGTTTTCTGTATCTATACAAGATACAGCTAATTCAAATATTTTCAAAGGGATTTTATCCATTTTGGCAACACTTGTGATCAAGTCATTATGTTCAATAACTTTTCTTTTCATCAACTCGTCCATGTGGAGTATCTCCTTATTTTGTGGTATAATTGACATAGGTTAAATGCACTCCTTTTGTGTATTTTGAAGCATAGAATAAATATTGCGAGTATTTATCTATGCTTTTATTATAACATTATATGGGTAGGTTGTCTAATCATAACTACCTATATGCACAGTTTTTCCTACCTGTATGCACAGTTTTTCCTACCTGTATGCACAGTTTTTCCTACCTGTATAAACCTGTAAAGGCTTATAAACATTGACTTTTTTTTTACGCAAAAGCTTAATCTTTAAAATATATATAATAAAATAATTAATAGGACTTCGTCCTTTTTTTTTATTCTTTTTTTTAATCGATTTTTTTTACAGAAAACATTGAAATTAATTATACTATATAGTATAATTAAGAGGTAAATTTACGAAAGAAGAAATATACTACATGATTGATGGAATAATTGAAGCAATACAGAAAATGCTAACCACTCAATTTTTGAATGGTGCAAAGTACGCTTTAACTCAAACTAATAGTGTTTTTGGTTTAGGTGTTAAAGCAGTACGAGAACAAGTTGCAGAGGGGGTATCTACTTTCTCCCCTGATCTGTTAAACTCATTAAGGACAATTTCTACAACAGCGATACTTCCTGTAGCAGGACTAGTTATTACTTATATATTTTGTTATGAAATTTAGATGTTTTGGACTCTGTAAAAGATACAGATTTTGGACAGGCAATGCTTCTAATGCTCTTATGTTTTATTGCTTTAGTTATAGCTCTTGTTATGGTTGGTGCAATCTTCTTAGTTGCTTGGACTAGACTTATTACAATATTCTTATATATTACTGTAGCACCTTTACCAGTTGCAACACTTTTAAATAAAGAATGGATTGGAACAATCGGACAAAGTTATTTTAAAAATATAATAGCTTTAATGCTTCAAGGTTTCTTTATGTTAGTTTGTCTTGTTATTTATTCTGGTATTTTAGTTAAAGCAACTGAAATGATAGCAGGTGCTGACAATGGGCTATATGCTTTAGTTCTTGTTCTTGTAACAATGGTTACTCTAGTGTTTAGTCTATTAAAAACTCATTCTTTAGCAAAATCAGTAGTAGGAGCAATGTAAAATGATCGTTCAAAAAATAAGAGATAGCGCAATATTGAAGTTTTTGATTTTCTATACTATCTATTCCTTAATCACTTTAGCATTTGTCCTCTTTTCGATAAATAAACTTGCACAGAATGTAGACCTTTTAAGAAATTATAATCCTAACTTGCCGATCCCTCATGATTTGCAAGTATGCGCAAACTTTGGAATAGTTTCTTTATTCCTAGTGGCTATTTGGGTAATTGTTTTAATAGGGTTACTTCTAAAAGCAATGTTTCCTAATAAAAAAGCTTTGAAATCTTCGTTTTGTATTGATGAAATACAAGATTTAGGAAAAATGATTGCTGATATAAGAAATGGGGTAGCAAAATGAACAACGGTAATAATAATAATTTTGTGACAGATATTCCACAAGAATTAAAAACAATTAAAGCACGTTTGTTTTTCGGACTTACAAAAAGACAAGCAATCGGTGTTGTAATTATTCTTGTGTTGGGTTTACCTATATTCTTTTATTTAAAAAATTTCAGTCTTGATATTGCCATGTGGGCTTTGATGTTTATTGCAATTCCTATCTTTCTAGTATCTACAATACAGAAAAACGGAATGTATATTGAAAAGTGGCTGAAAATTTATATTGAATATAAATATTTAAGTGCCATGAAAAGAAAGTACAAAATTACTAAGAAAAACAAAGAATTTGCAAAGGAAAGAGGACTAATACGTGTTAGAAAATAAAAAACTATTCAGAGTATTAGAGGAACTAGTTAATCAAAAAAGAAATAAGACAAGTCCTGATAGTTCGTCACAAAGCTTGTTTGACTATGTGAAGATGTACGGAAACGGTGTCTGTCAAGTTACTAAAACAAAGTATAATAAAATGGTTGAGTTTTCAGATATTTCATACCAACTTTCAAGAGATGATATGAAAAAGAGCCTATTTTCTCAATACTGTACTTTCTTAAATAGTTTTGACTCTAGTTGTAAAATTCAATTAGAATTTATGAATTTTAGAATGAGTGAAGAAAAGGATGATGTTTTAAATGAAATTCAAGAACAAGATGAAGATTTCTTGAAGATGAAAAAAGAATATTTCTCTTTTATAGAGGAACAAAAGCTAAAAGGTACAAATGGTATTTTACGTAAGAAATTTCTTTTATTCTCAGTTGAAGATAAAAACTATGCAAGTGCTGTAAGAAGACTGGAAAATATCGAAAAAGCGGTTCAGACTGGGTTTCGTTCAATGGGAGTAAAAACTACTTCTTATTCAGGGTTAGAAAGATTGTCTGTTCTTAATTTATTTATCAATAATCATTCTCAATCCTTTAAGAATTTAGAAGATTATCCTAAAGAAACTTTAAAAAATGTTTCTACTAAAGATATGATAGCGCCAGTTACTCTTGATTATGGTATTGAAAATACAATTTTTAAAGTAAATAAGAAATTTGGTTCTACCTTACATTTTCTTATTGAAGCTACAGAGCTTTCAGATAGGGTTTTGGCTGATTTCCTTGATTTAGATATTGAACAAGCTATATCGCTTCATATACGCTCTCTGGGGCATAAACAAGCCGTGAAAATGGTTAAATCAAAATCATCAGACTTAAACTCTATTAAGATTGAGGAGCAAAAGAAGGCTTTAAGAGCTGGTTATGACATGGATATTCTGTCTACTGATTTAAATATGAACGTTGACGGAAGTAAAAAAATACTCACTGATTTACAACAGGAAAATGAGAAGTATTTCTATGTTACGTTTACCTTGACACCGATTGCTCAAACAAAGAGCGATCTCAATAATTGTATTGATCAGCTAACTACAGTTGCAGAAAAGCACAATTGTTCTTTAGAGGTTTTACCTTTCCAACAAGAAAAAGCTTTAAAAAGTGCCTTACCGTTAGGGGTTAATATCAATGAAAAAGAGTTAGAACGTGGCTTAACAACGACTTCTACTGCAATATTTGTTCCCTTTACGACACAAGAATTATATCAAGAAGACAAAGACCCTGTTTACTATGGATTGAATAGTTTATCAAACAACATGATACAAGTAAGCAGAAAAAAACTAAAAAACCCTAATGGCTTATTTCTTGGAACACCAGGTTCTGGTAAATCATTCAGTGCTAAAAGAGAAATGATTGACGTATATTTAAAAACTCAAGATGATCAGATTGTTTCTGATCCTGAGGGAGAATATACACCCTTTATACTTAGGTTAGGGGGGCAAGTGATAGACATTTCAGCAGGTTCTAAATCTTTCCTTAATCCGCTTGATATTACGTTAGAATATGGCGAAGGACAAGACCCAATTTCCTATAAGAGTGATTTCATTATTGATATGATGAATTTGATAGTTGGAGTGAAAACAGGGATAACAGCTAGACAAAAAACCATTGTAGATAAATGTGTTCGTATTATTTATCGTGATTATATCGCAGAGCCAAAAGATGATAATATCCCTATCTTAGAAGATTTATATAATGCTTTAAAAGGTTTTAATGAAAAAGAAGCTATAGACCTTGCAGATGCCTTAGAACTTTATGTTTTTGGTTCTCTTAACCTCTTTAATCATAAAACTAATATAAATTCTAAAAACAGATTAATTTGTTTTAATATTCAAGGTTTAGGGGCAAACTTAAAAGACCTAGGAATGTTTATTCTACAAGACCATGTTTGGAATAAAGTTACAACGAATAGGAATAACCATAAAACAACATGGTTTTATATGGACGAGTTTCATAGACTTCTTGCTGACGCTCAAACAGCAGGATATAGTGTTCAATTTTGGAAACGTTTCAGGAAATGGGGCGGTATCCCAACAGGTATTACACAGAACGTTAAAGACCTTTTAGCTAGTCCTCAAATTGAAACAATTATTGAAAATAGCGACTTTGTATATCTCCTTAATCAATCTGAGGGCGATAGAAGAATACTACAAGATAAATTTAATATTTCAGATTATCAAGCTAACTATGTTACAAATTCTAACGAGGGCGAGGGGCTGATTATTTATAATGGCACGATCTTACCATTCAAGGATAAGTTTCCTAAGGATAACTCTCTTTATCCAGTTATGACTACTAAACTAGAGGAAATCAAGAAAATGAGGGCGGTAAATGGTTAGAAAAAAAGAAACTGAGGTTAAAGATTTTAAAAAGCAGTCAAATTTTTCTAACGTTTCCCCAAAAACTAGAGATATTGTATCGTCAAAGGCAACTAGTGAAACAGATGAAAGTAATCAAGGTGTATTAAAAACCGCAGATAAAGCTTTATCTGTTTATGATAAAAAACGAGTTAAAGCTAATCAAGACAAGAAAAAAATAATTTCAGGTCAAGATAAAGAAAAACTTACAGCTAGTGAGAATAAGAAAAAGATTGTTGCAGGTCAGGACAAGAAAAAGCTTAAAGCTAGTGAAGATAAGAAAAAAATTGTTGCAGGTCAGGACAAGAAAAAGCTTAAAGCTAGTGAAGATAAGAAAAAAATTGTCGCAGGTCAGGACAAGAAAAAGCTTAAAGCTAGTGAAGATAAGAAAAAAATTGTTGCAGGTCAGGACAAGGAAAAACTTAAGGCTAGTAAAGATAAGAAAAAATTTGTTACTGAGCAAGGCAAGAAAAAGTTAAAAGCTAGCGAGAATAAGAAAAAAATTGTCGCCAGTGAGAATAAGAAAAAGATTGTTTCAAATCATAACAAGAAGAAGTTATTATCTAGTCAGGATAAGAAAAAAGCTAATTCAGCACCTCTTAATAAAAAAATAAGAAGCCAAAATGAAAGCTCTACTAAACTTGCAAATTCTAACGGTTCTAAACTAAAAAAACAAGAAGTAAAAAAAGTCAGGACTGATCAAAAGGAAATAAAGAAAAAGCAGGAAGTAACGCTTCAAAAGCAATCAGCACGAAAAAAGCAGTATCAAGAAGCTAGAAAGAAAATTAATAAAAGTAAAAAACTTTCAGGGGGTGCAGGTACAAGCTCTACAGTTACTGAAAGATTAGTTGAGTTTATTAAGAGCTTTAAACCTCAAAACCTAATGAAAGGGAAAGCAGGCTTTGCTATAGGTAGTGTTAGTGGTTTGTTACTGCCTGTTCTCCTTACGTTTGCTGTATTAATGACAATCTTTGCAGGTTTTGCTATGGGAAGTTCTTTTAAGGACGATAGCGGATCAGGAGAAGCTCCTGTAAGTGGAGTACAGCTACAAGTAGCTACTCAAACCTATCAGCACCTAATGAAAGAGCATAAATTTACATCTGCAGGGGCTTCTGGTGCGTTAGCAGTTGCTCAACGTGAGAGTGGTTTTGATCCAAAAGCGATTAATCCTGCAGGGGGTGTCGCAGGACTTTTCCAATGGTCAGGTTGGGGCAGTCTTATTAATGGTAATCGTATTCATTCCGAGGGGTCAATTAAAGGAATGGATTTAACGACATTAACTCTTGAAAACCAATTTAAACTAATAGATTATGAATTAAACGGTTCTTACTCTAAAGTAAAAACACTTTTAAGCAAGTCTGATGATCCTGTACAATCTGCTAAAGACTGGTCGCTCTATTATGAGGGTGTAAGTCTTGAAGACGGACAGACTAACTTAGAAATGATTTCTAAATTAGCGAATGAATGGTACGCTTACTTTAATAGCTCAGGAGCTGGTGGTGGGAGAGATCCTTCTAGTATTCTATCTCCTGTGCTAAATCAACGAATATATGGCGGTCAATGTTACGGTATGACAGCATATTATGTTGAAAAGGTAGGAGGCCCTCAACTTATGGGTTCAGGTCACATGTCAGCCGAAGATATAGGCACGGACTATGACTGGAAGTCTTACGGTTGGTCTGTTATAATGTATCCGAAATATGAGCAAATCAAGGCAGGAGATGTTATTAATTGGACTGCAGGAGGAGCTTTAGCCCCCGGAATTTGGGGACACACAGGAGTAGTTAAAAAGGTTACAGGCAACGGAAATATTGAAACCTTTGAACAGAATGGAGGATATGGCGAAATTGTATTAGAATATACGAGATCATACTCAGCAAGTCAAGTTAAAAGTATTGTTAGACCACCTAGTAAATAAAGGAAGATTAAAAATGGCAAAAAGAAGAACACAAGAAGAAATTATCAAAGACAAAATCGCTAAAAGTGAAGAAAAAGTTCATAAACATAAAGTTGCTTTAGAAAAAGAGCAAAAAGTTCTAAAAGGATTAAAAGAAGAACTGAAAACTCTTGAAATGAAAGAAATGCTTAATGAAATTGAAAAAAATAACATTACTGCAGATCAACTTAAAGAATTTATTAATCAAAATAAATACAAGCAAAATCACAATGAACAACAGTCACAAAGCCAATATTAAGGAGAAGTCATGAAATTATTTACAAAAAAGAAACTGAGCGTATTAGCTTTATCATTAATCTTGTTCCCTAGTGTTGCTTTAGCAGAAGATAAGGCAACTACACCAGATAGTGCTACTCCTGCAGCCTATGGCTCGACAAGTGAGAGTAAAGGTAAAACTGAAAAAGTTGAAGTTAAAGCTCCTGCAAGTGTTACAGGGGAACAGGTAGAGGGTACAGGAACGGTAACAGACTTTTCTACTACTGGATCACAAGCTTTTTATACAATCAAGGATAATAACCAAAAAATTTATTATCTTGTAATTGATATGAATAAAACAGAAAATAACGTACATTTTCTGACAGATGTAGACCAAACTGCTTTAGCTGAAAATGCTCAATCAGGAACTCCAACAGCTCAAAGTACCCCTGTTACATCTCAATCTAGCGAAGCGGAAAACACAAAACAAGAAACTAAGAAACCTGCTAAAAATTCTGATACGACTTTTTATATGATTGTTGGGGGCTTGTTTGTTGCAGGTTTACTAGGATATTACTTCTTTGTATTTAGAAAAAATGATCCTAAGAAAAAAGAAGAGGACACAGTCGAAGACGAAGAAGAATTAGACGAAGACGTCCTATATGATGAAGAATAATGCAATTGTTTACTTAGATAAATTTCAATTTGTATTGCCTGTTAAAGACAACAAATTATTACAGGCTCAAATTGAAGCGAAAATATCTAAGAAAATATCAAATAGAGGTATTTTTCACATGGTAAAAGGGGTTGATAAAGTCAGTGATAATGAGTTTATCAAACCAGTTAAAAATAAGACAAATATTTTCTTTCTTAATTTATTGTTGTTGGTTGCCAATTATAAAAATATTGAAATTCCTGACAATGAGTATAGTAATGATGTTATTGTTTCATGGCTAGAAGAAGTGACTAACCTTGATTTAAAAGAAAATAAGTTAGAACTCATTGAAAATAAAATTTATAGTTTTATGATAAAAAATGAAAACAAACAAGTGAGAACTACCGAAAATCAAGCTGAAAAGCTAGAAAGTAATTTCTTTTCTTTAGAGTGGGTAAAGAATAAAGATAAGGAAATTTAGAGGGTAAAACAGGTAAATATGGAAATTACTAAAAATAAAACAAAGTATCTTGTTTTAGTCACTTGCTTAATTTTAGGAGGAATTGGGAGTTCGCAAGTACAGGCGAAAGAACTTGATCCAAATAAGCCTAAAACAGAGCAGGTAGAAAAACAAAATACGGAAAAAGACAAGGAGAAAGACAAAGAAAAAGCCCCAGCAGGCGATTTCAAAGTATCTTTTGTCACTAATTCTGATGATAAAATCAAAGATATTACTGTAGCAAAAGGGAGTTCTTTAGAACTACCTACACTTTCTACCAAAGATAAACTTGTTAGTGGTTGGTATATTGATAAAGCTTTTGAAACTCAATTTAAAGACACAGATCAAGTTATGGGAGATATAACTTTATATGCGAAGTGGGTTAGCTTAAAAGATTATGTTACTAAAGGAACTAGTAATTTAATTTATGACAAAGCCATTTCTGATAAAGTGAAGCAATTTCTTGATAAAGACCGTACTTTAGGTGTAACAAATAAAATTAAAGAGGAAGAACCTAAGCAAGACGAAAACTCTTTAATTCAAAGCACTAACTATATGTTCCAAAATCAAGATATTAATAAAAGTTATCTTTTGACTTTTGTTAATCACGCAGGCGATTTTGTTTTTAGTATGGTTCAACCGTACAACAAAGATATTAAAATCTTAAATAGTGATGATAGTTTATTTAAAGAATACTTTGTAAGACAAGATACCACAATAACCTTACCTGAAGTTTACAGTGATGATAGCAATTCAGATGTTGTATTTAAGGCTAAGGAAGCTAAGAAAAATAATCAAAGTCAAGTTCAAATTTTTAGTCAATTAGAGCCTAAAAAGCAACAAGAAGTAGCTGATGAAGAAAAAGTTCCTGAAAAAACTGAAAAGAAACAGAAAATTTCATGGGTAAGTATCGCAGTAGGTGTCCTTGGACTTTTAGCGCTAGGGTTTGTCTTTTTCAAATTTAAAAAGTCTTCTAAAAAAGTCGAAGACGAAGAAAATTTGGGAAATGACTTTGAAAGTGAAGAAAACGAAGATTTTGACGAAGATTTCGAAGATGAAGATTTCGAGAATGGTTCGGAAGAAAATGAAGAATTAGGCGAAGATTTTGATTGGAATACTGACGAAGATTTCGAGAATACTTCAGATGAATTTGAAGATGAAGTTTCAGACAAAGATTTGGAAGATTTAGAAGCTCAGGTTAAAAAGAAAAAGCTGAAAAGGAAACAACAGCTTGAACAACAACTAAGAGAACTTGATAGTAAGTTGAATTAGGTTGTGAGCTTATAATAGCTCGCTGAGTGCGTTTTAAAGAGCGGGGGGTAGAAATATATGTCTAAACGAAAAAACAGCCCTTGACGGAGGTTATACGAAGCCTATGATAGTTTATTATATTATATATGGTTTTCTGATGTTGGTTGGTCTTATGGTATTATATAAAGGTACTGTAAATTTAATTAAAGGTTATAATTTAAGTAACAAAATAAGAATATTAATAGAATTATGGAGAAATAACAAATGAGCTTTTTTACTTCTGGTGTAGATGTCATTCAAAAGATTTTGATTTTAGTTGGTGCAGCGATTGGTTTATGGGGTGCGGTTAACCTCTTTGAGGGTTACGGTCATGATAATCCAACAGCAAAAAATCAAGGTATTAAACAGTTTGTCGCAGGTGCAGGTATTGTCATTATTGCTACTTTACTTGTTCCACAACTTAAAGGATTATTCGGTTAAGAAAAAAGCGTGTTTTACGCTTTTTTAATACATTCTAGGGGTGCTATTATGATAGAAAAAATCAAAGAAAAAAAGCAAATAATATTTTTTGCGGTAATTTTCATTGTAATAAATTATCTTTCTTATTACTTTAGATTTACCTATGCTATGAATATACTTCCTGCTTTTGATAATTTATTTAGCCAACCTCAGTTTCTTTTAAATGCTTTTCCTTTGTCGTTTAACCTAAACGATTTATTGATTTCCTTTTTTTCTGCTTGTATTATTTTTCTAGTCTGGAAAGAAAGAAAAGATAAACAGGAGAAATTTAGAAGAGGAGAGGAACACGGTTCTGCTAAATGGGGAAATGTTAGCAATATAAATGCTCAACTCTCTGATAGTAAAAATTTGTTGAACAATTTTATAATATCTCAAAATTTACAAATTGCTGTTGATGATAAAGAGAAACCATTTAAATATCGAAGAAATAAAAATATTTCAGTAATTGGCGGTTCAGGGTCAGGGAAAACAAGGTTCTTTGTAAAGCCTAACCTGTTGCAATGTAATTCAAGTTTCGTGTGTACTGACCCTAAAGGGACAATAGTGAGTGAAATTGGGTATGCTTTACGAAAGAAAAAAACTAAAATCAAAATCTTCAATACAGTTGATTTTTCTAAGAGTATGAGATACAACCCTTTTTCGTATATAAAAAACGAACAAGATATTCTTTCTTTAGTTGAAACTATTATTGCAAATACAGAGGGAACAAAAGTAAGTGAGCAGAAGAAAGACTTTTGGGTTAAGGCTGAATCATTAATCTATCAAGCTTATATTAGTCTAATTATCAGTAAATTTCCTAAAGATGAACAACATTTAGGGACTTTAATTGACTTGATTAGTTATTCTACTGTTAGAGAAGATGATGAAGACTTTAAAAATGCAATAGACTTTTTATTTGATAAGTTAGAGGAAGAAGACCATGAACACTTTGCTGTAAAACAGTACAGAGGCTTTAAGCTTTCGGCAGGTAAAACAACAAAAAGTATATTGATTTCATGCGTTGCAAGACTTTCAGCGTTAAATATTCCTGATTTTAGAGAATTAGTTTCAGAAGATGACCTAGATTTAGAAACTTTAGGTAATAAAGGGCAAAGAACAGGGTTATTTGTAATAATATCAGATACAGACCCTACTTTTAACTTTATTGTATCTATTATGTATTCTCAATTATTTAAAAATCTTGTTTATATTGCAGATACTAAATATAAAGGTTCTTTGCCTACTCATGTTAGATTCATGTTAGATGAATTTGCGAATATTGGTTTGATCCCTAACTTTGAAAAATTAATTGCTACATTACGTTCAAGAAATATATCTGCTACTATAATTTTACAAACAATATCACAGTTAAAAGCAATTTACAAAGATAGTTGGGAAACTATTATCGGTAACTGTGATACAACGGTTTTCTTAGGAGGTAAGGAAGACAGTACGGTAAAAAAATTAAGTGAAGATTTAGGTAAAGAAACAATCTATGATGAAAATTCTTCTCTTACTCGTTCTAATAGTTCTTCCACCTCTAAACAAAGTTCTAAACTTGGTATAGATCTAATGGCAAAAAATAAAATATTGACTATGGATAGAAATAAGTGTATTGTTCAAGTTCTAGGTTATGACCCAGTTATTGATGATAAATTTGATTTAGAGAAACATAAACTATTCAAGTATCATTCTAAAGGGAATCAACGTTGGTTTGACCTTAATAAATTTATTTCACATTACAATAAAAATAAAATCAAAATTACTACAGCATAAAAATTACAAAAAAAGGATAGACCTTAGGCTTATCCTTTTTTTATAATAGATTTTCAGGTAAATAAACAGTGATTTCCTTTTTTCGTACATCTTTGGGAACTTTTTTAAAAAGTGAATTAAATATCTGCTTTGTATCGTATGTTATTTTTGTGATTTTTTCTGTATAGATTTTATCTTTATTACTTACTTTAATTAATTTTTTGGCTAATCGTACCGCTTTTTGATCTCGTGAGTTCCACCACGTAAAGAAAGTAAAAATTAAATTCAAAAGCAGTAATAGAGTAAGTATTGCTATTATTAAAGTAAAGTTGAGTTTTTCCATGATTTGCTCCATTTTCTTTTCGTTTAATCAATTAAAAGAAATCGTTTGTAAGGTATTTCAAAACATTTTTTTGAAGAAATTTGTTTTTTCCAGTGTCCAATCTTGTTTTGATCGATAATTTTTCCGTGATCCAGTCTGAAAATACCGTATTCAATACGTGAAAAAACAAGGTTTCTTATATTATCCCCTAATTCTGCCATAGTCATACTAAGAGTAACTGATAGTTCTTCTTGACTTTGTGGAAACGGCAAAAGATCATTAGTCTTTATTAAAAGACAAACTTTGGCTTCATCTTTTTGTTTAGATAAAATAGAATAATCAACTATTTTTACTTCAAAACATTGTTCTTTTGCGCTATTAAAGTAAAAATAAGTTCCCATTTTACTTACTTGTAGGTCAAAGAAATCTTGATGAAATTCTGTCTGACTTTTGAATACACCATAAGCTAAAATATATTGAGCGTTTTCTTCATTCAATCTTTGCAAAGGTTTATCTTTTAATTCTTCTTGTAAGTATGGTAATTCTTCGGCACTTACTAGTAGTCGAAATTTTTTTAAATCCCATATTGCATATTGTAGCCCTATTTCTTTTTCAGGGTGGGCTTCTTCTAAGCGTATTCTTTCTTTACAAGTTTCACAAGTACATTCTATTTCTTGATGATCCAATTAATTTATCTCCTTTTAACTTAGGTTATTTTTCAAAATTTATAATGACAGATGTTAAGAAAATTGTTGCTACTGAAACAGTTGATACTAACCACAAAATTTTTTCTATTTGTGTTCCTGCAACTATAAGGTTATATAGGGAAAAAGCGATCAAAGGTAAGTTAGTGAGGGAAAATATGGCTATATTCTCTAAGTTTTTTCTTACAGATTTTATCCCTTGCTCAATAACTTTAAAAAACTTTCTTTTTGATTTATGAGGTACTAGATGAACAAAGAGATCAGTAGTTTTTGCTTTATCAAACAGTTTTTTTCCAGTGCCTGCATTTCCTATTATTAGGCTATTACGGTTAGGCTCTAAGGTATGTTTGTAAAGGATAGTATCTATGATTTTTTTTATCATGCTTCCTCCACTGAGTGAATGAACATCATAAATCCATTGTGGATACCTCTGATAGCATAATTCCCCCCTAAAATATCTATTGGACGTTCATTCAGATTAAATAGATTGTTTTTTTCTACATATCGAGCACTTGCTACATATAGTTTAAATAGAATGTCTACTTTTCGTTCATAATCCTTTGAAATACTTAGGATAAAAATGCCCTCCACTACAGTATTAAAAATTTCAATATCAATTTTATTTGTTTTTTCTTCCGTTGACTTACCTAAAAGAATTTTAGTAAAAAACAGATATTCCTCTATTTGTCTTTCTACTGCTGTGTCAATTATGGCTTCCTGATTTGATGATTTTTTCAATAAAGTTTTTATTTTATCAAAGTTTGATTGCTGTTCAGGAATTTCTATTTCTTTCAGGGCTATTGGAAAGTATTTTTCTTCTGCTTTTTTGAGAAATAAGAACTTATCTGTTATTTTACGAACAAATGATTTATACATTAATACAGCTCCTGTCTCTTTCCTCATACTCTTTAATTACTTTTTTTAGATATTCAGGAACAAGGCTAGGGCTTGCGACCCAAACTATTTGTGAAACTCCGTTAGGGCTAATGCTTCGGTGTCCTCCTTTTATAGTGGTTTCTTTTCCTCCTAGCTTCTCGCTATATTGAATGGACTCTTTATTAACTGCTTTTTGATAAACTTGACTAGAGATTGGTTCAACAGATTTTATTTTTTTACCGTCTTTTGGTGTTTTTTCAATACTGATTTTGTAATACCCCATATTTATTATTCCTCATATTTTGCGTGATCGATTAAATAGCCTAGAAACGTTGATAAACTCATGTCAAATTGTCGAGCTAATTTTTCCCCTCTTTCAATTTGACCGTTAGTTAATATAACTGTTTTATATTTCTTCTTGCTATTTTTTTGTGTTTTTGGAAGAGAAACCTTTAAACCTAGGCTGTTTTTATCAGAAATAGGTTCTTGTATTTGTTTGAAATTTTTAAATTTATCGGTCATTATTTCTCCTCGTTATACTCTACGTTGTCGATTAAATAGCCCATTAATTCAGAAAAACTCATATTTAATTGTTTTGCGTAAGTTTCTCCTTTTTCGATTTGACTAGGAGTAAACATTACGGTTTTTTGTTTTTTAACTCTTGATTTGGCACTGTTTATACTAGGAAGTGGAACATTTAAACCTGCAATATTATTTTTATTGACTTCTTCGTTTGCTTTTTTATATGCGTTAAATTTATCAGACATTATTTTTCCCTTTTCTTTTTAATTATTTAAGTTTTGATAATATTTTATTAAATACTGCTTCAACATTATTATAAAATAATTCATGTGATTTGATGATTTTTTCATCATAAGCAAAGATATTTTCGTTTTTCAAAAGACTTTGAGCGAGTAGTTCCTTTTTTTGTACCATTCCTAAAAAATCAGGTTCACTTTCGATTGTTTCTAAGAACTCTTTACTACTTGTAGTGTTATGCTCTACTCGGTTTCCGATAAGATACGGTTTGGTAGTGACATAGCTTTCTCTTGTTCTAATATCTACGAGTATTGTTTTTAACTGCTCGATTGTTGATTTAAGTTCTAGCCATGCTCTATATCCGTTCCTAGAAGGCTCAGAAACTCCTAAAACCATATCAGAAACGGCTAGAAAGTTATTTGTCACTAGGCTTGGTTCATTGTGTGTATCAATGATAATATAGTCGTATTGCTCTAATGTAGCCATGTTGTCTGCAATCCACATAAACATAAGCATACAATTGTTTTGTTTATCTTTTAATTTGAGGTAATCATCTTTCAAGTTTTGTGATCCCTTAATAAAATCAAGATTTTTTGCTACAGGATATATCTCTGCAGGCTTACCCTCGAAAATATTAATAATGGTTTCTTCTCCTACATTTGGGAAAGAATAGCTTAGATTACAAGAGTGATCTCCGTCAATGAGTAAAACCTTTTTATTTTTCTTTTCAGCAATCCAATTCGCTAGATTATATGAAATAGTTGATTTTCCTGTTCCGCCTTTATTGATATGAACTGTGATAATATCCATTAGTTCTCCTTATTTTGTAATGTTTCGTTCCAGTCTTTAAATTTTACTGGGAGTTGGTTAGTAAATTTTATGTCAAATATAGTTAAGTGATTAAAGTAGTCCATTGCGTTTTTCCCTGCTTCATCATTATCAAAGCAGATGTTTAAGGATTTTAAATTATTTTCAAAATTGAAATTTTCTGTTCCATATTCTATAAATTTAAGCACTTTTTCTTTTGCTACTCCGTCAATGGATATAAGCCAATAATTATTTAGTGTTTTTTCGTTAAGAGCTAAATAACTAAGTAGATCAATAGTGCTTTCAAAGAAGTATAGATTTTCAGGGTTGCCCTCAATGTAGTTGAAACCCCAAAAAGTATTTTCCTCTGTAGTTGGTGCTACATATTTTATATAGTCACGATCAGTATGATATTTTTCTTTTTCTTCTTTGGTAAGTTTAACAGTACCTTGCTTTGAAAAACCAACAACTTTGTTTTTCTTATACCACTTGAAAATAATTTCTTCTCTTTCATTTTGTTGTATTAAATTTAAAGAAAAGAACTTTTTGACAATGTGATTAGGTAATTTTCGATTGAAAACCAAAAATTTTAATGAACTAATCGGTACATTTACTTCTGACTGTCTGTAGTTAAATTCTTTAGGATAAGGTTTAGCTTTAGGTGCTTTTAATTCAATTCCCTTTAAGTCCTTAACTACTTTGGCTATAGCTTCGTTTTTAGAAAGGTGGTGCATGATTTGTAAATACTGGATTACACCGCCTGTAGCTAATGGGTCACTTTTCATTTTATTCCAAACAAAATAATTTTTCGATACATTTATTTTTAAACTATTATGTTCTTTATGTTGATAGTAATTATGGCTAATAGCTTCTATAGGTTCTCCAATAGATAACAGATAAGAAACAATAGGGATATTATAAAGGTCTATCTTCTCGGTCATGATTGCTATTTAGATACTCTCTTTCATTTTCCATGTTGAACTCTTTTTGAACGTTATTTTTTCTTTTCAATTCTACTTGTTCTTTGCTGTCTTCAACCCTGAAATCAGTAATCTTATTTACTTGTATGTACTCATTCCCTTTTTTATAACTATCGTGATAGCCTTGTAAAGTGATTAAAACACCTTTAGCTGTATATTCAGCAAGTCGAGTAGCTAATTTATTTGTTTTAGTGTCATGTGCCATGTATTTAATAAAAACAGTTTGTGGCTTGCCTTGTTCATCTTTAAATTTTTTATTTTGAGCTAAAGTAATTCCAACTACGATATTTCCTGAAGATTGAGTTACATTAATTGTAGGGTCTTTAGCTAATCTTCCTCTAGCAATAAAAAAGTTGTCTGTTTCTAAAAAGTAATTCATATTAATTTCCCTTTCGGTTTTTTTCTATATATCTATTATAGCACATATAATCATAATTGCAAGTTAAAAATAACTTGTACGTGCAATTGCAAGTTAAAAATAACTTACAATTATAATTGTAAGTTATAAAACAATTACTTTTATAATATTTTGCAAATAAAAAAACCCCACAACTCTTGGCAAATTGAGGGGTTAAACTATATTTATATTATAACATAATCTTTGTTTATTATACTATATAGTGCTTTTTATAGTCTTTAGTTTAAGGAAAATTATCTTTCTTTATCATTAGAGCGACTAAGGGTCTGCTCATTACTTTTCTTAGACAGTTCCTGATCCATTTTTTTAACGTTTTCTATTGAGAATGAAGAAACTTTCTGACTTTTTTGTTCTTTTACTGGCTTTAACCATTCATATTTATTGCGATTATCAAAAATAGTTCTCTCTCCCTTACGTTCAAATATAGGAGTAAGTGAAGTCGTATTATCAAATACTAGTACATTATCACAGAGCGGAGATAATTCATCTAAATTTTCTAGTGAACGAACATATCTTTTTTTTATTGTTTCAGGTGGTACTCCATGACCGCCTTTTTTGATCCGATCATTTACACGATTAATGGCTAGTTCAGGAGTAGATAAGGCTACATAGATTAAAGTTACCTCAAAACCGTTATTTTTAGCTTCATTAATCCATTTTTTTTGCCCTCTCCCTGCCAACGTTGTTTCTTGGTGGAAAGATTTTTTCTCCTGCAGAGCATTTTTCATACTTTTAACTACAATTTTCATTGCTGAAGCGTTATCTTTATCATTTCTCCAATTGCCTTTATTCGCTCGAAGAATTTCGTCAGCATTCATACGTATAGTATTTTCAAAGAGTTCAGGCATTGTTAAATATAAGCTGGATTTACCAGCTCCATTAACTCCACCAACGATTATATATTGAGGTTTTTGGTTCATTTTCCTTACTTTCCCAATTGTATTGTGCTTTAACTATTTTTTAATAAGGGTCTCCGCTTATCCTAGATATTGTCATACTTATTAAAAGCGTTGTAATACTTACTAAAAGAATAGCCAAAAGTTTGTTTAAAGGAAACCACATAGTCGAAAGTACATCTCCATTCCATAGATTAACCACTATATTTAACCACAATATTGCCATCATAACTATTGCGATTAAACCACTAATACATGTTACTAAAAAATTAAATATGCTACCCATGGATATTTACCTCTCTTTTTGAAACTATCTCATTTCTTAATTGATCTTCGATATACTCGGGGTCTCGCAAGCTTCTTGCTACTATTGTACAAGAATTTACAACTTTCTTTGAATTATTTTCTTTTAGTACATTCTTGATATTTTTTAATAACTGATAGTATTCTTCACGGTAATCTCTATCGTCTAGCATAGGGTAATTACCGTTTTTCAAAAGTTCTTCAATCTCTAATATTATTGTTCTTGAACTATATATATCTTGTGCCAGTTCATTTTTAAATACCTGAGTTTCTACTTCTTGACTGTTCACTATATTTTACTCCTATCACAATTTTTAATTGTATCTATTTTTTAAAGGACACAAATTCTATAAAGCCTTTTTCATTAAGCTTGACTAGGGCATTGTATGTGTCTTTGCTGTCTTTTTTCTTAACTTTATTGACTACCGTTTCTCCTTTATCAATTAATTCTTTCAAATTAGTTTTAGAGAGTTTCTTTTTCCTGAAATTATCAGATAGTATAAAATTACAATCTGGATAGTTAGAACAGCCATAAAAGTTTTTCTTTAGTATAACATTACCGCCACATTTAGGACAAGCTCCAATAGTGTTTTTAGTTTCTGTTTCTTTTTTCTGTTTCTCATACCCTGATATATCAAGAGTTTCTATATCCCCTGGAACATTTTCTAATAGATGATTAATAAATTTTTTTATATTGTTTAAAAATGCTTCTTGTGTACCTTGTCTTTTCCCTATTTTCTTTAAATATGTTTCCCATTTTGCCGTCATTTCTGCGCTCGTGAGCAAGGGTTGATTTTCTACAGCTTGACATAAAATGATACCTTTTTCTGTAATCATTAACTTATTGCTCTTTAAGAAGATGTATTTTCTTGATTTTAGAGAGTCTATAATACTAGCTCTTGTTGCTTCTGTTCCTATTCCCTCAACTTCTTTTAGTATCTCCATTGCTTCTTCATCATCTACGGTCTTTCCTGCCGTTTTCATGGCTGTTAGAAGTGTTCCCTCGGTAAAGTATTTAGGCGGTGTTGTTTCTTTCTGTGCAATCTGTATATCAGCTTCTACAGTATCTCCTTTTTCTACTTTAGGTAATATAGGAGCTTGTTCTTCTTTATCGTTAGAACTTTTTGAGTTAAATAAAGTTTGCCAACCTTGAACTAAGGGAACTTGTCCTTTTGCTTTAAAGATTAGGTTTCCTGCTTGCACATCAACAACTGTTTCTTCATATTTATAATCTGGTAAGAACATTGCTACTGTAGTTTTTGCGACTAGATCATAAATCTTTTGCTGTAAATCAGTAAGTTTTCCGTATGTTTCATTACTAGGTACTTGTTTTGTCAAAATTATTGCGTGGTGTTCTTGAACCTTGCTATTATCAACGTAACGTTTACGAGGTTCTAGTTGAGTTGGTTCTTCCTCGATCCCTAAAAATGATAGGTATTTAGATAAATTTGTTTTTAGGTAAGTAAACTCATTGTCAGTAATGTGTGAGGTGTCTGTTCTTGGATAGGTTAAGAGTTTAGCTTCATATAGCCCTTGCACGGCTTTTAAGGTATCGGAAGCACTGGCTTTATACATTTTATTGATTGTAGACTGTAAGTTACTTAAAGAAAAGAGTAATGGGCTTGTTTTCTTTTTGGTTTTTATCTCAACGTTTTTTATTTCTCCATGCTGTTTCCCAATACTGCAGTTAGAACTTGTAATGTAAGTTTCGGCTTCTTCTTGCGTATCAAAACGCTTGTATGGGGCTAAAATAGCTTTAAATGTTCCTGATTGTGTTCTAATTAGACTTTCCAAATCAAAAAATGGTGTTTTTTTAAATTCATTAATTTCTTTGTTTCTTTTGTATATTAAATGGAGCTATACTATAAAAGTGGACAGAAAATTGTGTGTTATAATCTGTCTATTAAGACACAAAAATGAAAGGACTTTTATGTCAGGTTTTAAACGTTACGACGAGGATTTCAAACAATCGCTCGTTA
>SKDZ01000220.1_pt1 | contig 36432 bp, 35 predicted proteins | sample 4826551 | NCBI WGS metagenome assembly SKDZ01 (sample SAMN11008822, study PRJNA524170) | human gut metagenome | biome: Human fecal sample; material: Feces; isolation source: fecal sample from pouch patient p12, p15 | host: Homo sapiens | place: Israel: Tel-Aviv | collected 2016-02-02 | reverse complement strand
CGGATTGACCAGAATGATAGAAGGCGATAAGGGTTTCTTTAAATTCTTTTGAGTAGCGTTTTTGCATGTTTTTGTCCTTTGTCTAAATTATACAATAGTGACTCTAAGATTTAAGGATAACATCACAAAATCAAAAAATTAATTATGGTATGCATTATAGATATGTTGTATAATTTTCACAAAAACGGAGAAAACTATGAAAACAATAGAACAGCTCATGATAGATTCAGCAGATTTAATGTCAGATTTTATTCAATTGACAATTTTTATATTCCGCAAGGAGGATTTTCAACTTTTTTATAGGAGTGATGAAGAAGAGCAAGCTTTTTCAAAAGAAATCATCGCTCATTTATCTCAGTTGCCCTTGAAGGAAGAGGTGAATTTATTTTATATGCCTAAGATAAAAGGATATATTACTTATTTTTCTGTATTTGGTAAAGAGGAGTATCTTCTACTTATTTTTAAAGGACAAGAAAAACTTGCAAATAATCCTTTCCCCGTTGAAGTAAAACAATTATTAAAAAGTGGTATTTTACTCTATCAAATGATTTTTCAAGAAAAATTAGATTATGAAGAATTATTTGAGAAAAATCAGCATATTATTTCTCCATTGCTTGCTGCTAAACCAATTGAAATGGAAATGATTCCAATACGTGAGGAAAGTAAATTCCATAAAACATATCTTTCTGAAAAATATTTGGGGGAATGTGTTATTCGTGGAGATGTTGCAGAGTTAAAAAAAGCTTTTTCAAATTATATGAATAAAGGAACTGCTGGAAAATTATCTAATAATTCAATGCGACATAAGAAAAACATTTTGATTTCAGTCATCACTATGACTACTCGTTCGGCTATACAGGGAGGATTACCTGAAGAAGAAGCTTTTTTGATGAGTGATTTATATATTCAAGAGCTTGAAGAATTAACGGAATTAGAAGAAATTAGAACGCTTGCCTATAATGTGATGATCGATTTTGCAGATAAAGTGAAACAGCATCGATATTGTCAGGTTTCTTATAAAATATTATCTTGTCAAAAGTATATTGTTAATCATTTATACGAAAAACTAAGTGTGAGTGAAATTGCAGAAGAGCTACACATGAATATTTCTTATTTATCTTCACAATTCAAAAAAGAGACAGGGCAAACAATTACAAACTTTATTCAGGAGAAGCGAATAGAAGAAGCTAGAGAATTAATCCTTTTCTCAGACTATCCTTTTTCAAGAATTTATACCTTGTTAAATTTTACTGACCAAAGTCATTTTATAAAAATATTTAAAAAATATACTGGAATAACTCCCAAAAAGTTTCAAGATCAGTATATTTATCATGCCTCTACATCAAGATATGATTGAAATTAAAAAAAGACCTAGAATTTCAAAATTGATAAAATACATACCTAAAATATTAATTCTGTACTATTACGGGTGGAGTATCTACTGTATAATGAGGGTATAAATTATGGAAGAAGGGAGTAAAACTAAATTTATTGATGGTTTTACGAATTAATTAGGATATTTTTTTAAAAACCAAAGCAAACGCTTACAAACGTTAAAGGAGTGAATCTAAAGATGGACAAATTTGAAAAATGGCTAAATAAGACCTTGATGCCACTTGCCTCAAAAATGAATAAAAATCATTTCATTTCGGCATTAAGTGAAGCATTTATGAGATGTATGCCCTTAACATTAGGGATTGCATTATTGACAATTATAGGATACTTTCCAGTTCCTGCCTGGGTAGATTTCTTAAACTCTATTGGACTGGCTCAGCATTTTTCAGCAGTTATTGGTGCAGTTACCAGTGCGCTAGCAATTTATGTAACTTATAATTTTGCTTATTCTTATGTAAATCGTCATGAATATAATGGCCATACGGCCGGTTTATTATCAATCGCAAGTTTGTTAATGCTAATGCCACAAATTATTAGTGTCCCTGTAGTAAAAAACATTCCAACCGAATTTCCGAAATCCGCGGTAGTTGACAGTGTGTCAAATGTTGAAGCATTTCAAACGGTATACACGGGTAGCACAGGATTAATTGTAGCAATCATAATTGGTTTTATTGTTTCATTAGTCTATATACAATTGAGCAAAAGAAATTTAGTTATTAAATTACCAGCTGGAGTTCCTCCAATGGTTGTAGATTCACTAAGTCCAGCAATTATTTCAATGGTGATTTTCTGTTTGATGTTCGGGATTCGTGTGGGATTCTCTTATACGCCATTCCATGATATTTTCAATTTCTCAACACAACTAATTCAAGCACCGTTGACTGGTGCTGTGGCAAATCCATGGGTTCTTATGGGCATCTTTACCTTTGGTAATTTCTTATGGTTCTTTGGTATCCACCCTAATTTAATTGGGGGAATTTTAAATCCATTGTTATTAACAATGTCATATGCTAATATTGATGCCTATGCTGCCGGAAAACCTGTACCATACTTACAAATGATGATTGTGTTTGCTGTGGGTGCGAACGCATGGGGCGGAAGTGGAAATACTTATGGGTTAGTTATTTCAATGTTTACGGCAAAATCTGAACGCTATAAACAATTATTAAAATTAGGTGCAATTCCTAGTATTTTCAATATCAGTGAACCATTACTTTTTGGTCTTCCAATGATGTTAAATCCTATTTTCTTTATTCCTTTGGTTTTCCAACCAGCAATTTTAGGAACTGTAGCATTGGGCTTGGCAAAGATATTAAATATTACAAATCTGAATCCAATGACGGCACTTCTTCCTTGGACGACACCAGCACCTGTGAGAATGGCCATTTCAGGTGGACTTCCATTTTTGATTATTTTTGCAATCTGTTTAGTCTTGAATGTTCTTATTTACTACCCATTCTTTAAGGTGGCGGATAATAAAGCTTTAGAAGAAGAAAAAGCAGCTGTTGAATTAGAAGGTTCAGAAACTGCCTGATGGATATTTTTTATAAATCTGGTTTGAACAAATTATATTGACATCTCTTTTTCTATCCTGATAATTCTGAGAGGTTATTTTGGGAAATACTATTGAACCATATCGAGGTGGTGTGGTATAATGAAGGGAATTAAAAAAGATAGGAAAATTTCATGACTTACGCAGATCAAGTTTTTAAACAAAATATCCAAAATATCCTAGATAATGGTGTTTTTTCAGAAAATGCAAGACCAAAGTATAAGGATGGTCAAATGGCGAATAGCAAATATGTCACTGGTTCATTCGTTACTTATGATTTGCAAAAGGGGGAGTTTCCAATTACCACTTTGCGTCCAATTCCAATCAAATCTGCTATTAAAGAATTGATGTGGATATACCAAGACCAAACAAGTGAGCTTTCTGTTCTCGAAGAGAAGTATGGAGTCAAATACTGGGGAGAATGGAGAATTGGTGATGGTACGATTGGGCAACGTTATGGTGCAACAGTCAAAAAATATAATATCATTGGTAAATTATTAGAAGGCTTGGCCAAAAATCCATGGAATCGTCGTAATATCATCAACCTTTGGCAGTATGAAGATTTTGAGGAAACAGAAGGTCTTTTACCATGTGCTTTCCAAACGATGTTTGATGTCCGTCGAGAAAAAGATGGTCAGATTTATTTGGATGCCACACTGATTCAACGTTCAAACGATATGCTTGTGGCCCACCATATCAATGCGATGCAATATGTTGCTTTGCAAATGATGATTGCAAAACATTTTTCTTGGAAAGTTGGGAAATTCTTTTATTTTGTAAATAATTTACATATTTATGATAATCAGTTTGAGCAGGCAAATGAATTAATGAAGCGAACAGCTTCTGAAAAAGAACCTCGTTTGGTCCTTAATGTTCCTGATGGTACAAACTTTTTCGATATTAAACCTGAAGATTTTGAACTTGTGGACTATGAGCCAGTAAAACCTCAATTGAAATTTGATTTAGCAATTTAAATTAATCTATAAGTTACTGACAAAACTGTCAGTAACTTTTTTTGTGGGAAAAATGTATTTTTATGACCGTAAAGAATCTGTCAGTAGAAGTCTGAAATTCGTTTAAAAATCGACTAGAATAGGCTTTAACGACAAGATGTTTTAAAGAGTGCGCTCTAAATGTATTTTTTGTATTTTTGTTTGATTACGAAGTTTAAATTTAATTGACAAATGTTTTGAAATGAGTATAATAGGACTTGTAACCGATTTTATTTTTATAAAGGAGAAAGAAAGATGAACAAACTTTTACTTGGAACAGCCTTTATAGGGGCTAGCTTACTGATTGGTGGGGGTGCTCATGCAGATACAAATGTTTATCGTTTGTATAATCATAATACTGGTGAGCACTTCTATACAACTAGTGGGACAGAAAAGAATGCTAATGTAAGTGAGGGTTGGACTTATGAAGGTGTCGGTTGGATCGCACCAACAACAAGTTCAAGCCCAGTTTACCGTGTGTACAATCCAAATGCTATGGGCGGAGACTATTATTACACAAAAAGCAAGTATGAAGCCCAAAGTTTAGTAAATAAGGGTTGGAAATGGGATAATAACGGAAAGGCGGTCTTCTATTCTGGAGGTTCTCAAGCCGTATATGTCGCTTATAATCCCAATGCACAATCTGGCGCTCATAATTACACGGAAAGTAGCTTTGAGCAAAATAGCTTATTGAATACTGGTTGGAAATATGGGGCAGTAGCTTGGTACGGGATTGGAGCAAAAAACGAAATGTTAAACATTGCTCAAATTGTTAATGGTAATTTTTCTAGTATTGTTGGAACTTGGAAAGATACTTCTGGAAATATGCTTGAAATTAATGCAATGGGAAATCTTACTTTAATATGGAAAGGGGCAAAGAATCAAACCTTTGAACTTGGCGCAGGTCAACAATTTAATGGAACTGCAGATATTGCCTTAAAAAATGGAGAGATTTCCCCTGGTAGTCCACTTAACATTTTTGTTGTACCAACAGAAGTTGCTTTCCCTAATAATAAAAAAGTAGACGATTCAACTGGGCAACAACGAATTTTTGTGAATTATTCTGGTACAAGCCCTCAAATGGCGAATAGTATGGCAGCGGTGGCTTTTTTTAGAGTTATTCCATGATTATATTAAAGTTAGAATTGAATAAAATGTATTATTAAAAAGATAATATTATATCACGACAAGGCGACATCTATCAACTTTACCACTGGTATGGAAGTGACCATTATTACATCAGGAAACGCTAAAACGGTTGTTTTTACACCCGTAAAATAAATAATAAAATAATGTGAAATTACTGACAGCATTTTGTCAGTAATTTTTTTTATCAAAATCACACAAAAACGTTCGTTGACGAACAAAAAAAGCTATGTTATAATAATTCGTATGCGAACTAAAAAAGAAGCGATTGGCCGACTTTTAAAAGTAGCCAGCAACCAAATGTCTCGAGAATTTGATAATTTTGCAGCTCAACTTGATTTGACAGGTCAGCAAATGTCAATTTTAGATTTTCTTGGAAATCAAAGCGAAGAAGGTTCAGGAAAAGAAATTAGTCAGACGATGATTGAATTAGAATTTAATATCCGACGTTCAACAACGACGGAAATTTTACAGCGCATGGAAAAGCGGCTTTTAATTAATCGAAGAACAAGCCTGACCGATGCCCGCCAAAAATCAGTTGAATTAACTGAAGAAGGGAAAAGATATTTACCTGAAATCAGGGCTTATATCCAAGCACATAATAAAAAAGCTTTGACAGGATTATCAACAGAAGAGATTGCTGCGGTTGAAAAATTTCTTAATAATTTTAGCGTGCAGGAAGGAAGAGAATGAATAGAGAATTAGAAAAAAATAAAGCGAATCATAAAATTAGCGCGAAAACGCGCTTTTCGATTGTCGCTGTGGCTCTTGTGGCCTTTATGGGGATATTGGCGGAAACAAGTCTGAATGTGACTTTCCCCACGCTTGAGAAAACTTTTGGACTTCCACTAAGTACGGTTCAATGGGTGACGACAGCTTATTTGCTTGTTGTTGCTATTGTTATGCCTACAAGTTCATACATCAGCCAACGTTTTCAAAACCGAACCTTGTTTTTTGCAGGATTAATCTTCTTTACTATCGGTGATTTATTGAGTTTAATTTCATCAAATTTTACTATTTTGATGGCTGGACGTTTGATTCAAGGGATTGGGACTGGGATTGCAATTCCTTTAATGTTTAATCTTGTCTTGACTAAAATTCCTCGTGAACGGGTTGGTCTTTGGATGGGATTTGCTGGTATGATTTTGAGTATTGCACCCGCACTTGGCCCAACTTATGGGGGGCTTTTAACGGGAACTCTTGGCTGGCGAATGATTTTTGCAATTATTTTAATTATCCCAATCTGCTTATTTCCTTTGGGAGCTTGGGCTATTGAAAAGAGTGAAAAAACTCGTCCAGGTAAATTTGATTTTATCGCTTTTATTTTCTTATCACTTGTGATGACCAGTGCCCTTTTAGCTTTAGATTCATTATCAAGTGCTCATTTTTCATGGATTTGGTTAATCCTCTTTATTATTGGATTAATTGCCTTTATTTGGCGTTCAAAAACAAGTTCTTTGAATTTTATAGATATCAATGTCTTTAAGAGTCCAACCTTTACTTTGTCAGTCCTTGTTTATTGTATTTTACAATTTGTAAATTTGGGTATTAACTTTATCATCCCTAATTTCTTACAGGTTTCTCTTGGTGCCACAAGTACCTTGGCAGGTTTTGCTTTATTACCTGGTTCATTAATTGGTTCAGCGGCGCAAGGACCAATCGGTGCACTTTATGACCGAAAAGGGGCCAAGGGTATCTTATATAGCGGGAACACTGTTTTCTTCATTGCACTTGTATTGTTAACGATTTTTACTAAAAATCTAACTTTACTGGGTGTGATGGGACTTTATGTTGTATTCACAATCGGACGTTCGTCAAGCTTTGCAACGACAATGACCAATAGTCTAGCTCAACTCCCGCATGATAAAGCCGCTTCTGGAAATGCTTGGTTTACTACGACTTCTCAATTTGCGGCATCAGCAGGGACGGCGACGGCCAGTCTGATTGCAACAAAATCAAGTAATTTAACAACCGGAACTCAACATGTATTTATGTTTTTCCTTTGTCTTGCTTTACTTAACTTTGTTTTCTATACTTTGATTTTGAATAAAAAAATAAAATAAATTTTGATGAAAGTTTCGTAATTATACGAAGCTTTTTTATAATTTAATATAGTATGCTTAAAAAGCATAATTATTGATATAAAAAGCATTTCACGTCAGTAAAAAATTATTTTATAATAAAATCATCGAAAAGATGAAACGATGTGAGACTTTTAAGTTGACTTGAAGTGGACTTCAAGGAATATAATGAAAATAGAAGTTAAAAATGAATGGAGAAAAAATGTCAAACAATATTGAAAACAAGGTAGTATTAATCACGGGGGCATCAAGTGGTATTGGTCAGTCAACTGCCGAATTGCTTGCTAAAAAAGGCGCTAAAATTGTTTTAGCAGCAAGACGAGAAAGTCGTTTGAAAGAGTTGGCTGATAAAATTAATAAGGCTGGTGGTCAAGCGATTTATCAAGTGACAGATGTGACTAATCCAGAAGACAGTAAAAAATTGGTGCAATATGCCAAAGAAAAATTTGGTAAAGTTGATGCGATTTTCTTGAATGCAGGAATTATGCCAAGTTCCCCTTTGTCAGCGCTCCATGTTGAAGAATGGGAGAGTATGGTCGATATTAACCTTAAAGGGGTCCTTAATGGTCTTGCTGCTGTCTTACCTGAATTCACTGCTCAAAAATCTGGGCATGTGATTACAACGAGTTCGGTTGCCGGACTAAAAGCCTACCCTAATGGTGGCGTTTATGGGGCAACAAAATGGGCAGTTCGTGAATTAATGGAAGTGCTTAGAATGGAATCTGCTCAAGAAGGGACAAACATTCGAACGGCTACTATTTATCCGGCTGCTATAAATACTGAGTTACTGAATACAATTACGGACACAGAGGCAGCCAAAGGAATGGCCGCGCTTTATGAACAGTATGGTATTAGTCCAGAGGCCATTGCTCGAATAGTTGCCTTTGCACTTGAACAACCTGCAGATGTTAACGTCAGCGAGTTTACTGTTGGACCTACAAGCCAACCTTGGTAAGATAAAAGGAGAAAAAATGGAAATTGATGTAAAAAAGTTTTCTAAGATACAAGATATTTATATTAGCCCGGATCCACAAGAACATCGTCCTGCTTGGATTTGGTTTGCTTATATTGATGATGATTTAGCGGTAGCAGCAGGTCGCGGAACGGCATCAAGTTGGTGGAATTCGGCTATGATTTCAAAAAAGGGGCAAGTTCACATTGATGGGAAAGTTTATCAAGTAGAATTTGAGCCAGTGACAGATAAAGTAAGTATTGATAAATTTATTGATTCTTATCGACAACGTTCAGGCTATAGCTGGGATCCTGCTTGGGAGAAAAATTTTAGACCGACAGTGATGCGTCTGAAATTTTTGGAAGAGCTTGGAAGAAGTACAAGATAAAAAAATTAGATATTGAAGAGATGTGGAGGCTAGAATGGAAAAACAAACCGCAGGACATGAACAACTTGGAGAATTTGCCCCAAAATTTGCTGAATTAAATGACGATATTCTTTTTGGAGAAGTCTGGAGTCGTGAAAAAGAACTTTCAGCACATGAACGTAGTGTCATTACGATTACGGCTTTGATTACTGGTGGAAATTTTGAACAATTAAATTTTCATATGGCTAAGGGAAAAGAAAATGGAATTAGTCAAGAAGAAATTTCAGAAATAATTACCCTTCTGAGCTTTTATGTGGGATGGCCAAAGGCTTGGTCAGCTTTTAATATTGCTAAAACGATTTGGAAATAAGAAAGGGAAGCTATGACAATAACGGTCAACATTTTGTATCAAGGTGACGGGAATAAGGCCCATCTTTTTGCTGATGAAATGATAAGCTCAGGTCTTGTTGATAAAATTCGTCAGCAAAGTGGAAATTTGCGTTATGAGTATTTTGCTCCCTTTGATAATGAACAAGCGATTTTATTGATTGATGAGTGGGAAAACCAAGAAGCTATTGATCTTCATCATAAAAGTGAGATGATGGCTCAAATTGCTGAGTTAAGAAAAAAATATCAGCTTCGATTGAAAGTGACTCGATATCAAGAGATTGATTAAGAAAGAGAGAATGGAATGAACAAAAAAGAACTAGAAGAAGCACTTATTTTCCCGCAAGGTGAAAAAAATCCTTATGGAGCCTATTTTACGGGACAGTCTTATTTAGAAGGAATGATTGCGGATAAGGACTTGCCCTTTGGTGTGGGAAATGTGACTTTTGAGCCTGGATGCCGTAATCATTGGCATATTCATAAAGATGGCTATCAAGTTTTATTGGTTACAGCCGGTGAGGGTTGGTACCAAGAAGAGGGTAAGGCAGCTCAACTTTTACATGCGGGAGATACGATTGTCACTCATGCAGGAGTTAAACATTGGCATGGAGCGACTAAGGATAGTTGGTTTAGTCATGTCGCCATTACAGCGGGGGAAGCTGTTTGGTTGGAAGAAGTTTCTGATGAACAATATGAAAATCTCAGTAAATAAAAAGTTATTTCCGAACATTCAGCAAAACCGAACAATAAAACGAAAAAGTTCTAGTTTTATCCGCTAGAGCTTTTTTTATTTGTCTCATTAGAATAGAATAAGAAGCATAAAGAATTCCTTAAATGGATGGAGGATATTGTGGAAAAAGAAACGCTGCTTTATGAAGGAAAAGCCAAAAAACTGTATTTTACAGACGATTCTAATGTGCTTTGGGTTGAATATTGTGATCAAGCGACAGCTTTAAATGGTGCTCGTAAAGAACAAATTACTGGGAAAGGTGCTCTAAATAATCAAATTACTTCATTGATTTTTGAAAAATTAAATGCTGAAGGATTAGAAACGCATTTTATTAAAAAGTTATCAAAAACCGAACAATTGAATAAAAAAGTATCAATAATTCCTTTGGAAGTTGTTTTGCGAAATGTCGTTGCTGGGTCTTTTGCCAAACGATTTGGTCTTGAAGAAGGAATTGTTTTGGAAGAACCTATTGTTGAATTTTATTATAAAGATGATGCTTTAGATGACCCATTTATCAATGATGAACATGTCAAATTCCTGAACATTGCAAGTGATTCTGAAATTGAGTTTCTAAAAAAAGAAACACGTAAAATTAATAAGATTTTGAAAAAAATATGGACTGAAATTGGCTTAACTTTGGTTGATTTCAAACTTGAATTTGGTCGTCTTGCTGACGGAAGTATTATTCTTGCTGACGAAATCTCACCAGATACTTCACGTCTTTGGGACGCGAAGGGGCAACACATGGATAAAGACGTTTTCAGGCGTAATATTGGAGATTTGATTGAAACTTATACTGAAGTTTTAAATCTATTGGAAAAGACAAAATAAGAATGTTCTAGTCTTTAGGGCAGGTCTCACATCTTATATAGAAAGAATTTAAAAATGACAAAAGTACGTGTTTACGTGGCTTACAAAGCCTCAATTCTCGATCCTCAAGCTCAAGCAATTAAAGCAGCCACCCATAAAATGGGTTATCAAGAAGTTTCAGACTTGAATGTTGGTAAGTTTTTCGATTTTGATTTTGATGCGGAAGCTGAGCTTGCTAAAGAAAAAGCGACTGAAATTGCCAATGAATTGTTGGCGAATCCAAATATGGAAACTTACAAAGTTGAAATTTTGACTGAACAAAGTGAAGGAGTCAAAAAATGAAATTTGCAGTCATTCAATTTCCAGGGTCAAATTGCGATTTTGATTTACTTTGGGCAATTCGTGATGTCATGGGGGCAGAGGCAGAATTTGTCTGGCATGACGAGAAGTCACTTGCAGGATTTGATGGAGTATTGATTCCTGGTGGATTTTCTTATGGCGATTATTTGCGCTGTGGTGCGATTGCTTCATTTGCTAACATTATGCCTGAAATCAAACGTTTGGCTAAAGAAGGGAAACCTGTTTTTGGCACTTGTAATGGATTTCAAATTTTGGTTGAATCTGGGCTTTTACCAGGTGTATTGATTCGCAATGAGGGTTTGAAATTTGTTTCCAAATGGCAAGTCCTTAAAGTTGAAAATAATCAAAGTAATTTTACGACTGAATATGCTAAAGATGCCTTGATTAATTTACCCATCGCCCACGGCGAAGGCCAATATGTTGCTGACGAAGCAACGCTTGCTGAACTTAAAGAAAATGGTCAAATCGTTTTCACTTATGCAGATGAAAATCCTAATGGTTCAGTTGAAAATATTGCTGGAATTGTCAATAAAGAAGGAAATGTACTTGGGATGATGCCTCATCCTGAGCGTGCTATGGAAGAATTGCTTGGTGGAGCTGACGGAAGAAAAATGTTTGCCTCTTTGTTGAAAAATTTTCTAGTGACTGTAAAAAATTAAGAAAAATTTGCTGACAGCTTTGTCAGTAAGCTGAAAACTTGTAAAATTTGCTGACAGAACTGTCAGTGAGTTTGTAATTTGAAATTAACTGAGTTCGCCCCCCTTGAAATGAGTGAAATTTGACAAAATTAAAAAACTGCACGAGCGCAGAACCATCAATTTTCCTAATTTTCACCACTTCAAAACAGTCGGGCTCACATCTTATAGGAGAAGAACATGACTTTGGAGATGTCACCAGAACAGATTCAAGAAAGCAAAATTTACCGTGAGTGGGGACTGACGGATGAAGAATATTTGAAAATCAAGGATGAGATTCTTGGTGGACGCTTGCCAAACTTTACGGAAACTGGGATGTATGCCGTGATGTGGTCAGAACATTGCTGCTACAAAAATTCAAAACCTGTCTTAAAAAAATTTCCGACGACTGGGCCGCAAGTCTTGATGGGACCTGGTGAAGGGGCTGGGGTTGTGGATATTGGTGATGATTTGGCGGTTGTTTTCAAAGCTGAATCTCATAATCATCCATCTTACGTTGAGCCTTATGAAGGTGCAGCAACAGGTTCTGGTGGTATTATTCGTGATATTTTTTCAATGGGGGCTCGTCCAATTGCAATTTTGGATAGTTTGCGTTTTGGACCAATTGACAATGGTAAAACACGTCATATTGTTGACCAAGTGACAGCCGGAATTGCGGGATACGGAAACTGTATTGGCATTCCAACGGTTGGTGGCGAAGTGGCTTTTGATGAATCATACGCTGGTAATCCTTTAGTGAATGTCATGTGTGTGGGCTTGATTGAACATAAACACATACAAAAAGGACAAGCTAAAGGTGTGGGAAATTCTATTTTTTATGTCGGAGCGAAAACAGGACGTGACGGCATTCATGGGGCATCTTTTGCTTCCAAAGAATTTGGTTCGGGCTCAGAAACACAACGTTCAGCCGTTCAAGTTGGCGACCCTTTTATGGAAAAACTATTGCTTGAAGCCTGTATTGAAGTTATCCAAAATCATGGCGATATTTTAGTTGGAATTCAAGATATGGGAGCAGCTGGATTGGTTTCATCTACATCAGAAATGGCTTCAAAAGCTGGGTCAGGTCTGCGTCTTAACTTGGATAATGTGCCTCAGCGTGAAACAGAAATGATTCCTTATGAAATGATGTTGTCTGAGTCACAAGAACGTATGGTGCTTTGTGTCAAAAAAGGACATGAACAAGAAATTATTGATTTATTTAAAAAATACGACCTTGATGCTGTGAATATTGGGCAAGTGACTGATGATGGCTTTTATACGCTTTATCATAAAGGGGAAATGGTGGCTCATGTTCCAGTTGATTCATTGGCGGAAGATGCTCCAACTTATTACCGTGAGGTAAAAGTTCCTGAGCGAATTCAAAAATTTACTGACAGCGAAAAATATCTTCCAGAAATTACAGACAGCGCGGTCAGTGAAATTTTCAAAAAACTTTTGGCTCAACCGACAATTGCTAGCAAGAAATCAATTTATGAAACTTATGATTCGCGCGTGATGACCAACACTGTTGTTGCACCAGGCTCAGATAGCGCAGTTTTACGAGTGCGTGGAACTAACAAAGCACTTGCGATGACAACGGACTGTAACGCTCGCTACCTCTATCTTGATCCAGAAAAAGGAGGAGCAATCGCAGTTGCTGAAGCGGCTCGTAATATCGTGGCCTCTGGTGGAAAACCGCTTGCGATTACTGACTGTTTGAACTTTGGAAATCCGGAAAAACCAGAACAATTTTGGGAATTAACAACGGCGGCTGACGGAATTTCACGTTCTTGTTTGGCTCTTGATACACCGGTTATTTCAGGAAATGTTAGTCTTTACAATGAAACAAACGGTTCAGCTATTTTACCTACGCCGATGATTGGAATGGTTGGTTTGATTGAGAATGTAAAAAATATTACGACTCAAGAATTTAAAAAAGCAGGTGATTTGATTGTGCTAGTCGGTCAAACCTTTGATGATTTTTCAGGTTCTGAACTTCAAAAAATGCTGATAGGCGAAATTTCTGGAAGAATTGATTTTGATTTAGAAACTGAAAAAATCAATCAAGATTTTGTTTTAAAAGCAATTACTGACGGATTGGTCAGCTCAGCACATGACTTGGCAGAAGGAGGATTGGCGATTGCTCTAGCTGAATCTGCTTTTGCAAATGGCTTAGGCGTTGATGTGAAAGTTGATATAACCAATGCCCAATTATTCTCAGAAACGCAAGGTCGCTTTATACTCTCAATTTCACCAGAAAATCAAGCTACTTTTGAAAAATTACTGACAGAAAGTTCGGTCAGTGGCGAAGTAATCGGAAAAGTTACTGACAGCGGAATTTTGGAAATGAATGAACTTTCTATTTCTACTGACGAAGCTGTCAGCATTTATGAAGGAGCGTTGCCAGCTCTGATGAAATAAAAGTTGATATAGATGTCTTTTTTTACTTAAAATTAATAAAAATCATTTACTTTACACTAAAGAAACAAAGAAGTATAATTTCGTTATATTTAATCGAAAGAGGGTTTCAAAATGAAAAAAGATGAAGTATGGCTTGTTACTGGAAGTTCAACGGGTTTTGGTAGAGCTTTGGTTGAAGAATTAATTGCTCAAGACTATAAAGTAGTTGCTACTGCTCGGCAATTATCAACTTTGTCAGAGCTTCCTGACAAAGAAAATATTTTAAAAATAAGTCTTGATGTGACGAAAGGAGATTCTATTCAAAAAGCTGTTGCTGAAACAATCGCTAAGTTTGGACGAATCGATGTTCTGGTTAACAATGCAGGATTTGGCTATTTTGGTGTCATGGAAGAATCTGATCAATCAGCAGTGCGTAAGATCATGGACACAAACTTCTGGGGAGCGAATGATATGACCTTAGCGGTTCTACCATATATGCGTAAACAAAAATCGGGGCATATTCTAAATACGGTATCCCGTGGTGGACTGACAACAACCGAAAACCTTTCTTATTATCATGCTACAAAATTTGCTATGGAGGGACTTTTTCAAACGCTCCGAAAAGAAGTTGAACCTTTAGGGATTTTTGTGACAAATATTGAACCTGGTTCTTTTCGGACAGATTGGGCAGGGCGTTCCAAAGAGAGTGCGCCAGATAAGTTTTCAGATTATGAAAAGGCGCATAAACTGCTTGAACATCTAAATTCATATTCTGGCACTCAGGTAGGGAATCCAGCATCGGCAGCCAAAGCATTTATCAAAGTTTCCAAACTTGAAAATCCACCAATGCACTATCTTATGGGCAAAGATGCTTACCAACTTTCTAAACAAGTTTTTGAAGAAGCTCTTGCCGAATTTGAAAAATATAAAGAAGATGCCAAGCATCTTGATTTTGGAGAAGAAGATTATTGGAAATGATTTTTCCGAACAATTAACTTGAAAAAATTAAAAAAGTCCTATTAGGACTTTTTATTTCCAAACAATATAGATAGAATTAAAATATAATAAAAGAATCGATAGAGGGAAAAAATTATGTTTGACAAAGAACAGACGCTTGATTTAAGAGTGCTGGGGAAGAATTCGTCCAATGAAAATAGTTGGTGGCAACAACATCCAGATGACGAACGATCTCATTTAAATGAAGAATGTGGACTTTTCGGTGTTTTGGGACATCCTGATGCTGCTCGCCTGACCTATTTTGGACTTCATGCTCTCCAACATCGCGGGCAAGAAGGCGCAGGGATTTTGGTCAATAATAATGGCAAACTCAATCGTCATCGTGGTCTGGGTCTGGTCACAGAAGTTTTCCGTGACGAAAAAGATTTGGAAGAGCTGACAGGCTCGTCAGCCATTGGACACGTCCGTTATGCCACGGCTGGTTCAGCAAATATCAATAATATTCAGCCTTTCCAGTTTGAATTTCATGACGGAGCACTTGGACTTGCCCACAATGGAAATTTAACCAACGCCCAATCATTGCGCTGTGAACTTGAAAAATCTGGGGCAATCTTTTCTAGTAATTCAGACACGGAAATTCTCATGCACTTGATTCGCCGTAGTCATCATCCAGAATTTATGGGCAGAGTCAAAGAAGCGCTCAATACGGTCAAAGGTGGCTTTGCCTATCTCATTATGACTGAAAACTCAATTGTCGCAGCCCTTGATCCTAATGGATTTCGACCACTCTCAATCGGAAAAATGAGCAATGGTGCGCTCGTTGTGGCCTCAGAAACCTGTGCTTTTGATGTCGTTGGTGCCACTTGGATTCAAGATGTTCAACCCGGTGAAATCATTGAAATTAATGACGACGGCATTCATGTGGACCAATTTACTGACAGCACCAACATGACCATTTGTTCAATGGAATACATCTATTTTGCCCGTCCTGACAGTAATATTGCTGGAGTTAATGTTCATACTGCCAGAAAACGTTCAGGAAAAATTTTAGCCCAAGAAGCCCAAATTGATGCTGATATTGTCATCGGTGTGCCTAATTCATCACTCAGTGCCGCTTCAGGCTACGCTGAAGAATCTGGCTTGCCTTACGAAATGGGCCTGATTAAAAATCAGTATGTGGCAAGAACCTTCATTCAACCGACTCAAGAACTTCGTGAACAAGGCGTTCGCATGAAATTGAGTGCTGTTCGAGGTGTTGTAGAAGGCAAACGTGTCATTATGGTGGATGATAGTATTGTGCGTGGGACAACCAGCCGTCGCATTGTCAAACTCCTCAAAGACGCAGGCGCCGCTGAAGTTCATGTGGCAATCGCCAGTCCCGCTCTCAAATATCCTTGCTTTTATGGCATTGATATTCAAGATCGTGACGAACTCATCGCAGCTACACACACGACTGATGAAATCAGAGAAGCTATCGGAGCAGATAGTCTGACCTATCTCAGCCAGACAGGACTTGTCGAGGCGATTGGTCATGATAAACTTTGCTTGTCATATTTTGATGGCGAATATCCAACGCCGCTTTATGATTATGAAGCTGACTATTTGGAATCGTTAGCGAAAAATAGCGTGAAATGAAAAACTAGAGTGCTCACTCTAGTTTTTTTAGCTAAATTCTAAAGCGATTATTTTAGATTACTCCTTTTAATATGTTAGGATAAGAAATAAAAGCAAGTGAGGTGAGCAAATGATTATTACAATAGTTGGAGGAACAGGACTAGTTGGCCAAGGTATTTTCAAAGAGCTTGCTCAAGTTGTGGATTATGAATTACACAGTTTATCAAGAAATGGTAAATCTAAAGATAATCTAGTTGAGCCAGTCCTCTATCATTCCGCTAATCTAAATGAAACCGGTGATTGGCAAGAACTTTTACAAAAATCAGATTGGGTGATTGATGCGGTAGGAATTCTATTTCCAAGTAAATCAAAGGGAACAACTTATGAAAAAAATAGTATTCAACCAGCAAAAATAATTATTGATACAATAGTTAACTCAGAAAATCAATGTCTTTTTATTTCGGCAAATGATGGTCCTTTTTTTATGAATGACTATATGAGAGCTAAAAAAGAAGTGGAAGCTTATGGTCAAAAACGTTTGAAATCAAGATTTGTTTCTGTTTTTCCAGGAATTGTCTATGATGCTTCACGAAAAAGCAGTTATTTTCCAGCACGCCTATTGGAACCACTCATAAAAATTCCAATTTTTTCTTTCTTAAAAAGTTATCGTCCAATTAAACGAAGTCAATTTGCTAAAGAGATTCATAAAATTATCGAAGGAAAAGAAAGCTCACTGACCACTCGTATTAAATAAAAAACTCATGTTTAGACATGGGTTTTTCTAATTTATTTTGATTTTTTAAGAAGTGGAACTATTTTTGGATAAATAAGATAGGCGATGATAATTAAGATAATCAATGATGTAGCAATAAGATTCCATGATTTCATTAGTTCAATACTTCGAGCAGTAGGAATGGGAGTTGAAGTAATAACGAACAAAGTCTTGATAGATAAGCCATTTTTCATGATGATGAGTGAACCTAAAAGCATCAACAAAAATTGGTGAAGAATACTTCCGATATTTTGAATGGTATATTTTACCCAGATCCGTTTATCTTCAACGATATTAATAGTACTTTCATAGTCTTGAGTTAAGCTTGAATTTAAACTTCCTTTGAATAAGCTAGTAAGGAATAAACCTAGAGCAAATAGAGGACTAAAAACAATCAAAAGTAAACCTAGAAAAATGCCGATTAAAGAATAGGTTTTGACATTATTTCCAAGTAAATTTTTGACCTTAGAGGCAAAGACAATTCCTAAAACATAAGGAAGATAAAATTGTAAAAATAAATGCTGATGACCATAAAAACCAGCGACATATAAAGAACAAAAAAGAAATAAATAATTTCCCACTGCCCCATTAATAGCTGTCAAATATGATAATTTACGAGGGATATTTCTTTGGATTTTATTTTTGAAAAAATTTATAGCGACAATATAGAGAGTGACCAAAAAGAAAAATCCGAAAATGAAATAATCAAATTCTAAACTATTGGCAAGTAATCGACTTGAGCGTAATAGAAAGAGGCAAACAAAAAATAAAGCAAATAAAATAAGATATTTATAGGAGGCTTTTTCTAAGTCATTTGGATCAACTTTGTAATTGTCCAAATTTCCAACTAATTGGAAGGAGAGAAGATAAACTATTCCATAGAAGACAAAGAACAGGGGATATTTTAGAGAAGGCGGGAAGACAAAAGAAAAGCCAAGGGCTAAAAACAAAAGTAAACTAATTAAGGTCTTTCCTTTGATAAGCTGGTTAGTATTTTTTAGATAATAGTTTACTGAAGTGTTTGACATCGGCAACCAAGCTGCACTTACTCCTAGAAAAATACCGGCTAAAGTATAGAAAGGAAAGTAAAAAGAACCAAGAAATCCAAGTAAGCAACCCAATAAACCAGCGTACAATGAAATTTTTAAAAGACTGTAGCTGTTGATTCTTGTTTTTATTCCTCTTATAAAGAATATGCCGGTCATTCTGAAAGTATAAAAGAGCAGAAAAGGAAGTAGGGCAAGAAGTGAGGTTCCTTTGGCAATTTGAATAAAAATCATGAATGGAAGAACAATAATCGTATTACTTAGTATTAAGAGGGCAGACTTTCCCAAAGAATTTAGTTGTTGAGTCATTTTTCTCCTATCTTTTCTTTGTTAAATATGACATCTAAGTCCATTATAGGGCAAAATGTATTAAAAAGACAGCTTCACTTTTTTTATATAAAAAAATAAGTGACGTCTTCCAGTTTTTTGTAAAATAAAAAAATTAAATTGACAAAAAATTTATAAAAGAATATAATATTAGCAACATAATAAAAGCGCTTTCTAAGGAGGAAGTAGATTATGAAAAAAATATTATTGACTTTATTAATAGTTGGAACCACCCTCGCAGTAGGATTTCGAGTGAGTGCCGATAGTATGGTCTATCGTCTCTATAATCATAATACCGGAGAGCATTTTTATACTACGAGTGCAACTGAGCGAGCGGTTGATATTAGTGCTGGTTGGACTGATGAAGGATTGGGTTGGGTAGCACCAGATAAAGGGATAACCGTTTATCGCCTTTATAACCCCAATGCTGCGGGTGGAGACCATTACTACACTAAAAGTAAGTATGAAGCGCAGTCTTTAGTAAATAAAGGCTGGAAGTGGGATAATCAAGGAAAAGCAGTTTTTTATTCAGGCGGAAATTTGCCGATATATGTTGCTTACACAACCCCAATTCTCAATCTGGAGCTCATAATTACACGGGAAATTTATATGAAGAAAATAACTTAATTAATATTGGTTGGAAATATAAAGCAGTCGCTTGGAATGCTGTCAGTTTGTCAGTAAATCCTTCAAATAATTCTTTGCAGGAAATTGCTGATGCACTGAACACAGCAAGTTCAAACATTGTGAATGAAAGTGGGGGAATACTTAACAAGGTGAATGTTAGCGCTAGCGGTAACGTGCTTGTTGTCGATTTTACTTTTTCTCGAAATCATGGTTCACTCAGTCCTGATAAAATTCAAGATTTGAAAAAACAATTAACCCCTTTACTTACTGAAAATCAATCAATTTTCCAAAATGCGGGGATTTCCAATTTATCAATTAAGTATAATTTCAGAAACCCTGATGGAAGCCTTGTTGCAAGCATTGTTTATCCTTAAAACAACTTATTTTACTTATAAATATTAAAACTACTGACAAAAATTCTGTCAGTAGTTTTTGTATATAATAAAAGTCAAAAAACGAATCAAAAAGCTTGACCATTACTGACCAATGTATTATAATTAGAATGTAGTGAGAAAAAGATAACAATCACTACCAACTATGAAATCGAAATGAGGTGTTTTTATGGACATCGAAAAAATGACAACAACGATGCAAGAAGCACTTGGTTCAGCGCAACAAATTGCGCAAGTTCGTCATCACCAAGTGATTGAAGTTCCACATTTATGGCGAATTTTTGTTCAACCTAATAGTTTTGGGGCGAACTTTTATAAAGATTTAGGGATTGACCTAGATGACTTTACAAATTTAATTGAAAAAGAAATTGACAAAATTAATTCGGTAGAAGGTTCAAATATTACTTATGGTCAAAACCTAAGTCCAGATTTGTTCCAAGTATTTACTGAAGCAGACAAAATTGCGCAAAAAATGGGCGATGAATACTTATCAACTGAGATTATTCTCCTTGCCCTCTTTGAATTAAAACAAAATCCATTGACCGAGTATTTGGTCAGCCATGGACTAACAAAAGCAAAAGCGCAAGCTGCGATTGAAAAATTACGTGGAGGTGATAAAGTGACCAGTCAAAATGCAGAAGAAACATACAAAGCACTTGAAAAATATGGGGTAGATCTCGTTGCTCAAGTTAAATCAGGTAAACAAGATCCTGTCATTGGACGTGATGAAGAAATTCGTGATGTCATTCGAGTGCTTTCTCGTAAAACAAAAAATAACCCCGTTCTTATTGGTGAACCTGGGGTTGGTAAAACAGCCATTGTTGAAGGATTGGCACAAAGGATTGTCAGAAAAGACGTTCCTGAAAATCTGAAAGATAAAACAATCTTTTCACTTGATATGGGTGCCTTGATTGCAGGAGCGAAATATCGTGGTGAATTTGAAGAACGTTTGAAAGCAGTCCTTAATGAAGTTAAAAAAGCTGATGGACAAATTATCCTTTTCATTGATGAACTTCATACCATTGTTGGTGCAGGTAAAACAGAAGGTTCAATGGACGCTGGTAACCTTTTGAAACCAATGCTTGCACGTGGTGAACTCCATTTGATTGGGGCAACGACCTTGGATGAATATCGTAAATACATGGAAACAGATAAAGCACTTGAACGTCGTTTCCAAAAAGTATTGGTCACTGAGCCTACCGTTGAAGATACGATTTCAATCTTGCGTGGTCTAAAAGAACGTTTTGAAAGTCACCATGGGGTGACCATTCATGATAATGCTTTAGTTGCAGCAGCCACATTGTCAAATCGTTATATTACAGACCGTTTCTTACCAGATAAAGCGATCGACTTAATTGATGAAGCCAGTGCAACAATTCGTGTAGAAATGAATTCACTCCCAACTGAACTTGACCAAGCCAATCGTCGCTTGATGCAATTAGAAATTGAAGAAGCAGCCCTCAAAAAAGAACGGGATGATGCTTCTAAGAAACGTCTTGAAATTATACGTGGTGAAATTGCTGAACTTCGAGAAGAAAATAATCAACTCAAAGCCCAATGGGAAGCTGAGAAAAAAGAAGTGGGCAATATTTCTGAAAAACGAAATGAATTAGAACATGCTCGCCACGAATTGGAAGAAGCTCAAAATGAAGGAAACTTAGAAAAAGCAGCAGCCCTTCGTTATGGTAAAATTCCTGAAATTGAAAAAGAACTCAAAGCTATTGAAGAAAAAGCAAAATCAGATGATTTATCCTTAGTTCAAGAATCAGTCACTGAAGAACAAATCGCCGAAGTGGTTGGACGGATGACTGGTATTCCAATTACCAAATTGGTTGAAGGTGAACGTGAAAAATTACTTCACTTGCCAGAAACACTGCATCAAAGGGTCGTTGGACAAGATGAAGCTGTTGAAGCCGTATCTGATGCCATTATTCGTGCGCGTGCAGGAATTCAAGACCCTAATCGTCCACTTGGCTCATTCCTCTTCCTCGGTCCAACTGGGGTAGGTAAGACCGAACTCGCGAAAGCTTTGGCTGAAAATCTCTTTGATTCAGAAGAACATATGGTTCGGATTGACATGAGTGAATATATGGAAAAACACTCAGTTTCTCGGTTAGTCGGAGCTCCTCCAGGATATGTCGGTTACGATGAAGGAGGCCAATTGACCGAAGCCGTTCGCCGTAATCCTTATACCATCATCTTGCTTGATGAAATCGAAAAAGCACATCCAGATGTCTTCAATATCTTGTTACAAGTTTTAGATGACGGACGTTTGACCGACTCTAAAGGTGTTCTCGTCGACTTTAAGAATACAGTATTGATTATGACTTCAAATGTCGGTTCTCAGTATCTGCTCGATAATGTTGGAGAAAATGGTGAAATTTCTGAAGAAACAACAGAAAATGTGATGTCGCAACTTCGCGCGCATTTCAAACCAGAATTTTTAAACCGGATTGATGATACCATTCTTTTCAAACCATTGGCGCTTGAAGATATTAAGAATATTATCGTTAAAATGACTAGCCAACTTTCACATCGTCTTGAAGAAATGGATGTTCAACTTGAGTTGAGTGAAGAAGTAAAAGTTTGGATTGCCGAAAATGCTTATGAACCAGCTTATGGTGCACGTCCACTCAAACGTTATTTGACAAAAGTCATCGAAAATCCATTAGCTAAGCTGATTATCGGAGGAAAAATTCCACCAAAATCAAAAGTTATTGTAACGCTTGTAGAAAACAAGATTGACTTTGATATTCAAACGATTGCTGAATAAATAGATTAAACCGTTGGCTGATGCTGGCGGTTTTTTTATGTAGATATGTGAATATTTAAATAAACAAAAGCCTTATTTCCGAACAATCCAATCAAAAAGTTTCAGTACTACCCGCTGGAACTTTTTTTATGTTTGAAAATCATTTAACATGGAAGTAGAATAAAATAAATCAGAAAATGGAGAATGACAATGTCTGAGAATGCGTATGCAAAATCTGGGGTAGATGTAGAAGCAGGATATGAGGTGGTTTCTCGTATTAAGAAGCATGTAGCTAAAACCGAACGTTTGGGTGTGCTTGGGGCACTGGGTGGTTTTGGTGGAAGTTTTGATTTATCTGTGCTTGATGTGAAAGAGCCTGTATTGATTTCGGGGACAGATGGTGTGGGAACTAAATTGATGTTAGCCATTCAAGCAGACAAACATGACACGATTGGGATTGATTGCGTAGCCATGTGCGTCAATGATATTATTGCTGCTGGGGCTGAACCACTGTATTTTTTGGATTATATTGCCACAGGGAAAAATATTCCTGAAAAATTGGAGCAAGTTGTGGCTGGAGTGGCCGAAGGTTGCTTGCAAGCAGGAGCAGCGCTGATTGGTGGAGAAACAGCTGAAATGCCCGGAATGTATGATGAAGATGATTACGATTTAGCTGGTTTTGCTGTGGGTGTGGCTGAAAAATCACAATTAATTGATGGCGAAAAAGATGTGGAAGCGGGCGATGTTTTGCTTGGTCTTGCCTCATCTGGGATTCATTCTAACGGATACTCTTTGGTTCGGAAAGTTTTTTCTGACTTTGATTTGAATGAATCGTTGCCTGAACTTGACCAATCTTTGATTGATACTCTTTTAACTCCGACAAAAATCTATGTCAAAGAGCTTTTACCCTTGATTAAACAAAATAAAATAAAAGGGATTGCTCATATTACAGGCGGAGGATTCCATGAGAATTTACCAAGAATGTTCGGAAATAGCTTGTCAGCTGAAATTGTCGAAGGTTCTTGGAATATTTTACCAATTTTCAAAGCTCTTGAAAAATATGGGGATATCAAACATGAAGAAATGTATGAAATTTTCAATATGGGAATTGGAATGGTAATTGCTGTTGCTCCTGAAAATGCTGAAGCTCTCAAAAAAGTCTTGAATGCATTTGAAATTGGTAAAATGGTCAAAAGACAAGATTCAGCAGTAGTGATTAAAAAATAAATTTTTTCATTGAGAATAGGGGATAGCATGAAATTTGCAGTATTTGCATCAGGAAATGGCTCAAACTTTCAAACACTAGCTGAACAATTTCCAGACCAAGTGAAATTTGTTTTTTCAGACCATCATGATGCTTATGTACTTGAACGTGCTGAGCGATTAGGGGTGGCAAAGGCAAGTTTGGAGTTAAAAGAATTTTCTTCAAAAGTGGATTATGAAAAGGCCTTGGTGGAAATTTTAAAAGATCAAGAAATTGATTTAATTCTCTTGGCGGGCTACATGAAAATTATTGGTGCGACGGTGTTATCAAAATATAAAGGAAAGATAATCAATGTTCACCCTTCTTATCTTCCGGATTTTGCCGGTTCACCTCATGCGATTGAAGAATCACATGAGGCAAAAAAGGGGTTGGGAATCAGTATTCATTATGTTGATGAGGGGGTTGATACTGGGGAATTGATTGCTCAAATCTCGCTCGCTTATCACGAAGATTTAGAAGTCTATGAGCGTTCTGTTCATGAAGCAGAGCACAAGCTCTATCCAGAAGTCGTTCGCCAAATTATACTTCATCAGCAATGATGAAGTTTTTTTCTTACGTTTTAGCTTAATAAAAATAAGAGAAAATTTTCAGTTCTTTTAAGAAAATAAAACATCTAAAATACTTTTATAAGCGCTATTTACTTTTGAAATTTAAATGCTAAAATGTAGTGGTAACATAATCTTAAGTAAAATATGAGAAGGAAAAATGGTAAAGTATCTTAAAGAATTCAAATTTGAAAATTTTATGGTTTTCTTACTTATCACGATTGATATTGCTCTTGCGGTCTTGAGTTCGGTCTTTTTAGCAAATGTGCTCAATTCTTTGATTGCAAAAGAGATGAATCAATTTTTCTTATGGTTAGCTATTGATATTATCCTTTGGATGGTCGATAGTTTTGTTCAAGGAGCGCGTGATGTTTGGAAAGAAATTGCCATACAAAAACAGCTTAATGCTGTACGCCGGGATATCATTGAGCCTCTGACGGAAATTTCTTATTCTGATTTTGAAAAAAATAGTAAGGAAGATTATAATTCGTGGTTAAATAATGATACAAAACTACTTTATGATAATGGTTTCCACCAGATTTATTTTGTTTATACGGGAATTGTTGCGATGCTATTCTCAGGAATTGCTATTATCTTTTTCCACTGGGTATTGCTTTTGACAACCCTTTTGGTTGGAGCACTTTTGTTCTATTTTCCAAAAATGTTTAAACAATCAGTGGAACGAGATACGGAACAAGTGTCGGAGCTTGCAAATGATGCCTTAGCGACATCTACGGATTACTTGCGTGGTTATGAAGTGCTTTATCATAATAAACAATTGGGTCTTATGCAAGAGCGAACCATGGGGAAATTTAATCAATTAGCTACGGCGAATGTGAAATTAATTTTTACTCGTGCTTGGATGCAGTATTCTTTATTAGGGACAAGTATGTTAGGGCAGTTTTTGATTTTAGCTGTTGCTGGTTTTCTTATCATGAATGGGCAAATTGGCATTGGTGTTGTCATGAGTGTCGGAAATTTGTCAGGAACAGTAACTAATTACTCAAAAAGTGTAGCAAATAGTTTAATATTGCTCAATGCAACTGGAAAGCTGCTAGAGAAATATGGAAAAATTACTGACGAATCAAAAGTTACTGACGGAGAAGAAGTGACAGCTTTTGAAAGTAAATTAGAATTAAAAAATCTGGCAGTTGCATTTCCTGATGGGCAAAAAATTGAGTATCCAGAAATTGTCATTGAAAAAGGAAAAAAATACGCGATTATTGGCGATAGTGGAAGTGGAAAATCAACCTTGATTAATTTGTTGGTTGGGAATAAGCAAGACTATGAAGGAGAAATTTTATTAGACGGGAAAGATTATAAAGGAATTAATCGAAAATCTTTGCCTCATTTTATGAGTGTGATTATGCAATTTCCCTATCTTTTTAAGGAAACAGTAGAAGAAAATTTGACTTTAGGGCGTAAAATTTCGCCAGATATCTTTGATAAGTCGATTAGAATTGCTTGTGCTGATGACTTTGTATTTAATAAACTTGATACGGTTTATGATAAAAATTTATCAGGAGGTCAGCAAGAAAGATTATCTGTTGCTAGAGAATTAATGGGCAGTAAGCCAATTTTAGTGATGGATGAAAGTACGGCGAGTGTTGACAAAAAAACAGCTCTAGCTGTAGAAAAAAATATTTTAGAAAATCCTGATTTGACGGTGATTATGATTACACACCATCTATATGATGAAACTCAAAGTTATTTGGATGAGGTGATTCATTTAGGACAGGAAATTGCTTAAAAAATAAATTTATATTAAAAAGACACGTGCAAGTGTCTTTTTATTTTTACTTAAATTGTAACAATTTTTCTAATGAGTTCATGTATTTCTTCAATTGACTTATCTTGACCGTTCATTAACCATTTACGCCAAAGAGCATAAACTCCATTTGCGACAAAAGTAATGAAATATTCGTCATTTGTCTTTTCATAAAATTTCTCAATTTCTTCAATATAAATCTGACGAATAATTGGTTCGTAACCTTGACTTTCAGAAAGGAAGAGGTCATCTTTAAATTCTTCAAAGAATTTTAATTGGTTTTCAATTTTTGAACTGGCAGAAACATTCTGACGAATGATTTCAAAACTTTGAGAAATTTGAGGCTGATAGTATTGATAAATGACCTGGTCAATGGACTCAAAGTTACGATAAAAAGCCATTCTGCTAACTCCGGCCCTCTTACAAACGTTTGAAACCGTGAGTTGAGCAAGATTTTTCGGTTTTTCAAATGTTTTTTGAATTCCTAATAGTTGCAAAATTGCTGTAGTAATAAAATCTTTTGTATCGTTTTTGATAGTTTGGGAATAGTTTGTCGCTGCCATTACACTTCTCCTGATTGTGTCACACAAGCTTTTCAAAGGCTTGTATTTTTTACACTTCTATCGTACAATAATTTTACATAAGTTTCAAGTGTAACAGATGTGAATTAAGAAAAATAGAGGAAAAAATTAAATGACAAATACAAATAAAAAAACAATTCTTGTAACAGGTGGTTCTGGATATATTGCTATGTTTATCATGATTGCTTTATTGAAAAAAGGCTATCGAGTACGGGCGACATTGCGGACGATGTCTCGACAAGAAGAAGTGAAAAAAATGATGGCACAAGGCGGAATTTCAGATTTTACAGATTTAGATTTTGTACAAACTGATTTGACAAAAGAAGAAGGATGGAGTCAAGCCATGACTGGTGTTGATTCTGTGATTCATGTGTCTTCACCAACACCTTTGCAACGTCCTGACGCTGATGATTTAATGGTGAAAATGGCTGTAGATGGAGTGAAGTTTGTGATGAAAGCGGCCAAGGAAGCAGGAGTTGAACGAGTGGTTTTGACCTCAGCATCGGGAGCAGTTTTAGCGGGGCATAAGGATCATCCAGAAATCTTCACAGAGAGAGATTGGACAAACCTTGATGCTCCAATTAATGCATATCAACGTTCTAAAACGATGGCGGAAATGGAGTTTTGGAAACTTGCAGAAGCTTATGGTATTGAAGGAGCATCGGTTTTACCTACAGCTGTTATGGGTCCAATTCTTGGAAATGATTTTTCACATTCTAGTGCGGCTATAAAAAATATGTTTGAAGGTAAAATGCCCAGACTTTTAAATTTAGCATTTGATTATGTTGACGTTCGTGATGTTGCTGATTTACATTTGCTAGCTCTTGAGAAAAAAGAAGCGATTGGTCAGCGTTTCATTGCAACTTCAGGCCAAAATATTACTTACAAAAAGCAAGCTGAGTTTTTGAAAAAGGAATTTGGTACAAAAGCTAAAAAAGTATCTACTCAGGTAATTCCCGATTTTTTAGTTAAAATTTTAGCTCGATTTGATAAAAGTTTGGCGATGCCAGCTACATTTTTGGGGCAAAACACAGCTTGTTCAAATGAAAAATCAGTTAAACTTTTAGGCTGGAAACCACGTTCAGGTGAAGCAGCGATTATTCAAACGGCACAAACGATGTTGGATTTGGGAGTTATTAAAGTTGATTAAGAAAATTATAGTTTTGAAAATTTTCTATTTCCGAACGTTGTAAGCTAAAAAAGACCAAAGTCAGACTTCTGGTCTTTTTCTTCTCTCTAAAAAAGTCTAAAATAGAAACATATTGTGAAAAAAATTGGAGAGAAAAATGCATCCACATTTAAAAGAAGTTTTATTTACCAGAGAACAAATTGCCGAACGTGTCAAAGAGCTTGCGGAAGTTGTTTCACGTGATTATGAAGGAAAAAATCCACTTGTTGTTGGAATATTAAAAGGGTCAATCATGTTTACGGTTGATCTGCTTAAAGAATTATCAATTGATGCTGAAGTTGATTTTATGGATGTTACCAGTTATGGTTATGGGATTTCATCTTCTGGAGAAGTTAGAATTTTGAAAGATTTATCAACCGTGGCTCATGGACGTGATATTTTGATTGTTGAAGATATCATTGACACTGGGAATACTCTGCTCTATCTTAAAAAATTGCTGACAGGACGTCAAGCACATTCAGTAAAAATTATCTCTTTATTAGATAAACCAAGTGGTCGTAAAGTTGATATTGACGCTGATTATGTTGGCTTTGAAGTACCGGATGCCTTTATTGTGGGCTATGGAATTGATTATGCCGAACGTTACCGTCAGTTGCCATATATTGGAATTTTCAATGAAGAGTTTTTAATTAAAGACTAAAAGTAATTTCCGAACAATTATAATAAAAAAAGCCCAGTTTTAAAACTGGTGCTTTTTATTTCCAAACGATAAATGTAAAATAAAGACATGATAAATATTTACTGACAGTTCTGTCAGTTCTTTTATAAGAAAAATATTACTGACAGAATTGTCAGCAGAAAACTTGGAGGGAATCATGTCAAAACGTGCACTTATCAGTGTTTCAGACAAAGAAGGTATTGTAGAATTTGCTAAGGAAATTCGAGAATTAGGTTGGGAAATTATCTCAACGGGTGGAACGAAAGCCGTTCTGGACCAAGAAGAAATTCCGAATATTGCAATTGATGAAGTAACAGGATTTCCAGAAATGATGGATGGGCGCCTTAAAACATTGCATCCACTAATTCATGGAGCCCTTCTTGGACGTAGAGACTTGGAAAGTCACATGAAATCAATGACAGAACATCATATTTCTCCAATTGATTTGGTTGTTGTAAACTTATATCCTTTCAAAGAAACTTTGCTTGCTGGGGGCAGTCAAGCAGAAATGATTGAGAAGATTGATATTGGTGGTCCTTCAATGTTGCGTTCAGCAGCTAAAAACCATGCGTCAGTCACAGTCGTTTGTGACCCAAATGATTATGAAAAAGTACTGACAGAGCTGTCAGTAAAAGGCGAAACAAGTTTAAGTTTTCGTCAGCAACTTGCAGCAAAAGTATTTCGCCACACTGCAAGTTATGATGCTTTAATTGCACAATATTTGACAGAAGAATTTCCGGTAGAAAATGTAAAACCAGAAAAATTAACCTTGACTTACGACCTTAAACAAGGAATGCGTTATGGTGAAAATCCGCAACAAAATGCAGATTTTTATGAGTCAGGAATACCTACGACTTATTCAATTGCCCAAAGTAAGCAAATTCATGGTAAAGAACTAAGCTATAACAACGTTCGTGATGCAGATGCTGCTTTACAGATTGCAAGAGATTTTGAAGAACCAACAGTTGTAGCCCTCAAACATATGAATCCATGTGGGATTGGAACAGCAACGGATATCGAAAAAGCTTGGGATTATGCCTATGAAGCAGACCCAGTTTCAATTTTCGGTGGAATTATCGTTTTAAATCGAGAAGTAACTTTGGCAACTGCGCAAAAAATGAGTAAGATTTTCCTTGAAATTATTATCGCACCCTCTTATAGCAAAGAAGCCTTGGAAGTTTTAAGTAAAAAGAAAAATATTCGACTTTTAACCGTTGATTTTTCTAAAAAAGAAGCCTCAGAAAAAGAAGCGCTTGTAACAGGGGTTCTTGGAGGACTACTTGTTCAAAATCAAGATGTCATTGTTGAAAATCCAAAAGAATGGACAGTGGCGACTAAAGTTCAACCAACTGATAGACAAATGGAGGCCATGAAGTTTGCTTGGAAAGCAGTTAAGTTTGTCAAATCAAATGGGATTATTGTGACCAATGACCACCAGACGCTTGGTGTTGGTCCTGGGCAAACTAACCGTGTGGGCTCAGTAAAAATTGCCTTAGAGGCAACCGCAGATAAATCAGTAGAACTTCAAGAAAATGCGGTTCTTGGTTCGGATGCCTTTTTCCCATTTGCTGACAATATCGATGAAATTGCTAAGGCAGGAATTAAAGCAATAGTTCAACCAGGTGGCTCTGTACGAGACCAAGAAGTGATTGATGCCTGTGATAAATATGGAATTGCGATGGTCTTCACAGGACTTCGTCATTTTAGACATTAATAAAAAGTCTACCTTTAGGGTAGATTTTTTTCTCTAATTTAATATTAAAATTTCTATTGTAAAATCATCTGTCTATTGTCATTGAAAAAATTTTCAAGTTTCAGAACATTCATCTTTATCTCCTTTTCTGATATAATGTAGGGAATGCAAAGAATACATTTAGCAAAGGAAAAGAAATGACTGTACTACTTTTTGATATTGATAACACCTTACTTGATTTTGATAAAGCAGAATATGATGCTTTGGGAAAAATTTTTACCCACTATCAAATTGAAGATAATCAGGAAAATCGTGCGACTTACTCTCGTGAAAACAAAGCGCTTTGGCGTTTACACGAATCAGAAAAACTTTCACGTGAAGAACTTCTATCTACTCGATTTGACCATGCTTTTAGAGCTTTAAATGTGTCAGTAAATTATAATCCAGTTGCTGTTGATGATGAATATCAACTTTACTTATCACAAGGGCATGAGTTGATTAATCATGCCAAAGAATTACTGACAGAGCTGTCAGAAAAAGAGGCAGAAATGTATGTGGTTAGTAATGGAACTTCACGTGTTTCTCGTCCACGAATATTTGAGTCTGGAATTTCTGATCACTTTAGAGAAATCTTTATTAGTGAAGAAGTGGGTCATCATAAGCCTTCACTTGCTTTCTTCGATTATGTCTTTGACCACATTGAAGCGGCCAATCAAAAGGAATTTACAATCGTTGGCGACTCCCTAGCAACTGATATTTTAGGAGGGAATAGAGCTGGAATAAAGACAATTTGGTATAATCCAAAACAATTGGAAGTTAGTGGAGAAGCACAACCAGATGTGCAAATCCAAGACCTATTAGAAATTCCAGCTTTGGTTAAAAATTGGTAATAAAAAACACTGTTTATTTTAACAGTGTTTTTTTATTATGCCTTCACTTTTTTCTCAAAAATAGACTTAAAATGAAACCGAAGCTTACAAAAATAAGAAGTAAGTAGAAAGTATGATGGAAGGCAGTTAGATTCGCTTGTAAAGGAGAAAGTCCAGTCTGTTTTTTGATTTGACCACTTAAAAATGCTGTCAAAAAGGCAATGGCAAATGAGTTGACTACTTGCATCATTTCATTTGTTAGTGGAGTAACTCGACTGATATTTTTCATTGGAACAGATTGAAGGGCGTGATTATTAACTTGCATATTGACTAAACCTTGACTTAAACCAAGTAAAACAATAGCACAAAGTGTGAAAGCCAAAGAAGAACTAGGTTTAATTTGACTAAAAAGACTAAGACTTAGAGCTCCCAGAATAAAGCCCGGCAGAACTGCGGCTTTCGTCCCAAATTTATCAAAAATACGTCCACCGATTGTCATTCCTAAAAAACTAGCAATTGCCTGCGGAACCATGATTAGCCCTGTATTGTCAGAAGAAAGTCCAACGACATTTTGTAAGTAAAGTGGGACAAGAAGCATGGCCCCGAAAACAACGATTTGATTGAGCCACATGAGCGAAATTCCTTTTGTAAATTCAGGAATTGCAAAAGCTCGAAGGTGTAAAAGAGGATTTTCAACACGTAGTTCAACAATAATGAATAAAAGCAACATGATTATACCAAGGCCTACAAAAGAGAGGGCAGTAGGATTTGACCAGCCTTTATCTGTCCCAACGTGTACACCATAAATTAAAATTGGAAAGGCAAATGGAGAAAGAAGAGTCCCTTTTAAGTCAATTTTACTTGCTTTATTTGCAGGAAAATTGGGGAGAAAGAGGAGAACAAAGATTAGAGCTAGAACTCCAACCGGAAGATTAATCAAAAAGACAGTTGACCAATTGAAGTGTTTAACTAAGAAACCCGAAAGTGCAGGTCCTATTGTTGGAGCGAGCAACATTGGTAACCCTAGAAGGCCCATCATTGAACCTCGTTTTTCCATTGGGATAATTTTAAAAGACATCCCAATTCCGATTGGAGCAACAACGCCACCAGTTAAGCCTTGAGCAATTCGCCAAATAATAAGACTTTGCAGTGAGTGAGCGTTAGCTGCAAGAAATGAAGCGATAGTGAAAAAAATGATTGCTAAAGCAAAAACTTTTTTATCTGAAAAGCGGTCTCCCAAAAATCCAGCAAATGGAATAACTGTGGCCATAGCTAAAGTATAAGCAGTAATGACCCACTGACTATTTGAGAGATTTTGATGGAAAGCAGACTGGATATGCGGAAGACTGACATTCATAATGGTTGTATCCATCATTACTAAAAGCATTCCAATTGCAATTGTTAGAACCGCAGGTAAGACTTTTTTTAAATTAAAATCATTAGTATTATTCATAAAGAATCTTCTTTTATATTTTTAGAACACTGTTCGTTAAAAATAATACCATTGTTCTGAAATAAAGTCAAGAAAAAAACTTCCTCAGGAAGTTTTTTATAAATTAATTAATTTTAAGCATTTTTTCAATTCCTGAAATAATAAGCTGTAAACCAAACTCAAAACTTTCAGAAGAGCCAAGACTGGTGAGGCTTTCAGTTCGCCAATATTTATCGAGAAAAGGAGCCAGTTGTACCAGAGGAATTTTGACAGTAGAAAGAGGTTTTTCGTGTTGCTCTACTAAACGATCACTATCTATTTTACTGGTGTAAATAAAATTTAGAAAAAGGTTAATGGTGTAAAATTTATGATCATCAGAAAGCTTGAGATCATCTACAATCATTAAAAGTTTATCAAAGAGCCGAAGATAGTTCTCAGATTCTGGTGGATAATCCATCATCAATTGTGCGAGGTTTGGATAAGATTCTAAAACAGTATAAATATTTTTACCATAGACGAAAAGGCGGTCTTGCCACGTTTTCTCATTTGCTGGAAAAATAATTTCAAGGCTTGCTTTATCAATAAGTTCTGCAAAAAGTGCTTCTTTACTTGAAAAATGGTAGTAAAGAGAAGACACTGTCATTCCTAGCCGACTAGCTAACTTACGCATTGAAAATTCTGTGAGAGTAAGTTCTTCTAAAAGTTCCCAGCTGCTACTAATAATTTTATCTTTGGTTGGTTGAGTCGCCATAAGTTTTCGCTTTCTTTTTCTACTTAGATTTATTTTACATGTTTTTAATGAAAATTGCGATAGAAAAGCTGATAAACAAATTTGTCATTTAAATATTGTAAGGGGAAAACTCTAGCTATAATTGAGTAAATACCGAACAATCTCTCTTCTTATTTCTTGAAACTTTTGTTCAGGCTTTTTCTTTTATCACAAATCTTTTAAGATAGAATTATAAGATTTATAAAGCAAGAAAAGATAGATGAGCTATCGTCACTTTGACTTTTATTATTCGTTCAAGATTTGTTGAATAATAAATAAAATAGCTGAATACACAAGTCTGTGTATATAAAAAGCGTTTGGGAATATCGGAGAAATGATGAAAATTTTGGTAATTGGTTCTGGCGGCCGCGAACATGCCTTAGCAAAAAAATTTATGGAAAGTCCTCAAGTTGAAGAAGTCTTTGTAGCTCCAGGCAATTCAGGAATGGAAAAAGATGGAATTCAAATAGTTGATATTTCCGAACTATCTAATGATAAATTAGTTAAATTTGCTCAAAATCAAAACATTGGACTAACATTTGTTGGGCCAGAAACAGCTTTGATGAATGGCGTCGTCGATGCTTTTATAAAAGCAGAATTACCAATTTTTGGGCCAAATAAAATGGCCGCAGAGCTAGAAGGTTCTAAAGATTTTGCAAAATCAATTATGAAAAAATATGGGGTTCCGACGGCTGATTATGCTACTTTTGATAGCTTAGAGCCTGCTCTTGCATATCTAGATGAAAAAGGAGTTCCTCTTGTGATTAAAGCTGATGGGCTCGCTGCTGGAAAGGGTGTGACGGTTGCCTTTGATATTGAGACCGCTAAGTCAGCTCTGGCCGATATTTTTTCTGGTAGTCAAGGAAAAGTTGTGATTGAGGAATTTCTTGATGGTGAAGAATTTTCTTTATTTAGTTTTATCCATGACGGGAAAATATATCCGATGCCGATTGCTCAAGACCACAAACGAGCTTTTGATGGAGATAAAGGCCCTAACACAGGGGGAATGGGGGCTTACTCACCGGTCCTACATATTTCTAAGGAGGTTGTAAATGAGGCTCTGGAAAAAGTTGTTAAACCAACAGTAGCTGGAATGATAGAAGAAGGCAAGTCATTTACAGGCGTTCTTTATGCAGGTTTAATTTTGACAGAAGACGGAGTCAAAACAATTGAATTTAATGCACGCTTTGGGGATCCTGAAACCCAAGTTGTTCTCCCCCGTTTAAAAAGTGACTTAGCTCAAGCAATTATTGATATTTTAGCTGGAAATGAGCCAACATTAGAATGGCTTGAGTCTGGTGTGACTTTGGGTGTGGTTGTTGCTGCAGAAGGCTATCCTAGTCAAGCAAAACTAGGACTTATTCTTCCAGAAATTCCTGAAGGTTTAAATGTTTATTATGCAGGAGTTTCCAAAAATGAAAATAATCAATTAATCTCTAGTGGAGGCCGAGTTTATCTTGTTTCTGAAACGGGAGAAGATGTAAAAAGTACACAAAAATTGCTTTATGAAAAACTTGATAAATTGGAAAATGATGGTTTCTTTTATCGTCATGATATTGGTTCACGAGCAATATAAAAATTTTGGTTAAGAAAAAAAGAAGAGGAAAAATGGCAGAAGTAGCAATTATCATGGGTTCGAGCTCAGATTGGGCGACAATGAAAGAAACAGCAAAAATTTTAGATGACTTTGGTTTAGCTTATGAAAAAAAGGTCGTATCAGCACACCGAACACCAGCTTTGATGGCTGAATTTTCGAGCCAAGCCCGTGAGGCAGGTTATAAAGTTATCATCGCAGGTGCTGGTGGAGCCGCTCATTTGCCAGGAATGGTATCTGCTCAGACTCTCGTTCCAGTCATTGGCGTTCCAATAAAATCACGCGCTTTATCTGGTCTGGATTCACTTTATTCAATTGTTCAAATGCCGGCAGGGGTTCCTGTAGCGACAATGGCAATTGGAGAGGCTGGAGCAAAAAATGCTGCTTTATTTGCTTTGCAACTTTTGGCGAATACAAACGAGAATTTATACCAAAAATTGTTGGTCTATCGGGCTGCTGCGCAAGAAATGGTTGAGGAATCAAACAAAGCATTACTTTAAAAAGAGTTCAAAAGTTGTCGGATTTCAAATAATGAAGGGTAGGAAGACTTGTGATAAAGAATACAAAGCAAACAATTGGTATTATTGGTGGAGGTCAGCTTGGACAGATGATGGCAATTGCTGCTCAATACATGGGACATAAAGTCATTACACTTGACCCAAATCCAAACTGTTCTGCGGCAAAAGTATCTGATGAACTGATTGTTGCACCTTATGATGACGTTGAAAATTTATTAAGACTGGCCTATGCTTGTGACGTCATTACTTATGAGTTTGAAAATGTATCAGCAAAAGCTTTGCACGAAATTGAAGGCTGTGTAAGGATTCCTCAAGGAATACGTCTGTTAGAGATTACGCAAAACCGTCGCTTTGAAAAAGAATTTTTGACCAACGAAGCTAAAGTTAATGTTGCACCTTGGCAACTCGTAGATTCAGCGGAAAAACTCCCAGAAACAGTAACTAGAAAACAAGTTTTAAAAACAACAACTGGAGGCTATGACGGTCATGGACAAGTGGTTTTAAATACTGATGAAAAATTGTCAGCTGCAAAATCACTGACAGAACTTTCAGAATGTGTTTTAGAAGATTTTATTTCTTTTGAACGTGAAATTTCTGTTATTATTAGTGGAAATGGTCACGAATATGTGGTTTTTCCTCTAGCTGAAAACGAACATAGAGAAAACATCTTACATCAAACGATTTCTCCGGCTCGTATATCTGCTGAAATTACAGAGAATGCTTATAAAATTGCGACCTCAATTGCGGAAAAATTAGAGCTATCTGGCGTGCTTTGTGTGGAAATGTTCTTAACAGCAGATGGTCAAATCTATGTCAATGAACTAGCACCAAGACCACATAATAGTGGCCACTTTACCATTGAAGCTTGTGATTTCAACCAATTTGATTTGCATATTAAAGGAATTTTAGGAGAAGACCTACCAGAACCTAAACTTTTGAAACCTGCCATTATGCTGAACGTTTTAGGGCAACACGTTGAGGCAGTTAAGAAACTTAATCATGAGCATGCCGATTGGCATCAACATGATTATGGAAAAGCAGATGCTAAACATAACCGAAAAATGGGACATGTTACGATCTTAACAAATGATTTTGACCAAACGATTAATGAAATTAAAGCAACTAAAATTTGGGATTAATAAAAATACTTGGTAAAAGCCAAGTATTTTTTTTATTTGATTTAGTCATGATAAAATGACAACATTTCCCCTGAAAAATA